>Ga0209358_10001896_pt1 | contig 16262 bp, 10 predicted proteins | sample LauGreFa1BDMLBSN_2_FD_187574 | JGI IMG/M metagenome (GOLD analysis project Ga0209358, IMG submission 187574) | Freshwater lake microbial communities from Lake Michigan, USA - Fa13.BD.MLB.SN (SPAdes) (version 2) | ecosystem: Environmental > Aquatic > Freshwater > Lake | place: Lake Michigan, USA... | reverse complement strand
GGGAGAATGGGCGATTCGTCTGCCTGATGCCCAGGCCAGGTTGGCTAGGGCCGTCGCCGATGCCCATCCGCGGGTCCGCCTTGAGGCCATCGTCGCCTTGAGCCATGTCGGAGGCAGTGAATCTTTGCGGAACACACTAAGGGCTGTCGGTCAGCCGACGGACAAATTCCTTGATTATGCGCTGAGGCAGACCGTCCGTCATCTGGCCCCGGCAGCGGGTAAAGTCGTGGCGGAATTATCGGTACCGCAGGCGGCCTACCTCAAGAAGGTTGTCAGCAGCGGCCCCGCCGTCATCTCGCCTGGCCAGGCCATTTACGAGGCTCTCTGTCTCAATTGCCACCAAGCCGCAGGGCAGGGGCTGACTGGCGTCTATCCCCCGTTGGCCAAGAGCGACTGGGTCGCGGGCGATGTGCAGACCTTGATCAAGATCACCATGCACGGCTTAGCGGGACCCACCAAGGTCCAGGGCAAGGATTACGGCTTGGTGCCGATGCCCCCCATGGGCTTGGACGACCAGCAGCTCGCTGATGTTCTGACCTACGTACGCTCGGCCTTCGGCAACAAGGCTCCGGCCGTGAAGCCCGATGAAGTCAAAGTCGTGCGCGAGGCAACCAAGGGCCGCACTGCGCCTTGGACGGCGGTCGAGTTGGGGAAGTGACCCAAAGGTAGGGACGGCACCACGTGCCGTCCTAAGGTTCGATCTAGAGGCAAACTAGGACAGCACGTGGTGCTGTCCCTACCTCAGGAATTTTCCTTGCGTGTGAGGAGCTGCACCCAGGCCACGCCGACGATCGTCACTGCTCCGCCGATGAGCGTCAGGGCGGTCGGTTGTTCACCGAGCATCGACCAGCCGAAGATAAGGGAGAACACCGGGATGGCGTAGACAGAGCTCATTGCCGTGGCGATGGGCACTCGCGTGAGCACCCAAGCGAAGAGGGTGTAACAGAGCGCAGCCGGCACGACGCCTAGGAAGATCAGATGCAGCAGCCCGTTGGTCGAGAGCCGGCCCCAGGCCTCGGGCAAGTCATGGGAGAACGGAAGCAGGCCAAGCGTGCCGATCCAGATAGCCCAGGTCGTCACGTCTAACGCATGGTAGCGTTTGGTGAGCGCTTTATTGATTAAGGTCTGGATCGCGGAGGACAGCGCCGCTCCGAGGATGAGGATCGTGCCGAAATTGAGGGTCAATCCAGCAGAACCACCAACGGCGGTCATGATCACACCCGCCATCGAGATGAGGATACCAATCCAAGCGACGAGGCTGACGACTTCCCTTCGCAGGAGCACCCCGATCACGATAACCAAGATTGGCTGGAACGAGATGAGCAGCGACCCCGTGCCCGCATCGACGGTCTTTTCGCCGAAGTTGACCCCTAGGTTGTAGAGGCAGAAACCGAACAAGCCCAGCAGGGTGACTAGTCCTAGGTCTGACTTGTCCGGTAGCGGACGACCGCGATAAAGCCAGACGGGCAGCATGACGGCAGAGGCAATCAGGTAGCGCAAGGCGCCGACTTGCCCGGCGTCTAATTCAGTCAGGACTGTCCGTACGCTTACCCACGACATGCCCCAGGCGATGATGTTGAACAGCATCGCCGCATAAGCCAGACGTTGCGTCCGCACTTCGCTCACGAACGGCAACCGATCAGCTCGATGAGCTTATAAGCGCAGGCCTGGGCGAACTCCTTGTCATTGATCGCGAGGTCGAATTCCTGCACCGGGACCTTGGCGTTGGCCTTGAGGGCCGAGAAGAGGGCTGAATCGGCCGCGGCGTCGTGGAAGGGCTGGCCGGCGGCGCTGATGACGGAGATCGCTTTGCGGGGAATCATGATGGCCGTGCCTGCCTGGTAGGCGTTGGCCTTCTTGGCCACAATCTCGCCGAGCTGACGGCATTCGTCCGCCGTCGTGCGCATCAGGGTGATCTGCGGGTTATGGATGTAGAAATTACGACCTTTGAACTTCGTCGGCACCGATGCCATCTCGCCGAAGTTGACCATATCGAGGCAGCCCGGGGCGACGACCACGGGAACGTTCGCCTTGGCGGCGGCATCCATCCGCTCGGGGCCGGCGTTGAGATTGCCGCCCACGAGTTCGTCGGCCCATTCGGTCGTGGTGATATCGAGCACGCCGGCCACGATACCGCTCTCGATGACGGATTCCATGATCCGGCCACCCGTGCCCGTCGCGGCGAAGACCAGGACTTCATAGCCGGCGGCCTCGAGGACTTTCTTGGCTTCGGTGACACAGATGGTCGTGTTGCCGAACTGGCTGGCGACGATGAGGGGTTTGGAGGCGCCGACCTCGGGGACGGCGCCGACCATGCCGCAGATCGCGCCGGCGGCGCGGGTGAAGATGACGCGGGAGAGGCGGTTCAATCCGGCCACGTCGGCGATGCTGGGCATCATCGTGATGTCCTTGGTGCCGAGATACGGGGCCACGTTGCCGGCGGCCAAGGTCGAGACCATCAGCTTGGGGAAGCCAAGGGGAAGGGCGCGCATGGCGGCCGTACCGATGGCGGTGCCACCGCCTCCACCAAGGGAGATGATGCCATCGATCTTACCTTCGGCGGCGAGCTTCGCGACGAGCGCCGGGGCAGCCTTGGTCATCGCCACGACGCATTCGCCGCGATCCTTCTTGGCCATCAACGCGGCCAGGTCGATGCCGGCGGCCGCCGCGACCTGCTCACGGGTGACGTCGGGCTGCACCGTCGCAGGGCCGCCGGTGCCGACGTCGATCAGCAGGGGATTGTGGCCGTGGCGGGCGATAAGCGCGGCCACGAAGGCATGTTCTTCGCCCTTGGAATCAAGCGTGCCGAGGACCGCGATCGTGGCCATGGTCGGCTCAGAAGAACTTACGCTTCACCGGGATCTGCTTGAAGCGCTTGGTCAGGTCGGTGAGCGACTGCTCGACGGCCATACGTTCGAGGCTCGAGGCCCCGACGAAGCCGTCGGTGTCGGTGTGCTCGTTGATGAAGGCGGCGTCTTCCGGGGTGTTGATCGGGCCGCCGTGGCTGAGGAAGATGAGGTCCTTGCGGACGGACTTGGCGGCGTCGATGATGCCCTGGGTGATCTTGGCGGCTTCCGGCAGGGTCATCGTGGCGTTGGTCACGCCGATCGAACCGCCCACGGTCGTGCCCACGTGGGCGATGATGACATCCGCGCCGGCTTCGGCCATGGCCTTGGACTCTTCGGGCGAACCGACGTAGACGATGGTGAACATCTCCATCTTGCGGGCGAGGGCGACGGTCTCGAACTCCTTCTTCACGCTCATGCCGGTCTCCTCGAGGATCTGGCGGAACTTGCCGTCGATGATCGTGTGGGTCGGGAAGTTGTTGATGCCGGAGAAGCCCATGTCCTTCACCTTGCCGAGCCAGTGCCACATACGGCGGCGGGGGTCGGTGGCGTGGACGCCGCAGATGACCGGGATCTCTTCGACGACGGGGAGGACTTCGTATTCGCCGATCTCCATGGCGACCGCGTTGGCGTCACCGTAAGCCATCATGCCGGCGGTGGAACCGTGGCCGGCCATGCGGAAGCGACCGGAGTTATAGACGATGACCAGGTCGGCTCCGCCGCGTTCGATGAACTTGGCGCTGATGCCCGTGCCGGCGCCGGCGGCGATGATCGGCTTGCCCTTCGACATCGTGTCGCGGAGGCGCTCGATGACTTCGGTGCGGGTGTAAGGGTTTCCTTTTCCGGTCCAGGGGTTGGGCATGGTGTTGAGAGGGGAAGGGTGGTCGGGGGTTGCTCCTTGAGGGATAAGTCGTATCCAAGGGATGTGGCCCGCAAGAGCGATTTAAAACATTACAGCGAGACGCAACTCCGTCATTCTGAGACGGACATCGAGAACCCGCGGTCCCATCGCCGGATCGTGGTGGCGGCCGATTATAAGGATGACCGCCCATGGGTTCTTTCCGGGGTCCGCTGCAAGGAGCTCGGTCTCTTCGAAATCGCCCACCTAGGGGTAGCTGAGATGCTGGCGCCTTATGAGGTCGTCCGGGCCAACCAGAGCGGCGCCTTCTTCATGGCTTGCCTGAGCGGTCAGGGGCAGGTCTGGGTCGATGGTCGCTGGCGCACGATCTCGGCCGGACAAGCCTGTCTTCAGCCGGCGGGCATCCGTAATTCTTTCCGCATCGGCCGGAGTAAGCGCTGGGATTTCTGCTGGATCCGTTTCGGCGGAGGCGTGCGCTCTAACACCATCTTCCGGGCCAGTTCGCCCGTGCTCGCCGATTTCGATGCCGAGCCCCTGCGTGCGGCTATTTCCGGTCTTATCGCCGAACTCAAAGGCGCCGGCGTCTCGCGCCGTAACCATCAATGGATCGAGCTGGCCTATGATTACGTCCGCAGCTTCGCCGGTAGCTTCCGCGGTGATCCGCGAGTGCAACGACTCTGGGATGAAGTTCATGGTAAGCTCGATTTCACCTGGGACACCAAGTCCCTTGCCCGCGAGTCCGGACTATGCTTCGAGCACCTTCGGCGCCTCTGCCTGAAGGAGATCGGCCGAACCCCGATGAACCATCTGACCCATCTGCGGATCCAGCAGGCCATCCGGTTGATCAGCGAATCGGACGACAAGCTCGCGGTCATCGCCCGCAAGGTCGGGTTCGCCAACGGCAACAGCTTCTCCTCGGCCTTCAAGAAGTCGACGGGCCATGCCCCCTCGGCCTTCCGGGCCGAGGGCTGAAAACGGGCGATAATGTGCATCTGAGAGGGGTCCGGTTGCGGCTCGAAGAGCCGCTAAGACTTGTAGGTTACTTGGGCTCTTATTTGATGAGGTCATGCTTCCCCGCATCAGCCCCTACCTGCGTCTGGCCTTGGTCTTCGTCGGCGCCGTCCTTGTCGCCGCTCCGGTCAAGGTGACCGTCGTTTCCGACGACCATGCCGCCGTCAAAAACCTGGTCACCGAGCTCCAGTCCGCCGGCGCCACGGTGACCGAGGCTGACCGCCCGCGCGACCTCCTCGCGACGAAGCACGAGAAAGACGAGGTCATCGTCCTCTATCGCAAGGACTACGCGGCCTACGAAGTCATCGATCGCGCGGCGCTCGCCGACCTGTCCAGCCGGGGCATCGGCTTCGTCGCCCTCCGTGGCGCCATCGCCGGTCCTTCCGCCTCCTGGGCGCGCGACACCTTCGGCGCCGGCTGGACTCCCGAGAGCCGTCGCTTCCGCGCCCTGATGATGCTCAACGTCCGCACCGACGCCCATCCGCTGGCCAAGGACGCCTCCACCTTCGACGTAACCGACGACACGGTCTTCAACCTCGAGCTCAACGAGAAGATCCACGTCCTCGCCTCGTCCTTCACCTCCAAAGTCAGCGCCAACCGCAAGAACATCACCGAAGTCTCCGACAAGGCCTCGATCTACGACATCCAGCCGCAAGCCTGGGTCTTTGAGAATCCCCGTCTCCGTTCCGCCGTCTTCCTGCAAGGCGATGCCGCCACGCTCGCCCACGCCAGCTACCGGACCTTCATCAAACGCAGTATCGCCTGGGCGGCCCGACGACCCAACGTCGACGAACTCTGCACAAAGGATGACCTCGTCGACCTACGTTATCCGGTCGGCGGCCCGAGCCGCGCGGAAAAGGCCATCGCCGCCTTCCAGATGCAGCCCGGCTTCAAGGCCAGCGTCGTCTCGACCGAGCCCTTGATCAACAAGCCCATCGCCGTTCAGTGGGACGAACGCGGTCGTCTGTGGGTCGCCGAGACCCCGGAATATCCTAACGGCCGTCGCCCGCTCACTGCGGAATCATGGCGTGAAGGCGGTGTGCTGGTTCCGGGAAGCTACGACCGTCCGGCGCAGGATAAGATCAGCGTCTTGGTCGACACCGACGGAGACGGCGTCGCCGACAAGAAGCAGATCTTCCACGAAGGCCTCGAGCTCATCACTGGTTTCTGTCACTACAAGGACGGCGTCATCGTCGTCTGTCAGCCGCACATCATCTGGCTCCGCGATACGGATGGCGACGGCAAGGCTGACAAGGAAGTGGTTCTCTACGGCGGCTTCACGCCGGGCGACACCCACTTCGTGGCCAATCACTTCGTCATGGCCCCGGACGGTTGGGTCTACGCCAGCATTGGTACCGGTGCCGAGGTCTTCCCGATTGCAACGCCGGACCGCAAGGTCCGCCTCTCTTCGGGCACCTTCCGCTTCAAGCCTGACGGTTCCGCCATCGAGCAGATCGCGTCCCAGGGAGGCAATAGCTTCGGCAATGAAGTCACTTCCGACATGGAGCTCTTCCATGGCAAGGCGACGAACGGTAACCCGATCCAGCACGTCGTGCTCTCGGAGTCCATCCTCGCCAAGGCTCCCGGCACCCCGGCCAAGGCCTTCAATGCCGTCAACCCGCGTCGTCCCGTCCTGCGCAAGGACCTCCCGGACCGCGCTCCGTTGCTGCAGATCGACCAGGTGGGCTATTACACCGCCGCTTGCTCCGTCGCCGTGCAGGAGCATGGCGCCTGGCCCGAGGAATATCGCGACACCATCTTCATCACCGAGCCGATCCTCGACATCATCCACTTCGAGAAGCTCATCCCGAGCGGACCGACCTTCCTAGGTGAGGTCACCCTCAAGGACCGCGAGTGGCTCCGTTCGATGGACCATTGGTTCTGTCCGATCGACGTGAGCTTTGGTCCGGACGGCGCGCTCTACATCCTGGATTTCTACACCCCGGTCGTGGCGCACAACGACACCCGTGGCCCGTTGCACAGCAAATCCGGCGCCTCGGTCCGTCCGGACCGCGAGCACTACTTCGGTCGTATCTACCGTATCCAGCACGAGTCGGCGCCCAAGCTCGCCATCCCTGACCTCTCCAAGGCCGACGTCGCCGGCCTCATCGGTGCATTCAGCCACCCGAACAAGGTCGTGCGTTTCAATGCACTGCGTTCGCTGATGGAGCGCGATGCCGGCTTGCAGGCCTCTTCGACTGGTCAGCTCAACGCCTTAGTCCGTTCCGATGCCATCCCTGAGGGCCGCGTCCTCGCCCTCTGGGCTCTGCAGCGTCTCGAACGTCTGGAAAGCGGATTAGTCGTGGCGGCCGCCGCCGATTCCTCCGCCTCGGTCCGTAAGAACGCCTTTCTCGTCGCCGAAGCCGCGCGCCTGGCCCTGCCGGTTGCCACGCTCAAGGCTGGCATCGCCGACAAGGATGCCCGCGTCCGTCTCGCCGCCGTCCGTGCCCTCGGTGCGGCGGAACTCGATGGAGACTCCGGTGCGCTGCTGCTTTCTGCTTGGACGAACGACCATGAAGCCGCCACGGCGACCGCCGCCGCTTCGGCCAATCCCGCGGCCACCCTCCAGGTGATGCTCTCGGGCAAGGCTCCGGCCCGGGCTGATTTCGCAGTCTCCCTCGCCGCCACGCTTACGCCCGACGCTTCGGTGCGCGTGCTGCGCGCCGCCGCGGCTTCGAACGACGTGAAGCTCGCCACCGTCATCCTGCGCGAGATCGCTTCCCGTCGCATCGCCGCGCCCGCCAAGCCGGATGAAGGCCGTGAGGCTCTTCGTGCTTTGCTTGCGGGCAAGGATACGGAAGTCGCCACCGCCGCCGCCGCGATCGCCGGCCTGTGGGTCACCGATGGAAGCCTCAAGGCGGAACTCGCTTCCGTCGCTGGTCGTCTCCTCGCCGTCGTCGCCGATGACAAGTCTTCCGTCGAGGCTCAGGTCGCCGCTGTCCGCGTCCTCGTGCTGCTGCGTGACTCCGATGCCAAGATCACCCCGGCGCTCGCCCGGGCTCTGTCTTCTTCCCGTGAACCCGTCGCCGTCGCCACCGCCGGAGCCTTGGCCTCCAGCGGCGACGTCTCCGTGGGCAAGCTGCTCTATGGGGCTTTCCCGAAGTCGACCGGCACTTTCCGCTCTACCTTGTATTCCGCGCTCGTCGGTCGTCCGGAGTGGGCCGGACTCATCCTGGACGCCCTTGATGCCAAGTCGCTCTCCGCGATGCAGCTCGGACCCATGCAGATGTCGCAGCTCGTTCGCCATCCGGATGCCGCCATCGCGAAGCGTGCGACTGCCGTGCTCGCCAAACTTAATGCCGGTAGCAGCCCAGCCAAGGACGATATCGTGTCGAAGCTTCGTCCCGAGGTCGAGAAGCCCGGAGACGCTACCAAGGGCAAAGAGCTCTTCGTCGCCGTCTGCCAGACCTGTCACAAGGTCGGCAACGTCGGCAACGAGTTCGGACCGAACCTGCAGGGCATCGGCTCGCACCCGCCGGCCGAGATGCTGGTCCATATCGTCGATCCGAACCGCATGGTCGACGACGAGCATCGCACCTGGAACTTCAAGATGAAGGACGGCACCCAGTATTCGGCCCTCATCGGCAGCGAGAACCCCATCTTCGTGAAGCTCAAGCTTCCGGCCGGACAGTCGGCCGAGCTAAAGGTAGCCGACATCGTCAGCCGCGAGCGCAGCCCGAATTCGCTGATGCCTGAAGGCTTCGAATCCCTTGGCGCCGAAGGCCTTCGTAACGTCATCGCCTACCTCCGCAGCGTCGCGATCTCGCCCGAAGGCGAGACTGTCGGTCGCTTCCGTCTCCTTGACCTCCGCGCGGCGTTTACCGCCTCCACGACGACCGGCCTCTACGCCAGCAAGGAAGCCAAGCGCGACACCTTGCCTTTCGCGCAGTTCGGCAAGGTCGAGTCCAACGGCGTCCCTTATAAGGTCATCGACCCCAAGACCGCGAAGGATGGCCTGAACGTCATCGTCCTCAAGGGCGGCGCCTTCAAAGGCGCTTACTCCAAGAGCTTCGCCCAGAAGGTCGAGATCCCGGTTGGTTCCGTGGCCAACCGGATCCACTTCCTTGGCGCCGTCGGCGGCTGGGGTGCCCATGGCGACGCCGTCGCGATGATCGCCGAAGTCCACTTCCTCAGCGGCAAAGTGCAGAAGAAGGTCTTCTACGGCGGCGTCGACTTCGCCGACTACAACGGCACCGGCGACGTCCCCCGCTCCAAGTCGGCCCGTCAGCTCCTGTCCGGCGAAGGCCGTCAGGTGCGCACGATGTGGATGCCCGTCGAGGGCACCGAGGTCATCGACAAGCTCGTGCTGAGCTCGGAGGACACCCCGATTGCTCCGACCACCGTGGCTATCACCATCGAAATCGGAGGCCCGCCCAACCCTCCGGCGGGGAATGCTGGCAAGAAGAAGGCTAAGGCCAACGACGGACCCAGCGACCTCCTACCAAAGGATAATCCCAAGACCACTCAGGCTTTCGGCCAGCAGTTCGGTCCGCGTAAGGCCGGCCAACTTCGCGTGCTCTTCGCCGGTGCCGGTAGCTCGCACAACTTCCCCGCGTTCTTCCTCGGCACCGATGCGCTGACTGCGAAGGCCGCTGGTTACGATGTCGCCTCGACGCCTAACCTGAAGGAAACCCTCGCGCTGTTGCCCCAGGCCGACCTGTTCGTGTTCAGCGGTAACCATGGCCAGTTCGGCACCCCTGAGTTCCAGAAGGCTATCCGTGACTTCGCCGCAGCGGGGAAGGGCATTGTCCTCCTCCATGCCGCCACTTGGTATAACTGGCCGCTTACGACCAAGTATAACGACGAGTTCGTCTGCGGCGGTTCACGTAACCATGGACACAGCGACTTTACGTTCACTGTGACCAAGCCTGAGCATCCGATCATGAAGGGCGTCCCGGCGACCTTCGTAATCAATGACGAGAGCTATAACATCGAACTGACCCGCCCGGAGGGCGCCGAGGTGCTCGGGACTATCCCGCGCCAGACCCCGAAGGAAGGATTGTCGAACATCCTCCCGTCCGTCTGGACCGTGAAGTATCCTGGCACCAAGGTCGTCTGCATCGCCCTCGGCCACGACGAGAAGTCCCACGACCACCCGGCGTACAAGCAGCTCCTCCTTAACTCCATCACCTGGGTGTCACAAAAATAACGAGAGTATCGAGTATGGAGTACCGAGTATCGGGGGAGTGACATAAACTCCCTGCGAAATAGTACTCCTTCGCTCATGCCTCCTGCGGCCTTTTCTATACTCAATACTCCATACTCAATACTCTAGCTACCATGGTCTACCACTACGGAACTTTCGTCTTCAAGAAGGGCGTCACCCAGGCCCAGATCGACACCTGCTTCGCCGAGATGCGCGGCATGGTGGGCAAGATTCCCGGCCTGCTCTCGATGCAGCACGGCGTCTACCAGAGCGACGAAGGCCTGAACGACGGCTTCACGCACGGCTTCGTCATGACCTTCGACACCCCGCAGAGCCGCGACCGCTATCTCCCGCACCCCGAGCACGAGCGCGTGAAGGAGATCGTCGTCCCCAACCTCGAACGCGTGATGGTCTTCGACTTCACCGTCTGAGAACCCGTTCGGTGCGCCGTCAGGCGAACAGGCGATTCCGTAGGCATCGGTCGGAGCCAACCCCATCCTCTCCGACTCGCGTCGCGGCTCGCGACGAAAGGTTAGTTTCTAGGGTTAATCCACCGGTCAGCTTGCCCGGAGCCCGAGGATCTTATCCGCTCGCAGGCTATACTCGCGGAACTGCTCGGCGTTCTCTGGTAGCTTAATATCCAGGTCGAAGGTCGGGATCATCGCCTTCATCCGCGCATGCCCCTCTGGGCTGGCGAGCAAGGCGGGGAAGCATTTCCTGATGACCTCGAGCACGATATTCACCGAGACCGAGGCGCCCGGCGAGGCTCCGAGCAGCGCGGAGATGCTGCAAGCGGCATCGGTGATGACCTCGGTGCCGTAGTGGACAATGCCGGCCTGACCATCCGTCTTCTTGATGGCCTGCACCCGAATGCCTGCGTCGATCAACTTCCAATCCGCAGCCTGGGCGGCCGGATAGAAAATCTTCAGCACCTCGATGCGGTTCCGCATGCTCTGCGTGCCCTGCTGGATGAGGTAGCGGACGAGGTCGAGGTTATGGATGCCGATATTGACGAGGGTAGTGAGGTTGTCCGGACGAATGGAGAAGGGCAGGTCGGTGTAGCGTCCCTGCTGGTGCAGGAACTTCGTCGTCCAAGCGGCGAAGGGACCGAAAAGCAGCGTTTTCTTGCCGTCCAGGATGCGGGTGTCGAGGTGCGGCACAGCCATCGTCGGGGCCGCGGCGAGCGGTTGACCGTAGACCTTTGCTTGGTGCTTCTCGACGATTTCCGGATTGTCGCAAACGAGCCACTGGCCGCCGATAGGGAACCCGCCTAGGCCCTTTGCCTCCGGAATACCGGACATCTGTAGCAGCGGAAGCGTACCGCCGCCCGCGCCAACAAAGACGAACTTGGCGCGGTTTGTCCGCACCAGCCCCGTCGCTGACTCCTTCACACGGACTTCCCAGCCCGTGCTGTTTCTACGCAGGCCGATTACGCGATGGCCGGAGGCGACCCCGCATCCCTCCTGTCGTCCTAACCAGCTTAGCAGTTTGCGAGAGATTGCGCCAAAGTTCACATCTGTGCCCCCGTCCATCTTTGTCGCGGCAATGGGTCCGTCGCCCCGACCTTCGACCAGGAGCGGCGCCCAACTCGCAAGGGTGGCGCGGTCAGTAGTGAAGACCATGTCCCGGAAGAAATGGTGGGCCGACATCCCGGCGTGGCGAGCCTTGAGGAATTCCACCTGGTCAGCTCCATGCACGAAGCTGATGTGGGGGACCGGATTGATGAACTCCCTCGGGTTGCTGGCCATATCGTTGGCCACCGCGTAGCTCCAGAAGTGCTTCGATTGCTCGAACTGCTCGAAGATCTCGATGACCTTGGCCACCTTCACCGAGCCATCCGCCTCGCGCTTGGGCGTGTAACTCAGCTCGCAGATCCCCGCGTGCCCAGTGCCGGCGTTATTCCAGCCATCCGAACTCTCCTGCGCCAAGCCATCGCTGGCCTCATAGAGCTGGATGGAAAGTCGCGGGTCGAGCCGCTTCAGCATCGCTCCGAGATTGGCCGACATCACCCCGCTGCCAATCAGGATGACATCGGGGTCTTCGACGTGGGTGGCGGTAGACATACGTTTGGTTAAGCGTTGGTTAATGGACGTTGGGAAATGGTTAGGTCGGGATGCCAGCGGAATCACTGGGCGGCTTTTGCAAGGCATAGCCCTTACTCCCCGCAAGGCAAGTCCCTTGGCGGCCGAACGGGGTCAGGACCCCCGCACCCCGAGCACGTGCACGTGAATAAGATCGTCGTACCGAACCTCGAGCGCGTGATGGTTTTTGACTTTACCTTCTGAGCCCTGTTCAGGCTTCGTCGTAGAGTCCCTTGCGTCCGGCCACCAGCCAGCTGATCGCACACGCGACCAGGGCGTAGCCGCCGATCGACCAACCAAAGAGTTCGCACGCCATGACCGCGCAGGCGAGTGGCACGGCGCCGGCCCCGGCGAAGACGGCGACAAACCCGAGCGCGGCACAGATGCTGAGTGGAAGGCTCAGCACGACCGCGGCGGCGCTGCCGAAGGTCACGCCCACGAAGAAGAGCGGGGTGACCTCGCCGCCACGGAAGCCGGCGGTGACGCAAATGATGGTAAACAGGAATTTGAAGATAAACGTCAGCGGAGCGGCGGGTTCGACCAAGGCGGATTCGATGACCGGCAGGCCCAGCCCGGTAAGGTCCGCCGAATGATGGAAGTAGATGGCGGCCGAGAATAAGGTACCGGTGAAGAAGATCCGGGCGTAAGGCTCAGGGTTTGGCTTGGCGGCCTCGCGTCGGCTCAAGAAGACGTACAGGCGGGCGAGCAAGCCACAGGCGGCCCCGAGCGCTAAGGCGGAGCCTAGTCCGCCGAGGTCGTAATCCGCCGGCACCGGGAGGCGGTAATCGGCGTGCTGGGCGAAGAAGAGCTTACGGCCGATGAGGTCCGCCAGGAACGCGGTGGCGAGGCAGGGAAGGAAAGCCCAGCTTCGTCGGTGGACGAACTCCAGCGCGAAGACCGCCGCGGCGATCGGAGTGCCGAAGACGGCGGCAAAGCCGGCGGATACGCCGCAGAGAAGCAGGGTGCGACGCTCGGAAGTATCCAAGGAGATCAAACGGGAGAATTGGTCGGCGATGGCTCCGCCCATCTGGAGAGCCGTGCCTTCGCGGCCGACGGAGGCGCCGCCGAGGTGCGAGAGCAGGGTCGTTCCGATGATCGACGGACCCATGGTCGCAGGCAGGGGGCTGGTGGGAGCCTTGATCTGGGCTATCAGGGTCTTAACGCCCCCGGCAGAGGCCTTCAAAGGGCCATTATAGAGCCAGACCGTGAGCAGCCCGATGAACGGCAAGGTCACGAGCAGCCAAGGGGTGGAGCGATAGAGTGCCGTGACCGCCTCCAAGGCATGTAGGAAGCCAGCCCCGACGGCCCCGACCACCAAGGAAACTAGGATGAGGATGGCGGCCCAAAGGAGTATGTTTCTCGGCTGCTTGGCGAACATCAGGAAGGGTGAGAAAACCTTTGAGACCCCTCGGCCTACCCCACAATCTCAATTCATGGAACACCCCATCCCTCGTCGTGAATTCGTATCCACCCTGGCCATTGGCGGTCTCGCCTTGGCCGCCGCTCCGTCCGTCCTGCGCGGCCAGTCGGTCCCCTCCAAGATCAAGGTCGCCCTGATCGGTTGCGGAGGCCGTGGCACCGGTGCCCTCGGCCAGTTCATCGCCGCCTGCAAGATCCTCGGCGCCGAGGCCGAAGTCGTCGCCCTGGCGGACGCCTTTGAGGATCGCGCGAAGCGCCTGAACGAAACCTACAAGCTGCCGGCCACGAAGGTCTTCGTCGGATATGACGCCTACCAAAAGGTCATGGCCACTGATTGCACCTTCGTCTTGATGGCTACCCCGCCGGCTTTCCGTCCAGTCCACTTCGCCGCCGCCGTCGCCGCGGGCAAGCATTGCTTCGTCGAGAAGCCCGTCGCCGTCGATCCGGTCGGCGCCCGGGCCATCATCGCCACCGGCGAAGAAGCTAAGAGGAAGGGTCTAGCGGTCGTCGCCGGCACCCAGCGTCGCCATGACGCTTCATACATGAAGAACAAGGCCCTCATCGACGCCGGCGCCATCGGCGCCATTCGAGGTGGCGTGGTCCAGTGGAACGGCACCGTGCCGTGGATCCGTCGTCGGGCCAAAGATGACACCGATGCCGATTACATGAACCGCAACTGGCTCAACTTCACCGAGCTTTCTGGCGACCATATCGTCGAACAGCACATCCATAACGTCGACGTCGCCATCTGGTTCCTCGGCCGTACACCGGTCAGCGCCCTCGGCTTCGGCGGCCGCGCCCGGCGCGAGACCGGCAACATGTTCGACTTCTTCAGCGTCGACTACGACTTCGGCGACGGCGTGCGTATCCACAGCCAGTGCCGTCAGATCACCGGTACCACCGGCCGCGTGGGCGAGTTCTTCACCGGCGCGTCCGGCTCCTGCTTCGGCTCCGGCAAGATGTTCGGCCAGAAGCAGGTCGATATCCCGGCCATCAAGCTCGATACCGACGACTCCATGGTCCAGGAGCACGTCGACCTCATCCGCGGCGCCTTCAACGGCAAGCCGCTCAATGACGCCCGCCAGATCGCCGAGACCAATCTCGCCGTGATCATGGGTCGTATCTCCGCCTACACCGGCGAGATGGTGAAGTTCGACGACCTCCTCAAGCACGAGAAGTCGCCTTACTACAATCTCAAGGCCTCCGTCAGCCCGCTCGACTTCGAGAAGGGCACGGTGAAGCTGCCGGCCGAGTCGCCGACGGTGCCGGGGAAAGCATGAGGTAGGGACAGCACCACGTGCTGTCCTGAATGAAATCACGAGGGGGCTTAGGACATCACGTGGTGATGTCCCTGCCTCATTTTACCCCATCCGGACCTTGGGGAGGAGCGCAGAGGCTTCGAACCAACTGACCTCGTGCGGGGCGCGCTTGGAGGTCGCGGCGAGGGCGCTGGTGACGCCCGCGGCTTCGCCCATGGCGACGGCGTTACCGGTCACTCGATAGGAGGCGTGGGCGATGAAGTCCCCGCTGATGCAACGACCTGCCATCATCAGGCCATCGATGTCGCGGGCGATCAGGGCGCGGAGAGGGATATCGTAAGGCTTCACTTTTACACCGGCGTTCGAGTAGGCCGCTTTCTTGTTCTCTTCGGCGGTGAGGGCGTGGATATCGACCGGGAAGGTCGCGCGGACGACGGAGTCTTCCTGACGACGTCCTTCGATGAGGTCTTCTTTGGTCATCACGTAACGTCCCTTTATTCGGCGGCCGTCGCGGACGCCGATCTGGGCGGGGGTCGCCACGATCTGGGCGCCAGACCAGGCGCCGCCGGCCTTACGCAGTTTACGCACGATGTCATTGACCTCGGCGCGGGCGCGCATGGTCGCTTCGGTCACCTGGGCGGCGTCGGTGGCGTTGATGCCGTATTCATGGTTGGCCATCAGCAGGACGAGGTTGTCCTTGATCGGGAAGAGCGTGGCCTTGCCGTAACTCGGCGTGACTCCGGCGGCTGCTAGCGCGGCCTTGAATTTGTCAGGACCTACATGGCGTCCGTTATTACCGACCGGGTGCAGTTGGTCCGCCAGGGCCTTGGCATTGTCGACGGTTACCAGTGCGTAGAGGGTCATCGGCTGGCAAGGGCAGGACTGTTCGCGACCGAGCTCGAATTCGCAGCCAGCGCGGGCGCCTAGGTCGCCGTCGCCGGTCGTATCGATGAATACTGGTGCGGCCCAGGCCTGCCGGCCGGACTTGGATTCGGTCACGATCGCCTTGAGCGTACGGCCATCGCGCTGAGCGGCGACAATGCGCGTGTGCAGCTGGACCTTGACGCCAGCGGCGAGGCAAAGCTCTTCGAGGATCAGCTTCATCTCCTCCGGGTGATAAGTCACTCCGTTGACACCGTCGCCGTCGATGGCATCGCGTTCGCGGAGACGGCGGACAAGTTCTTGATTAAAGCCGGGCTTGTCGAAATCGAGCAGATAGCCGAGCAGCGAGGACGTCCAGACCCCGCCGAGGGAGCCGTGTGCTTCGAAGAGCCGAACCTTGGCGCCGGCGCGGGCGGCAGAGATGGCGGCGGTGACCCCGGCCGGGCCGGCGCCGCAGACGATGACGTCGCAGTCGGCGGTCAGGGGGATATCCCGCTCGGCCTCGGTGAGCATGCCGAGCTTCGGTGCCGCAGCGCCCTCGAGTTTGCTTAAGGCACCCAAGGCGCCGAGGCCTAGGAGCGAGGAGGCGAGGAAGCGACGGCGGGAGGATGCGTTGGGATCCATGAGGTTAGGTTGGTCGTTTGCTGAAAGAGGTCGAACCGAATGCTACGTCTAAACCTAGGACATCACGTGGTTATGTCCCTACCTCATGCAGGCACAAAAAAGCCCCTCGGGTGAGGGGCTTCGTGGGCGGCTTAA
>Ga0209358_10001895_pt1 | contig 16273 bp, 11 predicted proteins | sample LauGreFa1BDMLBSN_2_FD_187574 | JGI IMG/M metagenome (GOLD analysis project Ga0209358, IMG submission 187574) | Freshwater lake microbial communities from Lake Michigan, USA - Fa13.BD.MLB.SN (SPAdes) (version 2) | ecosystem: Environmental > Aquatic > Freshwater > Lake | place: Lake Michigan, USA... | reverse complement strand
GATTCCCAAGGGTTACATTTATTTTGGATTTGCTTTTTCCATGTTCGTCGAGTTTCTGAACATCCAAATGCGACGAAATAAACGTTAGTATTTCATCCCTAAGGTAAGCTTCAAATCGTCCGTTAATAGAAATTCCGGATCTTTTTCGAGCGCGGAACGGATTCCCTTAGGGGATCGGACTTCGTATATAATGGTTTTTTTATGAATGGATTTAAGGAAATTAACCTGTTCTCGGGTAATCTTTTCATTCCGAATGCAAATACCCCGAAGTTCGGGTTCGTTCTCAAGAAATGAACTGCTCAAATCAGAAAAATCATGAAGGGCAAGAAAGGTGGGGAAATCACTTTTGAAAACATCAAAATATGCGTGATTTGGAACGATGATGCGATACTTGGAAGTATCCAAATTCAAGGACATCAAGGAAACAAGCAAGGAGTCTTTGTTCGTAACTGAACTACCTTTAATGTCCAGAAAGGTAGATCCTTTCGATAACACCTTGATCAAATCCGGGGTAAAAGCGGTCAAACGTTCCTTTTTAACGGTGCGGTATCTCCCCGATGCCAAGTAAGCCGTTGTGGAGGTTTCTATGGCACCGATTAAATCGGTGGAAGCCTCCAAGGTTTCATCGTGAAATAACCATAACTGACCGTTGGCGTCCATCCTTACATCGACCTCTACCCCGCTGCAATGAGGCAAGCTCAAGGCATAATCGATCGCCTCCCTGGAATTGTCATGATAAATCGCATTCGATATGTTCAGCCCTGTCGCCGCATGACCGAAAATTTGGGTTGAACTCTCGCTGCGCTTACTACATCCCACGGCCAATATGAAAGCAAACAATAAACTAATCAAACGCATAACGAACACCGAGGTATAGGGAAAAATCTAAAAAGGAATGAAGGGCTAAATTTTGCTTTTCCCAAGCTTGGGAAATACCCGTTGAAAGAAAGGGATCCAGGGGAAAAATGTGCATTCGATTCAAAGGCAAACTGAGCTGCTGTCCAAGTTCCATGCGGTAATGATTGAAGGCAAATGGCCTTGCGATCCTACCGTAATTTAGCCGAATATACGGCGCAAACTCGACCGCCTTTCGGGCGAAAGCATACGAGCATTCAAGGCCCGTTTGGGCGAATAAGATTCCAGAAGCAGCACTTCGCTGACCTACTGCCTGTTGGGCTTCAAAACGAAATGACTTACACCGAAGCGATAAACCGAGTTGATGAAAGAAGTCCATTCGTTGGATTCCGAAGCTGTAATTCACCGAAAAGGAAGAAGCCGTTGGTTGGGCAAATAGGCTTGAAGCAGCAATAACCCACCAAAACATTAACCCAAGCCCAATCTTTCTCCAATAACGAACCATATGAAATCAAATTTGTTACAAGGTAATGAAAAATATATCAAAGCTATTGGTGGTATTTTACCTACTATTATTTCAGGGGTCACATGCTCAAACCATTGTTTCGGGAGGCATCTACCAAAACACCACCTGGACGTTGGCGAACAGTCCCTATCAGATAAACGGGTCGGTGGTGGTTTTTCCGGGGGTGACGCTCACGGTTGAACCCGGTGTTACCTTGTTGATCAATAACACCAGCGCGCAGGACCTTTACATCGAAACCCGAGGTACCTTAAATCTTGTGGGAACCAACCAAGCACCGATTATTGTCAAAACCATGATGGACACCACGAACATTGGTTGGGAAGGATTTAAATGTACTTCTACTCAAGGAGGGATCCTTAATGCGGATTATTTTCATGTTTCGAATGCTTTAACACCATTTGCTTATGAGTCAGCTTTGCCTTTGATTCAATACACGGATTGTCGTTTTTCCCATTGCGGACAGGCCATTTCGGTCGCAAATGAGGTCATTCTAAACAACTGTCAATTCAGAGGAAACGAAGTCGGCGTGTACGGATGGAGTTATTTTAACATCAATAACTGTTACTTCAAGGACAATAATACGGCAATATTCGTATACAGCACGGCCTTTACGCTAACCAACTCAGCGTTTATCGAAAATGCGAGCGGCGTTGTTTTTGCCTCCGGTGTGTTCGATTCGATGTACATAGCCGACTGTATTTTTCAAAACAACCAATCAGGCATCAGCGGTCCCAATAACGGCCTCATCGAAAATTGTACCTTGCTTGACAATGCAGTTGGGATTCAAGGTTCTTACGACTGTCAAATTAAAAACAACGTCATTGAGTATAATGAATTGGGGGTCAATATTTCGGTACATACCGAACTTACCAACAATCTAATTAACAGCAACATGGGAGGTGTTCGTATTTCCGACATCAGCAGTTCTGCTAATGCGCCGACGGTTCAAGACAACGAAATTTGCGGTAACATCAACTTTAACGTTGATAATAACACCAACGTAAACTATTCCCTCCTCACCAATTGCTTTTGCGGTGTAGATTCTGCGACCATCGAGCAATATTTAATTGACGGTTACGACGATATCACGAAAGGGCTCATCAACTACCAAATTTTCGACAGCTCCTGCAACAATGTGTTTCAAACCGTGATGAAATTCAATGCGCCGGTTGGTTTAAATGATATAACGAACCTGGACATTGCCTTTCAGAATCCTGTTGGCGATGAACTGATTTTTTTAAGTAACAACGGACTTGAAATTCGGGCAATTACCATAATCGACCCTTTAGGAAAAACCTATCAACTGGGTTTTAATTCGATCAATATTTTTGACTTGAGCGACTTGCCACAGGGTATTTACTTTTTGTCAAGTATCAACGAAACCAACATTCTTCGACGAATTATTAAAATTTAAACTTACAACCCATGAAAAATATCGTTCTTTCGCTTTCGCTTCTTTTTGTCTATATAACAAACGTTTCGGCCCAAACATCGGTTTCGGGAGGGATTTATCAAAACACCACATGGAATCTCGCGGGTAGTCCGTATTTAGTAACCGGATCCATCGTAATCTTTCCCAATCGAACCTTAACGATCGAACCCGGTGTGGAGGTCATCGTCAGCGCAGATTACAGTTTCAACACTGGTAATTTCTTATACCTTGAAGTACGTGGAAGTTTAATTGCCAATGGAACCCTCAACGCGCCCATCGTGATTACCAGTTCAGACACCACCAATGGATTCTATAATTGGGACGGCATTCGCATCAAAGGTAGCCAAGGCGGGAATGTGCAGATGAATCACTTTGAATTGCACAACACCTGGTATGGAATCTACAACGATGTGGCTCAAGTAGGTGAAACCTACAACTTTGACCATTGTGTTTTCCGCTCCAACAACTATGCACTTCAGCTGAACGCGAACTTGGTCTACAATAATTGTACGTTCGAATCCAACGGCGTTGGTCAAGCAGCTCAACTCATCGGAGGCTCTATGGTGGCCAATAACTCGCAGTTTATCAACAACTTTTGCTCGGTTACTTGGTGCAATAATATCAATGTTAACAACTGCCTTTTCATGGGTAACCAGAACAACATTATTGGTTCATCTGGAACCGTTTCCAACTGCCAATTCATCAACAACACTTTTGGATTCATGGAAACTGCAGGAATTACCGTCACCAACTGTTTGTTCGATGGTAATGCGACAGGCATTGAAGGAACATCCTCCTGCAATATCAATAACAATACTTTTGTAAACAACAATGTCGCGCTGAAGATGGGTGACGCATGCAACGTTACGCAAAACGAGATTAACAACAATGCGATTGGAATTCAAGTATTAGCCTACGATCCGAATACCACACAAATCAACGACAACAGCCTTTGTTACAACAGCATTCACAACTTGGAAAACCTTACCGACAAAAACTTCCAAGTCAATTTAAACTGCTTCTGTTCCCAAGACTCTGCGGTCATCGAAAACGGAATTTTTGACGGTTATGACGACATCACACGAGGCTTGGTCAATTATGCCATCTACGATGATTCCTGTCAGACCATTATCAACTATGTTAGCAAGGTTAATTTGGGGGCTGCTCAATTGAGCGAACTGGATAATAAATGGTCCACCTGGTATGACGGAACATCCATCCAAGTCAACCTTCCAAAAGCGAACGCTTTGGTGGTATGCAATGCCGCAGGTGGGATCGTTTGGAAAGGTACACTTCCCGCAGGAACTAACGAACTTCCATTGCGTTTGGCTTCAGGAATCTATTGGCTAAGTAACGGATCAAGCAATCAAAAGGTATTTGTATCCTTTTAATCAAACAGCGTTGGCGTACCGTCGTCGTTTTTCTTGGTGAAATCCCATTCTACCGACGTTTCACCATCAACCGATTCCTCATTGCTTGCCCCCTTCTCAATTTCGCCTTCAATCTCAAAAGGCACCTCCTCTTCCATAGGCCATGGCTCTTTGCCTTCGCCAATAGGGTGGGTAAGAATGATTTCCTTGACCTTCATTTTGGTAACTTGATTTCCTTGGGCTTTCATCCCTTTAACGTCAATCATGTCGGCCAAGTTCAAGACTAAATCGGGAAGGTTCTTGGTTTCTTTGAGCAATTTATTAAAGACCACGCGAACCTCGGGACGGTAGGCAGTTGATACCGCCTGTAAATACGAACCTTCTGTCTCGCTGATGAACGAAACCCGTTTGTCGGAAAGCACCTCACACAAGAATCGCTTAACGAAATTAATTTCCTTTTCTGGGTCGAAATAAACGCAGGAAATAGGCCGTCGTGGCACCCATTTCTCGAGGTGAATCATGTCCTCGTCAAAATGGTTGGAAAGATCGAAAGAACTTAATCGATAATCACCGTTCTTATAAAGGGTTAGGATGCGGTCATCGCCTTTGAAATCACCTAAAAAGCGACCTCGGCCTTCGTCATTTAAGCGCCCAACCACCTCGTCATACCAAATTTTACGTGCTGCTAAAGTACTTCCCCCTACTTCTTTTTGCACGATTTTCTGCACAATTTCCTTAGTTACTCTGTTGCCTGCAGAATTTCTTCCTTTAATCAACAGTTCCCCCAAATCGATGTCCCATTTCAAGCGTTTCAAATGCGGACGAGGGCGAAGCAATACCGTTATGACTTCACGTTCGCCGTTGGGATGAACGGAGAAATACAGGAGTTTGGAACTTTTCGTTCCTTTGGTTAAATCGTATTCGGTATCCCTAGTTATGGAATTAACATAGAAACGCTTCATGTAGGTATCCCCTCCTATTCCATCCTGATAGAACATATGGTAAATGGTACGGGTGTCTCCTTTTTTCCAAACCGCCGCATAAACCAAACCCTTCCCTACAAATTTCTTGTCGGCGACCTTTGTTACCATCATTTTCCCTGAGGAGAAAAAACAAATGATGTCGTCGATTTCAGAACAGTCCCCCACCGGCTCATTCTTACGCAACCCATAACCAATGAATCCTTCCTCAGTATCAACGTATAGTTTACGGTTTGCGATGATGACCTTCGTAGCACTAATGGTATCGAAGACTTTAATTTCCGTCTTACGCTCCCTTCCTTGTCCAAAACGCTTCTTTAAATCCTTGAAATACTCCACGGCATAATCCACCAAATTTTCCAAATGGTGTTTTACCTGAGCCATTTCTTCTTCGATTTTCAGCAAGGCTTCATCGGCTTTCGCTCCGTCAAAACGCGTGATTCGAATCATAGGAATCTGCGTTAATCTATGCAGGTCCTCATCGACTATTTCGCGGATCAATTGCTTCTTAAAGGGTTTAAAACGATCATAAAGGTACGTGTACAAGGACTCTCGATCGCTGTAAAGCTTAAAATCAATGTACATTTCATGATTAATGAACAACTTTTCTAAAGTCGAGAAATGCCATTGCCGCTCTAATTCATCCAGACGTATTTCCAACTCAAGTTTGAGCAAGGCGACGGTATGATCGGTATTGATTTTTAAAATCTCTGACACCCCTAAAAACCTTGGCTTGTCGCCGTCAATGATCGAGGAATTGGGAGAAATCGACACCTCACAATCCGTGAACGCGTACAAAGCATCGATGGTCTTGTCCGGAGAAACCCCAGGGGTCAAATGAATGATGATTTCCGCCTCAGAAGAGGTGTTATCTTCAATCTTTTTAACCTTTATTTTTCCTTTTTCATTGGCCTTAAGAATGGATTCGATCAAGGAAGTGGTTGTTGTACCAAAAGGAATCTCGTGAACAATGAGTGTTTTAGTATCTGCTTTTTTAATTTTGGCTCTTACCCTTACCCTTCCGCCGCGTAAACCGTCGTTGTAGTTGGTAAAGTCGGCCATACCTCCGTTCGGAAAATCAGGAACGATTTCTACCTTGCGTCCGCGCAAATGGTTGATGGAGTTATCGATGAGTTCTATGAAATTGTGCGGAAGAAACTTGCACGCCATCCCCACCGCAATTCCTTCAGCACCTTGTGCCAAAAGCAATGGGAATTTCATCGGCAAATTCTCGGGTTCTTTGTTTCTCCCGTCATAGGAAGAAAGCCAAGTGGTGGTTTTGGGATTGAACGCTACGTGCAGCGCAAACTTGGACAAGCGCGCTTCAATGTAACGAGCCGCAGCTGCTCCATCTCCTGTTAAGGTATTTCCCCAGTTTCCTTGGCAATCGATCATGAGGTCCTTCTGACCTATCTGCACTAAGGCATCACCAATAGAGGCATCGCCGTGCGGGTGATACTTCATGGTATTCCCAATGATGTTGGCCACTTTGTTGTAACGACCGTCTTCCATTTCGCGCATGGAATGCAGGATTCGGCGTTGAACAGGTTTCAAACCGTCCTGCAACGATGGAACGGCTCTCTCCAGAATTACATAACTGGCATAATCCAAAAACCAGTTTTCATAGAGCCCACTTACCGGCACAATGGTCTCGTCCACCTTCTTGTTTTCGAAGGGGTTATGTTCTTCAGAGGATGGATTATGATCGATTTCGTCTTCCGCCATTGTCTATGCTACTTCTTGTTCTGAATTGTCTTCTGTTGCTATGGGAGCCTCCCCTGCTTCATCTTTTTCTACACGTAGGTTTTCAATGATGAAATCTTGACGCTCTGGAGTGTTTTTACCCATAAAATAGGAAAGGATGGAATCAATGGAAGCTTCCTTGCTCAACAACACCGGTTCGAGCCGAATATCAGCTCCGATAAAATGAACGAATTCATCCGGTGAAATCTCACCCAAACCCTTAAATCGTGTAATCTCTGGGGCTTTGCCTAATTCCTGAATGGCGTTTCTGCGCTCTTCTTCGGAATAGCAGTAAATGGTTTTCTTTTTATTTCTAACCCGGAACAATGGGGTTTGCAAGACGTAGACATGGTTGCGTTTCACTAAATCCGGGAAAAACTGCAAAAAGAAAGTCAACAACAGCATGCGAATATGCATCCCGTCGACGTCCGCATCAGTGGCGATAACAATACGATTATAACGCAAGTTATCTAAATCTTCCTCAATGTCCAAGGCCGCCTGCACAAGGTTGAATTCCTCGTTTTCATACACCACTTTCTTGGTGAGCCCATACACGTTTAAGGGTTTGCCTCGCAGCGAGAAAACCGCTTGAGTATTCACGTCCCTGGATTTGGTAATGGAACCGCTCGCAGAATCTCCCTCTGTGATGAATAAGGTAGTCTCTTCCCTTCGGGGATCTTTTAAATCCGTCAAATGGATGCGACAATCGCGCAACTTCTTATTGTGTAAACTGGCTTTTTTCGAACGCTCTCGGGCAATTTTACGGATACCCGCAAGTTCTTTTCGTTCACGTTCGGCCTGTTTGATCTTTTTCTCGATTGTTTCCGCTACCTCTGGGTTGCGGTGTAAGTAGTTATCGAGTTTATCTTTCAAGAAATCGTTCACAAAGGCCCTCATGGACTTACCACCGGGTTCTATTTCCAAAGAACCAAGTTTCGTCTTGGTTTGTGATTCAAAAACGGGCTCAATAACTTTCACGGAAATCGCAGCCACAATCGACTGTCGAATATCCGAAGCTTCATAATTTTTGTTGTAAAAATCGCGAATAACCTTAGCCACCGATTCACGGAAAGCGCTTTGATGCGTTCCGCCTTGGGTAGTATGTTGACCGTTTACAAAGGAATAATAATCTTCTCCGTATGTTCTTCCGTGGGTAAAAGCCACTTCGATATCCTCATCTTCCAAGTGAATGATGGGATAGAGCGGATCGCCGTCCATGTTGTTTTCGAGCAAATCCTTTAAACCGTCTTTGGACTGAAACTTCTCACCGTTGAAATAAATGCTTAAACCTCGATTGAGGTAGCAATAATTCCACATCATTTTTTGCAAATACGGCGTTTTATACGCAAACTTCTTGAATACTACTTCGTCGGGAATGAATTCAACATAGGTTCCATTTTGTTCCGTTGTGGCCTCCAATTCCGATTCAGAAACTAAATCGCCCATGGCAAAGGAAGCAGACTTCTTTTGTCCGTCGCGCACCGCATATACTTGAAAATGGGACGACAACGCATTGACTGCTTTGGTACCCACCCCGTTCAAACCAACCGATTTCTTGAAGGCTTTTGAATCGTATTTTCCACCCGTATTCATTCGTGATACAACTTCAACTACTTTCCCCAAGGGAATGCCTCTTCCGTAATCCCGAACCGATACTTTGCCGTCTTTAACTTTGATGTCAACACGCTTACCGTTGCCCATGACAAATTCATCGATACAATTGTCAATGACTTCTTTCACCAAAATATATATACCATCGTCCGCCGCAGCGCCGTCGCCCAGCTTACCAATGTACATCCCAGGCCTTAATCGGATGTGTTCTTTCCAATCAAGGGAACGTATATTATCTTCAGTATATTGATTTTCTGACATTTCTGTTCGTAACGAACAAAAATAAAGGTTCTAAGGTGACGGAAAACTTGCACCTACAAGGATTTATGAACAAACTAATCTTTATTGCAGAGACATAAATTACAATCAAGCGCAATAACAAGCATCGTTCGCAGAGATGAGTTAACGAACACCTATAAAACAGATCCCTGTTAGATGGTTTATTTCGTTTTGGCGGTTGCTGCTTTATTTTTCTTCAATGAAGATCTCCAACGCGAAAAATCGTACATGATTGGAGAGGCAACACACAGGGAAGAATAGGTACCAATGACTACCCCGACAAGAAGGGCAAACAAAAATCCTTTGATAGAAGCTCCTCCAAAAATGAACATGATCAATACTACCACAAATAAAATCATAGAAGTATTAAAGGTTCTGCTTAACGTAGTATTCAGCGATTTGTTAATAATTTCTGCGTTTTGCGTATCGATCTTAACCCCTCGAAGGTTCTCCCGAATACGGTCGAAAACAATGACGGTATCGTTCATCGAATAACCAATAACGGTAAGTACTGCCGCAATGAACGCTTGATTAACATCTAAACTAAACGGTAAAATACCGTGAAGCAACGAGAATACAGCAATCACTACAAATGCATCGTGGAACAAACTGATAAGTGTACCAATGGCATATTCAACATGACCGAATCGAATCAAAATGTAGAGGAAAATAGCAATTAATGCCACGGTCATTGAGATGATACTTGAATCCCATAATTCACTTGAAACCGAAGCACTCACCGTACGTTGTTCAGGAATGGCATGATCACCGCAATCTGCCTTCAAGGTATTCAAGGTGCTATCCAGTTTAGTCTTCACAATGGAATCACCTTTTGCATTCGAAAGCATGTAATTGGTGGTAACTTCCACCGTGTATTCATTTGACACGGTTTTCAAGTCAATACTTGCGATTTCGTTATTTTCCACAAAAGCGCTTTCCAAGGATTTTCGAATCTTTTCGATATCGGCTTTTTTCGTGAATTCAATTTTAAACGTTCGACCCCCTGTAAACTCGACACTTTCTTTCAATCCTCTGCTGAAAAAACCAATTAATCCAATAATGGTTAGAACGAGGGAGAAAATGTAAAAATATTTTCGCTTACCCATCCAATCAAACTTGAATCCCTGGAATAAACCTCGAGAATATTTGGTGTCGAAGGATACTCCTTTATTGCGGTCCATCCACCAAGTGATCACTAAACGTGAAATAAAGATGGCTGAAAAAACAGAAGTAAAAATACCGATGATTAAGGTGGTTGCAAACGATTTAATTTCACCTACTCCAAAATAGAAAAGAATAAACGCCACTAACAAGTGGGTCATATTTGCATCGATAATAGACGGTAAGGCACGCTGAAAACCAACACTTATTGCTTTTGTGGTATCAACTCCAGCCCTTTGTTCTTCGCGGATACGCTCAAAAATCAAAATATTCGCATCGACGGCAGTACCAATGGTTAAGATAATTCCGGCAATACCTGCTAACGTTAATACTGCTCCAAACGAAGCTAAACAACCCATTATGAACACGACGTTTGCTAGCAAGGCAATATTGGCAGCAAGACCTGATTTTCCGTAGTAAAAGAACATGTAGAAAAGTACCGCAATAAACGCCACGACAAAGGAAATCAAACCAGCGCGTGAATTTTCAGAACCAATACTAGGACCAACACGGTTAAGTTCCTTTACGACACATGGCGCTGGCAACGCTCCACCATTCAAGAGCCCCGCAAGTGCTTCCGCCTCTTCAAACGTAAACGTACCAGAGATTTGGGTGTTACCATCTCGAATCGGGTTAATAACGGTTGGAGCTGAATACACCAAATTATCCATCGTAATTGCAACGATTTGACCCACGTTTTCCGAAGTCATATCTCCCCACTGTATCGCTCCTTCGTCGGTCATTTTCAAATTGACCGTAATCTTCCCTTTGTCATACCCTTGATCAGCGCGAGCGATGTGCTTACCGTTTACGCGTGCTTCTCCACCTTCCGGCACTTCGCAGGCATACAAATAATATCCTGACTTAGCCTTTTTCCCTTTGGCTTTTAACTCCTCTAATTTCTCTCCCCACATCAAACGGATGTTTTGCTCGGCCAGGGCTTGTTTGATATCTGAACGCTCCAAAATTCGGGTAGCCAGTTCTTTATTCTTTTTGCTAACCATACCAATGCAAAAACCGCCCACATCTTCTATTAAAGTATTTAACCCTTGGGAAGCGGCATCATTCGCCGATGGGGAACTTGGCTGCTTACTCATTTCGTAAATTTCGGTCAGTTTAGTCGAAATTTCATTCGGCATAAACGTTTCGAAGAACTCCAAGTTAGCGGTAGACTTCAATTTCTCAGCAACGGTATTTTCATCCAAAACACCAGGAAGCTCTATATATAATCGGTTAGTGGAAAGTTCTTTTTGTATATTCGGTTGAGCAACCCCGAATTGGTTGATTCTACGCTCCATTACCTCCTCAACCCCTGTCATTGCTGACTTCAAGATGCCGCGAAAATATTGTTTAACTTCGGAATCCGAAGGGTTCTTCAATCCCTCGCACTTTAATAAAGAACTTAAAGATCTTTTTTCCGCCTGAGCTTCTTCTTCAAAAATATCTAAAAAGTCACCGCCCTGATCAGCACGCGACTTAGCCTTGTTGAAAATACTTTTGAATTTCGGATCGTTTTGATTTCTGGAAGCATTTAAAATCAAATCAGCCGTCGAAATTTCCATCGTAACGCTCATCCCACCAACGAGGTCCAATCCAAAAGAGATGGAACGTTTTTTCGCTGTAGCGAAAGTTGATCCAAAAATAGGATCCACCGTTTTATCAGCACGGTCCATTAATATTTGACTAACGTAAGCGGCTTGCGCCAATTCATCTGCACCTTGCTTGGAGAAATCAACTTCGGATTGATTAGGCAACATCGCCCGGTTGTAACGGTTCGATGTTTGAATTTTAGCAATTAAACCGAGCGTGCTGATTTTTTGAACCGAAGAATCCTCTTTCGTTGAGCTTTTTTTATAGTCTCCTAATTCAAATCGAAACTCGCCAAGCGAAGCATTTGAGTTTTTAACGATAAGGTTGTAAGAACCTTTTTCTAAATTTGAAAACAATATTTTTTTACCAGGAATCAACTTTTTAAAAGATTTGTCACTGGAAAACTTATATTCTAAGGTATCCGAAACCATACCTGTTAAAGAACTATCACGGAATTCAACGGCCACATCCCATTTCTTGGTTCCTGCCTCGAGCTTAAGTTTTTTCACTTTTGCCTCAGCCTCCTTAGCCGCTAACTTCTCCTCAGAAGTGGCATACCAAGTAAATGAAAGCTGGTACAAGCATACTACCAACAATAGTATCGTCAATCCCCAAAAGAAACGCTTATTTCTCATCGATGTTTAGTTTATCTAATTTAAAGGGTGCAAATATAGCACTTAGGTTGATTAATATCAACTTATTTGCGTGAGCCAAGGCTAATTTCCATAAGGGTCAAGGTAATTCATCGATAAATTCCAACAGACGTCTAGAAAATTCAGGCCAAGAATTTTGCTGGTTTTGCAGGGCAATAGCCTTTCGAAATGGTGTCGCCCCATGTTCTTTAAAATAAGTGTTAACCGTAGATACAATGTTCGAAACTTCAATATCATCGCATATAAGTCCGGTTTCTCCGTGAATAATGGTCTCTGCTAATCCTCCAACGGGTGTAGCAACGATGGGAAGTTCGAAATGCTGTGCAATTCCAGTGATTCCACTTTGAGTAGCTGATTTATACGTGAGCATGCACACATCGGCTGCTCCAAAAAAAGTTGCGACCTCACTATCAGAGATGTACCGTTGAAACAAATGACAACGATCTCGAATGTTTAATGAATCGATTTGCTGTTCGTACTTATTGAAGTCACCATAACTCTCCCCAGCTAGGATCAAATGAAAACTATCATCCAACTGAGAAAGCACTTCCAATAAAATATCTAAGCCTTTGTAATCCCGAATAATCCCAAAAAACAGTAAAATGTTTTTATCAGCAAGGTGGCCCAGGTTTAGTTGATCGAGGGCCACATTTTTCGGGATTTTGTCACCAAAATGATTATACACGGGATGTGGAATTATCAGGCACTTCGCGTCTGGACGGTACGTTAATAAATCGTTTTTAACTTTTTGCGTCATCGCAATAAAAGCGTCATTCCTGCGGATAAAATAAGCGTTGAACCAGTGGTCAAAAAACCTTCGTTCGTGAGGTATTACATTATCCAATATGGCGATACGCTTTGTTGTTTTCCTCTGACGACCTAACACAAAACCCAGAGATGGCCCAAAAAAAGTCATCCAATATTTCGTTAAAACTACATCCGGATTTTTTCGTCTTATTTTTCGAGCACAATTCCAATAACTAAACGGATTGATGGAATCTAACCACCGAAGGGAAGGTATAGGGTCTGCAGTATCCTCTGGAGTAACCAATTGGGTTTTTCCAGGAAAGAGAAAGTTAGGATATTGACGGGTAAAGGTTACCGCTTCCACCTCATGTTGTTTCTCCAATTCACGGTACAGCAACGCATTGAACTGGGCAATTCCTCCACGGTACGGATAAAAGGTGGAGAGGTAGGTTATTTTCTTTGAATTACCCAAGACTCAAAACGGCTTGTACAACTTCTTCGGGCTGAATAGATTCCATGCAAGGAACTCCCTTCGCACAGGTATTCCCAAAATAACATTCGCAAGGATTTGGCGGACTGACAATGACTCCTCGGCCATAAAGCTCGAACTCATGTGGATTGAAAATGGTATTTATTAGCACCATTTTCTTTTGAAGACCCGTAGCAATATGCATCATCATCGTTACCTGAGTAACCACAACATCAAAAGCACTCACCAAGCTGATAAATGTCTCTAAATCAAAATGACCTGGATAATAAATTCCAGCGGCTTGAGACATCCTTAAGTTTTTATCATGCTCCAAAGACCCCCCTAGGTATACAGGGAAAAATCCACGAGATTTTAAGTGCTGTGCCACGGCAACCCACTTATCTTCACTCCAAAGACGGGTATTCCACCGAGGACCGCATCCTGTATTCAAAGCGATTAACGTTTTCCCTTCAGCTTTTTCGATCAATTCTGCCTTCCATTCCTCCGCCTTTTCCTTATTCAACGCCAAGGCATAGGGTTCCTTTTCGAAGGTCTCATGACAAATTTCAAAAATTTCTTGCAAGTAACTTTTGGTGTTCGCTATGGATAATTGGTCAAAAAAACCTGTCATCAATTTATGCTCTGCCGCTTGAGTACAAGGCGACACAGCATGATTTTCCCAAGTAAATCCAAATTTTTGAACCGCCTCAATCCTTGACATTAAAATGCAAGCCTCAGGATCTTTGTCCAAATTGATTGCAATATCAAATAAGCTATTCTCAAGAATAAAAAGCGAAGTTCCCGATAAGGAATAAATGGTATCAATGGCTTGAGAAGGCAACACTTCAGGACTTAAAGTAAGCCAAGTAATATGGCACTTAGGATATTTTTTCCTAAAACGATCAAGCAAAGGTGTGGTTCGAATAACATCCCCTAAGGCCCCTAGTTTTATGATTAAGATTCGTTGCTCTATGGGAGAATAATGATCACAACTTTGACAAATAGCTCCGAATTGTTTATTCGGTTTACAAGGTATGTGTCCCCGAAAATGGCGGCAATCCCTGCGAACTTCGTTAAATTCCATGCATCAAAGGTAGTATTATTGGCCGTACTCCAAAAGCGTTAGAAACAGTTCCTTGCCTTGTTTAACGTTTAGTGTATCGAAATTACTAATTTGTAAATCTTTAAAATACTTTTTCATCAAGCCAATGTTTTTACCGTACACTTCATACTGATTCTTGTAGGAAACCAAGGTTAATTCTTTTATTGAAAAAGCATGAACCGAACTGTCTGAATTGACATAACCCGTTGAATATGGCTCATGAATTCGTTCATAGTAGCCTTGTTGAGGCGGTAAAAAACTAAACTGATTCGGATCCCAAACCGTATTCGATTTAATAGGAAATCGTAAGGCCACACGACGAATATTTTCTTCCACAATCTCTGCACGATTTTCAGACACTACCGTTGTCCAGACATCGGTTAATTGCCATGGGTTAAAGATTCCACTGCGTTTGTAGCGGTTGAAGCGGTATACTAAACGGCCTTCATTGTCGTAAAGAGTATCTCCTATTTCCGTTTTTAGTTCGTAAAAGGTGGTGTCGTGAGGAACATTAGCATTTTCATCATGGGTGATTTCTATCGCTTGATAGATCCAATAGGAACCTTGAGCGTACGGATAATAATTGTAATGAAAGGACCCTGAAGTAACGTTGGCCTTATCTTTTTGGCAAGACAAGAAGGCACTTAAAAGGAACACCCAAACTATGAAACGGTATGATACCATGCTTAAAAATACCTATTCTTCGGGAATCGTCCCGTTCTTTTTACATTTTTCTAAATACTTTTTCAACTCGTCCTTGTTCAATCGCTCACCATCCAACCAATACCCCTTGTACACTTCATTCCCCTTTTCGTCGAATGAATATGAATATCCCACGGCCTTACCGCCTTTGTAACGAATTTTTGATAATAATTGTCCGTTCGGATAGTATCTGTACCAATAACCCTCCTTTAGATTTTTCACATATAATCCGGTTTCTTCTAGCGATCCGCTCATTTTATACGCCTCAAAAGAACCGTCAAGCTGATTGTTGAGGTAGCGTTCCACGGTGTAAATTTTTATTTCGCCCGTTTCCATTTGTCCTTGGGTGTAAAATACCTTTCGTTCTCCATGCAATTGATCAGATCGGTAAGTTTCCGTCGATAATAGTGCTCCGTCGTAGGCGTAGTTTTTCCAAACCGAATCCTTCTTCATTTTCAAGTATTGGCCCTCACTCATAAGATCCTCTTTTTCAGAATAAAACCAAGCATAGCTGCGATCTTTAGTTTCATGTTTAACAATCATCTTTACTTTACCGGATGGATAAAAATACCTGAACTCACCCACTGGGATATTGTCTTTAAAGGTCCCTGTATACAAAGGAGTGGTGCCATCGCCCTGGTATTTAATCCACGGCCCCTGCTTCCTGCCTGCAGCGTCGGTTTTATTTTGTCCAAGTACTGACCAATGAACACCTACCAGGAAAAGGACAAACATCAATAAATTCTTCATATTTTATGTAGAAAAGTACTCAAATCACTGCAACGAAAATCTGAAGGAACGGTTACCAATTCCTGACTTTCTATCAAGACGGTTTTCATCCCCAAGGCTTGACCAAATAGCAAATCGGTACCGGTGTCCCCCACCATTATGCTTTTTGAGAAATCAATTTCTGGAAATTGTCGCTGAGCCTCCAATGCCATGTTCGTATTAGGTTTTCTTCGAGATGCTGGATCGTTTTTCAATTCTATGGCCGCAAAAACCATATCAATGCATCCACCACTATCTGCCACTTGTTGGCACATCCGATCATGG
>Ga0209358_10001894_pt1 | contig 16284 bp, 18 predicted proteins | sample LauGreFa1BDMLBSN_2_FD_187574 | JGI IMG/M metagenome (GOLD analysis project Ga0209358, IMG submission 187574) | Freshwater lake microbial communities from Lake Michigan, USA - Fa13.BD.MLB.SN (SPAdes) (version 2) | ecosystem: Environmental > Aquatic > Freshwater > Lake | place: Lake Michigan, USA... | reverse complement strand
GTCTCGGTACGCTCGTAACGCACACCGGCGAGCACGCCCAGTCGATCGAAATCGAGATCCCAGAGCGCGTACCCCGCCAGAACCGTTTCGTCGACCTGATAGTCCGCAGTCGCCGACTGCTCGGCCCGGATCGGTGAGGTTGCCTTGCGCTGATCGTAATAGGCGTCCGCCAAACCCGGTTGAACCTTGAAGCCCAGATCGTAGCTGTAATTGCGGCTCGGCTCACCCGAAAGGAAGGACTGCAGCGTCCCCGACGGCGCCGCGGTCGCCGCACGATCACGGAAGCGGTTTTCGTCAGCCTCACGCTCACCCGCCTTGTACTTGGCGCCGAACTTGAAGTGCCCCTCGCCTCCGCCGAGCGTGACCGGCAGTTTGGCGTTGGCAGTCCAAGCGACTGTATCTTCCTGGGTCACACTGGTTCGGAAGGCGTTTTCGCGAAAGGAGAGGTTGGCAGGGTTCAAGTGCGGCTGTGTCGTGAAGATCGAAATAGCAGGCTCGAGGGTGCTGCTTCGATAGTCGTAACTTACCGGCGCAGTCGCCGTGCCGAGCGCAGCGGTCCGCCACAGCAGTTCATCGCGCCGCGGGTAGGTCTGCTCGGTGTTGGCCACCGACACCGAGCCGTCGATCAGCCAATCGCCAAGAGCACGCTGCCCGCCGAGTTCGGCGGTGGAGATGACATTCTGCTGGATGCGGTGACGAATCTGCTTCGCGACCCGAATGTTGCGAAAGCTCGCGGCCTGATCGGTCGCACCCGGCAGCAGGACACCTTCGGACCACAGCACCAGCAACTGATTGCGATACTCGTCGTCAGTGAACTTGGAGTAAGTCCCGCGCAAGTACGCACGATTATCCGCATTGTCACGCCACTCCAGAGCACCGGTGAATGCCAAGCGCTCACGCTCGGTGTCGTAATCCTTGAATAGATTCTCCACAACACCAAACACCGAGCCACCCTCAGGTTTGGTCAACCGTGCCCATGCCGTCTCGATATTGTCGACCTGCCGGTCCGTTTTCGAGTAACTGGCAGAGAAGAGCACGCCAACTTTGCTGTCATCGCCCCAAATCGTGCTGATCGAGCCGGACCCACGCGTATCGTTGGTACCGCCAAACTCGTTGTACGATCCGCCCGCCGACGCTCGGGCGCGAAAGCCCTTGTAGTCGAACGGCGACTGCGTTTTCAGTTCCACCGCACCGGTGATGGAATCGGCGTCTTGATCTGGGCGCAGCGTCTTGCTGATCACCAACTGACCGACGATGTCAGAGGGGATCGTGTCAAGGTCGATGGCGCGGGTGGTCGGGTCGGGCGCGGCGACGCTCACACCGTCGATGGTGATGGCGGTGAACTCGGACGGACCGCCACGCACGTTGATATAGCGACCTTCGCCCTGATCACGGGCAATGGCGACGCCCGCGACGCGCTGCAGCGCCTCGGCGATATTGGAGTCGGGGAAGCGACCGATCGCATCGGAGGAGACCACGTTCGACACGTTGCGGGCGGCTTTCTGCTCACGCGCCGCACGCGAAGCGGCGTCGACGATGGCGGTGATGGTGACGGTCTGCAGGTCGTCGGCTGACGGCGCCGGGCTGGCAGACTGCGCGGAGGTCAATGCGCTCGCCACAGCGACCGCGACGGCTCCGGTGCACACGGCAAAGGGACTAACGACAACGGAATTGGACACGAAAACCTCCGCAGGATGAGCTGACGCCGAGCGCGCAATCCTGTTGGATTTCGGTTAACCCTCCGTTACATTGATGTTACAAATCGGTGACGACAGCCGGGGAACGCCTGCGGGAGTTCTATACCCGCTGCAAATCCACAAAGCTCATGTCGAATGCATTGCGCTCGTCTGCAGCGTATCGCTCACGGGACTGCTCCTGCCACGTTTGGTGATCGAAGCCCGGCAGGAACGCATCGCCCTCCGGCGTGGCGTGCACCTCGGTCAACAATACCCGCGTCGCCTCTGGCAGTACGAGCGCATAGATCTCGGCGCCACCGATCACCATGATGTCAGCCACCTCACCGGCCGCCGCCCGCGCGGCGGCCCAGTCGTTGACCACGCACACCTCGGGATCGGCAGGCCGAAACTGCGTACTGCGGGTGAGCACGATATTGAGCCGACCCGGCAACGCACGACCGATGGACTCGAAAGTCCTGCGCCCCATCACCACGGGTTTGCCAAGCGTCGCCGCCTTGAACCGACGCAAATCCTCCGGCAAGCGCCACGGCAATCCGCCGGCGTGACCGATCACGCCGTTATCGGCGCGGGCCACGACGAGCGTGATGCGAACTGTGGTCATCTGCCGCGACGCGGCGCGTTCTTGCCCTTGCGTGGCGTGCTCTTACCCTTGCGCGGTGCAGTTTTGGCCGTGCGTGGCGCGGCCTTGGCGGACCGGGTCACTTTTTTCTTGGTCGCCGACTTCTTCGGCGCAGGCCGCTTCGCCGGCCAGAGCATGGTGCCGCGGCACTTGGGCGAACCGCAGCGACAGGCAAAGATTTCATCGACGTTCGGCGGGTCGTCCTTCTCGCGACCAATCTCGTAGTCGTAGCCGAGCTCCTGACCCGCCTCGAGTACGCGCGTCGTCTCGATGAACACCCGACTCTGCTCGATCACCGACTCGCAGTTGCCATCACACGAGTGGTTGATGAAGCGCGCGGCGTTGCCCTTCACCCCCGCATCGATGACCGTCTTCTTGTCGACGATGAAGAGGAAGGTGTGGTTATCGTTCGGATCGTGATCCTCGTAGCGGGCATCGGCCTCGGCATGCGAGATGCGATCTCCCAAATACTCGATCACCCGCGTTCCTTTGGGGATGCGCTTGGCGGCAAAGACGCCCTTGCCATGGATCTTCGAGTTGCGGACTTTGATCCAGGGGCTGGTTCGCATTTCAGGTATCGCCACGGAACACTCCTTGAGTTTTGAGCAGACGAGTCAAACGGAATGACGGATCACACGGCCACCGGCGCACGAATGGCCGGATGGTATTGGTAATTGCGGAACTCGATATCTTCGTAGCGGTACTCGAACAGGCTCTCCGGCCTGCGGTGCAGCACGAGCTCGGGCAGCGGCAGCGGCTCACGGGAGAGCTGCAAATCAGCCTGCTCGAGATGATTCAGATACAGGTGGCAGTCGCCACCCGTCCACACGAAATCGCCTACGGCGAGATCCGTCTGCGCGGCAACGAGGTGGGTCAACAAAGCGTAGGAGGCGATGTTGAACGGCACACCGAGGAAAATATCCGCACTGCGCTGATAGAGCTGGCAGGACAGTCGCCCGTCGGCCACATAAAACTGGAAGAACGCATGACACGGCATCAGCGCCATCTGCTTGAGCTCGCCCACATTCCAGGCACTGACGATGATGCGGCGCGAATCCGGCTGCGTGCGCAGCTGCTGCAGCACCTCGGTCATCTGATCGATGCTGCCGCCGTCGGGCGTGGGCCAGGAGCGCCACTGCTTGCCGTACACGGGACCGAGATTGCCCTCGGCATCGGCCCACTCGTCCCAGATGGTCACGCCATGCTCGCGCAGATACGCCGTGTTGGTTTCGCCACGCAGGAACCACAACAACTCATGCACCACGGACTTGAGGTGGATCTTCTTGGTGGTGACGAGCGGAAAGCCCTCGCGCAGATCGAAGCGCATCTGGTATCCGAACACGGACAGCGTGCCCGTACCCGTGCGGTCGGTCTTGCGCGCTCCGTGCTCGCGGACATGGCGCAACAACTCGTGGTACTGCCTCACGCAGCGCTCCGACTGAAATTACCGGAAGGCTGCGGATTGCGGTACGCAAGGACCAGCAGCAGCACGCCGCCGATGAGCATGGGTAGCGTGAGCAAATGACCCATGGTGAACCAGCCACCGAAGAGATAGCCAATGTGCTGATCGGGCAATCGCCAGAACTCGACCGTCAACCGTCCGAAGGCATACATGAGGAGGAACAGACCCGATGCCGCAAGGCGCGGCCGTGGGCGCGAGGTAAACCACCACAGCACGGCGGCGAGCAGCAGCCCTTCGAGCGCCGCCTCGTACAGCTGAGTCGGGTGTCGCACCACGCCATCGACGCGCATGCCCCAGGCGACCTCGGTCGGACGGCCCCAAAGCTCCCCGTTGATAAAGTTGCCGATGCGCACGGCAAAGATGCCAAGACCCGGCAGTGCTGCCGCGAAATCGAACACATCTGCGACGGCCCGCCCGCGACGCGCCGCAAACACCGCGAGGGCAACCAGCACGCCGATAAGGCCGCCATGGAAGGACATGCCTCCTTCCCAGATGCGCAGCAGATAGAGCGGATCCTGCATCCACTGATCAAAACCGTAGAAGAGCGTGTAGCCCAGCCGACCGCCGAGGATCACCCCGAGCATGCAGAAGAACACGAAGTCATCGACGTCGATGGGTTTCCAGGTCGATCCCGGTTGGGCCGCCCGCCGCCGACCGAGCCACCAGGCCGCAGCGAAGGCGATCAGATAGGTGATGCCGTACCACCGCACTTTGAGCGGTCCGAGTTCGAGCGCGACGGGATCGAAGCCGGGGTAATCGATCATCGGGCGATTGTATCGCGCGTGCGGGGCTTCAGGCGCGCGTCACGCGACAGAAAAACGCCTTGAGGTAGCGCGTCTCGGGGATCGCCGGATGCACCGGGTGATCGGGTGACTGCCCGCCCTGATGCAGAACCTGCACCTCGCACTGCGTTTGCCGCGCGGCGCCCTGGATCGCCCGCAGCAGATCCTCCGCGGCCAAGTGATGGCTGCAAGAGCAGGAGACGAGCAAACCCTCCGAGCGCAGCACCCGCATGGCGAGCTGGTTCAACTTGCGATACGCCGCCTGCCCCTGTGGCGCCTCCTTACGGCGCTTGATGAACGCCGGTGGATCGACGATCACGACATCGAACCGCTCACCCGCCGCGGCGAGCGCAGCGAGCACATCGAAGGCATCGCCGCGATGTAGTCGCAGGCTATGCGCGTCAGGGTTGGGCACTTGCGAGGCATTGGCGGCGAGGTTGGCTGCAGCACGCTCGAGCGCCGAAGCCGAAGAGTCGAGGCACTCGACTCCGCTCGCCCCAAGCGCTGCCGCCGTGCAGGCCCAACCGCCCGCGTAGCTGCAGACATCGAGCACCCGCGCATTCGGCGGCAGGAATCGGCCGAGCAGACTGCGATTGAAGGTCTGATCGTAGAACCAGCCGGTTTTCTGCCCGGACTCGAGACCGACACGGAACTGCAACGCAGGGCCCGCAGGCAGCGTCTCCACGACGGTCAGTTCGCTCGGCATCGCGCCGAACGCAGGCACGCATTCGCGCGGCAGCCCCTCCAGATCGCGGGCGCCCGTGTCGTTCTTCCAGATCAGCGCTTCGGGTGCGAGGACCTCGGCGACCGCGGCCTCGATGATCGAACGCAGCACGTCCATGCCGCGGGTCGCGATCTGACCGATGACCACATCACCGAAGCGATCAAGCACGAGCCCCGGCAAGCCATCGGATTCGCCGAACACCCAACGATAATGTGGCGAGGCCGACAAGGACTCACGCAGGCGTAGCGCTGAGCGCAGTCGCTCGACGATGAAGTCATGTCCGAGCCGGGCTGAAGCCTCGCGGTGCAGGATACGGGCGGCAATGAGAGTCGCCGGATTGACGTAGGCCACGCCCAACGCCTCGCCGCGATCAGTCATCAGGCGCACCTGCTCGCCCGGCGAAAATCGTGTCAGCGGCGTCGCGGTCGTATCGATCTCGTTACTGAACACCCACAGGTGACCCGCGCGCAGACGACGGTCTTCGCCGCGTCGCAGACGCAGTTCAGGCAGGTTGGAATCGACTGATGCGGTCAAGGACCTCTCCGCGCGGCGGCACGCCGGCGCGGAGTCTAGCGGATCGGCAGGCTCGTGGCCTTGGGAGCCGTATGAGCCTTCAGTGCCGCATCGCGCCGCGCACTCATCTCATTGTGCAGCGACTTCATGGCATCGGAACCCGTGGTCACGCAGAGGAAGGGAAAGAGGCCATGTAGGATGCAGGCGATGCCCGCGATCAGCATGCGCACACCGAAGGCCGTAGCCTTGAAGAGATGACTGAAGTACGTCTCTCCGATGGTGGCGGGGTGTTCGGTGAACCACTTGATCATGAGCGTTCACTCTACCGGCGCAGGCCTGAAACAGGATTGCGAATACATGGACACGGGCGCCGAGTTTTGGCAATATTGGTTCTTATTTTCAATTTATTAAGCAATTTTGTTTTGTGGACAAGCTAGATCGCAAAATCCTGGATATTCTGCAGAAGGACGCGAGTCTGACCGCGGCCGAGGTGGCCGAGCGGGTCGGGCTCTCCAAGGCACCGTGCTGGCGGCGCATCCAGCGACTGCGTGAGACCGGTGTGATTCGGCGCACGGTGGCGCTGCTCGATGCCCGCGCGCTCAACGTGGGAACCACAGTGTTCGTCACCATCAAGGCGCCGAGCCACAGCGCCGGCTGGTTCGAGCGCTTCGCGAAGGTCGTTCGGGATCTGCCGGAAGTGACCGAACTGCACCGCATGAGCGGTGATGTCGACTACCTGCTGCGCGTGGTCGTGCCCGACATCGAAGGCTACGACGCCGTCTACAAGCGCCTGATTGCCGCGCTCGAGATGCTGGATGTCAGTGCGAGTTTCTCGCTCGAGACCATCAAGTCGACGACGGCCTTGCCGCTCAACTACGTCAAGCCGGATTGAGGCGGCTCACGTTGGGTCGAGCAGGCGCGTCCGCAGCCGCGTACGCAGCACCTCAAGATCCGCGTCCCGCCAAAGGGGCGCTGCGGCCCAGTCGTAAGCCCAAGGATGGGCCGTCGCGAGTTCGGGAACTTCGTCGCGATAGCGCGGTACGACATGGGCGTGTAGCGCCGGCTCCTGATTACCGAACATCGCGTAGTTGATGCGCAGCGCTCCAGTCTCGGCGAGCAGCGCATCGCCGAGGCGCGTCATGTCGATCAAAAACTGCTCGCGTGCGGCGCCCTCGAGCGCATTGAGATCGGGCACCACCGGGTCGGGCAACAGCAGCGCATAGCCGCGCAGAAACTGCCGCTCGCCAAACACCGCCCAGCCCGAGGGCAGGCGAGCGATCAGCGTCGGGTCACGATCCGCACGGAGTTGCTCGACCCGGCGATGGATGGCGGTGGTCATCGGATGCGCCACACTACTCATACAACTTGAATCGATGCGAATCGTCACTCAGCAACTTGAGCAGACGCGGGTGCAGAAACACCTTTTCTTTACCCACGGACTTTTCCTCCAATATCCCGAGATCCACCAAGGCATAAAGGTACCGCGAAGCTGCCTGACGCTTTGCAATATCGCGATCCACCAAGTTCCCGATGCGGCAGTACGGCTGCTCGAATATGACGTCGATGAGCTCGCGACTGTAGAGCTTGGGCAGTCTTTCACGAACATGCTGCGCTGTGTGATCAGCCAAGGCTCGTACCGACAGAACCTTATCGGTAGTCCAACGAGACGTCTCCTCGACACTTCGCAGCATAAAGAGGATCCACGGCTCCCATGCATCTGACCGAGTAACCTCGAGGAGGAGTCGATAGTAGTCCGCCTTGTTGCGAAGTATCGCGCGGCTCAAATACAGCACCGGCAACCGCAGAAGACCCGTCTGAATGAGAAACAGCAAGTTCAACACTCTACCTGTTCGACCGTTGCCGTCGATGAAGGGGTGAATTGCTTCGAATTGGTAGTGACCTACTGCCATACGTACGAGAGGATCCAAGTCAGTCTCATCGTGCAGGAACCGCTCCCAATTACCCAAAAGCTTACGCAACAGGGACTCGCCTTCCGGTGGCGTGTAAACGACCTTGTCGCTGTGCTCATTAACCAGTTGCGTGCCCGATGTCCGACGAACATCCAGCCCCGTACCCTTGCTTTTTTGACACACCGCTACAGCTGTCGCGGTGCTCATCGGTCGGGCACCAAGTGAGTTGAATCCCCAGTACAACGCCGCAAGGTCTGCCCGGATCCCACGTCCTGTTCTATTTTCCGTCTTTTGGCGACATGTCGGGCAGGCTATGTCGTTCTTGGCGACATATCCACTCGATAATCGGCTGACTGGTATCCCTAATTGCTGCTCCTGAATAGAAAACAGAAAAGCCCCCATGCAAACCCTACTGCTGCTCTCGCTCTCGAACATTTTCATGACGATCGCCCTGACCGTGTTTCTCGTGTTCATGATTACGGTGCTCGGCGAGGCGCTGCACTGGCGACACATCGCGGCCTTCGGCTGCATCATGGCCGCGGTGGGCTTAATGTTTGTGGACCGCTGAGGCGCAGCACTACCCGAGCCCGCTCAGTCGATCCTGACCCCGAGTTCACGCAGCGCCGCCACGGTGCTGTCGTGATGCTGATGCACGATGCCATGCCACCCGCGTCGCTGCACCGCCTCGATATTCTCGACTCGATCGTCGATGAACACCGTCTGCGCGGGATCAAGTCCGAATCGCTGCTCGGCCTGAACATAGATACCCTCGTAGGGCTTCATTACACCGGCCTCGAACGAGGCAATCACGTCGTGACCGAGCTCATGCAGCGCAAAGCGCCGTTTCAGTTCGGCCCAGTGCAGATCGCCCACGTTGGACAGCAGGAACACTCGATGCCGTGCGCGCAGCTGCTCCGCCAAGGCAAACATTGCAGGCTGCGGATCGAACATATCGATCCACGCGGCTGCCACCTCCGCCTGCGCGGGCTCGCGCGGCGCAAGACGGGCAATGTTCGCCACGAGCCCGGCCCCATCGAGCCGACCGCTCTCGTGTTCGTGCAAGTCGATGCGCCCCGTGACCTCATCAAGGCGGCTCACCTCGACTCCGTGCCGACGCAGCAGATTCAACAGCGGTTCGGGCGCCAGATGCACGAGCACCCAACCGATGTCGAAGATCACGTTCATGCTGACACCCCTGCGCGCTCGAGGCGCAGTTCGGTAAGGCCACTGCCGTCTCGTCCGAGGCGTACGGCGAAGGGCAGTGCATCGAGGGTCGTACAGAGCGCGAAATCGCCCTCCGGTGCCCAATCGGCCGCCGGGTCAAAGAATTTCGCCGCAGCAGGCGCCGCGCGCAGTCGCGGGACGAAATCGGTCGTATCGATGGCTCGACCGGCAAGACCTGCGAGCAGCAGCTCGCGGCACAGATCATCCTCGGTGCAGCGCTCGCGGGCCTCGTGCCCCATGGCCACAACATGCACTTCGGACGGCGCCCGCGCTCGCACCGCAGCCACGGTGGCGGCAGCGTTGACGAGCGCCCCCGTGTACACGATGGCACCGGCCGCCGCCGCGGCCGTAAGACCTTGGGTTCCGGCGTGCGTCGTGTGGATCAGCGTGCGACCCACCAGAGGCAGACGCAGCACCTGAGTCGGCGAGTTGCCGCAATCGAAGCCCGGCAAGGGGCGCGCGTGTCGCTCACCGATGAGCCACCAATCCGGGTGCTCCGCCTTGAGTTCGCGTGCCTCTTCGATCGAGGCGACCGGGATCACGCGCTCGGCGCCCGCGGCCAAGGCATGCGCGACCACCGAACAGGCCCGAAAGACATCGATGATGATCGCTACGCCCTGCGCGGCTTGGGCGCCCGCCACGAAGTCCCCGCTCAGCAGGCGCACTATGCGGGCAGGATCAAGCGGCCCAGGCGCGGACGCGGCCGGTGTCGAGGTGCACGAAGTTCGACGCCCGGTAGTAACCGACGCCGCCGGCGGCCGCGCGCACGGCGAGGTCCCGCAGAGCGGCACAAGACACGCCATGCAGACGCACGTCGATGGCCCGTCCTTCCATATGCAGGCTGCGTGTGGCGACGCCCCGCCCGGCCGCGCGCAGCGCAGCGTTGGTACGCGGCGATCTGTACGCGGAAATGACTTCAAAACGAGGATCGACGCCTGCGGCCTCGGCGAGGGCCGTGAGCTGATCGAACAACTGCGCGTCCATGCGGCCTGCTTCGTTGGCGCGGTGATCGCGCAGCAGCCAGCGCATCTTGTCGAGCGCCGGAGCGATGAACCCGGAAGCGTCGCGATACGCGAGCTGCAGGGTTTCGGCAGTGTGGGTGTTGGCGAGCTCGATCCAGCGCGAGACGCCCGCCACAGGCCCCTGCGCACGGGCCTGCGGCGCCGCGGTACCGAGCACCGCTACGCCGCCCGCGGCACAGGCTGCCAGCAGGAAACGACGGCGATCGAGGGAGGTGGGCTCGGTCATGGCGGGCGGCATGCTCCCAAACCCGGCGCGCTGAGGCAACCCCCCCGGGCGATTAGCGCGCCTAAACCTTAAAGAATAGCCAGCACGCTGCCCCGATCCCCCGGCGTCCGGTTCACCGAGACCACCGTGGCGCGGGGGAAGAAGTTGAACTCCGAGGCACTCGCCCAGGTGTAGGCGCCCATGGCACGCCCCACGATGAGATCACCGCTGTCGAGCTCGGGCAGCAGGATGTTTTCGGTGATGACGTCGATGCTGTCGCAGGTCGGCCCCGCGAGCACGGCCGGTTCGCGCACTTTGCCGCGCTTGAGCGATTCGAGCGGATAGCGGGCGTGATCGAACAGCTGCCCGCTGTAGGAGCCGTAGAGTCCATCGTCGAGGTAATACCACCAGCGACCTTCGCGCCGGGCTCGCCCCATGACGCTCGCCACGCCTATGGCGCTCGGGCCTGCGATGTAGCGACCCGGCTCGGCAATGACGCGAACGCGCTTGGGCAACTTGGCGAGCGCCGCGCGGATTGGGGCGCAGAAGTAGCCGATCGATGGCGCGCGCGCCGAGTAGTCGATCGGGAATCCGCCACCGATGTCGAGCGTGTCGCAGGGTCCGAGCTTCTCGCGGCGCGCGGCGGCAAGCAGTTTCGTGCAGGCCTCGATCGCCTCCACGTGCTTACCCGGATCCGGCGCCTGTGAACCGACATGGAAGGACAGGCCGCGCACGCAAAGCCCAAGGTCCTTTGCACGGCGCGCGAGCGCGAGCAGCGCCTCGGGGTCGCAGCCGAATTTGCGCGAGAGGTCCGAGACGGCGCCGGGACTGCGGAACGAGACCCGCAACAACACCTCGGCTTCGCGAGCGTAAGGCACGAACTTGCGCAGCTCGTCCGGGTTGTCGGCGACAAACACCCGTACGCCGCGCGCGAGCGCGGCGCGAATGTCCGAGTCGCGCTTGATTGGATGAGTGTGGATGCAGAGCTTTGGGTCGACGCCGAGACGGGCCACGAGCTCCACCTCGCCGGTGGTGGCGAGATCGAGGAATCCACCCTCCTCCAGCACCGTGCGGATCACGGCCGGGTGCGGCAAGGGCTTGAGCGCATAGTGCAGATCTACGCCGGGGAGCGCGTCCTGCAATTGCCGATACTGCGTGCGCACACGCTCGCAATCGACGATGAGCAGCGGTGAACCGAACTCGGCCACCAAACGACGAATCTCGCGCGGTTCGAACGGATCAATGAAACGCGCCTGGCGTGCAGTGCTCATCGGCAAATAACCCTCGAAAGCTTGAACGGAATCAGATTTGAAGTGGGCCGGTCAGGCGAACGTCGCGGCGGCACGACTCAGACGGTCACGGACCGCATCCCACTCTATGCCCGCCGGCACGCGCTCGATGAGGATACGCGAGACGCCGAGCTTGTCGAGCCTCCGCAGCGTCGCATAGAGCAGCCGCGCGTAATCGGGCGCCGACTGGGGCATGTGCTCCCAGTGCAGCGTCGGAGACGTCGCTGAGATTGCAGGCGCCGCACCACGTGACATCACGGCAATGCCCTCGCCACGCGCCGCTGCGTCGGTGAGTGCACGGGCAAGATCGCTCGTGCCAAGCACACTCACGGGCGTCTGCGGAGCATAGTGCTGCGCGGTGCTACCGGGCACACGCGGCGCGGCGCCCGGCGCGCCCGCCTCGAGCACCGGCCCGATGACATCCTCGAGTTGCGCGCGCGTGATCGCTCCCGGACGCAGCAAGCGAGGCTCGGCATCGAGCAAAGAAACGATGGTGGACTCGAGTCCCACCGCACACTCGCCGCCCTCGAGCACGAGCAGCCCTTGCGGGAACTCCTCGCGAACATGCTCGGCGCGGGTCGGTGAGACCCGCCCATAGCGATTGGCCGAGGGCGCTGCCACACCGCTACCAAAGGCTGCGAGCACGGCCCGCGCAATGGGGTGTGCCGGCACGCGGATCGCGACCGAATCCTGGCCGCCAGTGAGTTCGTCGAGGACGCCACTCGCACGGGGCAACACCACGGTCAGCGGGCCCGGCCAAAACCTCGCGGCGAGCGCCTGCGCCGCAGGCGGCACCGCAGCCACCCACTGCGATAGCTGCGCCGCATCGGCCAGATGCAGGATTAGCGGATGCGTACTGGGTCTACCTTTCATCGCATAGACCTTGCGCAGCGCCGCAGGATTGCGTGCGTCAGCCCCGAGTCCATAGACGGTCTCGGTGGGAAAGGCGACGAGTTCACCCGCACGCAGCGCGGCGACCGCTGCGTCGATGTCGGCCGGGGAAGCCCCCGCAACAGCATTCATGCGCGAAGTGTAGCCGAGCCACCAGCGCCACGATTACCGCGTGTGCTGAGCGACGCGTTCACTTCGCACACCACTGCCGCGCCAACTGCGCCACGCTGAGCGGCGCAGAGCCCTCGGCCTTGTTGTTGACGATGACGATCACCGTACGGCCGCGGCCCACAGCCTGCTGTCCCAGCGACACGATGCGCGAGCGATTGACGAAGTCAGGGTCGACGAGTCGGTCGAACGGCGCGTAAGCCGCCTTGGCTTCCTCGTATTGCCGACCCGGCGCCAGCAACCAGCGGATGACGAGCGGGCCTTGCGCCTCGGGCTCTGCGCCCTGTGCATCAAGTGCAGGCATGCGCGGATGCGCACACAGGCCGTGCACCGCGCCGGCTGCGGCCAACATCTGCTGATAATCGGGCCCGAGCATCGCCGCATCGCGCCATTCGACGGCGTAGTGCACATCGCGCGGCAGTGCGCGCAGGAACGTCCCGAGTCTCTCGAGCAGCAACTCCCGATGCCGCAACACCCGCTCGCCAAGCGGCGAAAACTGGAAGAGCACTACGCCGAGTCGCTCACCGAGTACACGCCGCGCAGGGTCGATGACCGTCTGGGTCGCGTAGTCGACATCGAGGAAGGCTTCCGGCGCCCCGCGCAAAAACTCGGGGCGATGGGCCGTGCGCGGGGTGGTGAGTGCGGCATGGGCCTTCATGAGAAAGCGAAAACTCTCGGGCACGGCCGCCCGCCAGCGCTCGAGCGTGGTCACGCCGACCGGCGCGTAGAAACTGCGATCGACGCCGACGGCACGCAGCAATGGATGCCGTGCATAAGCGGCGAGACCCTCGCGAGCGAGTTTGCTCTCTTCGTGCGCACCGTCGTAGACGAGGCCCTGCCAGCCGGCAAACGACCAGGTCGACGTGCCGAGATGCAGCTCGCGGGGCAGCGCTGCAGCGAGCGCCACGTCGGCGTCGGCGGGCGCAACGGCTGCTACGGCTGGGCGGCGTGGCTTGCGGGGCGTCGCCTCAGTCGATGGCGCGCCGAACAGATCGGTTTGCGGCAGATCCGCTCTCACCATTCGAGCGCGACGCCGAACTCCGTGCGATAGCGCTGCGCAAACTCCTCGCGCGTGAAGCGGTGGGTCTGCGTGCCGTGATGACCGATCTTGATCGAACCCATAAGCGAAGCGATGCGGCCGGTCGTGGCCCAGTCGAAACCGCGCTGCAGGCCATACAACAGGCCACCGCGATAGGCATCTCCGCAGCCGGTCGGATCGGCGATCTGCGCGGCCTTGACCGGCGGAATCTCGTGAACGGCACCGCCCGTGTGGATCTGCGAACCGTGTGCACCGCGCGTGACGATCAGCGCTTCGACCTTGCCCGCGATGTCCGCAAATGACCAGCCCGTGCGTTCGACGAGCAGACTCGCCTCGTAATCATTGACCGCGACCCAGCGCGCCTGACCGATCATCTCGCGCAGATCATCGGGCCCGAGCAGGGTCATCGCCTGACCGGGATCGAAGATGAAGGGGATGCCCGCTGCTGCGAATTGCGCAGCGTGTTCACGCATGCCGATGTGGCTCTCGGGCGCCACGATGCCGAGTTGGACGCCCGCGTCCTTCGGCACCTTGTTGACGTGGGCGTGATTCATGGCGCCCGGGTGGAAGGCGGTGATCTGGTTATTGTCGGCGTCGGTGGTGATGTAAGCCTGCGCCGTGTATTCGTCATCGAGCTGCCGGATGTAATCGAGCGAAAGTCCACAGTCGATCATCCACGCCCGGTACGGACCGAAGTCCATGCCGACGGTGGCCATCACCTTGCCCTGACCGCCGAGCAGCTTGAGGTTGTAACCGATGTTGCCGGCACAGCCACCGAAATTGCGGCGAAGACCTGGTACCAGGAACGCCACGTTCAGCATGTGAATGCGGTCGGCGAGGATGTGATCCTTGAAGTGCCCTTCGAAGACCATCACGGTGTCGTAGGCCACCGAGCCGCAGATGAGTGCCGTCATGCGATTTCTCCTATGAGGACCGGCTCAGCGGTCGAAAAGCACCAGGGCCCAAACGACCGCGAGCAGTGCGAAGGAAGTGAATACGGCCGCAGACCCAAGGTCCTTGGCGAGACCCGACAACTGATGGCGCTCGAGACCGATGCGATCGACCGTGGCCTCGATGCCGCTGTTGAGCAACTCGACGATCAGCACGATGAAGATCGGCCCGACCAGCAAGGCACGCTCGACGCCGTTATCGCCAAGCCACAGGCCTAGCGGAAAAAGCACCACGCACAGCGCCAGCTCCTGACGGAACGCCGCCTCCTCGCGAAAGGCGCCAACGTATCCCTTCCAGGTGTTGCCGAAGGCGTTCCAGAGACGAATCAGGCCGGTCGGTTTGGGGCGATCTGTCAGTTTCACGCTGCGGAGTTTACCGGCTTCCAGGTCAGTTCGAGCTGTTTTGCCGCACGAACGTCATCCAGACGCCGGACCGGCATCGTGTAGGGCGCACCCTTGAGCCGAGCGGCATCGGTCTGTGCCTCACCGAGGATCGCCACCATCGACTCGACAAACGCATCGAGCGTCTCGCGGCTCTCGGTCTCGGTCGGCTCGATGAGCAGACACTCCGGTACGAGCAGCGGGAAGTAGGTCGTCGGCGCATGGAAGCCATAATCGAGCAGGCGCTTGGCCACATCCATGGCCGTGACGTTCAACTCGCGAGCCTGACGCTTCATCGTGATGATGAACTCGTGGCTTGCACGCCGCGTGGGATAGGCCAGATCGAAACCTGCCGTGCGCAGTCGCGCCATGAGGTAGTTGGCGTTGAGCGTCGCGTACTCGCCCACGCGACTCATGCCCTCGCGGCCGAGCATGCGCATGTACACGTAGGCGCGCAGCAGCACGCCGGCGTTGCCCATGAACGCCGAGAGCCTGCCGATCGACTGCGGTCGATCCGCTTCGCTCAGCCAACGGTACCCCTCACCCTCTCGGCCCACGACGGGCACCGGCAGGAACGGCTCGAGTCGCGCGCTGACCCCAACGGCACCCGCGCCGGGACCCCCGCCGCCGTGGGGCGTCGAGAACGTTTTGTGCAGGTTCATGTGGATGACATCGAACCCCATGTCACCTGGACGCACCTTGCCGAGAATGGCGTTGAGGTTCGCGCCGTCGTAGTAGAGCAGTCCACCCGCGCCGTGCACGAGCTTGGCAACCGCCTCGATCTTGCGCTCGAACACGCCGAGCGTGGACGGGTTGGTCAGCATGATGCCCGCGGTGTTGGGACCCACCGCCTTGGCGAGCGCCTCGAGATCAACGTCGCCCTGCGCATCGACCGGTATTTCCTTGACCACGCACCCGCACATGGTCGCGGTGGCCGGGTTGGTGCCGTGCGCTGCTTCGGGCACGATGATCTCGTTGCGCGCGAGGTCACCTCGTGCGCGGTGGTACGCACGAATCATCGCGACACCCGCGAATTCACCGTGCGCGCCCGCCATCGGGTTGAGCGATACGGCCTTCATGCCGGTCACTTCCTTCAGCATCTCCTGCAACTCGAACATGCAGGAAAGAAAGCCCTGACCCTGCGTGTCCGGTGCAAGCGGATGACGCGCGAGAAACTCGGGCAGCATCGCGTACTGGTTACAGGCCTTGGGGTTGTATTTCATCGTGCACGAACCGAGCGGATAAAAGTTCGTGTCGATGGAGAAGTTCAGCTGCGAGAGGCGGGTGAAATGCCTTACCGCATCGAGCTCGCTGACCTCGGGCAGCCGCGGCGGGGTGCGCCGGCGCAGCGCAGGCGGCAGCGTATCGAGCACTGCCGCACCGTCCGCGACCGGCGGATGCTGGGCGA
>Ga0209358_10001890_pt1 | contig 16287 bp, 18 predicted proteins | sample LauGreFa1BDMLBSN_2_FD_187574 | JGI IMG/M metagenome (GOLD analysis project Ga0209358, IMG submission 187574) | Freshwater lake microbial communities from Lake Michigan, USA - Fa13.BD.MLB.SN (SPAdes) (version 2) | ecosystem: Environmental > Aquatic > Freshwater > Lake | place: Lake Michigan, USA... | reverse complement strand
GCCGGTGCAACCTTCCTATAAGCCGGTGCAACCGTCCAATCCGAAGCCGATGCAACCTTCCAATCCGAAGCCGGTGCAACCTTCCTATAAGCCGGCGCAACTTGCGCCAGAGCGAATGCCTACTCAAAATGCACTTGCTGAAACTGATTCGAACGATTATGGAGAACTATGGGATGGCGCCGCAGATGTGGGGTCGCGTCTTGGTGCGACGCTGTGGGATGGAACAAAATATGTTGCACAAGGAACAAAAGACGTAGGATCGCGTGCCATTTCGGCTGCCTGGAGAGGGACGAAACACGTAGCGGCACGAACAAAAGACGTAGGGTCGCGCGCCACGTTGGCTGCCTGGCAAGGAACGAAACACGTAGCGGCACGAACAAGGGACCTGGGGTCGCGCGCCACGTTGGCTGCCTGGCAAGGGACGAAAAATAAAACGTATCGTGCGTGGGAAGGAACAAAGGGGTTAGTGAGTCGTGCATGGCATGCGGTAACTAGGAAAAAAAGTCCTCCCAAAGCCCTAACTCCGTCCAAATCAATGGACTTGGTAAAACCAAAACCGAATGGTAGCTTTGAAGAGACCATGAACCCGCCATTGGTTCCAGTGACGGATGCTCAAATTGATGCCATGAATATTGACCCGCCCCTGTCCGAATTCCAACGGAAGATTGCCCGTACATTCGGGCATGCCAATCTTCCGAAATTGCCTCTGGAAAACGCATGCGTGAAAAAGGACGAAAAAAAGAGCACTAGCAAACAAGGGTTCGCGACGCTCAACATGACCCAAGACTTTTTACGACGCTTTGTAACTCCCGTCAAGACAGATACGCCAGTGATGGAAACCAAGGGTATTCTGTTGTGGCACAGTACGGGTTCGGGAAAAACGTGCACGGCCGTTTCCATTGCCTCCAACTTTGAAGAAAATGGATACTTGATCGTCTACGTGTGCCCCAGCTCGTTGACAAGTGAAATCAAGAAAAACGTCTGGGACTCGTCCAACATTTGTCATTTCAAAAATTTAAGGGAAAACTGGGGACACCTGCAGGACATCGACTCGATGTACGACGCCAGCTGGCTGGGCGGTCCGATGGGTTACAAAACCTTTACGAATCTTGTCAAAGGACTTGCCGGAAAGGGAGGTGGAAGTCAAGTGCTGAAAACCAAACTGGCCAATTTCGATAAAAAGCACGGCATCACCGCAAGCCAGCGGCAAGCCGACCCCTTTTACAGGATGCTTCTCATCATTGATGAAGCACAAAAATTATACAGCAACGAATTGGGACCCATCGAGCAACCCCACATGCCAACAGTAGAAACGTATTTGCATCAGAGTTACGCCAAGAACGAAGCGGACCCTACTTATCCATGTGCACGCGTTGTCCTCATGACGGCGACTCCCATTTCCAAAAGTCCGTTTGAATTGTTTCAGCTGTTAAATTTAATCCGACCCAAAAAGGACGCCTTGCCGATCACCATGCCCGAGTTCAAAGGGTCGACCCTCGTGAACGAAAAAGGCGACCCCAAAGATGATGCTATTCGGAAAAAACTAGAGGGGTACATTAGCTATTTGGACTTGTCCAACAATCGCACTAGGTTTGCTCAAAAGGTTCATCACATGGTGGAAGTTCCCATCTCTGGGACATATGAACCAACGCTGCCACCGCTAGAGCGCAAGCCCCTCGAAGAGGCAAAACATAAACTGGTGGCTACGAAGTTGGCAAAGTGCAAGGGCACCAAAACGGCGTGTGCCAAACAAGTCAAATTAGACCCAGAAATTGTCGCAATAGACGCGCAACTGGCATCTCGTCCCAAAACCAAAAAGAAGTACGATAAAACCAAAGACTTTACGCAGTTGGCGGCGTTGCAGGAATGCGCAAGTAAGTACTTGGTAGAAACGCCCAAGGTGGACTTTTATCCTTCAGAAAACGTTGGTCCCAAAGCCGGCTACACGTTTATTCGAGATGGACCTAAGGGCACGGGGTATTACGCGGTAGTGCCAGAACCGCCGGAAAAGGTCGCGGCTCAAGTCGTCGAGAGTATCGACAACGTGCGAAGCGAACTTGAGCGGGCATTAGGTCACCCTGTAAAAGTGGAGACGGATTTCGTGGCGGCGTCTTTCCCCGTAGCCATGGTCAACCTAAAGTTTCCGGGGTGGACGTACCGTAACGGCCCCAAGGGCAAAGGGTACTACGTAACAAACTTTAAGGGAGAAACGTTTGTGCCCAGCGACCAATCGCGCAACACGGAAGGGTACGCTGGATGGGCATTTCGTCGAAGCAAAGAAGGATTGGGGTACTACGCGACAACGTTGAAACAGGCGATCAAACGCCGCATTGCAAACCGATTGAATTTGACCCCCCGCAAAAGTAAGCGCCTACCGTGATTCAAACGCGCATTTTGGGACGCCGACAAAAAACGTCACCCAGTTGAATTTGGCGCCGCGCCGTTTCATTTGATACCGCATGTATTCCACTAATCCGTACACCAAGACAACGCCTGCCGCCCACAACAAGGTACGCTCTACTTGAAGTATGGTCTCGTTGCGGTCTTCCTTGATTTCTTTTCTTGCCAGGATATATTCTCGGTACGTGTTGATAATGTAAATGGTCAAAATGATTCCGTAGAATAGCAGATTCGGAATGAGCTGACTTTTCGAGGAGATGAAAAAGACAAAGTATAATAAGACGGCAAAGGCCAGCGTATGGAGCGTATTTCCGCTCAACCAATTGTTGGGTTCAGCGTTTTCGCGCTTGGAGTTAAAATCCCAACCGCCTTCAAACATGATGAAGGCAAACACCATGATCACCCCAACCAGGTGGCGCGCAAACATTGACGTTCTCAGCCACTTACGGGTTTGACATGACAAGATATCACTAATGAAGCCCGCAGAGATAATAACGAAAATCAGAACAATAAACACAAATTTACCAATGAGAACGCTAAAATCTAACATGCCGTACATTTACCCAAGAAGTTTCCGGAAATATCTTTTTATTTTTTTTAATGGGACCCCATGGTGAAACACAACTTCATCTAAACCATGAATCGCATGTTTACGTTTTTGTACGATTTTCACTATGCAGGGGAAGGGGTTCTTGCATACTTGTCCATGGCCGATGCGTCGGCCGCCCGCATCGTGAATACCGACTTGAAGAAAGCGGTGTTTGTGTTTCCCTGGCAGAAGGATAACGATGCTCCAACAATTCGTTCTGTAGAGTTGTGGCGCCGCTGTTTTGGTCGAGCTCAGTTTGCCAATGTCAGCGAAAGGACGCGTCAACTTCGTTTGCTTCGTACCTGTCCCTTAACGCACATTGATGCTTACCAAATAACGGGTGCTCGGCTCGGTCATGTGTTTGCAACGCCGACGACGTCACTGGAAATCAATTGCGGCAGCACAAGTGACACTTGGCTCTCTGCACTAGAGGGCAACCCGGCTCTCACGAAGCTGCACCTCACGAATGTTCATGTTGGTCCATCATACGTTCAACGGCTGGTGACCGCATTTCCAAATCTTCAAGACTTGACAGTCCAATATGTCGAAGGCATAAATGATGCGGCGGTCTACGAATGCTTCAAGTTCCCCCATCTCAAGCGGTTTTTGTTGGGTAACGTGGTCGAAGACGGGTGTCTCTCCGTGGATTGCCTGGAGCAAGTGATTCAACGATTTGGTATCGAGTCCATTGGAAGCAACCTTCGAATGTTCAACGACTGTGTCCCCGTGGAAATGCTGGCACTGATTGGCTCTGCAGTAACGGATATTTCCTACTTCGAGTCCTTAACGGACGAACACCTGCGTTTTTTTGACGGAAACCCAAGCATGACAATTTTAGAGTGCTCGAATGTCACGGAATACGGGCTACGAGCGTACGTTGCACGAAACCCTCAACTCAAACGCCCCTACGTTCACGTAGAACGTTTCAGTACACTTGATGCGGGGTCGGACCCGTCGCCGAAAAAGGAGAAAGTGGCGAACGAAGACACAACTTCAAACCATGTCGACGCTTGACGAAGAAATCGAAGCGTGGCTGTTGCCCAAGTCCAACGATGCCTACACTAAAGAAAATGAAGTCGCGCAAACGCTACTTGAATTACGCGACTTGATTGTCATACGCGCTTTGTGCCAGTATATATCGCCAAATGACAAAAAGCGCTTGCTTGCAGAACTAATTGCAGAAGCTAGGCGAGAAATGCATAGTAACTAATTTTTTGGAATTGGAGTTACCTTAGCCACATGGTTCAAAAACTTGGCGTCTAAATCGCCCATAATACTTAAAATAAATTGCTGGTACTCGTCACTTTGGGTACTCTCGGGATCTTCGTAGTCTGGGTTTTTGCGACACCACACCTCATTTAAATGTTGTAGGCACCGAAACCGCAACGCATGAATGTGTTTCGTCATTAAAGGGTCGATTTTCGCGGGGTCTTGTACCCATTCATTTTCCTGTTTTACCGCCAGCTTGCACCGCTTGACGTCCGTACAATGAATGGGGCGCTCTTCGACGGCACACCTCGCGAGCTGGTCAACAATGTATTGACCGATGGGTTTCTCGGCATCCAAACAAATGGGAACGGTATTCATGAACTGTTCAATGGATGGGGCGTGCTTGCATGTCTCGTTCAAAAAGGTGGCCAAATTGAACGTGCAGTTCGTGTTGTTCATCACTACTTGTGGCCGAGAGGCGATTTCATGCAGCAGACGTTCTACTTCGGCTGCATGACGGGCATCGCGGTCAGCGGCTCGGGCGTTGGTTTCAGCAATTTCATGGGCGAGGCGGTCCACCACCATGGTTAACGACTTCGACTGCTGTTTTTCTTCGTCAAGCTTCACGAGGAAGTCGCACGTTTTTTCATGGCGACGCAAACTCGCCTTGGACGCATATATCTTATCGCATCGACAAACATGGCCCGTGATGATGCGATGTTTTCGGGATTTCAAATGGTCTTTCCAATGCGAGGTTTTCGTAGTATAAAATGCGCAATCAAGACACTCCATAGATGGATGTTCTGAGGAATCCTTTAAATAAAAACATACTTTCCGGTTCATTGACACCATAAATTCTCCGTATCCATTCATCTCGCACAGCAAGTATAATGCCAAAATGAATGAAAGCCGGAAAATGCCATTTTTGGCTGTTTCCGGCTTTTGAAACTCGCTTGCTTGGTATATGGTCTCAGCTTGCTTGCAAGTTTTGAAAAACGTGGTGTCATAAAACCGGAAACGTTGCACACGGACAAAAATGTCCAGCCGGGTCCAAAATGTCCAAAAAGTGTCAGTCACAAAAATAAATCATTTAATTTTCAAAACGAGAGCATTATGCAGTGGACCTCGTTTTTTTGAGCATTTTTTGCGAACGAAAGTTGCCAAAGGCCATTTTGGACATTTTTAAAATGTCCATTTTGAATAAAATTTGCAAGTGTCCAAAATATAGAAAATCGATTGACCCGTTTCAATTCGGGCGTTCTGGACATTTTTGTCCAACAGCAAAGCTTCCGGTTTTACGAAACCATAATAGTTCAACCTCGGTCTACTCAGCACAGCATACATCGTGTCAGGATGAACAAAAGCCGGAAAATGCCATTTTCGGCTGTTTCCGGCTTATGAAAGAAGCTAGCTTGGAACATGGTCTCGAATATTTTTAAAAACAAAAAAGTATGGTCTCAGAAAACCGGAAGCTTTGCCATCGGACAAAAATGTCCAGCCTGGACAAAAATGTCAAAAAAATGTCAGTCACAAAAATAAATCGGTTCTTTTTCAAAACGAGAGCATTATGCAGTGGACCTCGTTTTTTGAGCGTTTTTTGCGAACGAAAGTTGCCAAAGTCCATTTTGGACATTTTTAAAATGTCCATTTTGAATAAAATTTGCAAGTGTCCAAAATATAGAAAAAATCTGGTAAAGGATCATGTACCCTTGCCAATTGTGCGTTTACCTGCGAGCCCGTTGGCCAACCCTATCGTGTGGGAAATACAACGTTCCTTGCAAGAAAGCCTTGCTTACGTGCAAGGGCCGTGACTTCACGCCGCATTTTCGACACATTAAGAACATTAAATACGAATGATGTATATGTTGTTCATCGAGGTGGTTGCGAGTATGTTTGTGGTGGATCTTCTTTCAGGCCTCGTCCACATGTTCTTGGACTACCAAAGTATTGAAGGTAACTTAAAGGGCCATGTCGAGAAAACCATCCCAGCGATCCGCAAGTTTGAGACGACACCTCGGTTTCTGAATGCACCTCCCTGGGAAAAGTTTTTATGGGATTTTCAAATTCATCACGAAGTTCCGTACCCGTCAGCGGTATCAGAATGGGAGCTGGCCATGCAAATCGTACGTCCCGTCGCATTGCCGTACGCCTTGAGTGGCGGAGCGTATGCATTAGGCTACATTGGCGGTCCTGCTGCACGTATTTGGATGATGTCGCTTACACTAAGCCCATTAGTGCAAGCCACACATTTCGCTGCCCACCGCCGGTCCCACGGCCAGCTGACGGGAGTGGTTGGCTCTATTGTGAGCCGACTGCAGGACGCCGGTTTGATTTTACACCCTCTAACGCATAAACGCCACCACGAAACCTTTGACTGTAATTTTTGTATTTTAAATGGGTGGGCGAATCCGATTGTAAATCGGCTCAATTATTTTAAACGGCATAGCGCTTAAGCAGGGCAATCCAATGTATTTTTTTGCCCCAAGAATTCGTTTCACGCTCCACTTCAATGGGTATGAAGCTGGCAATGAGTTCATTGAGGACGCCTGAAAGGGGGGAGTGATGAAGAAAGAGGTAAAATGCAACTCGCGCGTCCAACGAGTTGCGCGCAAAGTTTCGCAATGCTAATCGCGGAATGAATTGAATGCTCTTGCTGGTCAACCGGTCCGTCGGAAACTTCATGAGATGGCGAACCATGCTGTCGGTTGCCAAAACGCGTCGAAGTTGAAAGTGAATGGCGAAGCCCATCATGGGGTTCAATCGCCACGCCAACGCAGCAAGGCGTGGGTCAGAGCGAACGCCCAACGGTAAATTGGAAAAGACGCGTCCATGCGAGGCTAGAATAATGCGACGGGCAATCTCGTGCCGATTTAGCATGGAGTGCGGTAAAACAAAGTAATATTCGGGAAACTTGGCAATGAAGTCGTAGAGTAATCGGCGTGTTAACCCTCGACGATTGTACATCATGAGCATCGTAAGCTCATCAATGTAGGCGCCGTACTGGTCGTCGTTAGGCGTCATGGCAAGAAGTTCAGCAATACGAGCCATGATGAAGTTGTGATGTGGAAGTAAGGAAACGAAAATTCCGGAAAATTAAATGGATACGGATTTTAGTACAGCATACAGCTGTTTGGTTTCTTTGTATTTGGTTTCCACGTGTTCATAAATGAGTCGCTCTGGGCTTTTGCCTGACGGAAAATCAAGGATGAGTTTCCACGACGCAATGGTTTGTTGGGACGGGGGCAAATGGGCATGACTTTTAAAACGCTGCCCGCGACCAATAATTTGTTCTTCCGCGGCTTTGTTCCACACGCTGTCCATGAGAACAACATGCCGAACCCCCTTCAAGTCCAAGGACTCGGCGCCGGCATCGGTAATGACCAGGGTCGTAATGTCTTTGTTGATAAACGTTTTCAACCCAAACGTATCTTTGTACTCGCTGAGCATTTTACGCCAATCGAGATGATCAAAGAATTTGGAAATGAATTTGGTGAGTTTGGACGTGATGGGTCCGTTTCCCGCAACTGACGCTTTGAATTCGGCGGGCGAGGTGAGATAGTAGACCCACATGGCGTTGAACACGTAGGAGGATTTCGTAACGGTGGGAGTGTTGTTCAAATCCTCTGCGACTGCCTTGAAGGCGTCGTTGACCACGTCTTTGCGCTTGTTGGCCGCAACAGTTGTGGGGTCGGTTTTCATAAGTTCTTGAAGCATTCGAAGGTTGGCGTGAAATGTTCGAAAATCCTTGGGGCGCATGTTAATGTTGTTGGTTTTCAAGTAGGCTCGAAAGGACGAGTCGGAAATGGTAACGCCGTCATGCGCGAACAAGTTACCCTTGCCGTCTAACAATTTCGCCATTTCAGTGACGTAGGGTTGCGGTGGTACGGTGCAAGTATTTTTAACACCGGATTTGCCAACGAACGAAAAGGTCAAGTGCCCGTTGTCAAGCGTGCAGTGCTCTTTTCGAAGGGTGGTGGTTCCGAAGTGCGTGTCGTCGTCGGTGCCGCCTACACGAAAATGACAGAGACTCATGGTTTTTGCTGCGAGGGCATGCAGTTTCTCTTGCCCCCACCCCTTCTTCATGCCAGCATAGATAACGTGGTCAAACTTTTTCCAAAACGCGTGGTCCATGTGTTTGATGAGGTGCATCTTTTTTTCTTCTTTGCCGGACTCCCACTCTTGGGAGTAGCGGCGCTGCCAGCGTTTTTTAGAGTCGAGGGCCCCCCATCGGATTTTGGGATTTTTGCGCGTGCAGACGACGGCGGGAGACCAGGCCGGGGGAATGGGCGGTCTTACGGAAAGCTCGTCTTCGGTAGGGCGTATGGGTTTGGAGGGCTTAAGCGTGTCCATGTTGAAATGGCGGTAGTACTTGAATTCGTTGGGGTTTCGACGCGTCGTGACGCGCGTGTACCATTCGTCGTCGCCACAAATGTTGGCGCGACGCGTCCCGCCGGTTTGGGGGTCGTCGATGCGGTTGAACACTTTAAGGACTTTTTGACGAACCCCCAAGGGAGTTTCGCCGTCAATGAGGACGGCATTGACGCCGTTGGACTTCAACAATTCTAACAGGGGAGTGACGCCCTTTTCAATGAAGGCAACATAAATGACGACGCGGTCTTCGCCTCGCGCAAACCACTCCTTCATGTGACGCGTGAGCCACTTGCACTTTTCGCAGGTACCCACACCAAACGAAAGCTGACGTTCAGCGGCAAAAAACGGTTTTTCGTGTACTTCCATCAGATGTTTGATGCTGTCCGACGTTTGTGGTTTCATGGTGATGGAAACGACGTGTTCCGTGAGTTTTGGGTAGCCGGCCGTGTTGCTTTTGTCAATGGTGTGGACGCTAACGCAGTCTTTTACCCATGCTTTGAAGGATGCGGACGTGACGCCCTTGCCCAGAATGGCGTCAAATTCTTTTTTAGTGACGATGGGCTCGCTTTTGATCATGCCGAGCAAAGGTGCAATGTCGTACAAGGTGTTGGAGTAAGGCGTGGCCGTGAGCAGCATGACGCGTCGGCATTGGACGGCGTAGGCGTGCAAGCGCTGGGTAATGACACCGTCGGGGTTACTGAAGGCGTGAGCCTCGTCAATGATAAAAAAGGTGTGGTCGGGCGTAGGAAACTCGCCCACGCGCAGAAAGGTTTCTGCCGTGGTGATGCGAAATTTGGGGACGAGGTCTGGGTTGACGTTGGCGACTTCTTTCGTGAACTGCTCGATGATGGATTTCTTGACAAGTGCGACGACGTGCGAGACGAGATGCAGCTCGACCAATCGGTTGGCGGTTGCGACGGACGTAATGGATTTGCCCGTACCCGTAGAGTGTAAGCACAATACGCCGTGGTGCGTTTCCATGAAGTCGACGACCCGCTTTTGGTGGGGGTACAAGTGCATTTGTTTTAATGGACGGAAAAAAAGAATATGAAATGGAGTCGTCGACGAAAAGAAATGCGGTTCGTTCAAATCGGTACGCCGCATGCGAGTAACGAGACATCGTTTCGACGTGGGTGTGCGCGGTTTAACATTGAGTACGAAAAGGTTGCCGATGCGTCGCAAATACAAGGCGTACCGGATTTGATTTGGGCGCCCATGCGGTGGATTCCAAATACATGGGGGTGCAAGATGATAATGGGACCGCACTTTTTTGTGTTTCCGTCGGCGAGCGAGTTGGGGGCATCGGAGAACAGTGTGTATAACTGTCTGAGCGAGTGGAACAAGGCCGTGCACGAATCGTTTTTGCCACCACCCATTCCTTATGTATGTTTTCCGTTTGGGGTAGAGGTGCCACGCCCGTCGGAAAAGCCGCGTACGAAAGTGGTGCTTTACTACAAGCATCGTGCCCCGGAAGATTTGGCGTTTGTGGAAGCGCTACTGACTCGACGCGGTAAGGCGTATACGGTGATTCATTATGGGCACTACCGGTCGGAGGACTATGCAGCGTTGTTGGACGAGAGTCAGTTTATGGTAGTGGTCGACGCACATGAATCCCAGGGGTTTGCGTTGGGGGAGGCGATGGCGCGCAACGTGCCGTTGCTGGTGTACGACATCACGAGTATGAAGCAGGAGTATGTGGGCCGATTTCATTACGAGTCGGACAAGCCATTGGCGGCCTCGTCGGTGCCGTATTGGGATGCACGGTGTGGCGAACGGACGACGGACCCACGCGAGTTGGATGCGGCGCTAACGCGGCTGGAGGCCTCGCTGCCGCGGTACCGACCACGGGAATTCATTCAGGAAATACTTTCGGATGAGGCGTGTTTTCAACGATTGATTCAGTTTGTACAACTTCAATCATGAACGTTGTCCGCCCCCCCTTTACAGTCCAGGTGCGGGGAGAATGCTTCATGTGCTGGGAACGGCGACAGTGCATGAAGGTGGGACCGCTGGAAAAGACGCGCGTGTGCCGCGTGTGTTACGCGCACCCTTGCTTTGAAAGCTTGCTAGATGACATGTATGAAGCGCATGCGCAAGAGCTAGATGCACGGATTGATGCAGCCTATGTAGAGGATAAACGCTAATATTTTATCTGCTTAAATGTATGCGTTCACGGAGAGGCGGTAAACCCAAGCTCAAAACGATTGTGCGTACGCGCATAAATTTGGCTAGGACATTGAAGAGTCATCAAGAATGCCCGATTTGTTTGGCCAAATTAGGACCACGCGAGAACACCACAACGCTAACCTGCAAGCATACGTTTCATACGGGATGTATTAATGAGTGGATGAAGACGAACCGTACTTGTCCGATGTGTCGACGTCCGATTGACCCACGATTTTTGCCGACCCCGGAAGTTCGGCGTGGGAGTCGTCGTACTGAGTCATTACGGTTGAGACAAGTCGCGGAAGACTTATTCGGGGAACTTTTCCCGGGCAGGACAATGGAGCAACTCGAAAGGATGCCGGTAGGCCAGGTGATTCAACCATTATCGGACAACGAAAAAATGAGGGTGTTGGAGCTGTTGAGAGAAATATCCCGTCATTCTGGTACGCAATTCGCTACAGAAGATCCAGAACAATTTATGCGAGCACAATTGGGTGCCTGGACGCGTAGTTTTTTAATGTAAATAAAATCGCATCAGGACAGTTCGGTCCAAAAAAATATGTGAGGTATACATATGCGAACGCGCAGGAGAGGAGGTAAACCCAAGCTGAAAACGATTGTCCGCTCACGCATACTGTTGGGGAGGACACTGAAGAGTCATCAGGATTGCCCGATTTGTTTGGCAAAATTAGGACCACAAGAGAATACTACGACACTGAACTGCAAACATACGTTCCATAAAGGGTGCATCAATGATTGGATGAAGTCGAACCAGACGTGTCCGATGTGTCGACGCCCGATTGACCGCCGCTTTTGGCCGGTCCCCGAACCGGAAGTACCACCTCATGCAAGAGGTACCGAGGCTCAATTTAACGAGATGAGAGCCGGGGTGTTAGACCTGCTGATTCAATTGACTCGCATGGAGCGCGAACCTTTTCGACGGAGATACTATCATAGTACAGTACGAGATGTCATAAGACGTTTAACGGGCGATGAACAAATGCGCGTCATGGAGGCAGTGAGACCATATATAGAAAGGCATGGTATCAGAGTAACCAATAACCAGATTTTGAACTTTGGCATAGATAGGTTTTTTTGATTTCGCAATTTCCCCAAAAGTTGCACATTGTTGGGCAGGATAAGAGTTCAAAAGGACCATTGTCTGAAAACGGAAATGTTTTTTCCAGTGAAAATAGGATATTTTTGTAAGACAGATTAGTAATGTCAATCGTGGCGTTAAAAAACAAAGCGCATGCGTTGTGGGATTCGCACAGCCGCGGGTCGGACGGGTTTTCGTTGCATGGAAAGACGCGTTTTACGTCAGGGGTGGGGTCCAATTTGGGTAAGTCAGTGACGCGAACACCGTTCAAGGGAACGGAACCGATAGGGCACGGGGGTGGACCGCGATGCCGCGTGGCGGGGTTTCGCGCACGCATCAATCATTGCGACGGCGAAGGGTATTTGCGCTTCGTGGCGAATTCGGGGACGTGTTCGACCCCGCAAATTTTAGTGAAACCAGCGGTACAAACGACGGCGGCAATGATTGAAACGCGGTATATGGGAATCTTGCATGGAACATATCCACGAACATGGGTGCAGCCGCAACAGGCAAGCAATACGACACTTAAGGAAAAACGCGCGGCCGTTGCGGCAGCGTGCAAGGCCAATTCCGATGGAACGGGGAGTATAGAGTGGACGCGTGGTTGTGGCCCGTATGCAAAGCCGGCAAAACTACAAACGGTGGATGAGCATTTACTGCGACTAACGGCGGAATGCAAATCTCCGCCGTGCCATAAGGTTCCCTTTCCGATCCCGTTTACGAGCAGGGTAGGGTGTACGTCATTTTACGCTACATGGCAAGAAGCGCAGAAAGCGGGATTGCTATGCGCTGCCTTTCGCGGCTAAGGCGCTTTCAAGAAAGTCAAGGGTTAGTTTTCGGCGCTTGCGGGTAATCGACGAAAACATGACGGCCCGCTCTCGTCGCGGTATTTCGGGTGGAAGGACAATGCGGCTGATTTCAAATGGAAGCAGGACATCTTCGTTGCCGTAAAGACGAAATTTTAATTCTTTGAGACGAGCCTGTTGCCGGTCTCGAAACTTTTTTGCGCTAATGCGATTCTTTTCGCGACGTAGTTCCGCATTAAAGGGCTTCTGCTTGACTGGTTTAAGAAGTTTGGACGGCTTCGGCGGGTTGAAATGGTCCATGGGCTTCGGAAGCTCCGCGGGCTCAAATAGGTCGACCAGTTCAAAAACGGAGTCAACAAAATCCGGGGGAACAGGTTCATTTATTACGGTCGACATTTCGTGCTCGGGAGTTATGGACGGAACAACAAGTTTAGGTTTGGGCTTAAACTTGTTCAGAAAGAGGGCATCAATTTCATGATTGGAGAAAATCATGGGAAAAAGTTGTGTTAAAAAAAATGAGAATTTTAGAAAATTCCTGGTGTTGGGCCTAACAGATGGACCACGCAGCGGTCCTCAAGTCGGGCGGCAATGAATTCGCGTAGTCCCGAAAATGACGCCGGTTCAAGAACAAAGATGGTGTCAGCATGCCCGAGAACGGAAAGGTCTCGTGTGCGGATGCATGGTAAGTTGTGTGTTTTAGATATCCACGGCCGTTTCGCATCGGGATCATACGCCACGATAACTACAATGCGGTCAAACACTTTCTCGCATGCGTGCAGCTGCGGTAGTTTTGTGTCCGAGGGGTATATGCAAAGCATTTTTTTTATTTGAAATAAGTAGCAAGTTCAAAGTCAATTTTTTTTACATGCCGAATGTGGAGAAATCGGCGAGAACGGGCATGGGAAGATATTCGGAATTGGTACTTCCGTAATTGGGCACCTTTTTGCAGTCAAAGGACGGTTCAGGGCATCTCGCGCAGGCAGGACATGGCTGGGGTTCCGGACAAACGCCGCATTTACCTCCAGTCTTGCGTTTCTTGTAGGGCTTGAGTCGGTCAATTTCCCGTTGTCCGTAATTTTTAGTGGGGGGAGCAATAAAAATGGTATCCGTATTGCCGGCTTGAGCCACGGGAGCGGGTGTTACCATGGGAGTTGCCATGGGAGCGGGAGTTGCCATGGGAGTTGCCATGGGAGCGGGAGTTGCCATGGGAGTGGCTGCCGCTGGCGATGTACCCGAAGCTGTTCCTGCATACGGGTTGGTGCTTGTCGCTGGACAATCATTAATGGAGGTCACGTAATAGTTTGTTCCAGGACATTTCAGTTTGGGCGTGGGTCCACTCGTGGGTGTCGTGTCGGACTCGTCGTTGTAATCACAAAAGCCGTTGCAGTTGCTTCCGGCCTTGTCGATTTTGGCAAGGTTCAGTTTCTCGCAGCACCCAAATTTGCCGCAGTCGGTCATGCCTTCGACTACGTTAGGAGTCAAGAACATGTCGCGAATGCGTTTGAGTTGAGCGTTATCCTTTGCTTTTTCTTTAAAGAGAACGTTGGCACTGCGGTCCAGCGTGTAGTCGTTGGGTTTGGAATATTTTTTCATTTCCGGGGGGGCGGGTTCGGGTTCGGGAGGAACGAGGAACGCTTCCAAGGTTCGTGGGCCAAGATAACTAAGGAGACACACAACAACAAAGACGCCGCCAATAATCATAAAGAGGGCGTTTTTCATTTATATGGTACCCGAAAAAAAATTGATGAGCAAAAGGCGGATTGGTGGGGAGGAAAAATGCGTATCCTTGCCATTGACACCGAAACGACGGGATTGCCGCCTAAACGAGTGCCTCCAACGGAACATGCAGAGTGGCCGTACATTGTCCAACTGAGTTATGTGATGCTGGACACGGAAACGGACGAAACGCGTGAGGGGGACCACATTCTACGAGTGCCCGTGGACATTCCAACAACGCGCATTCACGGCATCACAAAGGAGCGAAGTGATGCGGGGGAGAATTTCGGACGGATTTACGGCAACGTGGCATCCATGATGGAAGACGCCGACATTGTAGTGGGTCATAATCTGGACTTTGATTTAAACATGATTCGGGCAGAGTGCGCGCGGCGCCACCTGCTGTTTCACATGCCGCCGGTACGGTACTGTACGATGCGGGAGTCGAAAGAGCGCGTGGGCTTGGTATCGCCGAATGGGTATGTCAAGTATCCAAAGTTGGGTGAATTGATGCAGCACCTGTTTCAAGAAGAACCGACGGGTTGGCACAATGCCTTGTCGGATGCATACATGGCGCTAAGATGCTTTCATATGTTAGTGTTGAAGAAAGACCATGCGTTTCGTTGAACAATTATTTTTTTTTGGTGGTAAAAAAAGGATTCAAAGCCACTCGTGAGGCGGAGGTAAGAGGGTAAGAAAGCCGGCATTGTAATCGTATACGATGTCTTCAAAGGTGCCGAGCGCAAGAGATTCGTCAAGCGTTGTCGCGCCCTTGTAGATTTCATACCTTGCGTAGCATTTTGAGCCTTCAAGTTTGGGGTTGTCGATAAAGTAGGTGCATCGTTGACGCGAGTCAATGGCAGCGTACAACAGTGCGCGCGTTCTGGTAGAGTCCTCACTCTCGGCTTTCGGGTTAAGGGTTGAAAGGTCGACGCGGTCGCCAATGATTTCAGAAAAGGCGGCCATCACGTCGGCCTCGTCCACGGCAAAGAATTCAGTTCGGTTACCGTGAATGTTGAGTCGACGTTTGTCGGCGAAACGAGCGTGCAGGTCCCTTTCTACAGCGCACATGTCCTCGACGCGCACCACCATGCCAAATTCAAACCCGGACGGCGGTTTGAATGTGTCATGTGCGTTGGCTTCGCGCAAACGATGGTGTTCATTAACGGTACGTCCAATTTTAAATAGATGGGGCATATCCGCACATTTTGTGTAATAGACGCATCCTTTCATGGGTCAGGTGCCATGGGTAACGTGGTGGAAACAAAATCAATTTTTAAGATTTTTCCGGAAATTTATTTAATTTCATGGGGGGTTAGAACACAACATTTTTCCAATGGGCGCATCTATTTCGTTTGAGCGACCTCCATTCAAGGATGCAATTTCGGACATGAGAAAGTCCAAGGGACTTTTGAAAGAGATTGCGCGTGTGGTGATTGAGCCGAATTTAAACTTGATTGCACCGTTTGCGCGCCACTTTGGCGCATTTCATGGTCGGTGGTATGGGCATTTTTATTTCATGTACGGCACGGTTCCGCTGATGCTCTTGGCAAGACTGTGTGCAAATGTCGGATTGTTTGCGGCGCCCGATCATCGCATCTTTATTCTTCTGGACTCGGATGTTGAAGCGAGCCGCTTTACCGATTTCGAGTGTCTAGTGGCCGTTACTGTAAGCACGCGAGTGTTTCTTCGCGAGCAGTTTATCGTTAGCGTAAAAATGTCCTTCATCGATAAGAATGAGCAGCCCAACGCTCAATCATCCCCGCTGCTTTCGTGTGCCAATTGTGGTGTAATGTACCTGAATCCTTTGCGCAAGTGTTCCCGCTGCCACACTGTTCGCTACTGCTCGAAAGAGTGCCAGACCGCCGACTGGAAAAACGGCCATAAATCCATATGTGCTTTAGCGGCTCCTTAAAATAAAACTGGCTTAG
>Ga0209358_10001889_pt1 | contig 16294 bp, 14 predicted proteins | sample LauGreFa1BDMLBSN_2_FD_187574 | JGI IMG/M metagenome (GOLD analysis project Ga0209358, IMG submission 187574) | Freshwater lake microbial communities from Lake Michigan, USA - Fa13.BD.MLB.SN (SPAdes) (version 2) | ecosystem: Environmental > Aquatic > Freshwater > Lake | place: Lake Michigan, USA... | reverse complement strand
AATGCTTACCCCAAAACCGCTAAACCCGCGCCAACGAAACGCCCCCACATAATGTATAAGAGGTAACACCATCAATAGGTCACTGTTTGGCTCAAATGTATCCCATTATGTTTAATTTGTACACCTCAAACTTGCCATCTCTTGGATCATGCGATACAACATCCTGCCCAGTCTTTCGTCAAGCACCTTACCGGGATCTATTGTGCCCATACCAAGCCAATCTTTACTACCCAAATGCAGAGCCTATCTGCTACACTTTCGAGATGACATACCAGTCCGAATGGACCCCACCCACACCCAGTCGTCCATTGTTATGGTTACCGGCCGACCAGTCCCCGTGCCGAGTCGCCATCCCCTTATCAAACCATGCATTAAACGCATGGCACCATCCCACCCTCGACAACGTACAGGGGGCCATCAATGCGGTGATGCCCTTCATGATGTCATTGGCCGTCATGGCCCAAGATCAGGCCATTGCCACCTGCAAAGGGGATCCGATGGACTGGGTCACAGATGTCGACAAAGGCATGGAATGGTTATGGCGACACTGGATTGGCCGTCATTTTCCATGCCATCACATCATTGGCGAAGAGTTTGAAAATACCCCGCTCGGCACTGCCCCCGTATGGTTTATCGACCCAATCGATGGCACCTATCAGTTTATGAGTCGGTCCACACGATTCTCGATGTTGGTGGCCTGCGTCGACGAGCATCAAGTGTGGGGGGCCTGTGTGGGTGATGCCCGCACCCACTCGATTCATGCCATCCCCGTACAGGCTTCGCCCCGCACTCTCACACCGCTTTGTATTGCCACCGAATACCGAGACCATGACACCATCGCCCACGACACCCATCAACGAATACTGGCCACTTGCCAAGGAATTGGATCGCGAATTGGGTCGGTGGGATTGTCATTGGTTGATGTCCTACATGGTCGCCACACCGTGTTTTATATGCCCAACGTGAATGCCTGGGATATTGTCGCCCCCTTATCTTTAATTACCAGTCGTCCGTTATTTGATTGCTGGCTACGGCCACCCCAGCACACACACCCCCTGTTGATCACGGCAACCCAATGGGGGCCATTATTCAACCCATTGCGATCCCACCCCACCCAGTACAAAGTGGGCGATGTGGTGGTCACCCCCCAAGGAATGGCCCCCCTTGCCCAACAGATTTTTGAATGCATACCCCTGTCTTAATTGAAGAAGTGATTCAACTGTTGGCGATTACACCAGACGATCGGGTCTTGGATGCCACCTTGGGATGGGGGGGACATGCCATGCGCCTGATTCAAGAAGGTCCCGCACAATTTGCCGGCATTGACCAAGACCCAGTGGCACTCGCTCATTGCCGCCAGGTGCTACCCGCCGAATGCCTCATTGTGGAAGGGAATTTCAGATCATTTGCCACCTTGATTCCGTTTCAACCCACCAAAATATTGGCGGATTTGGGTATGAGTAGCATGCAATTGGATGATGAAAACCGTGGGTTTTCGTTTATGCAAAATGCACCGCTGGACATGAGGATGTCGCAATCAGGGCGTTCGGCAAGCGATTGGCTCCAAACCGCCACGCCCACCGACTTATCGAATGCTTTTTATCGATACGGCGACCTGATTCACAACCGACAATTGGTCAATGCCATTATCCAGCAACGAAAAAAGGGGGGGGTTACCCACACCAATCACTTGGTTGAATTGGTTAAAACGGCCTATCGATTCGGGTCGCGTGGGATGATGATGAAAACCTTGTCCCAAGTATTCCAAGCCGTCCGTATGGCCATTAACGACGAGTTGGATGCGTTGCAACAATGGATGCAAGCCGTTCATCATCAGTTACCGATCGGCGGACGGGTGGCCATCATCACCTTTCATTCAATCGAAGATCGTTTGGTAAAACACGGGTTTCATGCCCACCCTGATTTTAAGGCCCTTACCAAACATGTCATTCAAGCCAGTCAAGCTGAAATCACGGCCAATCCCCGCTCAAAACCCGCCAAATTACGGGTGTATGAGCGACAGCCCAATCAAGACACCGCCTCAAAAAGCCAGGAAAAAGACCAAGGGGTTCAGCGGCCTTATAAGGGATAAGCCTATCCCATTCATGTTGTGGGTGTGGGGTCTACATCAAAGGGGGTTGGATGCCTAAATAAGGTGAATGGCTAGTCAGTAGGTCGTCGCCGGGGAGCGAACCATCGCCTCTGCACGGTCTTTGAGATTGGCATGATGATGGATACCACGTCTGACGTCCTCACAGATACCCACCGCAACCGATTCGTATTGAGAATCAATCAAAAAAACACCCCAAAAAAAGCGATACAACCAATGATGGGATAGCACCGATAAATCCAACGATTCATTCTCAAACGAGGAGGGAATACTAAGCGAGCAATCGGTTAATACGGACCCTAATGCCATGCCTAATGGAGGCCATCACATGAAAATTCATCCGGATAGTCAGCCTGGGAAGAATACTGATCAAATGAATGGGGTACAACAAGTATTAAAAAGTTGCCGAAAAGCCGTCAAACAATTAAAAACGACTGATATCACTCCGGACACCCTCTCTGTAACCGAACCCGCTCAACCCATTCAAACCGATGTGGATTCGTTTTTAACCCGTGCCTATGAGCAGATAATGGCCATTGAGAACCATGACCCTGCCATTGCCCGACAACGGCTTATCACCATGATGGCCATTCAGTTTAAAAATGCCAATCGACCCAATATCACAACCAATGCAAGCAAAGAACGGCCCTCGCCTTTTGATTTGGCGGTATCAAAAGCAGGCCTATCTCAGTATTTTAGGGGGAAATTGGATGCACACGAAAAAGCCATCAAACAGCAGAATGTGCTTGCAGCAATTGAATCTAAAACCCACACATTATTCACATTGGTGACAAGCCAAAAAAGTATTCATGTTGGTAAACAAGCGTCTGATCGGATAAAAATCAACACAGTCGAGCAGCTCGCGTCGCTGACACCCCCTACTGAATCAACCCCAGTGTTCTATGACCTCAGTCCATTGTTTGCAACCATCTCAGATCAAGAAACCTTACAATCAACGATTGAAACAATCTGCGAAACAATTTCGAAGAATCAAGCCCTGAAGGATAAGCCCCTCGTTGCCACCATTCGCTATCAAGGAAAGAATTGGGCAATTGATCTATCCGGAACAACCATGCGACACCTCCGAAATGAAACCGGAACCCATCATGATATTTTTGGCTCATTTGAACAATGGATCAATCCAACGCTCACCCCATCACAAAATGCACGTCACTTTCTTGACTTATTAGGAATCGAACCCTCTGTTGGCTCCGCTGGTATCATCTCAAACCCAAGTGAGGATTTGAGGACTAAACTTAATGAATCGATTAGTCGCTTATTAACCCAAGTCAAGGAGTTAGAAACGAGCCCCTCGATACATACCCAACACGCCATTGCACTTTTAAAGGGTGTCATGGCACTTTGCAATGATCATGTAGGCACTTTAACGGACCCTATAATGACATGCTTGTGTGATCAGCTGACCCACCTTGAAACACGATGCCATACAGTCGCTAACAGCACCACTGATATCGATAAAATCCGATCACTTGAGTTTTTTTCAGAAGAAATATGGGCGACATTAGCCCTGCTACCCCATCAAGGCCAAACCACCTCACTTGAAGATACCGTGCGACAATGGGCAGGCGATAAAGGGCAAGTGATTACCGTGCATCCATTTGCCATGACCAGCCTCAATGTCATCCTGGATGCCCTGCGAAAAGAATCAAAAGGCCAAGAAAAATCTGTCCTAGCATTGGCTTCCGATACTTATTACGGGGTACGACTCAGTTCCTATGACCATGCATTTGAGGTGGTAGCATACCAGTCAATGGCGGATCCTGAGGCACAACCCAAATGCGACATACTGGTAATGGATTACTACCCCAATGAAGTCACCCAACCAAGTGTCCAAGCAAACAATATCCAATCAGTCATCAAGCATCAACTATCACTAAGAGATGCCAACGACAGGACACCGTTTACCATGGTCATTGATACCACCGCCAACACCATTGCAAAAGATGAAATCAATGCCCTTTATAGGGAGTTTGAAACGGATATCACGGAAGGGAGATTGGTGATAATCCCCTTTTTAAGTTTGGCCAAATTAGCCCAATTTGGTCTGGATCGGTCATCCGGAGGAATGATTCAAGTGATAGGTCAGCCTGAGCAGCCTTTTTATAAGACCCTATGCGATCAGATTCAAAAACGTGAAAAAAGTAGCCCGCTATCCGATCATGCCCAAGCCTATTTTTGGTTTTTGTTCACCTATTGCTCCCAAGACATTGAACAATATGTCCAGCATGTATTGGCCACCACCAACCGTGCGTACGCTGCATTAGAATCAGGACTATCTGATGAGGGTGCGTTGGCATTACAACCCAGAGACGGGTCGATTCCCATGATTGGCATCCATGTTAAGTGGGATATTGAAGACCAAAAAAAAGCCAATCTTTTTGTGTTATTGGAACATTATTTGATGCACCGATGCATTGACACCCCGCTCAACACACGTGTGTCGTGGGGGTTTATGCATGCCAATATCAATGATTGCTACACCGCCCTGCGCATTACATGGGGCCTTGATTCGGAGGAAACCATCCATAAAATAGTGGGTGAAATCAGTCAATTAAGTACGGAACTAACCCACAATCAATCCAACCCTCAACTAAGTTCGTTAATAAACCCCCAAAACCCAGTGTCTCTTTATGAATTCTTTGAATCTCATCCAGACGTCTTACGCGAATGTTACGACACCAGTCCTCCCATGGACTTGAATACATTTATAAATAAACTAGCCGGTTACATGGCAAAAACGAGACCCCAACCTTGAAACCATCTTAATACAGCCCATTCGCCAGCGAGATGGGATGGGCATGCTCGCACCAAACCTGTACGCCCAATGCAACGATCCGGTTAATCCCTCACGCCTTCAAAACAATGGGCCCTTTAGCGTCACATGCATCAGTTTGAACAGCCAACCGCCACACCCACCATCCCGCACACCCCTTGATCAAGCACGGAATCACCGCATACCCCATCGACAAAGCCAACAATGTCCGTGGGGTATTGACCCCTTGTGTGACAAACCCCGCTGCCTCAAGCATTGGCAAGGCCACCACCGATGCCATCGCCAACGCCAATTTTCCCACCAACACCAAGCATGCATAATGCGTGCCCGACTGATCCGTTTGACCCATTGCATGGGTTTGATGGGCCAACAAAACCGGGGGCATGCTCAAGTCGGCACCCAAAGCCACTCCCGAACACCCACACACCAGGGCAAACAACCAGCCGTCACCCGAACCCAAAAAAAACGCCCCACCCAACCCCACACACGCCACCCCATGGGACCATGCCCATGCACGGGCAGACCCCCAGCGAATAGCAAGTGATTGCCATAGTGGCATCCCCAACGCACCAGATATAAAATAAAGCAATAGAAACAAGGGTAGATAGGCCGGCATATGCAATCGATCCCTTACAAAAAAAATAACCAGTACCGCCGGGATGGAGGAGGCCACCATGCTGAGGCAAGTGGCCCCCAATACCGACCACGTACGCGATGACATCTCACGAATCCCTTGCCAAAATGCCATGGCACCTCCCCCACTCGTCACCTGCGGCAAGGGCAACCCCCGCAAGGCATACCACGCCACCATTAACACCACCCCACACAATGCCGATACCCACCCATACACCTGCCCCCTTGGGACCCATAAGCCCAACACCGTGGGAGCCGACACGGCCATCATGATCCCTGCCAAGGCACACCCTTCCCGAACAGTCGCCAAACGGGTTTGCTCGGCAGGGTCTTGGGTCCACCAACTGGCCCACGCCCCCAACCCAATTCCCATCACACTGTAGGCACTCACCGACACCCCCATCCATACTAAAAACCAAACAGCGGGGGGTCCCCATACCGTATTAAACAACAGGGTCATCGCCCCCCACATCATGGCCCCCGAGCCCATCCATATCCACTTAAATCGGGACCGAAAACGGTCAATGAACCAGCCAATCAAGGGGTCTTGAATCCCATCAAAAAGTCGCAACACCAACAATAAAACACCCAACATAGACAGTGACAACCCATGGGTCAGCACATAATAATCAGGGGCCAACATATACAACGGCAACCCTGCAAACGCCAATGGAATGGCCAGCAACCCATATCGCCAATACAAAACCCGTGGGGAGACGGTCATGGCAACGACAACAAGGCACGCCGAAGGGCCGGCTCCGAGGTGTTAGAAGCAAGCCAAATATCAAAAAACGCCACCCCAAAGTCATCCCCAGAAATAGACCCCAACCCCTGATGACCCTTATAAAAATACGTGCCTTGACCGGGAATAAACACCGCCGAAAGGATGGTGCCGGCTTTGACATTTGGAATCACCTTTTTGAGTTGTGCCTGCCATAACGGCCACTTTGCAGCATGAGCCGACGACTGTTGCTTGATTTCATGAATGGAACGATCCGCAATTTTTTTGCCTTCTAGCGATACGTGATACTGAATGCGAAGGGCCATGGGAGAGCCAGGCTTCCATACCCCACGGGGGGCATACAAGGACGCCGTATACACATGCCAAATCGCATAATGCAAGTCCCCCTGCCCCACTTTTTTGGCATCGGGTATGCCAGGGATATCCTCGGCATAACTCACATGGGCCAGCATCCCGACGGCCACACACCACGCAAGCAAGAACCCCTTTAAAAGGGTGCCTTTACGAATGAGACAGCTCCCACTGACACACATCCGTGCGCTGAAAAAGAAAGCCAGCCCTGCAAAGGGTTAAATAAAACCGCCAGAGACGAATGAATGCCTGATCAAACCCCATCGCCATCAGGTCGTCACCCACCCTTTCAAATTGAGACAACCACAGTCCCAACGTTTTGGCATAGTCCAAACCAAATGAAAAGCGATCGGTGACCGTTAAGCCCGCCCGCTGGGCTTCGGCCTGAAACCGAGATGGAGATGGCAACATCCCACCAGGAAAAATAAAGGTGCGGATGGCATCCCCCGTTCGACGATACCGGTCAAAGCAATCATCCGCAATGTCTATCGTTTGAATAATGGCGTTGCCGCCCTTGGCCAACAGTGATTTGATGGCCTTAAAATAGGTGGGCCAATAGGCTTCTCCTACGGCCTCAAACATTTCAATCGATACAATATGATCATACTGCCCCACTTGATGACGATAATCTTCCAAGGCAATGGTGGCACGCCCACCCAATCGCTCGGTTGCATAGGCAAATTGCTCATCCGAAATGGTCAGTCCCTTCAACGAGAAGTCACCTTTTTGAAGGGCCCTGTCAGCAAACCCACCCCAGCCACAGCCAATTTCTAACACTGAGCCCGAGGTACCCAAACGGTTGATAATGCGATCATATTTTTGTTGTTGGGCCACTTCGAGTGTGTCGGTATCCGAATGAAACAAGGCCGACGAGTAGGTCATGCTTGGGTCAAGCCACAAACGATAAAAGTCATTGCCAATATCATAATGGGCGTGAATGTTTTGCTGGCTACCCGATGGGGTATTTCGATTGAGCCAATAGCGGAAGCGCGACCATAAAATGCCGATTTTCCCCCCATCCATCACAGTCCCCATCACCGCTTGGTTTTGCATTCCAAACAAAAACAATTGGGTGAGGTCAGGACACACCAAACGCCCATCGCGGTAGGCTTCGGCCAATCCAATATCCCCTTTTCGAATCAATAACCGGGCCACCCCCCAATCCATTAAAGTCACCTGGGTACACGCCCCCTCACCCACCCCGCCCAATACGCGCGACACCCCATCTGGTGTGATGACCGTCAGCTGACCATAGGGGGCCTGAGACAAGCGGTCTAATAAGGCGTGGGTTATCATGCGGTTGATCATAATGGGTCTCCTTGAGGGGTCGATGACAAATCGGCATCCAATGGGTGACTAATGGTGACGGTAACAGGGTGTTGAACGGGCTTCTTAATAACCCCTACCCCCTTTAAAATCAAGCGAATGGCTTGCCAATGAATCAAGCCAATGGTTTTAAGCGTCACCAAGGGATGGGCCCAAAACGCCCGGCGAAGCGTGGCCCGGGTGCATGGCGTCACCGTCCCAATCAATGAGGTAATCAATTGGGGCTTTCCATTGTCATGATGGTAGTGAATGTGAATGGCCACCTGAGAGGGTCTCATATCAAACCGAAACCGGTAGACCCCTTGCCGCTCCAAAAACGGCGACACATGGAACACCTTGTCTGCCGTGATCCAATCCAGCGCCTCGATCGGCCGTTGGTCAGGATGAACACACAAATAGGCATGTTGCTCGCCAAATGTGTTATGAACCTCGGCGATCACCGCCCGCAACCCATCCATTTCATCGTAACAAAAATAAAAACTCACGGGATTAAACACATATCCCAACACCTTTGGCATGGTCAGCAACAACATGCGCGTCACCCCCGCAATGTGATGATCATGCAACACATGCGACGCCCACCCAGATGGATCCGACCCATTTCGATACCCCAAATCACGGGCATCAAACCCCATCACCCAACGGGATCGCCACCCCAATAAGAAAGGTGGCAAGGGGTCCATTGGGAGGGGCATCATGAGGTAATACACCCCATAAGAAAACCGGTTTTTTTTAGGAAAAAGCCGCTGGTGCATGACACGGGCCAACAACAACTGGCACGGTACTACCATGGGGGTACAATCCCCATATTGGCCACCATCTCCACCGCACTGCGAAGGCCATCTTCATGAAACCCATACCGTTGATACGCCCCACAAAACCAATAGCGATGAACCCCTTGAATGGATGGCAAGATTGGCTGGGCCTGAATCGCCCCTTGATCAAAGAGAGGATGCTCAAACACATGCTCATTGTAAGCATCCGAGGGTGCCACATCGTGGTGAGGGTTCAAGGTCACCAAGACAGGCTCATCGGTACCCAAGGGTTGCAGGCTATTCATCCAATACGTCAGTGACATACGCGACGAGTGATCGATGGGATGATCGGAGCGGTACACCCAGCTGGCCCACGCCTGACGCCGTCGGGGCATCAAGCGGGTATCCGTGTGTAGTACCGCCCGGTTGGGTTGGTAAGTAAAGGCCGATAACACCGTCTGTTCTGTTGGCGACGCATCGGCCATTAACGCCAACGCTTGGTCTGCATGACAAGCCCACACCACCTCGTCATAGGCGGCCTCTTGGCCTTGGGTGTCCTGAATCATGACCCCATCCTCCGTACGCCATACACGACAGGCCCCACAGTGGGTCCTGATTCGGTCTTGAAAAGGGGCCGTCAATCGGGACACATACTGCCGACTTCCCCCCCGCACAGTTAGCCATTGGGGCTGGTCAAACAGGGTCAATAACCCATGGTTGTCAAAAAACCGTATCAACGTGTCGGCCGGAAAGGCCTTCATCTGGTCAATAGGGGTACTCCAAATGGCCCCTCCCATGGCCAACAAAAAATACCGCTGAAACCATTCCCCCACCCCCAGTTGGGTCAACAGGTTTTGCAAGGACAGGGGGGTCTGACCCAGCATACGCTTGGCCCCTCGGTTAAATCGGATAATATCCTGCAGCATACCCCAAAAAGCAGGTCGAAAGAGGTTGCGACGCTGGGCAAATAACCGATGGGGGTGGGGGGTGGCATATTCCAACCATCCGTTGTGGATGGTCACCCCAAATGACATGCAACTATCCGCAACGGGCACATCCAGGTGTTGAAACAAGCGACACAGCAAGGGGTAATTCCGGCGATTAAACACGATAAACCCCGTATCAACCGGTACCACCCCCGACGACAATGACACATCCAAGGTTCGGGAATGCCCCCCCACATACCCGTTCTTTTCGTAAACCGTGATGTCATGATGGGGATGCAACAAATGGGCCGCCCCAAGACCCGAAATACCGGTACCAATAATGGCAATGCGTTTGCTTGCTGCGTTCGTCATGTCCCGTCCTTTTAATGGAAATAATGGCAGGATACACCATGTCCCATCAGAAAAGAACCATCCTAACGGTTAGGTTTCGTGACTTCCCCTCGCCATCACCACTTTACCGGTACGCACCACTTCCAAAATGCCATACTCACTCAAATACGCAATGGCCGCATCAATTTTGTGGGCACTCCCTGTCAATTGAATGATAACAGACCCTGAACTCAAATCAACCGTATGGGCCTTAAAATGACTCACTGCTTGCAACACCTGGTCGCGGTGATGGCCCATTTTAACCTTGATTAAGGCCAATTCTTTTTGCACAGCGGTCTGGTCTTGGTGTTCGGTGGCGTGAATCACGTCTACCAACTTATTCACTTGTTTGACAATTTGACCCAACACAGATGGATCTCCTTGGGCCCCAATGGTCATCCGAGAAAAATGACCATCCATGGTCGGCGATACGACCAATGAATCGATATTAAACCCACGACGCGAAAAAATAAGGGCGATACGAAGCAAGGCCCCCGGTTTGTTGGCAACCAACACACTGATGGTATGAACAGACATGGCTAGGTACTTCCTTTCGGTTTTTCCAATTTAACGTGAGGGGCATCAATGATCATGTCATCGGCCGCCCCCCCTGCGGGTATCATGGGAAACACATTGTCGGTTTTGATCACCTCGCAATGAATCAAACACGGACCCTCTTGATAAGCCAGGGCACGGGTTATGATTTTTTTGACATCACCGGCCCGCTTGATCCGAAACCCTTTCATCCCATACGCTTCAGCCAACTTCACAAAATCAGGGTTTCCTTCAAGATCAACCCCCGACAAACGATCGTCATAAAACAACTGTTGCCATTGACGCACCATCCCCAAATATTTGTTGTCAATCACCACTATTTTGATGGGTAATCGGTGAATGACGGCCGTCGACAATTCAAATGCGGTCATTTGGAATCCTCCATCCCCCACAATGGCGATCACCGTTTGATCGGGACATCCAAATTGGGCCCCGATGGCAGCAGGAAACCCATACCCCATGGTGCCAGCCCCACCCGATGTCAACCAGGTACGTGGACGATGGGTCTTAAAAAATTGGGCCGCCCACATTTGGTGTTGGCCCACATCAGCGGTCACGATGGCATCACCCTGGGTAAGGTCATACAAACAATCAATGATATGCTGGGCTTTGAGCCCCCCCTTTTTTTGGTAGCGCAAGGGAAAGGCACGGCGATAACGTTGCACTTCTTTGACCCATGACTTCGATGACTGGGGCGACACATGGGCCAAGAGTTCAGTCACAATCTGACGGGCATCCCCTACCGCTGACACATCGGGCATAACAATTTTATTGATTTCGGCTGGGTCAATATCAATATGTAATTTCACCGCCTCCGGACAAAAACGGGCAATATTGGCCGGGGTAATCCGGTCATCCCATCGGGACCCGATCGATAAAATAAGGTCACATCGAATCAAGGCTTTATTGGCATAGGCAGTACCATGCATCCCTAACATCCCCAAATTTAAAGGATGAGCCTCTGAGACCACCCCTTTGCCCAGCAGGGTGTTAACCACCGGTATCTGCAAGGTCTCCACCAACTGCAAAATGGCATCTCCGGCGTCTGAGAGTTCCGCCCCATGCCCCACCAGCAATAAAGGACGCTGGGCCTGCATTAAATACTTGGCCATCTCTTTAATGGCCGCCGGTTCGGGCTGGGAAGGAATGCGATACCCCGGCAAATCGATGGGGACCTTTACCGCTGCCTGATGGCACTCCGAACTGGTAATGTCTTTTGGCAAATCAATTAATACCGGGCCCGGCCGACCCGTTTGACAAATATGAAAGGATTCGGACACCACCCGCGGGATATCATCGGGGTTTTTGACCAAATAGCTGTGCTTCACAATCGGAGCGGTGATACCAAACACATCCGCTTCTTGAAACGCATCTTTGCCCAATGAGGACGTAATCGTTTGGCCCGTTAGTACCAACAAGGGCACACTGTCCATGTGGGCCGTAATAATACCGGTTACGGTATTCGTCGCCCCCGGCCCACTGGTCACCAAGACCACACCCGGCTTCCCGGTGGCACGGGCATACCCATCCGCAATATGGGTGGCACCCTGTTCGTGCCGAACCAACACCAGTTGGATCGAAGAATCGACCAAGGCATCAAAAATCGGGATCGCCGCTCCCCCCGGATAACCAAAAACATGGGTTACACCATGAGATTCAAGGCATTTAATCAGTGCCTCTGCCCCATTAAGCGTTTTTTTAGTCATTTTTTAAACCTACTTTTTATCAAAATATATAACGTATTCAATATTACATTTTTTTTAATCAAAAAAACATTGAAAAAAATAAATGAATTAAAAAATAATGAATAAAAACATAAAAATGATGGAAATTAAAATAAGGGCTGAGTAAATGGCGACTGATGGCCTGTCAGTCCAATGGGTGATCCCATTCAAAGGTGTGTGACAGTCAGTGGGCACCCTTATCAATCCTAAGGCCTATGGGCGTCACACCCTCCGTTTCACGAGCTGATGGCCTCCCCAATAGCAGGCCAAGACGCAATACCTCCCATGATTAGGTCAAGGTTGCATCCTAGGGCTGGGACCATACGTTGCACGTAACAAGTGCGGCTCATCTCAATCGCCGTGCAAGACGCGCAGTATTCATAAAAAATCGCACACCGTGTGCATCAGCCGCCAACCAATTATCCAGAATGACACGCAACACCACCCTGTTGTTACCCCTTCCCTATCCCCTTACTTAAGATGTCTTTTCTTGATGTACCCTTGCCTCCAAACACAAGCAACCAAGCATAGCAAAGCGGCATGCACACGATATTTGGCCATCAACGACCCTTCATTCTTTTGGATTAGGCAGTCGCCTGTGGGGGCGGAGATAAAACCGGCATCCTGTGACAGGTTACCCTCATGACATCGCCCCCACCCTTGCTAATCTCAGCTCCAATTGGGTAGACTGAATACATTATGGTAATATTTAAACCGTTTACTGGTATTCGATTTGCCCCAACCCCCACGCTTGGGTCACAGCTATCCCCCCCTTACGATGTGATTTCAAGTCAAGAACAAGATGCCCTTTATCAGCAACACCCCCACAATATTATCCGCATTGATTATGGCAAAACCGACCCCCATATCCCGCCCCATGAAACCGTGTATACCCGTGCCCACCAGCAGTTAAGCGAATGGTTGCAGTCGGGGGTATTACAGCGCGATTCAGTGCCCTCGTTTTATGTGTACCGCCACACCTATGCATTACCCAATGGGTCTCAAAAACAATTAACAGGTGTGATCGGGGCATTGCAACTACACCCCTTTGATGCCAGGCAAGTCATTCCCCACGAAAACACCATGCCGGGCCCCATTCAAGACCGATTAACACTCACCCATCACTGTCAAACAAACCTTAGCCCGATTTACACCTTGGTTGATGACCCCGACCACGGGTTAGACCACTGTTTGGACCAGCTAACCCAAGTGGATCCCGACATGAATGCCGACACCCCCAGTGGTCGGTATGAATTATGGGTGGTGAAGTCCAAACAGGGCATCCAAACCATCATGGGCATCATGACGCCACGACCGGTGGTAATTGCCGACGGTCACCACCGCTATACCACGGCCCTTCACTACCAAGCCTGGGCCCGTCAGCAACAAGGGGTGGTGGATGCCGAATCGGACTACACCTTGGCGTTTGTCGCATCAGCCCAAAACGACGGCATTACCATCTATCCCACCCACCGTGGGGTTTATCAGACCACTTTCTTTGAGTCTGACGATTGGTTGGAGAGAATCCAATCGGTGTTTCAGGTTGATACCTGCCCCTCTGCCGATCATTTTCTGTCCCAACCCTACCCCATGGGCACCATGGCACTCATGAGACCCGACAGCGACACCCTATGGGTTCTTCATGCCCCCCCACCAGAAAAAGTGGCCCCCTATTTTCCCCCAGGTACATCCATGGCCTTGCAACAATTGGATGTGGCGTTGTTGCAACATGTGATACTGATTGGCATGATGGGCATGAGCCTGGACTCAATCGCTGCAAAAGAAGGAATGCGCTACTACAAAGCCATGAAAGACTTAACGGCCGACCTTGACGCACACCACATTCAAGCAGCGTTTTTAATGCAATCCCCCCCGTTATCCGCCCTGACCAACATTTGCATTCATGGGGAAAAAATGCCCCAAAAAAGCACCTATTTTTATCCCAAATTGATTACCGGATTGGTGATGAATCCCGTCAATCCGCTTGCCCCATCTTATTCCATCCATCAGGAGACATCTCATGAACACACGCATTGAAACCGATAGCATGGGCCCTATTGAAGTCCAATCCCAGCATTATTGGGGTGCCCAAACCCAGCGCTCTTTGCACCATTTTGGCATCGGAACGGACACCATGCCCCCCGAATTAATCCGAGCCTTTGCCATACTAAAACAAGCCGCTGCCATCACCAATCATGAGTTGGGAAAACTAACAACCGAAAAAAAAGACCTCATCGTATCTGTGTGCCAAGAAATCATAGGGGGCAAATGGGCCAATCAATTCCCACTAAGGATCTGGCAAACAGGGTCTGGCACCCAAACCAACATGAATGTCAACGAAGTCATTTCAAATCGTGGAATCGAACTGGCCGGCGGGAAAATGGGTTCTAAATCACCCATTCACCCCAATGATGATGTGAACATGTCCCAATCATCCAACGACACCTTCCCGACCGCCATGCACATTGCCGCTGTCGAAATGATGGTCCATTCCTTGATCCCCTCTATTCAGCGATTGCGGGATGGGTTGCAAGCCAAAGCCCGTGCGTTTGACTCGCTGATCAAAATCGGTCGAACCCACTTAATGGATGCGGTTCCCCTCACATTGGGACAAGAGTTTTCGGGCTATGTCGAACAATTGGACCAAGTATTACGCCGCATCGATTATGTGTTGCCAGATTTATATGAGCTGGCCATTGGGGGCACCGCCGTGGGCACCGGGTTAAACACCCACCCCCAATTTGCAGAAAGAGTGGCCCGTCATATTGCCGATTATACCCAATTACCCTTTGTTAGTGCCCCCAACAAGTTTAGTGCATTGGCCAGCCACGATCCGTTGGTGTTTGCATCCGGGGCCCTTAAATCATTGGCAACCGCCCTCATGAAAATAGCGAACGACATTCGTTGGATGGGATCCGGCCCACGTTGCGGCCTGAATGAACTGCAACTGCCAGAAAATGAGCCTGGATCATCCATTATGCCCGGTAAAGTCAACCCCACTCAGAGTGAGGCCATGACCATGGTATGCGTACAAGTGATGGGAAATGACGCCACCATTGGTATCGCCGCCAGTCAGGGTCATTTTGAATTGAATGTGTTCAAACCCGTTATCATTCATAATGTGATCCATTCATGCCGACTGTTAGGATCTGCGATGGACCATTTCTTGGCCCATTGTGTGAGTGGGTTAACGGCCAACGAATCCCAATTGGCCCATTATTTAGACCACTCGCTGATGTTGGTCACCGCGCTCAACCCCAAAATCGGGTATGACAATGCAGCCAAAGTGGCCAAAAAAGCCCATCAAGAGCAAACCTCATTAAAAGACGCCTGCCTGGCATTGGGGTTTTTAACTGAGAGTGAGTTTCACGACGCCGTTAACCCCGCCCACATGTTAGGGCCATCATAAAGAGCCTGAGTTCTTATTCCAGTGGGGAGGGGGAGGATGTCGCCCAAAACTGGGACATTGTCCTGATCCTCTGCGCACAACGAAGGATAGACGCCGCAACTCATGGACGCCTCAAAACCGTCAAAAATGCGAACACGTCAGGGGATTAGCGATGGTAAGCGATTGCATGAGTCGGCTGTGAGATCAAGGGAAAGTGCCCATCATTTCATCAAGGAATCCAAAACACCTGCATGATAAACACCATTTGAGAGAGTGGGAGGGGGTTGCTGACACCCCCTCAAAAAACCAGTAAACCAATTGAATAACACCCTGTTGCAAAGCAAGAAAAAGTGACCCATTGGGTGTCACTGTATTGGCTACAGGCTCATGACGAGCACGCATGAAAAGTCAGCTGGAATGTTTTTTGCAACGTATGTTTGGAACCATACCAAAGGGCTAAAGCGTGTCTCTATCGGCTCAGGGCGTGACGACCGACCACCCAATTGACGACTCGTTTAAACCGGGTTCAACTCCCTTGTCATCCCAAAAGCACACGCATCAACTCCCCCCATTCAGCCCTAAGGGCCTCCAATAGCCCAG
>Ga0209358_10001888_pt1 | contig 16302 bp, 15 predicted proteins | sample LauGreFa1BDMLBSN_2_FD_187574 | JGI IMG/M metagenome (GOLD analysis project Ga0209358, IMG submission 187574) | Freshwater lake microbial communities from Lake Michigan, USA - Fa13.BD.MLB.SN (SPAdes) (version 2) | ecosystem: Environmental > Aquatic > Freshwater > Lake | place: Lake Michigan, USA... | reverse complement strand
TGAAGTGATTGGAATGGACAATCTGATTACAGGTGATTTGAAAAACATTGAGCACTTGTTTCCGAACGAGCACTTCACGTTTTACAATCACGACGTTTCGAATTTCATTCATATTCCTGGAAAGCTCGATTACATTGTGCATTTCGCTTCTCCGGCCTCTCCTATTGACTATTTGAAAATTCCTATTCAAACCTTGAAGGTTGGATCGTTGGGAACGCACAACTGTTTGGGATTGGCGCGTGAAAAGAATGCTCGCATTATTGTGGCGTCTACTAGTGAAGTGTACGGAGATCCTTTGGTTCATCCGCAAACGGAAAGTTATTGGGGACATGTGAATCCTGTTGGGCCTCGCGGAGTTTACGACGAAGCGAAGCGTTTTCAGGAAGCCATTACCATGGCTTATCATACTTATCATGGTGTTGAAACACGCATTGTGCGCATCTTCAACACCTACGGTCCGCGCATGCGTCTGAACGACGGACGTGTATTGCCGGCATTTATTGGTCAGGCTATTCGTGGAGAAGATTTAACGGTATTCGGCGACGGGTCTCAGACGCGTTCGTTTTGTTATGTAGATGATTTGGTTGAAGGAATTTATCGTTTGTTGATGAGCGACTACGCACAGCCGGTGAATGTTGGAAATCCGGATGAGATTACCATTTTAGATTTCGCGAAAGAGATTATTAAGTTAACAGGAACCGATCAGAAGATCGTTTACAACCCCTTGCCTACTGACGATCCGAAGCAGCGCAGACCGGACATTACCTTGGCGCAAAGTATATTGGGTTGGGAGCCGAAGGTTCATCGCAGTGAAGGATTGAAGATTACTTATGATTACTTCAAGTCGTTGACAACAGAGGAATTGAATAAAGTAGAACACAAGAATTTCGAGAAATACTCGCATTAATGGAAAAGGAATACTTTGCGCATGAATCTTCGTTTATAGACGAAGGCTGCACCATTGGAAAAGGCACTAAGATTTGGCATTTCACACATGTGATGTCGAATTGTGTGTTGGGTGAAAACTGCAACTTGGGACAGAATGTGGTTGTGAGTCCAGACGTTAAGTTGGGCAACAACGTGAAGGTTCAGAACAATGTCAGTATCTACACGGGCGTTGAATGTGAGGACGATGTGTTCTTGGGTCCTTCGTGTGTCTTCACGAATGTGATTAATCCGAGAAGCGCAGTTGCTCGTAAAGACGAATACCGCAAAACAATAGTACGCAGAGGCGCCAGTATTGGTGCGAATGCCACCATTGTATGCGGACACGAGATTGGCGAGTACGCCTTTATAGGTGCGGGAGCTGTGGTAACTAAAGAGGTGCCAGCGTTTGCTTTGGTCATGGGGAATCCTGCACGTCAAACCGGCTGGATGAGCAAGTTCGGACATAAGCTGCATTTTCATGCTAACGGTGAAGCAGTATGTGAGGAAAGTGGGGAAGTTTATGTTTTGGAAAAAGGCGCGGTTAGAACTGCTGAAGTTACGGAGTAACTAATGCCCTTCTGGCGAATGGTTTCAACGAATACCGTTGGCGAATGTATTCGACTTTTAAGTCAATTCATTATCAATTTAATAATACTTAAATGTCGAAGTCAAGAGATAGTATCGTTAATTAGCAAATAATTATTACCCTTATTATGAATAAACCATCTGTTAGTTTTTTCAAGAAACTGTTTGCGAATGGCATTAGACCATTAAAACTTGTTTCACTTGCCTTTGTTTTATTTTGCGGCTTATTGGTTCAAGCTCAACCGGATACGCAAATACGCGGATTTGTTGATTTTGGCACGAATTACAAAAATGATCAAGTCAATTTCACCCTAGGTGAGCAGGATTTATTTATCACATCAGACATCTCCGATCGAGTTTCCTTTTTAGGTGAATCCGTTTTTAAATTCTCGGCAAACTCTCCTACGAAATTTGATGTGAGTATTGAACGAATTATTCTAAAATACAACATCAAAGGAAATCACAATGTGTTATTTGGTAAACACCATACTCCTGTTAACTATTGGAACGACTCTTACCACCACGGTCGCGTTCTGTTCCCAACAATTTTTCGTCCTATGATGTTTGATATGGGCGTTGTTCCCTTGCACACAACGGGACTGCGTTTTCAAGGACAAAACCTCGGCAAACTGCGTTTCGGTTACGACGCCTTGATTGGAAACGGAGTTGCATCGACCGATGCAATCGACATCAATAAAATGAAATCTGTGATGTTGGGAGCACACATAACACCTAAGGATGGACTTAGAATTGGACTAAGCTATTACCAAGACTACATTCCTAAAGGAGCAGCACTTCATCATTCAAGCAATGTTAGCAAGCAAAATGTAAAACAAGCCTTGTACAGTGGTTCAGTATCTTACTTCGGTTCAAAATACGAACTGCTAGCTGAATCTTCAATGGTTGTGAATAAGAACGATTCCACGGGAGTTAATGTTAGTCCAACGGCTTACATATATGCTGGTTACCGTACGAAGTATAAATTGGTTCCTTATATGCGTGTCGATTTATTGAATTTCAGTTCGGAAGAAGTGCTTTTTTCGAACAAGAGACAGCGAGGCGCACTTGTTGGTTTGCGTTATGAGATTAACTATTTGACTGTTTTGAAACTCGAATACAATTACACGGAATCCATGTCAATGGCGAATCACTCCTCGATGACCAATACCAGAGCTATTAATTTTCAATTTGCTATTGGATTCTAAAAACTACCCATTATGAAAAAAATAGTTACGAAATTACTTTTCGGTTTTATACTCATTGCTTCCATCATTTCATTACCAAGTGCAACCCCTGTTGAGGAGTCAAGCATCATGGTTATTGCAAATGTGAAAGGAGCGCCGACCTCTCTTACAATGAAGGAGTTAAAATCCATATTCCAAGGAGAAAAGCAACGTTGGAATGACGGTACAAAAATCTCGATTGCGTTTATGAAATCGTCTACCCCAATTGGGAGGGCGACCGCAAGCAAAGTACTTAATATGAGTGGCGATCAACTTAATAAATTTTGGCTCGCACTTGTTTTTCAAGGTAAAGCGAAAGCCCCTGTATTCTTTGGGTCGTCTAACGAAGTGGAAAGTTTTGTTTCACAAAATCCGGGCTCTATTGGAGTTGTTGACGCCGGCTATCAGTTGAAAGACTCTAGAGTTATTTCCATCGAAGGAAAGAAATCGTTTTAATATTATCTGTTTATGAAACTTTCGCTGAAGTCGAAAATCTGGTTTACCATGCTTTCCGTGGTATTGATGTTTGCTTTTTTTGTTCTGTTCTATTTCCCTGAACAACAGCAAAAGGTGTTATTGAATAACTATAATACCGAAGTTCAAAATCTCTCGAATACTGTTGCCCTCGGTGTGAAAATTGCCTTGACGGAACAGAATTTTGAGGGGGTAACAACAGCTATGGACTTTGTTTTAAAGAAGGATGAGTTGATTTTTGTGAGTCTGATTCAAACAGACGATTCAACCAAAGAGAAAACTGTTCTAAAAACCGTTCCTGAAGACTATCCTGTAGAAATTAACATGGGATCAATAGATACCATGATAGTTAAGGTTTCACCTTTCGTCACCCCTACCATGAGCGGTGAAATCATGATTGGAATGGGTACCCACCAAATCGTGGAAAGTAAAAAAGAGATTCGCAACACGTCGTTAATCGTTTGCTTGATTGTTTTGTGTATTGGAGTATTTATCGGATTCCTTCTATCCAAAAACATTACAGTTCCAGTGTTGGCACTTCGAGATGCGGCTCTAAAAGTTGGCGAGGGTGATCGAACACAGCAAGTGAATTCGAACGGAAAAGATGAAATTGGTGAATTGGGACGGGCATTTAATAAAATGGTGAATGAGCTCTCAATAGCTGAAACCGAGCGTAAAGCAGCTCAGCAACAATTGATACAATCAGAGAAAATGGCGTCACTGGGACAGATGACTGCTGGTATAGCCCATGAAATAAAGAACCCGCTTAATTTCGTTAACAATTTTTCTGCACTCTCTGTGGAACTTCTTGAAGAACTTGAAGAATCTACTGATGAAGAAGATAAAATTGAAATCATGGAAAGTTTGAAGAGTAATCTTAAAAAGATTACCGCTCATGGAAAACGTGCCGATTCAATTGTAGCTACCATGCTGCAGCATTCTCGAGGATCTGTCGGCGCGAAAGTTCCAACAAATATCAATCAGTTGTGTACCGAATTTACAGATTTAGCCTTTCATGGTATACGCACTAAATCTAGAGATTTTAATTGCATAATAACGAAGAACTACGACGAAAACCTTCCACTGGTCAATGCGATTCCACAAGATTTGAGTCGAGTTATTCTTAATCTTCTTAACAACGGTTTTTATGCTGTTGCCGATCGTGCGAAAAAATCGGAACTTTCAGATTATAAGCCGGAGGTTTGTGTAAGTACTGAGAGAAAAGAAGGAAGTGTTTTCATACATGTTCGTGATAATGGAAGTGGAATTCCAAGTGCCATCAAGGATAAAATCTTTGAACCTTTCTTTACAACCAAACCAACAGGAGAAGGAACTGGATTAGGTCTTTCGTTGAGCTATGACATCGTTACCAAAGAACATCAAGGAATGATGAGCGTGGAATCCGAAGAAGGAAGTTTCACTCAATTTACCATTCAATTACCCATTTAAATTGCTATGAAATTACTTGTTGTTGACGACGAATTGGATGTGAAGGACATGTTCCTTCAGCGATTCCGAAAAGAAATAAAAGCCGGCAAATTATCTTTAGTGTTTGCTCATTCCGGGGAGGAAGCAATAGAGCTACTGAGTCAAACCCAACCAATGGATGTTGTTTTAATTTTGAGCGATATTAATATGCCAGGTATGACTGGTTTTGATTTGCTTAAAATTGTAAAAGATAAACTCCCAGCATTAAAAGTATTTATGGTTTCGGCCTATGGTGATGCATTGAACATGGATAAAGCAAGGGAAAACGGCGCCGATGATTTTATTGAAAAACCTGTTAACTTTAAATTACTGGAAGAAAAGATATTTAGTACACAATAAAAAATATGGCTGAAAGAATCTTATTTGTAGATGATGAGCCGGACATGGTAGAGCTGATCACGCAACGACTTAGAAAGCAAGTTCGTGATGATCGATTTGTATTAGAATTTGCTGGGAATGGCCGAATAGCTCTTGAAAAATTAAAGGAATTTGACGATATCCGTATCATCGTCACAGACATTAATATGCCTGAAATGGATGGGTTAACCTTGCTCGCGGAGCTCGGAAAACTAGATAGACCTACTCGCACTTTAGTAGTATCGGCATACGGCGACATGCAAAATATAAGAACGGCAATGAACAATGGCGCTTTCGATTTTGTAACCAAACCTATTGATTTTGCCGACCTTGGTCTAACCCTTGATAAGACTATTCACGAAGTTTTGTATTTATTACAATCAATAGATACAAAACAGAAACTCCAGGATGAGACCCTTGAGCGAATTAAAGCGCAGGACGAAGCATTGAAACAAGCCGCAGAAAATGCAAAACTCATTACTGAACAAAATGTAATTCTCGAAGAAAAAGTATCCGCGCGAACCTTAGAGTTGGCGGAAAAAAACGATATCCTGAATGTCGAACTTCAAAGAAGTGAGGAACTGTTGCTTAATATTCTTCCTTACGAGACAGCTCAAGAGCTTAAAACAAATGGAAAGGCGGTGGCCCGATTTTATCCTGAAGTATCAGTAATGTTCACTGATTTCAAAGGGTTCACTCAGATTGCCGAAAAACTTTCGCCTGAACAATTGGTGCAAGAAATCGACGAGTTTTTTACGGCGTTTGACCTAATCATTGATAAACACGGAATAGAGAAAATTAAAACCATAGGAGATGCATACATGGCTGCTGGAGGTTTGCCAGCTGTAAATGACACACATGCACTAGATCTTGTAAACGCGGCTGTGGACATTATTCAGTATATGAATGAGCAAAAGCAAATACGCACTGCAGCTGGTCGTCCTATTTTTGATATTCGTGTAGGAATTCACACTGGGCCTGTCGTGGCTGGAATTGTAGGACATAAAAAATTCGCTTACGATATTTGGGGCGATGCAGTAAATCTTGCATCTCGAATGGAATCTTCGGGCGAACCCGGACAAATAAATATCAGTCAAGCCACATACGACCGAATCAATTCTAACTATTCTTGCGTTTTCAGAGGAGAAATAGAAGCCAAGAACAAAGGAAAAGTCGGAATGTATTTCGTTGACATTCCAACGAAGTAACGAATGCCCTGCGGGCGAATGCCTTTGTAAAAGGTAAGAGAAGTTAAGAAAAGGTAAGAGAGGGGATAATGTACTTCGTACGAATGCCTGCGGCGAATGCTTCGCGAATGTCTTCGACTGGTTATCCAATAACACCGTTCCAATTATGAAATAGGAATTACGAAGTAGGAATAAATCCGAAGGATTTCCCATTACGTAGTAGGAATAAATCCGAAGGATTTCCCATTACGTAGTAGGAATAAATCCGAAGGATTTCCCATTACGTAGTAGGAATAAATCCGAAGGATTTCCAATAACGTAGTTCATTGACATTTATCATAACCTCAATTGAGCGCACTCATTTCCATTTAACAAGGATTATCGGAATTTCGTGCTTTGAATAAAGAGCATGATCGTTAATCCCAATACTACCGTGAATGAACTGATGTGCCAGTTCGCTGAGCACTTTCCTTTTCTACGCTTAGCGTTTTATGAAGGAAGTGGTTCGAAAAAACGTGTGGCAACAGAAAACGACTTCGCTCTGAAAAATAGAAAAAAAAGTGTTGAAGTAATTTTCGAAAGATCAACCAAAGTCCGAGATTTCATTGATGAATTAGAGAAATCACTCGGTTGGAAAGTACAAATACTTCGAAGCAGCGGAAAACTCTACATTGAAACTTCGGTTACTGATCAATGGACCCTCGATAGACAAAACCAAGAGGGAGCTGAACTTTCAAGCAACTTGTAACCATGGCTGCCCTCTGCTTCCACTGCGGCGAAGCCTGCGACAAAGAGCGCATTGTTCATCTTGAAAAAAACTATTGCTGCAACGGATGCCTGCAAGCTCGACTGCTCATCGACAATTCCATTCTCTGCGCTCCCGATGACGAAAACTTCGCTCCGCAAATAAACAACAAACGCAATTGGGAAGAACTAAACATTCCATCCATTGCCAACCGCTTCATTATCTATGAAGATGCCGAGGTGAAACACGTGCGATTCACCCTTTCAAACATACACTGCGCCTCCTGTGTGTTCGTACTCGAACACCTTCACAAAATAGAACCCGCCATTCTTAAAACCGAAGTCTTCTTCGCTGAAAAGTCCATTCGCATGGTCTTACGAAAAGACATTCCGCTTTCCAAAGTGGCGAAACAATTGGCGTTAGTCGGTTATGCACCCGACATTGAAACCGTAGAATCTACTTCCAACGAAACTGAAAAAATTCGAAAATTTAGATTGCGTGCTTTGGTCATTGCCGGATTCTGCTTCGCGAACATTATGCTCTTCAGCATTCCTGAATACATGGATCTGGAAATGAAAAACGATCCGAGCTTCGTGTACTTCTTTCGAACTATAAATGTGCTTCTGTCTCTACCCGTCTTTTTATACAGCAGCCTGGAATTCTATCGCGGTGCCCTTTCAGGCATTCGGAATAAATTCATGCACATCGATTTTCCGCTAGTCATAAGTTTAATTATGGCCTATTCGCGAAGCATCTACGAAGTGCTCTCGAAAACGGGCTCGGGCTACTTCGATTCGTATTCAGGCATTGTATTCTTCATGCTTATTGGACGACATTTTCAAGACCTTCGAACCGACGAACTCGGATTCGCAAAATCATTCAAGAGCTACTTCCCTATTGTTATTTCAACCAAAAAAGGAAATCAATTTCAAAACATTCCACTGGCCGAAGTACAAGAAAACGACGAGATTGAAATTCACAATCTTGAAGTGATTCCGGCCGACGGAACATTGCTTTCAGCAGAGGCCGAACTCGATTACGCCTTCGTTACCGGAGAGTCTGATCACAAAGATGTGCTTGCTGGAACCCGCGTCTACGCAGGCGCGCGCAACTGCAGCGGCAGCATTCGTATTCGAGTTGAAAAAGTAATGGAAGACAGTCACCTGGGTTTGCTTTGGAACAAAGAGGCACGCAAAGAAGAAAACACCGAACGTCAAAGCTTCACGCATGTGGTGGCAAAATGGTTCACCCTCTTCCTCATGCTCATGTCTTTCGGTGCGTTTTTCATTCTTTATCCAACCAACGCAGACAAAGCCTTCCGCGCGCTCACAACCGCACTCATTGTGGCTTGTCCGTGCGCCCTTCTACTCTCGCACACCTTCACCACAGGAACAGCATTGCGACTCTTGGCACAAGGAAAGTTACTCTTCAAGAATAGTTTTGTTCTCGACAAGTTGGCCACACTTCAGGCGTTTTATTTCGATAAAACGGGAACTGTCACCAACACACACGAGGTGCGTGTATCCTACACGGGCGAAGCCCTTCAACCCGAAGAAAAAAATGCATTCGGAGAATTGCTTGCAGCCTCCCTTCACCCCATTAGTCAATCAATATTAGCTTCGTTCCCAAGACAAGAAGGATCTATTCTTACCGAATTCACCGAGACTCCAGGAATGGGGGCTTCGGGAAAGGTGAACGGTATTTTTTTCGAATTGAAAAAAAGCACCGATGCACATGGAACCGATATTTGGATCAACGGAAAATGGCGTGGCGTCTTCAACCTAGAATTTGAAATACGTGAAGGCCTTAAAGAAATGCTGAAGCAATTGAAGTCTAATTACAAGTTGGGGCTGCTATCTGGAGATACCAACGCAGACGACCTGCGCATGCGTAAACTCTTTCCTTTCGGAAGTGAGTTGGTTTACAAACTTAGCCCAATTGAAAAAGCCAACGGTATTTCGAAGATGGAAGAATCTGTTCGCTGCGCCTACATAGGCGATGGTTTGAACGACACCGGGGCCTTGCAAGAAGCCAGCGTGGGAATATCGGTTAGCGATGCGCACCAGCGATTTACTCCGGCTGCCGACATTCTAATTCCAGGAGAGCAATTGAAATACCTTCCGGCAATCGTGGCTTACGCGAAGGCTTGCAGACGCATTGTGTTTATGAGTTTCGGACTTTCACTTCTGTACAATGTGATTGGACTCTCTTATGCACTTACCGGAAATCTTTCTCCGCTTGTTGCTGCGGTACTCATGCCCGTGAGCACCTTCACCATTATTCTCTTCACTTCAACGGCAACGCGCAACGCTTACAGCAGAATCTTGCTTGACAAAAATCATAAGCGCGTTTGACGCACCTCATAACTCGAAAAGAGGCGCAGAAATATTTTTGAAGTCTAGAAAAATAGCCAAAACATGAGTGTTATTTATTTACTAATCGGAATCAGTTTACCGCTTGCAATGGTCTTTCTCATTGTGTTTTTGCGTAATGCAAAGCGTGGGCAGTTCGATGATTTAGACACTCCGGCCATGCGCATCTTATTCGAAGAAAAACCTATAACTCAAACAGAAATAAAAACCGAAGAACAGCCCAAATGAACACGGAAACTTTTTACTACGACAACAAAATTGTAAAGCAATTTGCCATTGCCACTGCCACATGGGGACTGGTTGGAATGTTGGTGGGATTAACCATTGCCTTGCAAATGGTTTGGCCATTTTTGAATTTTAATATCCCTGAGACCACCTTCGGACGTCTGCGACCGCTTCACACCAATGCAATCATTTTTGCATTCGTAGGAAACGGAATTTTCATGGGCGTGTATTACTCGTTGCAACGTTTGACAAAGGCGCGCATGTTCAGCGACTTACTTAGTAAGATTCACTTCTGGGGATGGCAGTTGATTATTGTGTTGGCTGCATTGTCTTTGGTAATGGGCTATACAACAGGAAAAGAATACGCCGAGTTGGAATGGCCGCTTGATATTTTAATCACTTTAATATGGGTCATCTTCGGGGTGAACATGTTCGGTACGTTAATTAAGCGTCGCGAACGTCACTTGTATGTTGCTATATGGTTCTTCATTGGAACATGGGTTACTGTTGCCATGCTTCACATTGTGAACAGCATTGAACTTCCTGTTTCATTAACGAAGAGCTACTCCTATTATGCGGGTGTTCAAGATGCGTTGGTGCAGTGGTGGTACGGTCACAATGCGGTTGCATTCTTCTTAACCACTCCGTATTTGGGATTGATGTACTACTTCATTCCGAAGGCGGCTAATCGTCCGATTTATTCGTACCGACTCTCAATTATTCACTTTTGGGCGTTAATCTTCATTTATATATGGGCAGGCCCTCACCACTTGTTGTACACCTCTCTTCCAGATTGGGCGCAAAGCATGGGAACCGTGTTTAGCATTATGCTTCTTGCTCCGTCTTGGGGTGGTATGATTAACGGACTGCTTACCCTTCGTGGTGCTTGGGACCGTGTGCGTGAAAGCGCAGTGTTGAAGTTCATGGTGGTTGCCATTACTGCTTACGGCATGGCCACTTTTGAAGGACCTATGCTTTCGTTGAAAAACGTAAATGCTATTTCTCACTTTACAGACTGGACCATTGCACACGTTCACGTGGGTGCCTTGGGATGGAACGGATTCTTAACCTTCGGTGTGTTGTATTGGATAATCCCACGTATGTGGCAAACAGACTTATACTCGAATAAATGGGCGAATTGGCACTTCTGGATTGGAACCCTCGGTATTTTGTTGTACGCCATTCCTATGTATTGGGCGGGTTGGATGCAGAGTAGCATGTGGAATGAATTCACACCAGAGGGTCAATTGCAATATCAATTTTTGGAAACTGTTCAAACCATGCGTCCGTTTTACATGGCTCGTTCATTAGGCGGATTGCTCTATTTAATTGGTGCAACAATCATGGTGGTGAACTTGGTGAAAACAGCGAAGCAAGGCGTGTTCTTGGCTCAAGAAAAAGCTGAAGCTGCTCTACTTGAAAAAGTGCGCATCACAGGAAACGAACACTGGCATCGTGTTATTGAAAGAAGACCGCTTCAAATGTTGGTATTCGCCTTAGTACTTGTTGCCATTGGAGGTGTTATTGAAATGATTCCAACCTTCTTGGTGAAAGAAAACATTCCAACCATAGCCGCTGTGAAGCCCTATACACCGCTCGAATTGGAAGGACGCGACATTTACATTCGTGAAGGGTGTTACACGTGTCACTCACAAATGATTCGTCCGTTCCGGTCTGAAACAGCCCGCTACGGCGACTATTCAAAAGCAGGAGAATTTGTTTACGATCATCCGTTCCAATGGGGATCTAAGCGCACCGGACCAGACCTGGCCCGTGAAGGAACTGGAAGTTTGAAGCGAATGGACAGCTGGCACTACAACCACATGATGGATCCTGCTTCTATCTCTACCGGATCTATAATGCCGCGCTATCCTTGGTTGTTCGAAGACAAAATTGACTTCGAGGAAATTACAAATAAGATGGAAGCCATGCAAACGTTGGGTGTGCCTTATACCGATGCAGATATTGCTGCAGGCGCCGACAGTGCAAGAAGACAAGCACAACAAATAACAAAAGGATTAATGCTGGAGTTCAAGCAAAATCAATTGTTAACGAGCGACGAAGGTCTTCAACCCGATCATGAAATCTTAGCGCTTATCGCCTATTTGCAGCGCTTAGGAAGAGACGCAGCACCTGTTCAACAATAAAACTGAAGCAAGATGAAATTTATAAACTACCTCGAATCCATTACAGACGTAAGTATCTATCCGCTTACTTCCCTGTTCATTTTCGTCATCTTCTTCGCAGGCGTTTTATACCGCGTGCTTCGTGAAGACAAAGCAAGTATTGAAGAACAAAAAAACATTCCATTCGATCTGTAAAGCCATGAAAAAAGCTTCAACCACATTGGGAATTCTGTTGCTTGCTGGAACACAAGCCTTCGCCCAAGCCGTTACCACTGTTCCAAATGTCAGCACCGCGACACCCGTGGCGGTCAGCAATTATTCACCTTATCAAGACCCCATTTTTTACGGGCTCATCTTTGTTGCGGTCATGCTCTTGATTTACATTCTGCAGTTGCAGGGTGTTTTGAAAGCTGTTGCAAATAAGGCGAAACGAGACAAGCAAAAACAATCGCGTCAATGGCCCACTACCATGCTAATCATTCTCATTTACTTCGGATTTTCTAATTCAGCTTCTGCAGCCACCGGAGATCAAATGTTGAAATTCCTTCACAACGGATTTGGAAATACACCGTTCAATGCAATGTTCACGCTTATAGCCATTGAACTGTGCGTAGTGCTTTACTACAACCGTATGATAAAGTATTTAACTACTGATTTTGTTGGATTGAAGGAAGGAGCGCCAGAGGCCCAACCTGAGCGCGTAAGACCTTCGTTCTGGACCAAGTTCCATCAGTCTGTTGAAATTAAAGACGAAGCCGCTATTCTTACAGACCATGACTACGATGGCATTCGTGAGTTAGACAATGCCTTGCCACCTTGGTGGAAATACGGATTCTATTTAACCATTGTCTGGGGATTGGGTTACATGGTTTATTACCATGCGGGTGGAAATGGACCGTCTTCCCTTCAAGAATACCAAACGGAATTGGCAGATGCTGAAAAGCAAATGGAAGAGTATCGCTTGAACGCGAAAAACCTTGTAGACGAAACCAGTGTTGCGCTATTAACCGGATCAGAAGACTTGAAAGTGGGCTCTGCCCTATTCGCTTCGAACTGCCTAAGCTGTCACGGTGCAAACGCAGAAGGAAAGATTGGTCCGAACCTCACCGATCAATATTGGAAGCACGGCGGCGACATTAAAAGCCTTTTCAAAACAGTGAAAATCGGAGTGACTGGAACAGGAATGAAATCTTGGAAGAACGATTTGTCGGCTATGCAAATGGCTCAAGTAACCAGCTATATTCTTTCCTTGCAAGGAACGAATCCTGCCAATCCGAAAGCGCCTGAAGGTCCTTTGTATACTCCCCTTTCAGATAGCACCACCGTTGCTGTTGCTAATGTCTTACCCGATAGCACTGCCACAGCGAAAAAATGATAGGAGAAGTTGAAGAAGAATTTAGAGATTCTGTCGCTCATATTAGCGCTGAAGGAAAGCGCGTGTGGTTCTTTCCGAAGAAACCAAAAGGATATTTTTATAACCTTCGAAGTTATTTGTCGTGGGTGTATTTGGTTGTGTTCTTTGGCTTACCGTTTGTCAAATTTCACGACGCTCCGTTATTCTTGTTGAATATCATTGATCGGATTTACATCATCTTCGGTGTTCGTTTTTGGCCGCAAGACTTTTTCATTTTCGTTTTGGGAATGCTCATCTTCGTGGTGTTCATTATACTCTTCACTGTAATTTTCGGAAGGGTATTCTGCGGATGGGTTTGTCCGCAAACCATTTTTATGGAAATGGTTTTCCGCAAGATAGAATATTGGGTTGAAGGCGATCGCAAAGCTCAGATGGCATTGCGCGCTGAACCTTGGAACAGCAAAACATTGTCGCGAAAAATTCTGAAAATAGTTTTATTCTATGCCGTATCCTTCGCTATTGCGAACACCTTCCTTATGTACATTATTGGAAGCGATTCTGTTTGGAACATTGCAACCGAGCCTGTTTCACATCATATTGGCGGATTCCTTGCCATTGTCATTTTCAGTTTTGTGTTTTTCTTCATTTACTATTGGTTCCGCGAGCAAGTGTGTTTAATTGTTTGTCCGTATGGAAGAATGCAAGGCGTCATGCTCGATAAAAATTCCATTGCAGTTACCTACGATCATGTTCGTGGAGAACCGAGAACCAAACACGTGAAGAAAACGACCGACCAGCCACACGGCGATTGTGTCGATTGTTTGGAATGCATTCGTGTTTGTCCAACAGGAATTGACATTCGCAACGGACTACAATTGGAATGTGTGAATTGTACGGCGTGCATGGATGCATGTGACACCGTAATGGAAAAGACACATCGCGAAAAAGGATTGATTCGCTATGCATCTGAAAACAGCATTGTAACGAAAACGAAACTTCGCATTAACAAGCGCATACTCGCCTACTGCTTTGTTCTCTTGGCATTAATATGTGTTGAAGCCTTCTTATTGATTACACGAAGTGAATTGGAGGTGAACAGCGTTCGAACGCGAAATACCCTCTTCACTGTTGAGCCCGATGGGAAAATTGGAAACCTCTACAACATTAAACTCATTAACAAGACATCAGATGAAATGAACCTAGAGTTTAGAATTGAAGGAAAGCATGCGAGTTTCGATTGGATCGGTCATCAGAACAAATTACAGTCGGGCGAAATGAAAAACGGAGAGCTGTTCATATATGTTCCTTTGAACGAATTACCAATTCAAAGGAACCGCGTGGAATTAGAAATTTACAGTAACGGAGAGCTGAAAGCCACTGAACACCTGGTGCTTTTAGCTCCGAATAAATCTAACAGACCATGAACTGGGGTTGGAAAATAACAATACTTTACATCAGCTTTGCTACAGGCATTTTGACTTTGGTATTTCTTTCGATCAATCAAAAAATTGACTTGGTAGACAAGAACTATTACGAAAAGGAATTGGTTCACCAAGGAAGATTAGATCAGCAAAAGCACTACGACACGCTCGAGAAAAAATGTTCCTTTCAATTTGAAAATGGAACTATCGTTATTCACTTTCCGTTTATGTTGAATGAAATGAGGGACGCTACGGTGAAAGTGTATTGCCCGAGTAACAATGCCTTCGATGCGAGTTACAACTTAACGGCTTCTTCAGACAGCGCTTTTGCGTTTTCCCTTCCAACCGGAATTCCTTCACGATACAACATTGAAGTTTTTTGGAAGAAAGACGGACTGGAATATTATTTCGAAGAAATAATCGGACACAAACATGTTCATTGAACTAATTATAGCTGCCCTATCCATGGGCCTTTTAGGAAGTCTGCACTGCGTTGGCATGTGCGGACCTATTATCCTTAGCATTCCTTGGTCGAACACGCAAAAGGCTCTGCAGATAAGTTTGTATCATGTTGGAAGAGCCACGACTTATGCCATAATGGGCGCATTGGTTGGAGGTGTTGGACAATTGTTCCTTCCGAAAGATATAGGAGTGTGGCCTGCACTCATTAGCGGAAGTGTTTTAATTCTTGTCTTCATTACACAGTCGTATCCTTTTTTGTTTCAGAAAACCGTATTTCCAGCATCATCTGTCGCGACCTACTTCCGGAAATTCTTAAAAATGGAAAGTGTCTTTTCGCGTTTTTTCATGGGCATGGTGAACGGTATTCTTCCTTGCGGAATGGTCTATTCAGCCTTGGCTGTAGCCATTCTTTATCACAATGCCCTGTATTCAGGACTCTTCATGTTCATTTTCGGAATAGGCACCTCGCCCCTATTGATTCTACTTTCCAGAATTAAAATGGCATTAAGCAAATACCCGTTCTTCAAACGCGAAAAGACCATACGCTTTGCGTTGCTTATTCTTGGGCTTTTGATTGTCCTTCGCGGTGTGGAGTTTCACACGTGCTGTGCACGATGACACAACGTGTTGTGTCATCGCGTAGCGTATATTTACCCCATGAAAAAACTTCTCATCCGCAGCGCCATTGCGCTCGTATCACTTGTGATTCTATGCTTCATTGCAGCCTATTTTTGGTTGAAGAGCAGCTTGCCCGTCTATTCCGGAGAAATGAAATTGGCAGGGCTGCACGAGCCTGTTGATGCGTATTTCGATGAATTCGGAATTCCGCATATTGATGCGAAAAATTCGGAAGATGCGTATCGTGCCCTTGGATATTTGCATGCGCAAGAAAGATTGTTTCAATTGGAATTGTTACGCAGAGCCGGTAGTGGAACACTTGCCGAAATCATTGGTGAAGACATGGTGAAAGTCGATCGCATTTTTAGAACACTCGGCGTATCTGAGTATGCTAAAACATCTGCAGAAAATTTTCAAAAGAATCACATCGACGATGACATGGCGAAAGAAGTGAGCGCATACATGGATGGTGTGAATCAGTTTATCGAAAACGGTTCTACCCCACCCGAGTTTGCCCTCATGGGAATTCCGAAAAGAAAATTAACCGTTACCGACATGTTCAGCATTAGCGCTGCCATGAGTTTCTCTTTTCAAATGGCCAATAAAACGGAGCCTATCATGACGCACATTGCGTTGAAATATGGCAATCAGTATCTCTACGATTTAGGAATGCATCACGATTCAACGGAATCTGAAATTCGACATTTCGACAATCGTGAAATCGATTCCAGTTTAATG
>Ga0209358_10001886_pt1 | contig 16315 bp, 18 predicted proteins | sample LauGreFa1BDMLBSN_2_FD_187574 | JGI IMG/M metagenome (GOLD analysis project Ga0209358, IMG submission 187574) | Freshwater lake microbial communities from Lake Michigan, USA - Fa13.BD.MLB.SN (SPAdes) (version 2) | ecosystem: Environmental > Aquatic > Freshwater > Lake | place: Lake Michigan, USA... | reverse complement strand
CCCCTCCACCGCCCCAGCCCCTGAAGCCTGACCGTCGCGAGCCCACCGATGCGAACCGCCGAAGTCACCCGCAACACCGCAGAAACCCAGATCCGGGTACGCGTCAATCTCGATGGCACAGGCCGTCAGGTGCTTGCCACCGGCGTGCCCTTCCTCGATCACATGCTCGATCAGATTGCCCGCCATGGCCTGATCGATCTCGAGATCGAGGCAAAGGGTGACCTGCACATCGATGCGCATCACACCGTCGAAGACATCGGCATCACGCTTGGCCAGGCGTTTGCCCGCGCCGTGGGCGACAAGCGCGGGATCCGCCGCTACGGCCACGCCTATGTGCCGCTTGATGAGGCGCTGTCGCGCGTGGTGATCGACCTGTCGGGTCGGCCCGGACTCGTCTGGCAGGTGGAGTTTCGGCGCGCCATGATCGGCACCTTCGATGTCGATCTGGCGCATGAATTCTTCCAGGGCTTCGTGAACCACGCGCTCGTCACCCTGCATGTCGACAACCTGCGCGGCGATAACGCCCATCATCAGTGTGAAACCGTCTTCAAGGCTTTTGCGCGCGCCCTCCGGCTGGCGATCGAGGCCGATCCTCGGCTCGAGGGCCGCATTCCCTCCACCAAGGAGGTGCTCTGAGTGACGACCATTGCCGTCGTCGACTACGGCATGGGCAACCTTCGTTCGGTGGCGAAGGCGCTCGAGCACGTCGCCCCGAAAGCGCGCGTCACCATTACCGGCGAAGCGGCTGCCATCGACGCCGCTGACCGCGTGGTATTTCCCGGACAGGGCGCCATGCCCGACTGCATGCGCCATCTTGCCGAATCGGGTCTGCGCGAAGCGCTTCTGCGGGCCGCCGCAACCCGGCCCCTCTTTGGTGTGTGCGTGGGCGAACAGATGCTGTTTGACTGGAGTGCGGAGGGCAATACTCCCGGGCTTGGCCTTCTCGCCGGCAAGGTGTTGCGCTTTCCCGACGATGTCATGCGCACCACCGAGGGTGCCCGCCTCAAGGTGCCGCACATGGGCTGGAACCGCGTAGAGCCCACTGGCGCACACCCGCTTTGGGAGGGCATCACGCCTGGCTCGTTCTTTTATTTCGTGCACAGTTTTTTTGCTGCGCCGGACGATCCGCGCGTCATTGCCGCCACGTCCGAGTATGGCCTTCGCTTTACCTGCGCGGTCGCGCGGGATAACATTTTCGCCACTCAGTTCCACCCCGAGAAAAGCGCGGCCAACGGCCTCAAGCTCTACGAAAACTTCGTCAGCTGGAATCCTTGAGGGCGTCGTGTCCCGATTCCCCAACCTCCGCGCCACCTAACCTCCTTCTTCCAATGCTGCTGATCCCCGCAATCGACCTCAAGGATGGCCGCTGCGTGCGGCTTCGACAAGGTGACATGGACAATGCCACCGTGTTTGCTGATGACCCCGTCGAGGTGGCGCGCACCTGGCTCGAGCTTGGCGCCCGCAGGCTCCATCTGGTGGACCTCAATGGCGCCGTGAGCGGCCGACCGCGCAACGAGGGCGTGATCCGCGAGATCCTCGACGAAATCTCGGGCCGCATCCCGGTGCAGCTGGGTGGCGGCATCCGCGACCTGGACACCATCGAGCGCTACCTTGATGGCGGCCTGTCCTATGTGATCATCGGTACGGCTGCGGTCAAGAATCCTGGGTTTCTGCACGATGCCTGTGGCGCGTTCCCCGGCCAGATCATCGTCGGGCTTGACGCAAAGGACGGCCGCGTGGCCACCGACGGCTGGAGCAAACTCACCAAGCATGATGTGGTGGACCTCGCGCGCAAGTTCGAAGACTACGGCGTGGAAGGCGTGATCTATACCGACATCGGTCGCGACGGCATGCTCACCGGCGTCAATATCGAGGCCACGGTGAGGCTTGCGCAGGCACTCAAGGTGCCGGTGATCGCCTCCGGCGGCATTGCAGGCATCGAGGATATCGATCGCCTTTGCGAGGTCGAGGACGAAGGTGTCGAGGGCGCCATCCTTGGGCGTGCGCTCTACGAAGGCAAGCTTGACTTCGCCGCGGCGCAGCAGCGCGCCGATGAGCTGAACGGCTGAGCCCCGCGTGCTCACCAAGCGCATCATCCCCTGCCTGGATGTCACCGCAGGCAGGGTCGTCAAGGGCGTGCGCTTTGTCGAACTGCGTGACGCCGGCGACCCGGTGGAAATCGCCCGGCGCTACGATGAGCAGGGCGCAGACGAGCTCACTTTTCTCGACATCACCGCCTCGAGCGACGATCGCGACATCATCCTGCATGTCATCGAATCGGTGGCCGATCAGGTCTTCATCCCGCTTACCGTGGGCGGCGGTGTTCGCGCGGTTGAAGACGTGCGCCGCCTCCTGAACGCGGGCGCCGACAAGATCTCGATCAACACCGCGGCCATCCAGAGCCCGAGGCTGGTGGCCGATGCCGCCGGTCGGTTCGGCTCGCAATGCATCGTGGTGGCGATCGATGCCAAGGCCGATGGTCCGGGGCGCTGGCAGGTTTATACCCATGGTGGCCGCCGCGGCACGGGGCTTGATGCAGTCGCCTGGGCGCGCGAGGTCGAGCGCCTTGGTGCGGGCGAAATCCTCCTCACCAGCATGGATCGAGACGGAACCCGTCAGGGATTCGACCTGGGCCTCACCCGCGCGGTGGCTGATGCGGTCGGCATTCCAGTGATTGCTTCCGGGGGTGTCGGCAGTCTCGAGCATCTGGCCGAGGGCGTGACCGAGGGGCGGGCTGATGCTGTGCTCGCAGCAAGCATTTTTCACTTTGGTGAATTCACCGTCGCGCAGGCCAAGCGTCTGATGGCCGATCGCGGCATTCCGGTGCGGCGATGAGAGAGCCGGTACAGGCGGCGAGCGCGCCCGGAGGCTGGCTCGATGACGTGCGCTGGGACGCTGCGGGTCTGGTGCCCGCCATTGCCCAGGACGCGACAAGCGGACGGGTCCTGATGGTCGCCTGGATGAATCGCGAGGCCCTGGCGGAAACCGAAGCCACGGGGCGTGCGGTCTACTGGTCGCGCTCGCGCGGCCGACTCTGGCGCAAGGGCGAAGAGTCGGGGCACAGCCAGCGGGTCCATGAAATCCGGCTCGACTGTGACGGCGACGTGGTGCTGCTTGCGATCGAGCAGACAGGCGACATCGCCTGCCATACCGGTCGACAGTCATGCTTTTTCAGTCGGCTCCAGGCGGGCCGCTGGGTGGCGGTTGACCCCGTGCTGAAAGACCCGGAGCTGATCTACCGATGAAGATCCACGGGTCCGATGCAGCCCTGTCCGCTCACCCCGCGGGTCCCCAGGTGGCCGAGCCCGCCGCCGAGGCGGTGCTTGCGCGTCTGGCCGCGGTGATCGAGTCGCGCAAGGGCACCGATCCGGGCAGTTCCTATGTCGCTCGATTGCTGGCTCGCGCGCCTGATTCGGTGCTCAAGAAAATCGGCGAGGAAGCCACTGAAACCGTGATGGCGGCCAAGGACGGCGAGCGCGAGCGCATCATCGCTGAAACCGCAGATCTCTGGTTTCACTGCCTGGTGATGCTCGCCCACTATGGGCTGGGACCTGGCGATGTGCTGGCCGAGCTTGCGCGCCGGGAGGGGCTGTCGGGTCTGGAGGAGAAAGCACTCAGGAAGGCGATCGCCCGTGAAGGAGAACAGGCTTGAAGCATGACTGCATCTTTTGCCGCATTGTTCGCGGTGAAATCCCGGCGAAGAAGGTCTACGAAGACGATGACATCCTCGCGTTTCATGACATCAACCCGAGTGCGCCGGTGCACTTCCTCATGATTCCGAAATTGCACCTGGAAAACCTGTATGACGCCGATTTGTCACATCAGCCGCTTATCGGCAAGCTGTTTGGAATGGCTGGCATGCTGGCCCGCGAACAAGGGCTGCATGATGGCTTCAGGGTCATTGTCAACAACGGCAGGGTCGGCAGGCAGGAGGTGTATCATCTCCACGTCCACGTGCTGGGCGGACCCGAACCGCTGGGCTCGGGCAATTTGCGCCGCTGAGCCGGCATCACCAGGAGCAAGGAACAAATGGGAGCGATGAGCATCTGGCACTGGCTGATCGTGCTCGTGATCATCATGCTGATCTTCGGCACCAAAAAGCTGAAGAACATCGGCTCGGATCTCGGCGGAGCAGTCAAGGGTTTCAAGGAAGGCGTGAAAGACGGCGCCGACAAGGCGGCTGCGGACGCTCAGGCGCCGGCGCAACCGCCGCCGGCTGCTGCGCCTGCGCAGCAGGTCCCGCCCGCGCAGGTGGCCGCGCGGACCATCGACGTGGAAGCCAAGGAAAAGCACTGACGGGCTGCGCGCCCGGTCTCTGACAGGCGAGCGGCTGGCGAAGCCGCTCGCTTCGTTTTGAGCGCCGTCCTCGCGCCGCCCCCGAGCCCCGCATGTTCGACTTCGGATTCAGCGAGATGGCCGTCACCGCGCTGGTAGCGCTGATGGTGCTGGGCCCCGAGCGCCTGCCGCGGGTCGCGCGTCAGGTTGGCCAGTGGTTGGGCAAGCTTCAGCGCTATGTGACCGATGTGAAAGCCGATATCAATCGGCAGATGGACCTGGAAGACCTGCGCAAGCTCCAGTCCGAGGTTACGACCGCTGCTCGCGAGGTGGAGTCCTCGGTCAAGTCCGCGGTCGACGGTGCGCAGGCGCAGTTCGATTCGCTTGCGTCGTCGTTCGAGGGCGATTCCAAGCCCCCCGAACCGGTCACCGACTGGGACCGTATCTACGCCGTCCGTCGCTCGCGTGACCGCATCCGCGATCGCCGGATCGAGCGCGACCGCGAACTCAAACGCAAGCGCCCGAAGCGGCGTTTCTACCGGAGCTGAGTGCGTCGCCCATGGCCCAGGAAGAAAGCTTCATCTCGCATCTGGTTGAACTGCGTGACCGGCTGATCAAGTCGCTGATCCTGGTCTTGATCATGTTCGGCGTGTGCTTCTATTTTTCGCGCGACATCATGCTGTTTCTGTCGTTGCCGCTCTATGAAGCGATGCCCCCAGGCGCCAAGCCGGTATTCCTCGCGGGCGAGGGCGCATTCTTCACGCTCACCAAGGTGGCGTTCCTCTCGGCATTGCTGTTTTCGCTGCCCTGGGTGCTCTACCAGGCGTGGGCGTTCGTTGCGCCCGGGCTCTACGAACATGAAAAGCGTTTTGCGCTGCCGCTCATCATGTCCAGCGTGTTTTTCCTGGTGGTAGGGATCGGGTTTGCCTACATGTTCGTGCTGCCCGCTGCCTACAAGTTCTTTTTCTCGTTTGCCGAGGGTACCGGCGCCGAGATCATGCAGGACCTGCAGAAATACTGGGACTTCACCCTGGCGATCTTCTTTGGCTTCGGGGTGGCTTTCGAGGTGCCGGTGGTGGAGATGCTGCTGGTCAAGCTCGGCATGGTCACCCAGCAGCAACTGCGCGACGTTCGTCGGTATGTGATTGTGGGTGCATTCGTGGCCGCTGCCATTCTCACGCCGCCTGATGTGCTGAGCCAGTTCATGCTGGCCATTCCGCTCATCCTGCTCTACGAACTGGGCATTTACCTGGCTGGCTTTATCAAGGCCTACAGCCGCAACCCAGAGAGCGCTGAGTCCGATGCAGCCAAGGCGGAGCCTGCTACATCTGATGGCGCTGCCCCAGGTGCCTCAGCCGCCTCCACCGATTCAGGTACGGGTGCTGCGGTGAGTGCGACGGCCGCCGAACCGATTGCGGCATCCGCCGGTGCACCCGGCTCCTCAAGCCCTTCGTCAGACAAGCCCCAGGGCTGAACGTTGTACGGGCCAGGATCGTGATGCGCTAAGGTTCGCCTTGGAGCGCAAGGTCCGTGACGCCCCTCGGCGCGCAGGCAATATCGATCAAAACCCATGTTCAAACAGGCAATGCCTGCAGGTCAGACCGGGTTCGGATCGTCGATGAACTGCTGCTCGAGTCCCAGCGCCTGGGCGGCCGCCTGCGCGAGGGCCTGTACGCCATAGCGCTCGGTGGCGTGATGGCCAGCCGCGAAATACACCACGCCGAGTTCGCGCGCCAGATGCGTGGTGCGCTCTGAAATTTCGCCGCTTACAAAGGCATCGGCGCCTGATCTCGCAGCCTCGACAATCATGTCCTGTGCGGCGCCGGTGCACCATGCGATGCGCCTGATCGGTCGGTCGAGCGTGCCGACCACGACCGGCGCCTGCCCCAGTCGACGCTTGAGGTGAGCAGCGATCTGACGCGCGTCGCGGGTGTCGGGCAGCTGGTGCCAGCTGATGAGCTCGTACTCGCCGAGCCGCCCGTCGGTCTGCCAGCCCAGATGCCGGGCGAGCTGGGCGTTGTTGCCGAGTTCCGGATGCGCGTCGAGCGGCAGGTGGTAGGCAAACAGATGAATGCCCGCGTCGAGAAGCTCGCGTACCCGCGACAGTTGCGTGCCGGTGAGACGCGGATCTTCGCCCCGCCAGAACCAGCCGTGATGAACCAACACGGCGTCGGCGCGCGCCGCGCGCGCCGCTTTCACCAGTGCAAGGCTCGCAGTGACCCCACAGACCAGCTGGCGAATCGGGCGCGTTCCTTCCGCCTGCAGACCGTTTGGGCAATAATCCTTGAAGCGGTTGGTCTCGAGCGTGGCGTCCAGCCAGTCGCCGAGCGTCCGTGCGCTCACGCTTCTCACACCTGATCGGGTGGCCGTGCCGCCCGTGTTTGTTTCGACTTTCATGATCAGAAAACTCTGGTTGCTGTTTGCGCAGACGGTCGTCGTTGTGCTTGCGATCGTTTTCGTGGTCGCGACGCTGCGTCCCGAGTGGCTGCCGCGACGGCTGTCGTGGCCGGTCACACTGACCGGCGCGGCCGGCGGGGTGAGCGGGCCAACCGAGGCGCCACGTGAGGCGGCGATTGTGTCATACGCGCTGGCCGCGCAGCGGGCGATGCCTGCGGTGGTCAATATCCACACCACACGCGCGGGGCGTCTGCCTCCCGGTCACCCCATGACCGACCCTTCGGTCAGGCGGTTTTTCGGTGAGCCCGTGCCGCCCGATCGACAGCCGTGGAGCAATCTCGGATCAGGTGTGCTGGTGGGCCGCGACGGCCACATCCTCACCAGCCACCATGTGGTCGAGTCTGCCGACGGCATCGTGGTGCTGCTTGCCGACGGCGCGCGCGAACGCGCAAGGCTGGTCGGCAGCGACCCGGAAACCGATCTGGCGGTGCTGAAAATCGAGCGGCGTGATTTGCCGGGAATCGAATTCGGCGATTCCGAGTCGCTTCGAATTGGCGATGTGGTGCTTGCAATCGGCAATCCATTTGGTGTCGGGCAATCGGTCACCATGGGCATCGTCGGTGCGCTGGGCCGCAGCCAGCTCGGTATCAATACGTTCGAGAATTTCATCCAGACTGATGCGGCCATCAATCCCGGCAATTCGGGCGGCGCGCTGGTCGATGTTCGTGGCCGGCTGATTGGCATCAACACCGCGATCTACTCGCGAAGTGGTGCGCCGGGGTCGCTTGGCATCGGCTTTGCAACACCAATCTCCACCGCGCGTCTGGTGCTGGAACAGATTCTTCGCGATGGGTCGGTCACGCGTGGCTACATCGGTGTCGAGCCTCAGGACCTGACCCCGGAACTGGTGGAGGCATTCAGGCTCGCGCGACGCAGCGGCGCGCTGATCGCTTCGGTCATTCGGAACGGTCCGGCCGAGCGGGCGGGCGTACGACCCGGCGACATTCTGGTGGCTGTCGAGGGGCAGGCTGTCAACGGCACCACGGCCATGCTCAATGCCATCGCCGGACTGGTACCGGGGGCGCGTGCTCGCTTGAAGCTGGTTCGTGAGGGTCGCGAACTTGAGGTGACCGTGACGGTGGGCAAGCGTCCGCAGCCAGGCGCCCGCCGCGAGTAGGGCCGTCGGATCGTTCGTCCCGCTTCAAGCGGGGCTCAGACGGATACCCGGGTCAGCCTGCGCAGCGGCAAGCGCGTCGGCCAGACGATCACGCTGGCTCGCCTGCACCTGAAAAAGGAGCGCGCCGCGCGCCACCGTGTCGCCCCGGCCGCATGCGAGATCAACGCCCGCTTTGGGGTCAGCAGGTGCGCCGGCCAGTCGGGCGATTGCGGAGATTCTGCGCGCATCGATCGCAAGCACCCGTCCGGCCTGATCGGCGGTGATCGGGTGGGAATGAAGCCGTGGCGTATCGGCTTCGGGCCGCGCGCCCTGCGCCTCGATGATCGCCTGCATTGCGCGCTGGGCCGCACCGCTTTGAAGCAGTTCAAACGCGCGCAGCTCCCCCCGGCGTACATCGCCCACGCCAGGGTCCAGCGCAAGAATGCGCGCCGCAAAAAGCACGGCTTTTGCACGCAGATCGGCCGGTGCAAGCGGGTCGCAGGCGAGCACCTGCAGCACATCTCGGACCTCCAACGCGGGCCCGATGCCGCGACCGATCGGTACCGATCCGTCGCTGGGGTAGGCCCGAACGGTCATGCCGAGCTGGGCGCCCAACCGATCGAACGTGGCGGCCAGGGCGCGTGCTTCCTCGAGCGTGGCCACCTTGCCGTCGGGCATGTATGGGATGTCGACCACCACATGGGTGGAGCCCGCAGACCATTTTTTCGACAGGATCGAGGCCACCGACCAACGCCGCGTATCGAGCCCGAGCTGGCGCTCGAGCCGATGCATGGAGTCGTCGAGTACCGAGTGATTGAGCTTGCCGTTCCAGGCGATACAGCCGCCCGCCCGCTCGACGGCCGCGCGAAGTTCGGTGGGCGTCAGATCCACCCGGGCGAGTACCTCCATGGCATCGGCCGTACCTGCCGCCGAGGTGATGGCGCGCGATGAGGTTTTCGGGATCAGCAGGCCATGCGCGGCGACGATTGGCACCACCACCATTGTGACCCGGCTGCCGGCCGTGCCGCCCAGCGAATGTTTGTCGACGACCGGGGTGCGGCCCCATTCGACGCGGGGCATGAGCCGGCAGCGCCAGCGCGCCACGCAGGCGAGTTCATCGTCGTCGAGATCATTGGCGCAGGCAATGAGGAGCGCGTTGCGAGCCGCCTCGTCGAGCGTACCGTCGATGACCGCGGAGAGCAGCGCCTGCCAGGCCGCCTGGTCGAGTCGCCGGCCGGCGAGCTTGGCGCCGAGCAACCGGGCGGCGGATGCGCTTGGACCGGCGGGCGCATGTCGGGTCGCGGGCGCTGTGTCGCCCGACCGTCGATCGCCCAGGTTCGAGACGATCGCATCGAGCAACCGAATGGCGCCGGTTGGCAGATCGCCGTCGTTCATGACCTGCACGACCTTGAGCGCGGCGGGATACGGGGGGCGCGAGCGGGCCAGGCGCTGGCTGATGTCATCGGCCGACTCGCGCGCCCTGGCGGCAAGGCGCGTCGCAACCAGTTCGGCCGGCGCATCAATCTCGATCACGACCAGTCTCGGTACGCGCGGTGCCAGTACGGCTGCCATGCCGCGCGAGCCGTTGGCAATGACATGGCGGCCGGCCGCCAGATCACCACGGAGTGTCGCGGGCAGGCCATAGCGGAGCGCATGCGCCTGCCAGCTGAGTAGAAACTCCCCGCGTGCTTCGCGTTCGAGGAACTGGCTTTCGGTGCAGGCTTCGTGGTCTTCGCCACCGCTTTCCGAGGGCCGCGTGATGACGCGCCGGGCGAAAACGAAGCGACGCGCTGGCAGACGCGCCCGCAGCAGGTCAATCAGGCTGTCCTTGCCGACCCCGCTTGCGCCGACGATGTAGAAGAGCGTGCCGGCCGGGGCATGCGCTGCTGCGTCCGAGACTGTCGACACAGGCGGGGCAGGCGCTGTCACTCGTCCAGCCCGATATCGACCGCTGGCGCGCTCTGGGTGATCTTGCTGGTCGAAATGTAGTCAACCCCGGTCATGGCGATGGCACGGATAGTGTCAATCCGGATGCCTCCGGAAGCTTCGATCTTGGCGCGACCCGCCACGATACGAACCGCCTCGGGCATCTGCGCCACCGGCATGTTGTCGAGCATGATCACGTCTGCGCCCGCATCGGCCGCTTCGCGAACCTGCTCCAGTCGATCGCATTCCACCTCGATCTTGGTGAGGATCGGAAGCGCCTGCCGGGCGCGCTTGACTGCGTTGGTGATGCTGCCTGCCACCGCAATGTGGTTGTCCTTCAGCATGACGCCGTTGTCCAGGCCAAGCCGGTGATTGACGCCGCCACCGCAGACCACGGCGTGCTTTTCCAGCATGCGCAGTCCCGGGGTGGTCTTGCGGGTGTCGATCAGACAGGCGCTTGTGCCCTCGATCTCGGCGCGGTAGCGGGCGGTTTCAGTGGCGATGCCGCACATCCGCTGCAGGATGTTGAGCGTGGGTCGCTCGGCGGTCACGATGCTGCGCGCCGACCCCGAAACCGTGAGGAGCCGGGTCCCTTTGTCCACCCGCACACCATCTTTCACCAGCGCCGTGACCGACAGGGTGGGGTCGTAGCGCTGGAAGATGCGCTGCGCGATGCCGATACCCGCGATCACCATCGACTCCCGGGCATTCATGTGGAAGGTCGCCTTCGCGTCTTCATCGATCATGAGCTGTGCAGTGAGGTCGCAGTAGCCAATGTCTTCGGAAAGCCAGAGATCGATCAGCCGGTCGACCTGGAAGATGTCGTACATGAGAGCTCCGTGAGGAAGTGGATAGATCAGGATAGGGGGCGCGATGCCGTCGTGCCCCGTCCGCGCCCTTGTCGGCTGCGGTGGTACCGCCAGCCGAGCCAGGCGAGCGCTGCAACGGCTGCCAGCAGATTGAGCGTGGCCGACGGCATGAACAGGAGAATTGCAAGCGCGCAGAAGGCAAGCCGCGCAATCATTCCGAGCGTACCGAACGCATAGTCCTCGAAAGCGATCGTCATGACGATCGATCCCAGCGCGGTGGCGAGACACACCCCGATCACGTCGAGCAAGGCGCCTTCGAGCAAGAGCTCGGGCCGCGCGACGAACACCACCGGCACCACGAAGGCCACCGCAGCAATCCTGCAGGCCAGAAATCCGATCGGCATCGGGTTGGCCTTGGCGATCGAGGCGGCGGCAAAGGCCGCGACCGCAACCGGCGGTGTGATGGCCGATACCGCCGCGTAGTAGACGACCAAAAGATGCGAGGCCATGGTGGACAGACCCAGCGAGATGAGTGCGGGTGCCGCGAGCACCGCCGACAGCGCATACACCGCTGGCACCGGCATCCCCATGCCAAGTACGACGATGACGGCAATGGCGGTGAACACCGTGAGCGCAAAGTTGCCCGAGGCGAGGAGGAACAGACCGGAGCTGATCTTTCCGCTCAGGTCTGTCATCGAAAGGGTGCCGATCACGAGCCCGGCCACTGCGCAGGCCACCCCCACCGTGATCATCCGCTGCATGCCTTCGATCAGGGCCTGACCCAGCCGCTTTGGCAGGTCGGAAAGCGGCCGGCAGCGGAGCAGTATCACTGGAACCAGCGCTGCGCACGCGACCGCCCCTGCGAACGCTGGCCGGTTGAGCGCAAGCACCGCCCACGCGATGGTCACCAGCGGAACGAGATAGATCCAGTCACGCCGCAACACCGCCCCCACCTTCGGGATCTCCGCCTGGTCGAGTGGCGCGAGGCCGGCATGATGCGCCTGCAGCGTCACGGCAAGGTAGACGCAGAGGTAATAGAGCAGCCCCGGGATGATCGCCACCAGCGCGATGTCGCCGTAGGGAATGCCGGTGAAGTCGGACATCATGAAGGCCGCTGACCCCATCACTGGCGGCAGAATGGCCCCGCCCGTTGAGGCAGCCGCCTCGATTGCGCCGGCCCGCACGCGCGTAAAGCCCGTGCGGATCATGAGAGGAATGGTGAACGATCCGGTGGTGACCACATCGGCGGTAGGCGAGCCCGAGATCGAGCCATAGAGGCCCGACGAGAGCACCGCCACCTTCGCGGGGCCGCCCACCTGGCGACCCACCAGGGCGTTGGACAGGTCGTGAAAGAAGTCGCCTCCGCCGAAGCGGTCAAGCAGCGCACCGAACAGCACAAAGATGAACACCAGATAGGCGGCCACCTCCAGCGCCGGTCCGTAGAGCCCGTTGTTGGTGAAGACCAGCTGGTCGATCATTTCGGGCACGCTCATGCCCCGGTGCGAGAACGCGCCGGTGAGCTTGTCGCCAAGCGCGGCATAGCCGAGAAAGAGGCCCACCAGCAGCACCAGCACGACGCCGATGGTGCGGCGCGTGGCTTCGAGCACCAGCGCGATCAGCATGATCGATACCGCCACGTCGGCCGTGCTGAGCGGGTCGAGCACCGGCAGCCGGTCCTTGTGCACATCATGCATCAGCACAAAGTAGGCGCAGCATGCGAGCGACAGCAACGCAAGCAGCCAGCCGCTCCAGGTGTCAGTGGTCGGTCGCCGGGCGTTGCCGGTGGTGTGCAGAAATGCGAGTGACAGGACCCCGCCCAGAAAGAGGTAGAGCCCAATCGCCTCATCGATGTAGACGCCGGCCGCGACCGCGACGAAGGTGACCGCAAGACCTAGGCAGATCACTGCACTCAGGACGCGGCCCACGGGCCCGAGCGCGCGCGCGCGCCCCGAGCCAACCCAGTCGAGCAATGTCATCGAGGGATTCCGGTGAGGGTGAACCAGCTTCCCGCCCGGGGGTCACCCTTGGATGGGGTTGGCGAGAGAACGACGGCAGTAAGCACGCGAGGCAAGGACCAGTGCACGCCGCGCACAGGCGGCGCGCCGACCCTACTTGAGCAGACCCGCCTTGCGGTAGGCGGCGGCCGCGCCCGGGTGCAGGGGGAGCGGAGCTACCCGGGTGAGGCTTTCCGGTGTGAGCCGCGCCAACGTGGCATGCGACTTCTGCAGGAAATCGAAGTGCTTGAGCATCGCCGCCACAATGGCCTCCGCCTCGCCATCTTTCATTTCGGCCGCAGCCATCACCACCACGCTGCCGCGCACTGTGTTGGCGGCCTCCGGCGAGAACGCGTAGGTGTTGGCGGGCACGCTGATGGTTTCAGTGCCGAGTTGTTTGTTCAGCTTGTCGATGGCCTCGGGGCCCAGGCCGATCAGCTTGAACTGCGTGTCTCGGGCGGCGTTGACAATCTGGCTTGATGGGAACGCAAGCATGTTGATGATGAGATCGATCTGGCCGTTCTTCATCATCGTGAGGCCATTGTTGTAGGCGACGTAATTCAGCCGCCCGCCCCAGCTTTCGATGTCTTTCACACTGAACCCGTGAGCGCTGAACACCGCTTCACCGGCCACCGCCATGAGCGTGCCCTTGGAGTTGAGCGCGACCCTGACGGGCATCTTTTTCTCGCGGATCTGGTCGATGCTGGTGATGCCCGAGGCGGTGGTGGCGAGAATCTGCACCGCCGCTTCCGGGTCGATCATGGCAACCGCCCGCACATTTTTCAGGGGCTGGGTGAAGGGCTCGACGCCGGCTTCGGCCTGGCGGGCGAGCTGCGCATGGGCGATACCGAGTTGTACCTTGCCCTGTGACACAAGGAGCAGGTTGCCTGCTTCACGCCCGGGTTCGTAGGTGAACGAAATGCCGGGATATTCTTTTCGAAGCGTCTCGCCGATGGCCGTACCAACCGCGCTCCACGCACCGCCCACCGACCCGCCCGCGAGGGTGACTTTGGCGGGAGCGCCCTGAGCGCTTGCCGCGGCGGGAAAAGCGATGGAGGCAACGGTGGCTGCAAGTCCGGTGACAAGCCTGCGTCGGCCGGTGTTGAAAAGATCGGGCATCGCGGTCTCCTTGTGGGGTCGCATCGTTTTGGCCCGATTGTAGCCCCCGCGACGGGTATGGAGAGGCGCGGCGCAGGCAGGCCCCGCCAGCAACAGGTTTATTGCACGGCACCAATCGGTTAGAATAAAGGGTTTTCCAGCGAACTTAAGCGATGGATGTTCCATCTCGGACAAGACGATGAGTGAAACTTTGAAGCCCTCCGAATCGTCCCGCCGCTCGGCGATCGGTCTTGTGGCCGCGGCGGGTGCAGCGGGCGGTGCGGCCGTTGTGGTGCCCTTTGTCAGCACCTTTGCGCCCTCGGAAAAAGCCAAGGCGGCCGGCGCGCCGGTTGAAATTGACGTGTCCGCCATGCAACCCGGCGAACTCAAGCGGGTGGAGTGGCGCGGCAAACCGGTCTGGGTGCTCCGTCGCACCCAGGAAATGCTCGCCACCCTGAAAGGCACCGAGCCGCAGGTGGCCGACCCCGGGTCCATCCGCACCGCCTATCCCACGCCCGATTACGCGAAAAACCCGCATCGCTCCATCAAGCCGGAGTATCTGGTGGTGGTTGGCATCTGCTCGCACCTCGGGTGTTCGCCCAGCGACAAATTCGCCACCGGCCCACAGCCGTCGCTGCCCGATGACTGGTCGGGCGGGTTCCTGTGCCCCTGCCACGGATCCACCTTCGATCTGGCCGGCCGGGTATTCAAGAACAAGCCGGCACCCGACAACCTCGAGGTGCCGCCCCACCGCTACCTGTCAGACACCCGCATCCTGATCGGCGAGGACAAAACCGCCTGATCAACGGTGCAGTCGGGCATCGTGAAGACCTTAATACCTTACCGGACGATGGGATGCTCGATGCGCATAATCGAGACCCCCTCATCCCGCTCGTGAAAGCCGCGAGGAGCAACTGAAAAATGGCGCAGCAAAAGCAAGTTGAAACCACTGGCCTACTTGGCTGGGTCGACCAGCGTTTCCCGCTGACGGCCACCTGGAAAGCGCATCTGTCGGAGTACTACGCTCCGAAAAACTTCAACTTCTGGTACTTCTTCGGGTCGCTCGCCATGCTGGTGCTGGTGATCCAGATCGTCACCGGCATTTTTCTCGTCATGCACTACAAGCCTGACGCCTCGTTGAACGACGCCGGCGTACCGGTGGCGTTTGCCTCGGTCGAGTACATCATGCGCGATGTACCCTGGGGCTGGCTGGTGCGCTACCTGCACTCCACCGGCGCCTCGGCCTTCTTCGTGGTGGTCTACCTCCACATGTTCCGTGGCCTCATCTACGGCTCCTACCGGAAGCCGCGCGAGCTGGTCTGGATCTTCGGCTGCCTCATCTTCCTGTGCCTGATGGCCGAGGCGTTCTTCGGTTACCTGCTCCCCTGGGGTCAGATGTCCTACTGGGGTGCGCAGGTCATCGTCAATCTGTTCGCGGCCATTCCCTTCATCGGGCCGGAGCTGTCCATCTGGATTCGCGGCGACTACGTGGTGGGTGATGCCACCCTCAACCGTTTCTTCGCGTTCCACGTCATTGCCATCCCGCTGGTTCTGCTGGGCCTGGTGGCCGCGCACATCGTGGCGCTCCACGAAGTGGGCTCCAACAACCCCGACGGCGTTGACATCAAGGCCAAGAAAGACGCCAACGGCGTTCCGCTTGACGGCATCCCGTTCCATCCCTACTACACGGTGCACGACATTCTGGGCGTGTCGGTGTTTCTCATTGCGTTCTCGGCCATCGTCTTCTTCGCACCCGAGGCGGGGGGCTACTTCCTCGAGTACAACAACTTCATTCCCGCTGATCCGCTCAAGACGCCGCCCCATATCGCACCCGTCTGGTATTTCACGCCCTACTACTCGGTGCTGCGTGCCGTCACCGACGACTTCCTCATGTACTGGATGACTCCGTTCCTGGTGTTCTATGCCTTGCTGGTACTGGGCACTGCGCGCTATGCGAGCGTCAAGGTCATCACCCTGGGCGCAGTGCTCGTCCTGATTGCGGGCTTCTTTCTGGTCGAGGCCAAGTTCTGGGGGGTGGTGGCAATGGGTGCTGCGGTGCTCATCCTCTTTGCCATGCCCTGGATCGACCATAGCCCGGTTCGGTCCATCCGCTATCGGCCGGGCTGGCACAAGTGGGTCTATGGCGTATTCGTGGTGGTGTTCCTGGTGTTGGGATACCTCGGTGTTCAGCCGCCTGAAGAACTCCGCAACCTTGTCGCCAAGATCGGTACGCTTCTCTACTTCGCCTTCTTCATGCTGATGCCCTGGTGGAGTGCAATGGGCGAATTCAAGAGCGCGCCGGATCGCGTCACGTTTGCTGCGCACTGACCGCTGGAGTCCCCAGAAAATGAAAAAACTGTTCGCTCGGCTGGCTGCGCTCCTTGCCTCTGCCTTCATCGCTGGGACGGCCGCCGCGGCGGGAGGCTCGTCCTTCCCGCTCGATCGTTTCCCCGTGGAAAAACTGACTGAGCAGCCAGCGCTCCAGAATGGCGCCAAGCTGTTCGTCAACTACTGCCTAAACTGCCACGGCGCCTCGGCGATGCGCTACAACCGGCTGCGTGACATTGGCCTTTCGGAGGATCAGATCAGGCGGCACCTCATGTTCACTTCCGATAAAGTCGGTGAACCCATGAAGGTCGCCATCCGTGCCGCGGACGCCC
>Ga0209358_10001885_pt1 | contig 16317 bp, 14 predicted proteins | sample LauGreFa1BDMLBSN_2_FD_187574 | JGI IMG/M metagenome (GOLD analysis project Ga0209358, IMG submission 187574) | Freshwater lake microbial communities from Lake Michigan, USA - Fa13.BD.MLB.SN (SPAdes) (version 2) | ecosystem: Environmental > Aquatic > Freshwater > Lake | place: Lake Michigan, USA... | reverse complement strand
ATCAGGATGGTGGAAGTACGTCCGTAGCGGTCGGACAGCCAGCCGCCGGCGATGCTGCCGCCCATGCTGGTGATATAGGTGATCGCGGTCAGACCGGCGCCGAGGCTGGCAGCCTGCAGCAGCGTGCTGCCGGAGATCGCTGCGGATGCGGCAAAAAACGCCGGCAGCCAGGCCTTGAGTCCGAGCAGTTCCCAGGAATGGAAGGAATAGGCCCAGGTCACCAGCATCGCCGGTTTGTTTTTCAGTACCACCGGGATGGGATTGGCTTTGGGCTCGCCTTCCCCGGCGGGGTGGATTAAGTTGGGCGTATGCCTCAAGGCATAGATGGCGATCAGCGCGCCCAGCACCGGGCCGGCGGCGTTGAGGATCAGCGCGCCGCGCCAGCCGATGAAAGGCGCCACGGCGCCGGTCATGATCAGTGAAATGGCATAACCGGCGGAAGCGGCGGCGAGATAGAAGCCCATTGAGCGGCCGCGGCTGGAGGAATGAAAGCGTTCGGAGATCAGCGTCAGCCCGGGGGTGTAAGAGCCGCCGGAAAACAGTCCGGTCAGTCCGTAGAGAATGGCAGCCGAATAAAAGTCATTGGCGAACAGCGCGAAAATCATCGCGGTGATGCTGGCGGCAATGCTGGAGGCGAGAAAGATGCGACGCGCGCCGTAACGGTCGGCGAGAAAACCGATGGTGAACAATGAAAACAGATAACCGAAATGCCAGGATGATTGAATCAAACCGGCCTGGCTGGCGCTCAAACCCCATTCCGGCGTGATCAGCGGCATCACCGCCGAGTACGCCGTGAAAATGATGGTGAAACTGGCGCGGCTGGCGCAGAGCCAGAGCAGCCAGGGAAGGTCTTTGCCGCGGTGGGTGTCGTTCAAGGCGGTGGCGTTAGGGCGAAAGTCCGCGGCTTAGATCGAATCCCAGGAGAACACGTCGGCGGTACGCTCGACCGGATTGTAAAAGCCGGTTTTCAGTGCCGGGTACATATGTTCGGCGCAGCGCTCCGGCGTCCAGCCGTCGGCGCGGTGTACGCTGCGCAGCGGGCGCGACTGGCTCATCAGGAAGATTTCATTCTTGCGCGTGGCGAAGACCTGGGCATTGACGCCCTTGGCGGCGTCGCTGATCAGGTAAACGGCCAGCGGTGCGTTGTGCTCGGGGGTAACCTGCTTGCGCTGTTCGATGCGTGCGGCAGTGGCCGGGTCTTTTGCCGGGATCGACGCGGTCATCCGCGTCCAGGCCACCGGTGCGATGCAGTTCGAACGCACATTGAAGCGTGACATGTCGACGGCGATGGCTTTCGACAGCGCCACCATGCCCAGTTTGGCCGCGCCGTAGTTGGCCTGGCCCATGCCGCCGATCAGTCCGGAAGTGGAGGTCATGTGCACGAATGCGCCGGATTCCTGCTTGCGGAAATGGTCTGCGGCGTGGCGTGCGGTGTTGAAGGCACCTTTAAGCATGACGTTGACCACCGAATCCCAGTCGCTTTCGCTCATCTTGTGAAAAATTACGTCACGCAAAATACCGGCGTTGTTGACCACGGCATCAACGCGACCGAAATTGTCCATCGCGCACTGGATGATTTTTCCGGCGCTGGTGAAATCCGACACGCTGTCGTAACTGGGTGCGGCTTCACCGCCGGCCTTTTTGATTTCATTGACGACTTCCTGGGCCGGGGTCTGGTCACCGCCGGCGCCGTCGAGTCCGACGCCGATATCATTGACGATGACCTTTGCGCCTTTTTGCGCGGCCAGCTTCGCAATTGCGGCACCGATGCCGCGGCCTGCGCCGGTGACAACGACGACTTTGCCTTCCATCATTTTGGGTTCTGCCATGATGTCCTCTAAGTGATATATAAGTATTTGTTTTTAAATTGAAATTTATGCGATCTCGGCGCGGCCGTTATTGAGTACGGTGACGCCGCGCGACGGCACGGTGGCACGGAAGGCCACCACGTTGCCGTCCACCCACATTTCGGTGCGGATGGTTTCGCCGGGATAAACCGGTGACGAAAAACGACCGGACATGCTTTTCAGTTTCAGCGGGTCGTAACCGCAGACGCTTTTCACCAGCGCGTGACCGACAACACTGAAGGTCGCGCGGCCGTGCAGGATCGGCGCCTTGAAGCCGGCCTTCGCCGCATAAGCCGGATCGGCATGCAGCGGGTTGTAATCGCCGGAAAGCCGGTAGATCAGCGCGGCTTGCGGCAGTGTCGGCAGATCGCAGCTGATCTGCGCGGCTGTTTCAGGAATCGGGTGTGGTGCCGGTGTCGGGCCGGAAGGGCCGCCAAAGCCGCCGTCAGCGCGGCAGAAGGTGGTCGAGGTCAGCGTGCAGATCAGATCGTTGCTGGCTTTTTCGCGCACGTCGCAGGCGGTCAGCAGTAGCGCGCCCTTGTCCTTGCCTTTGTCGAGTACCGCGGTGACGCGGGTCTTGCCGATGATGCTGCCTTCCACCGGCAGCGGCTTGTGAATGGTGAAGCCCTGTTCGCCGTGTACGACGTGGCTGCGCGTGACGCCGGTCCCGGGGGATGCGTGCCAGGGGCCGGGATAGCCGAGGATGATCGCCATCGTCGGCAGCGCCTTGAGATTTTCTTCGTAGACGAACTGCAACTCGTTCGCATCCATCGGGTCAGCGCCGAGGCCGACACCCAGTGCGTAAATGATGGTGTCGCGCCTGGTCAGCTGTTGTTCAACTTGTGGAATATCCCAATTCAGCAGCTTCTGGTAATCGATGGTCATGGTCGTTCTCAGGATAGGCGGGCGTTACGCTGCTTTGAGCGGTTTGCCGCATGATGGATTGTGCATATTTTTTTTTTGCAACTATACTAACATGACCCTGACGTGCCCCAGAATGACGACCGCATTGTGATATTGGTCGCGGGTTAACAAAAAACGGCTGTGCGCACAGCGAATCAGCGATGGTGTTCAAGGAGGGGAGGATGCCGAAAAAACTGAGCGTCAAACAGCAGCGTGATTACCGTGCCGACGGTTATGTCTATCCGCTCGATGCGCTGAGTGCGTCGGATGTTTCCCGTTATCGCGAAGAATTGCGCAAGACCGAAGAACATCTCGGCGGATCGCTGATGGCGATCGACAAGAAATACCGCGGCAACCTGCATTTCATGTGCAAGTGGGTCGATGAGCTGGCGCGCACGCCGGCGATCGTCGATGCCGCCGAAGACCTGCTCGGCCCCGACATCCTGCTCTACACCACGCGCTTTTTCATCAAGGAGCCGCACAGCGAGGGCATAGCCGCCTGGCATCAGGACTCCACGTATTTTGGTTTGCGGCCCTTCGATCACGTCACCGCCTGGGTCGCGCTGTGCAACGTGACGGCGGAGACGGGGCCGGTGGAGTTTGCCGTCGGCAGCCATATCCGCGGCCAGTTGCAACAGAAAAGCGGGCTGATCAAGAACAGCGTTAATACCGCGGGGCAGATCATCGTCGAGTGGTTTGATCAGACCGAAATAGACCGGGCGATCCTCAAGCCCGGGCAGTTTTCGCTGCACCACACTTGCGTTGTGCACCAGTCGCAGCCCAACCGCTCAGACGAGCGCCGTGTCGGTATCGCGCTGAGTTATATTCCGACCCGCACGCGTTACATCGGCAAGCGCCGCATGCCGGCGAGCCTGGTGCGCGGCAAGGATGAGTACAATCACTTCGACCTGCAGCCGCGGCCGCAGGTGGATTTTGGCGACATCGAAATGCACCGTCACGACACGACCTTCAAGGCCTATATCGAGTCGTTTTATGAGCAGCTCGGCGAGGCGGAGAAAGACCTGCCGCGCGATGCGGCGGCGGGCATGGTGTACTGACGGTATTAATTCTACGCGGGCGGCAGCCGGTTCGCACTGTGCCGGCTGCCGTTTTATTTTTGAGGAAATGAAAATGAAATCACTTCAACAGTTCATCGCCGCTGGCCTGCTGGCCGGTGTGGCAGGACTTGCCGGCGCCCAGGGTTATCCCGCGAAAGCGGTGCGCATCGTCGTGCCCTTCCCGCCGGGCGCCGGTGTGGACATCGTCACCCGTGCGGTCAGCGGACGGCTGGCGGAAGCGCTGGGGCAGCAGGTGATTGTCGACAATCGTGCAGGGGCCGGCGGCATTCTCGGCGCCGAGGTCGCTGCCAAGGCGGCGCCCGACGGTTACACCGTGTTCATGGCAACCGCCGGCATCCTGACCGTGATTCCGCACATGAACAGCAAGGCACCGTATTCGGTGGAGCGCGATTTCATGCCGGTATCGCTGGTCGCCAGCGTGCCCAGCATGCTGGTGGTGCATCCATCGATGCCGGTGAAAACGGTAAAGGAACTGATCGCGCTGGCCAAAGCCAAGCCCGGTGCGATCAACTATGCGTCCACCGGCAACGGCACGCTGCCGCATCTCGCTGCGGAATTCTTCAAACAACAGGCGAAGGTCAATATGGTGCATATCGCCTACAAGGGCAGCGCGCCAGCCACCACCGATCTGCTCGGCGGCAATGTCCAGGTGTTTTTCGGCAATATGCTTTCGGTGATCGAGCAGGTGCGTGCGGGGCGCTTGCGCGCGCTGGCGGTGACCAGCCTGCAGCGACAGCCGGTGGCGCAGGATATTCCGACGATGATTGAATCGGGATTTCCGGGATTCGAGGCCGGCACCTGGTTCGGCCTGCTGGTGCCGGCGGGTACGCCGCGCGAGATCATCACCCGACTGCATGCCGATACGGCGAAGGCGGTGCGCCAGCCCGATGTGCAGAAGCAGTTGGCCGGACAGGGCGCGACTACCATCGGCAATACGCCGGAGCAGTTTGCCGCATACATCAAGTCCGAATCCGCGAAATGGGCGAAAGTGCTCGCCGCTTCCGGCGTCAAAGCCGATTAATACGGCTACGGGAACTGAATATGGAAGTCACCAAAACCCTGGCGCGTTACATCGTGCAGTCCCGTCGTGAAGAAGTTCCTGCGGATGTGCGTCATGAAGCGGCGCGTGCACTGCTCAACTGGTGCGGCTGCGCCATCGGTGCGTCGCGTCACGAAACCATCAACAACATGCTTGCCGCGGTGCTGCCCTTTGCCGGTCAGCCCCAGGCGCAGATCTTCGGCCGCAACGAACGCACAGACTGCCTGCATGCGGCGCTGGTCAACGGCGTCAGTTCGCATGTCTTTGATTTTGATGACACCCATGCCAAAGCCATTCATCCCAGCGCGCCGGTTTATCCCGCACTGCTGGCCCTTTCGGAGTGGAAGGGCATCAGCGGTGCAGACCTGGTGCATGCCTTTGTCGTTGGCGTTGAAACCGAATGCCGCGTCGGACTGTCGGTATTTCCGGAGCATTACGCCATCGGCTGGCATATCACCGGCACTGCTGGTGTCTTTGGGGCGGCAGCCGCCAGCGGCAAGCTGCTGGGCCTCAATGAACAACAGATGGCCTGGGCGCTGGGCATTGCTGCGACACAATCGTCCGGACTGCGTGAAATGTTCGGCTCGATGTGCAAGAGCCTGCATCCGGGGCGGGCATCGCAGAACGGCCTGATGGCGGCGATGCTGGCGTCGCAGAATTTCACCAGTTCCGAGCAGGGCATTGAAGCCAAGCGCGGCTTCGGTCGGGTGATGTCGACCAAATTCGATCCTTCGATCATCACCGCTGATTGGGGTAAGCGGTGGGAGCTGTCCTCCAACATGTACAAGCCCTTTGCCTGCGGTCTGGTGGTGCAGGGGACGATCGACGGCTGTATCCAGCTGCGTAACGAGAACGGGCTGACGCCGGAAATGATTGACAGTGTTGATCTCAAGGTCAGCCCGATCGTGTTCGAACTGACCGCCAAGGAAAATCCGCAGACCGGTCTTGAGGGCAAGTTCAGCGTGTTTCATGCGGCAGCAGTAGCCTTGCATACCGGAATGGCGGGCGAGGCGCAGTTCAGCGATGAAAGTGTGCTCAATCCGGTAACGGTGGCGTTGCGCAAGCGCGTCCGCATCGAGCGTGATGAAAGCATCGGCCGCGTGCAGTCGCGCATCACCATCAAACTCAAGGACGGGCGCACCCTCGAACGTCATGTCATTCATGCGCTGGGTACGCTGGAGCGGCCGATGAGTGACGCCGATCTGGAAGCCAAATTCCGAGGCCTTGCCGATGGCATCCTCACGAAAAAACAGGCGGACGAAGTGATCCGCCTGTGCTGGACGGTGGAAACACTGCCGGATGCCGGTGCAATTGCCCGCGCCGCGGCGGCCTGACTTGCTGCGGTGAGACGGCTACAATCGGCAGTATTGCGCCCTCAGAGCGTTCACTGATAACGAGGAGAAGTCCATGTATAGAACCCTGATCAGCACCGCCGTGCTGGCCGCGTTTGTCGTGCCTGCCGCGCAGGCGCAGGGTGCCGGTAATTATCCCAGCAAGGCCTTGCGCATGGTGGTGCCGTTTCCTCCGGGCGGCGGCAATGACATCCTGGCGCGTACGCTGGGACAGCGCCTGTCTGAAGTCACCGGCCAGCAGGTAGTGGTCGACAACCGCGGTGGTGCCGGCGGTGCGCTCGGTGCAACGATTGCGGCGACAGCGAATCCCGACGGCTACACGCTGTTTCTCGGCAGCGTCGGTAATCTGGCGCAGACGCCGGCGCTGAAGGCGGATCTGCCATACAACCCGGTGCGGGATTTTGCGCCGGCGGCATTGGTTGCCACTTCGTCGTTCATGCTCGCGGCCAATCCTTCGGTGCCCGCGAAAACGGTGCAGGAACTGGTGACTCTGGCTAAAGCCAGTCCCGGCAAGCTGACCTATGCGTCAGCGGGTGCTGGTTCGTCGCTGCATATGGCGGGTGAGTTGTTCAAGTTCGCCACCGGCACTGATTTGCTGCATGTGCCGTACAAGGGGTCGGGGCCGGCGATGACCGATCTGATCAGCGGTCGCGTGCAGCTGGTGTTCAGTACCATGCCGCCGGTATTGCCGCAGGTAAAGCAGGGCAAGCTGCGCGCCATCGCCGTGACCACGCTGAAACGCGCGGCGGCGGCGCCGGATGTACCGACCGTCGCCGAATCCGGCGTCAAGGGTTTTAATGTGTCGAACTGGCAGGGCGTGCTCGCACCCGCAAAAACGCCAGCTGCGCTGGTGAAAAAACTGAATGCGGACATCCTGGCTTCACTGAAGTTGCCGGGCATGACCGAGGCGCTGGCGGTGCAGGGCCTGGAACCCGCGGGCGGCACGCCGGAAGAATTCGGCGCGCTGATCAAGTCTGAAATCGCCAAATACACCCAAGTCGTCAAGGCGGCGCGCATCACTGTCGACTAAGACGCTGCGGCTACCATACGGTAATCAGTGACGGGAGGTGTTGCCGTCCCTGCGCGCGCGCCGCCAGTCCCAGGGCGGCATCGGCATCGAATCCGCCCACAGCCCGTCCTGGCGCGCACGGGCGCCGGCTTCGGCCTGGCGGTATTGGTCCCGGTCGCTGCGGCTCTGCTCGCGTTCATAGGCACGGTAATGCCAGGCAAAACCGGTGTTGATCAGCAAGAGTCCGACATCCACGCTGGGTGTGCAGCTTGCGCATTCCGCCGGGGCGACGCGAACGATGCCGATGCGGCGCAGGTAACGATCGGTTTTTCCGCCGTCGACGATCACCCGCTGGTTTTTAGCGAGCCCGGCGAGGGCTTCGGCGGCGCGCCGACCGAAGGGTTGGTTGCGTTCCGGTGCATCGATGCCGGCGAGGCGGACTTTGTGGGAACGGTGCTGGTCATCGAGCACGGTCAGCGTATCGCCATCGGCGATGTGGATGACCTGGCCTTCCAGCGCCGTGGCGCGCAGCGGTAGCAGCGCGGCGAGCACCAGCACTGCGGCCACGCAGGCCCTGCGCGGCACAACACCAGGGCCGGGCACTAGGCCGGCTTCTGCAGCATGACAATGCGGTTGCTATTGGTGCCGCGTTCGTTGTTGCCGATGCCCCAGATGTTCGATGTCTTGGTGAATTTCTGGGTGTTGATCAGGATGGCTTCGCAGCGGAAACCGGCTTGAAGGCCCAGCGGCACTACGGCTTCGTCGAGGTTGACAGAGCCGCGCTGCACTTCACCGACTTCGAAGGCTACCCAGCCTTTGGGTCGGGTGATGCGATGCAGTTCGTACAGTGCTTGCAGCATCACTGCAGACCATTCATTGACGCTGGTGGCCATGGTGATACCGGCGCCGATTTCCTCGGCATCTAGGCTGTTGAACCAGCAGCGCAGCCAGTTGTCCTTGGCGTACTGCACGACATTGAGGAAGGGCGGCGAGGTCACGGTGAGTTGCACGCTGTTGTCGGGGATGTCCGCGGTCTCTCCGGCCGGGCCCTGGAGGAACATGGCCTTGGCTGCGGCCTGCTGCAGGCGCCAGCGCGCTGCGGCGTTGATGTCGCTCTGCAACTGCATGGATTTGCGCAGGATCAGCGCGCGCACATCGCGGTATTCCGGATCTTTGCCGGTTTTTTCATTGATGCGGATCTGGCTCTCCGGCGACACCGCCTGATTCGGCGGCAGCGTGTAGGCCGAGAAGAATCCCGGCGAATGGCCGGTCAGGCGGTTGGTGGCAACCATGCGGATCCAGCGGTCGGCATCGTCTTCCTTGCCGCTGTCGCGACGTTCGGCGAGGTAGGCGCGCAGGTTCAGCAGTTCGCGCTCGGTATCCGGGTGGTAGAACATCGACAGGTCGATGTCATTTTTCTGTTTTGCGCTGACCTTGATCGCGCGCAGGCGCACATCGATGTTGGCGATCAGCGGCGCTTCGAGCCGCGGTAGCGTCAGTATCGCCGACAGCGGATTGATGTCGTTGGCGATGACGTTGCGACCCATCAATGCGGCTTCAACGGCGGTGGTGCCGCGGCCGCTGAACGGGTCATAGATGAAGTCGCCGGCTTTGCTCAGGCGGTCGATGAAGTAGGCGGGCAGCTGCGGCTTGAAGCAGCCGCGGTAGGACACTTCATGCAGCGGATTGGCCTGACGCTGTTTGCTGGTCCAGAACTCCTGTTCATAGACCGGGACTCCATTGATGCGGCGGGGCGGCGGGGCTGAGCGGGAGCGTCGTGCGGCTGGTGCGGTGACTGCAAGATCATAGGCGGTGACGGTCGCGACTGCAGCCATTGCGCACTCCTCGGCAGGTTGAATTGCAGCGGAGAGTACGCCCCTGTCACAAAAAGTACAAGTACCTAGATGCTTCCAGTGCAGGGTCACTCCGCTTCCGGCTTCGGAAGGTACGCCCTTGTCACGGAAAGTACAAGAGTCAAGGCACGAAAGACTGAATACAAAAACAAAGCCCCGCAATGCGGGGCCCGGTGTCATCCGAGGGATTTGTGTTTACGCTGACAGCAGATCGTCGACCGCTTCGATCCAGTGCCTGACCGGCACATTGGTTGCGGATTGCAGATGGGTCTGGCAGCCGATGTTGGCGGTGAGGATCTGCGCCGGCGCATGCGCGGTGAGTGCGCGCACTTTGTTTGCCTTCAACTGCGTTGATATTTCCGGCTGCAGGATCGAATAGGTGCCGGCCGAGCCGCAGCACAGATGTGAATCGGCTACCGGTGCGAGTTTGAAACCCAGTTCCGTCAGTAGTGTCTCGACGTGGCCTTTGAGTTTGAGGCCGTGCTGCAGTGAGCAGGGCGGATGAAAGGCAATGGTTTCATCGAGGCGATTGTTTTTAAGTAATTGTTTTAATTGTTCTTTTTCTTTCTCGATAACACTGCTCAGGTCAAAGGCCATGGCCGAGATGCGTTTCGCGCGTTCGGCATAACCGGGGTCGGTAGCCAGCGCGTGACCATAGTCGGTAATCATCGTGCCGCAGCCGCTGGCGGTGAACACAATGGCTTCGACACCCTGTTCAATGTAAGGCCACCAGGCATCGATATTCCGCCGCATCGCGGCGAGCGCCTGTTCCTGCTGATCGAGATGGAAGGTCACCGCGCCGCAGCAGCCGGCATTCGGCGCGCGCAGCAGCGAGATACCGAGGTGGTCGAGTACACGCGCAGCGGCGGCATTGGTTGCCGGCGACAGTGCGGGTTGCACACAGCCCTCAAGCACCAGCATGCGCCGTTCATGCCCGCCGATCGGCCAGGGGCGGGCACGTGCCGGCGTATCCGGCACGATGTCGTCGAGCACCTTCGGCAGCATATTGCGCGCGATACGTCCTGCCGCGAGCAGCGGATTGAATAACGAGGGGCGAGGCAACACAGCCGCCAGACCCTGACGCTGCAACTGCGCGAAACCGCTGCGCGGTACCTGTTTGGCCACCACCGCGCGGCCGATGTCGAGCAACCGGCTGTAGTGCACGCCGGAAGGGCAGGTGGTTTCGCAGGAGCGGCAGGTCAGGCAACGGTCGAGGTGCAGCTGGGTTTTTGCGGTAGCCGGCGTGCCTTCGAGCACCTGCTTAATCAAGTAGATGCGGCCGCGTGGCCCGTCGAGTTCATCACCGAGCAGCTGGTAGGTCGGGCAGGTCGCCGTGCAGAAGCCGCAGTGTACGCATTTGCGCAGGATTGCCTCGGCTTCTTTGCCTTCGGGCGTGTCCTTGATGAAACCGGCGAGTGTGGTCTGCATGACGGTCAGAAATCCGTGTACAGGCGGCCGGGATTGAAAATGCCCGCCGGGTCCATCGCCTGTTTGACTCGTTTATGCAGTTTCAGCATCGGCGAAGGTAAGGGGTGGAAGGCACCGCTGCGCGGGTCGCCACCGCGGAAGCGCGTGGCGTGGCCGTCGCCGTTCCGTGCTGCCTTGCGGATGCTCATCGCGTCGCTGTCGGAACGCAGCCAGCGCAACGCGCCGCCCCATTCGATCAGTTGTGCGCCGGACATTTGCAGTTCGGGTGCAATGGAGGGCAGTGACACCCGCCACAGCGGTGATTCGCCGGCAAAAAAAGCGTGGCGCTGGTCGCGCAGTTCGCGCCAGAATGTTGCGCCGTCGGCGAGCGTTTCACCGCCGAGTTTTGCCAAGGCGGAATGAACAGCCGGGGTTGCGCCGGCAAGCCGTACATACATCCTGCCGTCAACATGACAGGTCGCAGTAATTGGCAGCGGCTTGCCGGCCCATTCATTCATCAGGGCCAGCGCTTCACACTGGGTCTGTTCGCGGCACAGCGTCAATTCAGAGGGCGGTAGCGGCAGGGCTTTGAGCGATACTTCAAGGATCACGCCCAGCGTGCCCAGCGAACCGGTGATCAGTCGCGATACATCGTAACCGGCGACATTCTTCATTACCTGGCCGCCGAAATGCAGATCGCTGCCGCGACCATCGAGCAGGCGCAATCCCAGCACGAAGTCACGCGCCGAGCCGGCGTAAGGGCGTCGAGGCCCTGACAGACCTGCCGCAATGCAGCCGCCGAGGGTGGCGTTACCGCCGAAGTGCGGCGGTTCGAAACCGAGCATCTGTCCCTGTTCGCGCATCGCCGCTTCGATGTCGGCCAGCGGCGTGCCGGCGCGCGCGGTGATCACCAGCTCGGTCGGCTCATATTCGATAATGCCGCGGTAAGTGGTGACGTCGAGTGTTTCACCGATCGTCGGATTACCATAAAACGTTTTGCTGCCGCCGCCGCGGATGTTCAGCGGGCGTTTGCCATCGGCGGCGGAGCGGATCGCATCCGCAAACTGGGTGACCGGATCGGACATGTCAGAAACGCGGCAATTCCGGGAATTTTTCGGCCCCGGAATGAACATGCATGCGGCCGAATTCGGCGCAGCGGTGCAGCGTGGGCACGGCCTTGCCGGGGTTGAGCAGGGCGTGTTCGTCAAAAGCGTGTTTCAAAGCATGGAAGGTTTCCAGTTCGGCGCTGTTGAACTGCACGCACATTGAATCAATCTTTTCGACACCGACGCCGTGTTCGCCGGTGATGGTGCCGCCAACGTCGATGCACAGCTTCAGAATTTCGGCGCCGAAGTCTTCGGCGTTCTGCAGTTGGCGGCGGTCATTGGCATCGTAAAGAATCAGCGGATGCAGATTACCGTCGCCGGCGTGGAATACGTTGGCGCAGCGCAGTTCGTATTTCTTTTCCATTTCGGTGATGCCGCGCAGCACTTCGGCTAGGCGTTTGCGCGGAATGGTGCCGTCCATGCAGTAATAGTCCGGCGACAGGCGGCCGACTGCAGGGAAGGCGGCTTTGCGCCCGGCCCAGAAGCGCAGGCGCTCGGATTCGTCGCGGGATACGCGCACCAGGTGCGCGCCGCTGTCTTCCATGATGCGTTCAATGCGGCTGATTTCGTCCGCGACTTCTTCCCGCGTGCCATCGGATTCGCAGAGCAGGATACCTGCGGCGTCGGTCGGGTATCCGGCGTTGACGAAGGGCTCCACGGCGAGGATCGCCGGCTGGTCCATCATTTCCATGCCGGCGGGGATGATGCCTGCGGCAATGACGTTGGCGACGGCCTGTCCGGCAGTGGCAACATCGTCAAAGGCCGCAAGCACGACCTGCGCGCATTCCGGGCGCGGCAGCAGCTTGACGGTGATTTCGGTGACCACGCCGAGCAGGCCTTCGGAGCCGGTCATCAATGCCAGCAGGTCGTAACCTGCAGCATCCAGTCCGCCGCCGCCGACTTCGATGATTTCGCCTTCGATGGTGGCGACGCGCAGCTTGAGCACGTTGTGCACGGTCAGGCCGTATTTGAGACAGTGCACGCCGCCGGAATTTTCGGCGACATTGCCGCCGATCGAGCAGGCGATCTGGCTCGAAGGATCAGGCGCGTAATACAGTCCGTGCGGCGCCGCCGCCTCGGAGATCGACAGATTGCGTACGCCCGGTTGCACGCGTGCCGTTCGCGCAAGCGGATCGAGGGCGACGATTTTCATCAGCTTGGCCATCGACAGCAGCACGCCGTTGCCCAGTGGCAGCGCGCCTCCGGAGAGACCGGTGCCGGCGCCGCGGGCGGTGACCGGCACGCGCAGGGCGTAACAGGTTTCGAGGATGGCACAGACCTGTTCCTCGTTTTCCGGCAGGACGACCACCATCGGCACCTGGCGGTAGGCGGAAAGACCATCACATTCGTAGGGGGTGACATCCTCGCGCTCAAACAGTACGCCGTGTTCGGGCATGAAGGCGCGGAGGGCGGCGCAAACTGCGCGCTGGCGCTCGAAATCGACAGGGATGGCATGCACCGGTGCAGACATCGTCAGATTCTATATCAGCCCGTGGATTTGCCGGGGAATGGCGGCCGATTTTGTGCGAAACTCAGGGGTGTTCGGCCGGTGTCCCCTGCGACGCCAAAATGATGTTGGGAGCCAGGGCGTTGAAAGTCAGGCCGGGAAATTCAGCACAATAATCAGTTTGATCCGCAGGAATCCTTCATTTTCAAATCCGTTCTAGAGAGAGCAGACCATGAATGCAACGACTCAGCGCAAGGGCCCGCTGGCCCGCTTCCGTGTCATCGACCTGACGCGCGTGCGCTCCGGCCCAACCGCAGTTCGCCAACTGGGTGACTGGGGCGCCGATGTCATCAAAATTGAAACTCCGCCCGGCCTGAACCTGTCGGACGGCTGGGGCGGCAAGCGCACCGGCGCCGATTTCCAGAACCTGCACCGCAACAAGCGCGGCTTCACACTGAACCTGAAAGATCCGGATGGCCTGAAGATTTTCATGAAGCTCGTTGAAAAATCCGACGTCGTTGCCGAGAACTACCGTCCCGACGTGAAGTTCCGTCTCGGCATTGATTACGAGTCGCTGAAAAAGGTCAACAACAAGATCATCCTCGCCAGCATCTCCGGCTTCGGTCAGAGCGGCCCTTATGTGAAGCGCCCCGGTTTCGACCAGGTCACCCAGGGCATGGGCGGTCTGATGGCGATCACCGGCGAACCGGGCCGCGGTCCGATGCGCGCCGGCTGCGCGGTATCGGATTCGGCTTCGGGTCTGTATTGCGCCCTGGGCATCATGACCGCGCTGCTCGAGCGTGAAGCTTCCGGTGAAGGCCAGTGGGTTGAAGTGTCGTTGCTCAACGCAATGATCGCGTTAACCGACTTCCAGGCAGCGCGCTGGACCGTTGACCATGAAGTGCCCGAGCAGGCCGGCAATGATCATCCGACTTCGATTCCCACCGGCGTGTTCCAGACCAGCGACGGATACATGAACATCGCCGCCGGCGACAATGAAATGTTTGCCCGCCTGTGCAAGGCGCTGGGCGCCGACGGGCTCAATGAAAAGCCCGAGTACAAGGATCGCCCGACCCGTTCAAAAAACCGCGCCGCGCTGAACCAGGAATTGCAGGCGCTGATGATTCAGAAGGACAAGGCCTACTGGACCGCACGTTTTGAGGAATGCGGCGTCGCCGGCGGCCCGATCTACAAGATGGATGAGGTCTTCGCCGATCCGCAGGTGATTTACAACCAGATGGCTGCGCCGATCCATATCCCCGGCGTCGGTGATGTCGCGGTGATCAACCAGCCGGTACGCCTGTCGCGCACGCCGCACGAAATCCGCAGTGCGACGCCGGACTGCGGCCAGCACACTGACGAGATCCTGCGTGAACTCGGTTATCGCGATGGTGATATTGCTGACCTGCACAAACGCAACGTCGTCTGACACTGCATGATTCGCGTCGTCCACGATGACGCGCCTTCCGGCGCCCCGGTATTCACCACGGTGATCCCGGTGCGCTGGGGCGACATGGACGCCGAAGGCCATGTCAACAACACCGGCTGCTTCCGCTTCATGGAGGAAACCCGCATGCGCTGGATCTCCGGCATGGGCATCCCCACGGTGCCGCCGCATCCGGTGATTGTGCTGCTCGACGCCGCTTGCCATTACGTGCGCTCAATCGATTACCCGGCGACGGTCAGCGTCGCGCTGTCCGCGGGGAGGGTGGGTCGTACCAGCCTGCAGACGCATTACAAGCTGACTCACGTCGAGTCCGGCGCGGTGTGCGCCCATGGTTACGCAACGCTGGTGTGGTACGACATGGTGCAGCAAAAGGCCGTGCCGTTGCCGGACCTGATCAGGAAAGCCTGCGCTGCAGTCTGATGTGCGTCCTTCGCGCCATCCTGTGTTTCGCGCAGGTGCTGCCTGCGGCCGCGCACACCGCCGAGCCGCGCGACATGGCGCTGCACCATGCTTCGGGACTGCCAGGCGGCGAGGCGCAGATGGTGCGGGTGTGGGGCGGCAAATCACTGCAGCTCGCAGTACATGATCGCCATCACCTGCTGCGCAGCTGAGTTCACGATGCCCATGAAGTGTGGGACGTCACGCTGCCGGGCCCGCCGCAGCGCGTTGCCGTGGTCGCCGACAATCTGCGCGGCACGCACAAGACCTGGTGGGAGTGCGATACCGGCATCGCCTAATTGGTTTCAGGCGTGCCCGGGCGGCGCTTCGCTGATGACACAGATTTTTGATTTTAGTCATCCGCTCAAGCCGCGCTTCATCCGCAACTATGAACTCGAAGGTCAGCGGCCGGGGTGCGTGCGCTAGATTTCCGTGATCCTTACCTGCCGCATGAGATTGCGTACTACTTGCCCGAGAGCGGTGGCCGCACGGTGACCACCAACAACGTCGAGGTCGACGACCGAGATTACATCTCATTTACATTGTCGATCGCCACGGACTTGGCATGCAATTTTTGCGGCTGACAGTTGCAGCGCGAGAGGCGGCAGGGTTTCCGCTGGATAGGCAAGGCTTCGGATTTGCCGGCACCTACGCTGATGATCTGACCATCACGATCGCGGCTAAATAATAGCCAGTGGTGGCGGGTGGGCGGCGCAAGCCGGTATCCCTTCCCTTGAGAAACCCCGCTCCGGCGGGGTTTCTTATTGGTATACGGACTTCAATGGACTTGATTGCGGGCCTGGGCGGTGCGCCGGGGTTTCCGATGCTGGTGAGGGTTTGAAAGGCGGGGTTGAGCTGCCGCAGCCGTTGCAAAATGCGAGAGTTGCAACAGTTGGATAGGGGATTGGGTGCGGAGTGGTTTTTTTAAGTGATTGAATCTAATCGGTATTTCTCTGCATGGTGGGCTGGCACGCGATCTGCTCTATGTCAGGCAAGGCTGAATAAAAGCCGAGCTCTTTTAACCACCACTGACTATTTAAGGAGATTCATCATGCTGCTCGGGCCAGGTTCACGTAAGGGTCTGATTGTCAATGATATTTGACAATACCACTATATGGCAGTTTAATGATTGCATGATTAAACGCTTGGGTGAATATTTGCGACTGATTTGCTAACTATGCGCGAATTCTAACGACAGGCAATCAATGAAAATCGCGACGAAGTGGACTGCTTTTTGGCTGTCTGCGCTGATACTGGTTTCTTATGCCGGTATCGAACGTTATCTGTCGTGAGGGTGTCCGGATTTTTGTGTAAACGGGTTTCAGTTAATGCTGCGGCATCCGGTCCGTAAACTGAATGGTAAAGCGGTTTAAGGCGGCCTTCCAGTCCC
>Ga0209358_10001880_pt1 | contig 16352 bp, 5 predicted proteins | sample LauGreFa1BDMLBSN_2_FD_187574 | JGI IMG/M metagenome (GOLD analysis project Ga0209358, IMG submission 187574) | Freshwater lake microbial communities from Lake Michigan, USA - Fa13.BD.MLB.SN (SPAdes) (version 2) | ecosystem: Environmental > Aquatic > Freshwater > Lake | place: Lake Michigan, USA... | reverse complement strand
TTCCAACTCACAAGATGATGATAGCATGGTGATGTGACTGTCCAACTCACAAGTTGACATCATGATGATGTTACATTTATGTATCTGTCCAACTCACAAGATGATAATAGAATGACTCGGACGATGTGTCTGTAGAAACACCATCGCACCAGCCCGGAGTCGGAGTCACGTTGTGAGTTGGACGCGCTCTTAAACACGGCTGGTGCGATGGTGTTTCTACAGACACATCTTCATTCTATTATCATCTTGTGAGTTGGACAGATACATCATCATGATATCAACTTGTGAGTTCAACAATGGACAGTCACATCACCATGCTATCATCATCTTGTGAGTTGGACAGTCACATCATCATGCTATCATCATGCTATCCATCATCTTGTGACTCAAGTTTATCCCTCCCAAACGAAGATTTTGGAAGGATGAACAAAAGATGAAATACGGATGTTCGAAGCACTTTTCAAGTGCGTGAGTAATCGATTTGGGTAACTAACCATTGTCTTTTGTTCATCCTTCCAAAAATCTTCGTTTGGGGACTCAATGGGGAGCATGAAGTTGTTACTCAGAACTTTATGCTCCCCAAACGAAGATTTTGGAAGGAGGAACAAAAGACGAAATCCGGATTTTCGAAGCACTTTTCAATGGCTCTTGGCCCAAATTGAGTACTCACGCACTTGAAAAGTGCTTCGAAAATCCAGATTTCATCTTTTGTTCATCCTTCCAAAATCTTCGTTTGGGAGGTGTAAACTTGTGAGTTGGACCCGCTCCTTTAACACGGCTCGCACGCACGCTCCTTTAACACGGCTCGCACGCACGCTCCTTTAACACGGCTCGCACGCACGCTCCTTTAACACGGCTCGCAAGCACGCTCCTTTAACACGGCTCGCACGCACGCGCCTTTAACACGGCTTGTGCGATGGTGTTTCTATAGACACATCGTCCGAGTCATTCTATTATCATCTTGTGATTTGGACAGATACATCATCATGATATCAGCTTGTGAGTTGGAAAGTCACATCGTCATGCTATCATCATCTTGTGACTCAAGTTGTGAGTTGATCACAATATGGTGATAGCAGATGGGTGATTGATTAAGATTGTGTCCGACGCAGAGCAGCGCATCACGACTGCATCAGTGGCAGCATCACTCGTGTTAAAGGGCGTGCGTGCTGTAAACGTGCAGAGCCCTTTCAACGGGATTGTTCAGTAGCATCTCCATGCCACTCGACGTCGTCGACGAGCACCCACGCACTCACGATGTTCTTTTGTGTGACCATTAAATAATCTGAAAAAGGGTCCTGAGTGGCGTCGATGCCAAATACTCGTCGCGGCATCGCGCGAGCGAGGCGTCGATTTTCTTGACCTTGTTGAGCAGGGTGGGTAGCGCAGTCGCATCCAGGTACTCGAGTGCCAGGCGCTCGATGGACTGGTCCAAGGCATCGGAGCGCGACAGGGCTTCGCGATGGAAGCGACCTTGAAAGTCCTTTCGTGAGCACCTGGTGACGAACGAAAGCAGCGCATCCATCAGCTGCTCGTGGTTGGCATTGTGTTGATGCTTGTGGATGTGCGCCTCGTGGTCGTCCATTTCGCCCCAGATGATGATGTTGCCGGACTCTTGAACACGAAGCGTGTGAGGTGGACCAACCGCCCGTGAACCGTGCTTTTCCGGCGTTCGCCCGATGCACTGAGTAATACAGTGAGTATTGCACTCTTGTGCAAGGCGATTATCCATGCGACCCGTCTGGACTTGCCTTGCTCGTGGTTTAAATCCTTTTTTCAATGGGAAACGTGCCAGTGCTACTAGCACCGTCGCACGTCGTCCGCACACAGAGAACATCGAGTCAGCGACCATTGTACGTTCGTTGGAACGCCATCGTCAATGCGAAACGCATATCTAAACAAGCGGATGTGGATGCTTTTTTTCCTTTTGTTGATCGTACTGAGCCTGGTTTGTGATAGTCGACCTGTACCGAGACGCATCATTACACTCACCCACCAGTTGGGTGGAGATGCATCTTCGGTCAAAGCGCGCGGGATAAGCATCCGAAACATCGGAGATAGCCCACTTCGATTCAGCAAGGTGGGGTTTTTCCAAACAACGGACGATGCCCAGTCCAATCGGGGCGAGCTCGTCGGACAAAGCCCGTCGAGCGTCCGCCTCTACACGACGGGCATCGCACTCATTCTCGGCAGTGGCGTCGAATTCGAACCGACCGGCTCGTACTTGGAGGTCAGCAGTGCGAACAACATCACCCTTTTACCCAAGACGGCCCTCGTGATTGACTTTGCGACCGACGTGTCTTTTCGAGCCGTGCGTCTCGGCAAGTTGGACCGGTTCACCGACCCGACGGCGTGTCGTCTCCAATGGAGCACGAGCGGTCCGTTTGTGACGGTCGCCGACGCCGCGTTCTCGACGCCGATGTTCATGACCTTTCGGAACGGCGACACGCAGGCGAACGCGTTCCTGAGGGCCGACGGCACGCACGTCGCGCCAAGCGGAATCTTCACCGCATCGCCGTCGTCGTTCAGCGACCTCCAAGCGTCGAGAATTGTGGTCGTGGCGAAGCAGGTCGGTGCGCAGTCCATCGTGGTCCCGACGAAACTGGTGAATGCATCCGTGCTGATCGTCGGCGGCGGCGGTGGCGGGGCGTTTGCCGGCGGCGCCGGTGGCGGCGCCGGTGGCATCGTGTACGTCGCCAACGCGACGATCGACGCGGGGACGTACTCGGTGACGGTCGGTGCGGGCGGCGCCGGAGCGGGGCACGATGGGGCTCGTGGGACGACGGGTGGTGACTCGGTCGCGTTCGGATTGACCGCGCACGGGGGTGGGGGCGGCTCACACGTCGACAGTGGCCTGCAAGGTGGCTGCGGAGGGGGCGCCGGATACGGCGGTGGCACCGGCGGTGGCGTTACACCGGGCCCTCGGAGTGGAACGGCCCCCATCGGCTCGTGGGTCAGGTATGGCAACGTCGGAGGTAGCAACCCTAGGAGTAACGCGGGGCGCAACTACGGATGCGCGGGTGGCGGTGGCGTCGGAGCGGTCGGTGGCGAGTGTACGTCGACCTACGGCGGGGACGGTGGAGACGGAATGCCCGACTGGTCGGACATGGGAGCCGCAGCGGGCGTCGGACACGAAGTGAGTGGGGTGTACTGGTTCGGTGGCGGCGGCGGTGGCTCGTCCGAGAACAACCTCTCGGGCAAAGGCGGAAAGGGCGGTGGGGGCGGTGGTAGTAGCGGGATTCTCGCGAGTCCCAACCTCAGCGAGCCGAAGGCCAAGAGCGGGCTCGCCAACACCGGCGGCGGTGGCGGTGGTGGCCGCATGTCGCCGCCGTCGAACCAACCGCCGGCCGGTTCGGGCGGGTCGGGCGTCATCATCGTTCTAGGACAGAGAAGCGTGGGTCCGAGTCCGAGTCCATCGACCGCGACTCCGGGAGTAAACGCCGATGCAACGTGGACTCCCGCGCAGATGGCGACGGCGATTTGGCTGGACGCGACCGACGCGAGCACGCTGAAAACGGTCGGTGGTGCAGTGAGCCGTGCGGTGAGCGAATGGCGGGATAAAAGTGGCAACGCGAGGCACGCCGTGCAGTCCGACGCTGCGCGAATGCCGTCGAGCGCATCGAAGACGGTCAACAACCTACCGGTCGTCACATTCGATGGGGTCGACGACTACATGGACGTGCTGAGCCCGGTGCTGCGAGACCAATCAACGCCCAATCTGTTCTACGTCTTTGTGCGCAATGGTCGGGGGAGCGGGGACGATGGTTACCGAGCGGAGGTAACGCCTCTGCCCAGCAGCGGGAACGACAACGGCGCGTTTCACTATGTCAACCCCAGCGGACTCGGTGCAAGTTATCCTCTGTACTCCCGTGGGTGGGGGCAATACGACCTCTCGACCGGCGCGCCGTACGTCGACGACTCGCCAGAGCTCATCAGCTTCGCGACACTCGGGGGGCGATGGAACGTGTACCGGAACGGCTCATCGGAGGGTGGCGGTGTCGCCGCGACGGCCCTAACGGACACGACGGGCATCCGTCTGGCACATCAGGTCCATAAGTCGAGAACATCGAGCATTTCGCTCGCGGAGGTCATTTTGGCATTCGGCGCGTCAAACGAAACGCGCGAGCGCATCGAGGGGTACCTTGCGTGGAAGTGGGGCGTCGTCGGTAAACTCCCGAGCAACCATCCATACAAGCAGCGAAAACCTACGTAAGGTCATGCTTTGATTTCCAAAATCTTCTGGAAGATAAGCTCATGTTCCCCAAACGAAGATTCGGGACGGATTGACAAAAGATGAAATCTGGATTGTCGATAACCCAATCAGGCCTGTTCTGTTCGAGTTAGCCGTGTTCAACACGGGGCAACTTTTCGGAGACATGCACTACTACAAAAAGTCGGGAGAAAAAGGATGATAAATGGTTAAAGCGAGAGTTGAAGCGAATCGAAAAGCTGGCGTCGAATCGTGTGGCATCGATGTAACGACGGACAAGCGATGCAACTTGAAAACGACGCTACATCATGGGTTTTGTCAATTAAACCCCGACACAAATCGGTGTGCGTTTCGAACCAACCCACGAAGCCCAAATAAAACGAAGTATACCCTCGATTCTATTCGGAGTCAGTTGGATGAAACGCGAACAAAGCCGACGTCGACCGAGACACTCGAAGAACCAAGTGAGACCGAGGAAGTTGACCAAAGTGGTCTTCACACGTTCACTCCAGTCGAATTGCGTGATTTAATGCAACGATTGAACATTGAGGATGATGCCGATATCGACCCATTCACACAGATACGCAACCATCTGGCTGGTAAGTTTTGTCGATGTGTTGATAGCATTCGTGAACGTCAAAACGGACGACCAACCGACTACCCACCCCAACAAACGTGCCGATATAGCATCTTCAACCGACGTGGACTTGCTTCGCATCGCATTTCGTGTTGGGATGTCGTCGATGGCAAGCCTGTGTACAATCCACAGTTGAAACCGAGTAAGCGTAGTAGTGTTGTGTTGAGTAAAGGCCCGTCCTGGTCACCCGTTGCAACGCAGTCAAGTAGCGCACGCAAGCACCGTCCCTAAAACAGCATTCTGCCACAAGCTATGCTCCCCAAACGAAGATGTTGGAAGGAGGAACAAAAGATGAAATGCGGATTTTCGACTGACTTTTCAATGGTTCGTGGCCCAAATCGAGTACTCAATCCCTTGAAAAGTGCGTCGAAAATCCGGATTTCATCTTGTCGCGAGCAAAAAATCCGCACTTTCAGGCGTCGGGTAAGAAAATCGATAACAACAAAGCAATGATTTTGTCATTTCAATGCACGTCATTCTGACTCATGCAACTCTACTTGCCATTTTCATTACCTTTGCACGGGCTTTCCTACCCAGAACCTTGCTTTTGTTATCGATTTTTCGTATCTACTTTTCATGCCACTTTCGACCTAGGAACTGAAAGTGCGACTTTTTGCTTGCGACAATGAGTACGAACGGTTTGTGCGGCCTTCGAAAATCGCTTGGGAGGGTAGAATCCCATGCTCCCGAAACGAAGATTTTGGAAGGTCTCTTGTCGGACTCGTTTGGTATGGGTACCGTAAAATGTTGTGGCACCGCCTAGGTCGTCGGATGGTAGACAACAAAGAGATAGCGATTTAAATATCAAAATAAAGAAATTTGGCGACATACAGATGCCATGCTTGCAGAATCTCCCAAATGAGATCGTCGTCATGATCTTTCTCCCAGAACTGCCCAAATGCTTACAGCATTCGGAAATTTCAATCGTGACGATGATGGCTCTTCATTTTTGGCGTCGACACGTTCGATTCGTCCTACGTGACATACGATACATGAAAAAGTTGGGGTACCGCTGCACACGCTTTGTCATTCCAATTCCCGTCTTGCGACAAACCTGCTCGGCGTTATATGCCCAATTCCAGTGGCCTGTGCCATATTGGTCGGGCCAAATATTGCCAGACGCGCTCGACGCGCTCGACACGCCAGACTCGCAGTACCAATGGCGCTACGACCGCGAATACATCTGAGAAAACACGGTCGATTTAGACGCCTTTTATCCGACATAGCGAGCAACAAAGCAACAATCCATTGAACGATTTCGCACCCACTACTTAACGACGGAATCTGCATACGCGAGTACAAATTCAGGCCGAGTTTACATGTGGATGCGAAATCGCGCCATTCTTTGTTCGCGTCATGGCAAGCGCCCCCTTCCAAACGAAGATTTGGGATGGTTGCTCCAACATTGCGGACACTGTGGCGAGCAAAAAGTCGCACGTTCGGGCCTCGGCCGAATAAGAAACATTATCCCTCACTCACTCGATTTGGACTTCGAATCGTCGAAAAGTGCTTCGAAAACACACTGGTTTGTGCGGCATTCGAAAATCTTCGTTTGGGGGTAAAGTTACAATAACGAAGGGCTTATTCCGTCGTTGTACGTTTCTGTAATTTTATAAGACTCGGTTACCTTTAGCTTCTGTAAATCTCCAAACGTTTGTTCCAAAATTGCAATCATATCCGGCTTTGATTTTATTGGACCTTCAAATTGTTCTTCGTGAGTATAAAAATGGGTTTCTTTTGTTCCAATTGGATCGGTGCGACCACTGCCAATCCATGCCCAACCATCTGGAAATTGAGCATATTTCCAATATGTTTTAGGACGTGTGTAAAATACAAATAGTGTCTGTGAGCATTTGTCTACCATCCTATTTATCAGTAAGTATAAATTTAGTTGTGTGACGCCATCCGTTACGAGCAACCGACGCATAGGATGATATCATGATGATGTGTCTGTCGACATCACCAGATGATGATATCACGACGATGAGTCGATCGGCTGCAGGTACCACCCGGACCGTCACATGTAACCCTCCCAAACGAAGATTTGGGAAGGAGGAACAAAAGATGACATCCGGATTTCGAAGGAAGCACTTTTCAAGGGCGTGAGTACTCGATTTGGGCTACGAACCATTGAAAAGTCAATCGAAAATCCGGATGTCATTTTTGTTTCTCCTTCCCAAATCTTCGTTTGGGAAGCATGCCATTGTACAGTACGCTCCCCCTAAATGGCATTTGTAACGGTCATAATATCATCCTCACGTCGCGAGATCGAGGCCAGTCGGTATGGCGAACAAAAAATGGCGCAACTTCGCACCCGCTACTTGACGACGGAACTTGCATACGTGAGTACTCGACAATCAGGCCAATTTAAAATGGACATTAAATGATTTACAAGAAATGTGTCGAATAAATAAATAAATAGACAGACACATCGTCATTTCAATGGTGTGAGCAAAACGTGCGAATTCAAAGGATGCTGTTGTAAAGTCCAGAATTTGTTAAGCGTGTGGAAAATGTGAGTACACCGTGCTGATGGCTTTCAAGCAGGTGCGCGTCCTGTGTCGACCGCATGCACGCGACGGGCCTCGTCGGCCTCGGCCTTGTTCTCGGCGTGCATGGCAGCATACTTGGCCTTGGTGTCGGCGTCCGCCGCCTTCCACCGCTCGCCGAGTAGTTTGAGCATCGCGGAGTTGGGCGTGTCGGGTTGGTCACGCTTGATCGCCGCACGCTCGGCTTGCGAAAAGAGAACGAACGCCGAGAGGGCCCGCTTCGGTGCGTTGGGATCGACGACCTTCTTACGCGTCGTGGGTTTGGGCGTGTGAGTGGTGTCTGCCGACTCGGCGTCCGAATCGTTCTTTGTGTCGGCCGCATGCACGCGACGGGCCTCGTCGGCCTCGGCCTTGTTCTCGGCGTGCATGGCCACATACTTGGCCTTGGTGTCGGCGTCCGCCGCCTTCCACCGCTCGCCGAGTAGTTTGAGCATCACGGAGTTGGGCGTGTCGGGTTGGTCTCGCTTGATCGCCGCACGCTCGGCTTGCGAAAAGAGAACGAACGCCGAGAGGGCCCGCTTCGGTGCGTTGGGATCGACGACCTTCTTACGCTTCGTGGGTTTGGGCGTGTGAGTGGTGTCTGCCGACTCGGCATCCGAATCGTCCTTTGTGTCGGCCGCATACACGCGACGGGCCTCGGCCTTGTTCTCGGCGTGCATGGCAGCATACTTGGCCTTGGTGTCGGCGTCCGCCGCCTTCCACCGCTCGCCGAGTAGTTTGAGCATCACGGAGCTGGGCGTGTCGGGTTGGTCTCGCTTTATCGCCACACGCTCGGCTTGCGAAAAGAGAATGAAAGCCGAGAGGGCCCGCTTCGGTGCGTTGGGATCGACGACCTTCTTACGCTTCTTGGGGACTGGTGCTTGCGCGGACACCGACTCGGCGTCCGAATCGTCCTTTGTGTCGACCGCATACACGCGACGGGCCTCGTCGGCCTCGGCCTTGTTCTCGGCGTGCATGGCAGCATACTTGGCCTTGGTGTCGGCGTCCGCAGCCTTCCACCGCTCGCCGAGTAGCTTGAGCATCGCGGAGTTGGGCGTGTCGGGTTGGTCTCGCTTGATCGCAGCACGCTCGGCTTGCGAAAAGAGAACGAACGCCGAGAGGGCCCGCTTCGGTGCGTTGGGATCAACGACCTTCTTACGTTTCTTTGGTTTTAGGGCATTTGTTGGCGCGCTCGCGACGGTCTTCAACGCTACCGGTTCGTCAGACGAATCGTTAGGGTCGATTGGAACACGCATCGGGGCATCGTGAGGTGTTTGTGTGTTCATCAGTCGAGTATGAATGATTGATGAATGCAAGCCTTTTAAATCATTTTTCGAGTGACGTGTTTACAAGTACACAATGTGAACCAGATGTCGGTAAAAAAGAACGGTGACAGGCACCATTGAATCTTCGTCGCGCACTGAGCTTTGTCTGTCGAACTCACCTAGTTGCGAGCAACAAATTGCGCAAATTCAGGCCCCACTTAACTTAAGGAACGAAGTTGAGTATGGTGTGAGTACTCATATTTGGGCCAATGTTTCTCACACATGACCATATGGGTAGGTCTGTTGAGTTCGAAATCGGCCCAAATATGAGTACTCACACCATGCTCAACGGCGTTCCTTAAGTTAAGTGGGGCCTGAATTTGCGCAATTTGTTGCTCACGTCACGGCGAATTCACAGGCCGAGTCGCCGCATGATGATAGGCTGTCATTTTAAACTTTACCCCTCCCAAACGAAGATTTCGGAAGGAGGAACAGAAGAGGAAATCCAGATTTTCGATATACTTTTCAATGGTTCGTAGCCCAAATCGAGTACTCACGCCCTTGAAAAGTTCTTCGAACATCCGGATTTCCTCTTTTGTTCCTCCTTCCAAAATCTTCGTTTGGGAGGGGTAAATTGTGACTCATTTACAGCATCACGAGAATGATCGCATGACGATTCATCGACGAAGAGCGTCGCACCTATCGTGTAAAAGGGACGTGCGTGCGAGCCGTGATGGGCCGGTGGAACTCACATGATGATGACAGCATGACGACGCGCCGGTCGTCGATTCACTGACAATGTCAGATTCACTGTCGAACGCAAACACAAGAATCGTTACATGATGATAGTCACGATATAGCAAACTACCCCTCCCAAACGAAGATGTCGGAAGACCGAACGAACCGTTCCGAGTGCGTATCCAGGGGAAGCACTTTTCAAGGGCCTGAGTACTCTATTTAGGCAACTAATCGTTGAAAAGTGCTTCCCTGGGATACGCACTCGTCGAAATTTATGCTCCCCAAACGAAGATTTTGGAAGGATGAACAAAAGATGAAATCCAGATTTTCGACTGATTTTTCAATTGTTCGTAGCCCAAATCGAGTACTCACGCCCCTGAAAAGGTGCTTCGAACATCCGGATTTCATCTTTTGTTCCTCCTTCCAAAACCTTCGTTTGGGAGGGGTAAATTGCACTCGTCGAAAACGCACTCGTCGAAAAAGGCTCGTTCGGTCAGAATCGGTCTTCCAAAATCGTTTGGGGAGCATGAAATGATTTAAAAAGATTCGAGATTTGACACGCACCGGACGATGACGACCATTGATGCAACTCGAGTGCATTCGTCGAGTGAGTCGGCGCACCCTGACACGCTTGATGCCAAGCCTCGTCCGAAGGGACGTAAGCACTCGCTACAGCGTGGCATCCGAATACACGAAGATGCGCGTCGAGGATACACGACGCGCAAACCATCCCTCTACTTTGACGGTCGCTCGTACGAGTACACCGAGGATACTGGCGCGACGTTTGAGGTGGTCTATTCCAATCACGACTCCAAAGACCCCGCCGACCGAACGCTCACCGTATCGTCGGTGTGCGACGGGCACGCGGGATACCTTGCATCGTATACGACGACGAAGCGCATCCGAGAGTTGTTTTCCACGTGCATTGTAGATGCGAAAGGAGACGTCGTGGTCGCATTGGAGCGTTTGTTCGCCAAGCTCGCCGGGGAGACGGCGCACTTGACCAGCGGGACGACGTGCAACGTTACCGTCTTTGACCCGCTGCAGAAGAAGGTCTACATCGCGAGCTTGGGCGATAGCCCGACGCTCCGCTATCGCAAGGGACCTCGTGGAAAGTTTCGGTTGGTGTGGAAATCGGACGACCACGATTGCGCCGACCCAACGGAGGTCGAGCGGATGGTCCGAATACACCAGCAGCACGGCGATGAGACGGCCGACGCCGACGCGGTCGTCTATCAGGTGATGAACGGCGACCAGCCGACGGGCGTGTGGCGAAATCGCCAGACGCAGTGCATGCTTCACTCGTCGTTCGGAGATTTGCACAACAACTACTATCCCAAGATGGTCAACACGGTGCCGCGCATCTACACGCAAGACTGGTCGACGCTGCAACGGTCGGACGTGTGGGTGCAGTGCACGGACGGGCTGTTGGAGTGGCTGACCCACTCGCTTATATGCATCCAACCGAGGAGCGACCTGCGAGTGCCTGAGATTGCGCGGCACTTGGACCAATGCCACCGACACCCAAACGTGGCCCATAGCCTGCACGAGATGCAAATCGAGTCGATGTTGCGCGCGCGGCTCGATGCGCATCCCACCCGGCATGACAGCACTCGGGAGTGGGTCGAATCGACGTTTGACAACCATCTCACCAAGGTCTTTACGTGGGATGGATGATGGCTCGAGTCGGACCGTTCGACACATCATGCTATCAGCGCCTATCTGTTCATTATGTGTGTTCGAAGTTGAATCGAAACTAACTCTACAGACGCATCACCATGCTATCATGTTGTAATTTCTACAGACGCGTCATCATGCTATAATGAAAGTTCCATGAGTGAAAATATTTGCGAGACTTACACACGCCGGATTGGGCTTGTCAGTCAAGGTGTCGGCTTCAACGAAGACAACATACTTGCATCGCATCGTCGTTCTTGTCCAGTCAGTTGTTGGTAAGTCTGGGAAATGTTTCCCTCATGGCAGACATGGCATAGGAACAAAAGAAGCAATCCGGATTTTTCGAACCACTTTTCAATAGTTAGTTTCCCAAATCGAGAGTACTCTAGGCCCTGAAAAGTGCTTCCTTCGAAATCCGGATTGCTTCTTTGTTCCTCCTTCCAAAATCTTCGTTTGGTGAGCATAAATTGTTGTCGTTTGAGTTCAAAAGACACTGCATCATGCTACTTTAACACGGCTGGCATGCACGCCCTTTAACACGGCTGGCATGCACTCCCTTTAACACGGCTGGCATGTACGCCCTTTAACACGGATGGTATGTAATGACAGCATCATCGTATGAGTTCGACAGACACCTCATGCTTTCATCTTGTGATTTATAATAGACACATTGTGATGTGATTTCGACATGAATAGTTGGCTGGCATGCACGCCCTTTAACACGGCTGGCACGTAATGACAGCATCGTCGTATGAGTTCGACAGACTATTACAGATAAAGCATCATGCTATCATCATGTCGTGATTTCGACAGAAGCATCATGCTATCATGTTGTGATTTCGACAGAACATCATCAACGATTCATCATGCTATCATCATGTTGTGAGTTCGAAAGGCGTCTGATTGTCAGTGATTTTCACGGATAAATTGAGCGGATTCACTCACGACTGCTCTCCATTCTCTGCAAATCCGCTTGTTTCCGATATATGATGCTTTGCGAATGACCGGAAATAAACGTACTAGATAGACACTTCCACCATGCGCATCGACCTTTTCGGCGATGTTCATCAGACCATCAACCTGTTTCGACCGTACGTGGATAGCGGCGTTGCGTTCACGTCCGACCACACGATGTGCGGTCAGTTGCATGGCTGGGGCAACTCCACTTCGCACGCCCTCGACCATGTGCTCACGTTCCCATCGATGGGAGACGTGCTACCGGACGACCCGCGCCCCCATTCGCACGTCGTCCACATCGGCCTGGTGCACGGGCCCTTCGACTCGGGCCACATCCAATGCGACCTATCAGTCGCCGATTCGAGTGGCGTTGGCGTGCCGGTCGCGTCCGTCGCGTCCAGCGTGCTGGCCATGTCGGTCTACCGCGGGAACGGCTGGTCGGTCGGCGATGTCGGGTCCCGACGTCTGGCCACACGCACGCGTCGATGGGAGGCAACCACCGCCGAGCTCTGCGTGCTCGACGCATCGGGCGCCGTCGCCGACACCGGCGTCACGCTGCACGTCTTCACGACCGTGCCGTACGCTCGCACCGGGCACGTCGATTGGGCCCGCGTAACCGTGCGCCTGCGGGTGTGGCACACGCCGGTCTGCGCTCCTCTTGTGTTGCCGTTGGATTTGAGCCCATCGCGCCCCACCTTTCCGACGTGCGTCCCCGCGTGGTGCACCTGGACCGACGACGCGACCGCGCAGGTGTGCACGTCCGGCCGCGTCGGGTGCGTCGTGTGCGCGTGCGTCGACGGCGAGCGCCCCCCTGTCGACCCGATGCGCCGTCGCGACGACCGAATCACCGTGCTGAACACGTGGGTCCCTGGGCAGCACGTCGTGCAGTTCCTCGCGCTGGAGGCGACGCAGGCGAGTGGACTGGTGCTCACGCGTTGCACCGCCGAGCGCGTGGTCTCGGTCGTGACGAGCAGCCGGATGGAGATGCTTGCGTCGCCGTTCGACGGCAGTGGCTGTTGCACCTTGGCGACGGTCGTCGATGCGGTGGCGAACGGCTCGCCGACCGTGTTCCAATCGTCGGTGAAAAAGTTTATCAGCCGACGTTCCGTGTGGTGCGCACAGGAGGATGGCGCTTCCCACGTTGGGCGCTCGTTCGCCGACTACAGCGCTGAGAGGCAACAGCGGTGGTACGACCAGGTGATCCGCCCTATTTTGGTCGACGGCCTGTTTCGCGTGTGCACCGAATTGAGCAGCACGTACCGACTCTTCGCGTACGATGCTCGCGCGTCAGCGGATGGTCCAGCGGCGACAGCGCAGTCGCCCGAGTTTTACGCACAGCCGTACGTCGGAACATACAAAAAGGTTGCGAGTGCGCGGATACTCTCCTCGTTCGTCGACTGCGAGACGCCGTTCCCGGCGTCGGTGTCGACCTCGGTCCTAACGTCGTACATGCGCCGGTTCATGTTGGGCCTGCTGTTTCAAGGACACGGGGACGCGCAGTTGCTCACGAGCGTGTCGTGCGCACTCTCCATGTCGCAGTATGCAGTCTCGTTGCTCGAAAAGTACGCATCGTCGGCGGTGAATGACCGGCTGGTCGTCACTCTGCCGGCGCTGACCATCCCAAGCGTGGGTATCCCGGACGCCACGACCCGCATCTACCCGCGCGTCCACTCGAGCGCCTACGCCACAGCCCCCACCGCCACCACCACCACAACCGACCAACGGGGCGCCTTCCTCGTCGTGGTGTGCGTCGGGGCGCTCGACGACATCGACCGCGATGCGTCGGGGACGATGATGGTGCTTGACGTGCTCCGCCCTCGCTTGACGACGGTCGGTCCGATCCCGTCGCTCGTGTGGACGACACCCGAGTCGATCGAGGAGGGGCAAACCTACGCGCTCTTTGTCGCGCGGGTGGCGGTCTCGCGACCGTCCTTGTACTTGACCTCGGAGACGCGCCCGACGTGGTGCGCGTGGAGCCCGGACGCGAGCGGATTCGTGGTGTCCGAAGCCCCGAGCGCGTGGCTGCAGTCGCTGCAGGTCGTGCAACTCGCGATTTGCGCGCCGGCCGTCTCGTACTACGCACGGGTCGACGCGAGCGGCGTGGCGGTGGTGGCGACATCGTCGACGACGACGGGGGGCGAGGTCCTACAGGTCGTCGACGTACAGCGCGCCTCGTTCGACCCGTTGACGCAGACGGTCCGCGTGGCTGGTCCCATTGCCATCTACGACGTGGACATGGCGTACATGCGGCTCGCCGTCTGGTCGGCGACGATGGACCAGACGTACCTCCTCGAGACCACACCCAAACGCGTGAATCGGCTCGTCAACGCCGGTGCGATCGTCCCGACGTTGACGGTAGCGACGTTGCTCGGGGACGTCGGCGCTTTCATCTCTCCAATCGTCCTCATCCCGAACCTCCCGATTTGGGTCGAGTTTACCTTTGTCTTCCCGGGTAACAAGACGTGCTTCAGCGGGCCGGTCGAGCAGTTGCTGAGCGCGCTCGTCGCCACGCCGGCCGGTGCGTGCGTCGTCCCCTCGCCGACGGACGGCGCGAACATTCGGTTCGGCTCTCCGGCGCAGTCGCCGACGAGCCTCCTCGTGCGCATCACGTTACACGGCGACTACGCGACGCGGCCACCCGAGCCCATCCAGTTTTCGTTTCAACTGGCCGGCTCGTCCTCCCGCATCCCGTTCACCCTGCCGTCGTCGAGCGTGTGGGCCTTCCCCCACGTGCGGAGCACGACCATCCGACCGGGCGTCGTCGCGGTGGGCGAGACGGTCGGCTTTGAGACGCAGTTTGACGTGCCGTACGGGCGGCCGTGCCCGCCGTCCGAGAGTTGGCTCGCCGTCGACGTGCTGATCGCGCCGATCGCCGCGTTGGGCTTTGTCACGCGCAGCACGCTACAAGACCAGGCGATCGTCGACGCGAGCGGCGAATTGTCGGCGTTCTGGCGAGCCCATGGCATCGGCGCGTCGAGTCTCACATCGGGGACGTGGAACCGCGACGCTTCGCTCACAGCGACGACCACAGCGACGCTACGGTACACGTACAACGTGCAGGAGGACGTCGCGCACGGCGGCCTGATGCAAATGCGGCTGGTGGGGACGCGCTACCTCAGCCCGATCTTCACCTGGACGTCGAGTGGCAGCGGGATGCTGCCTGACCTCGACGCCGTCGCCTCGCCGCTCACTTCGAGCACCATCTACACGTTCCCGGTCGCGCTTGACATCGAATCGACGTCGACGGTCGAGGCGAAGGTCGAGACGACGGTGGGCGTGTTCCGTGCGTTACACACGGTCGACCTCACCTACGTCCGATGCGTGGGTGGCGACGGACTCACGCTGGGCGCCGGCGTGTCGCGGATGTGGGCGACGTTCCGCTCCTCGACCTCTCCGTCGGCGGTGGGCATGGTGGTCGACTGCAGTGGTGGCGTGGTCGCACCACCGCAACATGTCGTCGACGCCAGCGGTGGCTCATCGGCCTACGTGCGCTTCTCGCGGGTCGTAATGGCGTCTGGGTACGACAGCGTGCAGTTTTCGGTCGAAGTTCGCGCGCCGTCAACGATGGTGTATCGGACGATCAGCACGCCGATCCAGTACGTCGCCCCGGCGCCGACGGCCATCCGCGTCGCGTCGACCGTCTCGTCGGTGCATCCGGGCTACGTGCTCGTGGAGGGCTACACGTCGGTCGTGTCGTTTACGTTCGACTACGGCACCACCGACCCTCGCAACGCCTTCACTCCCATCGCACGACCCACCGACTACTTTCGCTCCTTGTCGCTCGTGGATGGGAGTGGCCAGCAGCTTACGGTCGCTGTGGTCACCGACGGGTCGGGTCGCACCAGCCTCGTCTCGTCGGCGTACTTTGACGCGACCGGTTACACGGTCCACGTCCCCATCTGCCTATCGAGTCTCCAACGACCGACGGACTTCAAGTGCGAGTTTGCGACGTACGACCGGGTGGCCGTCCTGTACTCGGACCTCGTGTCGTACGCCCAGATATACCGATTCCCCGACCCGCCGAGGCTTGCGCATGTCTCGTTCCCGAGCCTTTCGACGAGCGCGCTGCTAGACGCGAGCGGCTGTGTGATGGTGACCGTGGGGCCGACCGTCCGTTGTGCGGTCGCGCTGGTGGGTGGGAGCGGCGTGCTGCCTGCTGGTGGGTCGCACGAGGTGCGGTTTGCAGACGGGAGCGCGAGGACCGTGCGGGACGTGGCTAACGACGTCGACACGAACCAAGTGGTAACCGACTTTTCCCTCAACGCGGGAGCGTCCACCACCGTCTTTGCCACCCTGACGCTGTCGTTCGCCGGATACACCATAACGTACGCCCCGTTTCC
>Ga0209358_10001879_pt1 | contig 16362 bp, 17 predicted proteins | sample LauGreFa1BDMLBSN_2_FD_187574 | JGI IMG/M metagenome (GOLD analysis project Ga0209358, IMG submission 187574) | Freshwater lake microbial communities from Lake Michigan, USA - Fa13.BD.MLB.SN (SPAdes) (version 2) | ecosystem: Environmental > Aquatic > Freshwater > Lake | place: Lake Michigan, USA... | reverse complement strand
TGGCCCATCTAATTAAACTCAATTTGGCTCTGTACTTTACTTTCTTAGTTTTTGTTGGATAAAAAGCACCAAAAGCTACATAACTTGCTTTATTAGCAAAAGCTTTAGAAGCAAGTATTTTAGAGTTGTGACAAGTTATTCCAATAATTGAATTTTTTTTTAATATTTTTTTTGCAAAGTTAATAGACATGTCTTGCTGACCAAGATGACAGCCCTCAGCTTTTAATATTTTTGCAATATAAGGATCGTCATTTACAATAAAATTAACTTTATATTTTTTAGTAAGTTTTATAATTTTTTTTCCAAGCAATATAATTTGTTCTCTTTTTTGATTCTTAATTCTAAGTTGAAAAAATTTTATAATATTACTTGAAAAAACAAGTTCTAATTTTTTAAGAAATATTTTATGATTAGTAATTTTTTCAGGAGAAATTAAGTAAAGAAATTTACTCAATAAACTAAGCCGCTTTTTTTTCTAAATCTAATTTCCACTTACCTAGTGAGGCAAGACTATTCATCTCAGATCTTGCATCAAATACAGCTTGCACGATAGTCTTGTCATTAATATTTTTTGCCCAAGTTTTTAATGCACTTTGCTGCAGAGCTCTACCGTAGGAAAATGTAAATGCAAATTTTGTATCATTAATTTTATTAATAGAATTTAGGTTTTCAGTTGCTTCAAGTTCACTTTGTCCACCTGAAAGAAAAGCTATTCCAGGAACTTCTTTTGGAACATTTCTTTTTATACAATCAAGGGTTTTTTCAGAAACCTCATTGGTTATATTTTTTTTTCCAGATTCAGAACCATTTAATATCATGTTTGGTTTTAACACTATTCCTTTCAAATTTACTTTATGAATAGCTAGCTGATTAAAACATTCATTTAATACTGCAGTAGTTACGTCGTAGCATTTTTTAATATCATGATTACCATCCATTAAAACTTCGGGCTCAACAATTGGAACCATATTTGCTTCTTGAACAATGGCTGCGTATCTCGCTAGAGCGTGCGCGTTTGCAACTATAGAAGTTTTTGATGGATAGATATTTGATATGTCATAGACAGCTCTCCATTTAGTAAATCTCGCGCCTAATTTATAATATTCAATTAATCTTTCTTTAAGACCATCCAGTCCTTCAGTAATTTTTTCATCATTTGACAGAGCGAGTGGTTTCACTCCTTTATCAACTTTAATTCCAGGAATAATTCCTTGATCAGTCAATAATTTCGAAATAGTTTTACCATTAGAAGCAGTTTGCTTTATTGTTTCGTCAAACAAGATTATTCCACTTATAAAATCTTTAATTTTTTTTGATGTAAAAAGAGCTTCTCGAAAATTTAATCTATTTTCTTCTGTAGAGGGAATTTTTACAGAATCTAACCTTTTAGTCATTGTGCTGTTGCTTTCGTCAGCAGCTAAAATTCCTTTGCCTTTTTGTACCATTGCAAGAGCAATAGACTCGATACTGTTCATAGTACTAATCTTTTAGTTATTTAAAAATTATTTTTCAAGGACTTTTAGTCCTGGAAGTATTTTCCCTTCAAGCCATTCTAAAAAAGCACCACCTGCAGTTGAGATGTAGCTAAATCCATCTTCAGCTTTTGCTTTTTTGATTGCTGCTGCAGTATCGCCGCCACCAGCTATAGAAATTAATAATTTTTTTTGAGTATTTATTTTAATTAATTTTGCGACTTCGTTACTTCCATTAGCAAAAAAGTCTTTTTCAAAAAATCCTAGCGGACCATTCCATAGCAAGGTTTTTGATAGATTAATAATTTCACTAATATTTTTTATAGTATCAACACCAATATCAAAAATAATATCACCAGATTCTATCTCTGATAAACTTTTATTTTTACCAGCAGTACTTTCATTAATCGAAACAACAACATCGTTAGGAATTATTAATTTACAGTTATTTTCATTAGCCGCAGAAATAATTTGTTTTATAGTTTCTTCCTTATTGGGCTCAAACAAGGATTTTCCAATTTCAAAATTGTTATATTTTATAAAATTATTAGCCATTGCTCCACCAATAATCATAAAATCTACTTTTTTGATTAAGTTAGAAATTAAATCAATTTTTGTAGATATTTTTGATCCACCAATAATACAAGTAACAGGCTTATTTGATTTATTAAAAATTTTTTCTAAAGAATTTAATTCATTAACAATTGTTTCCCCGGCGTACGATTTAATAAATTTAGTTATTCCAGTTACAGACGCGTGAGCTCGATGAGAGCACGAAAACGCTTCATTTATATAAATATCTGCAAGACTTGCCAATTGTTTAGCAAATTCAGGATCATTTTTCTCTTCTTCTTTATAGAACCTAATATTTTCTAGAAGAAACAACTCTTTATCTGATTGTCTTATATTGTTTTTAGTCTCTTTATTTAAATAATTATTTAAAAAAACTATGTCTTTTTTAAAAATATTTTCTAATTTATTTTTAACCTGATCTAAAGACAGTCCATCTTTGCCATTTTTTTGAGGTCTTCCTAAATGAGAGCATAAAATAATTTTAGTTTTTTTAGATAACAACTTGTTAATAATATCTTTCATATTAACGATTTTTGTATCGTCAATTACTTTTCCGTCTTTTATTGGAATATTAAAATCTACTCTTAAAAAAATAATTTTATCTTTAATATCTTCGTTGCTAGAAAGCGTATTTAGATTGTTCATGAATAAGGTTGATTATTTATAATTTTTCTTGATTTCAGAGGTAATATTTTCAGAAGTAAGACCAAAATGTTTATATATTTGCTTGTAAGGAGCACTCTTTCCGAATGAATTAATCCCAAAAGAAATCCCATTAGACGTATATTTTTCCCAACCCATTGTAACCCCGGCTTCGATAGTTACTCTAAAAGAGTTTTTTCCTAAAATTTTATTTTTATATTCTTGAGATTGTTTTTCAAATAATTCTAAACAAGGCATAGAAATAACTTTTGATTCTATATTTTGCTCATGTAATTTTTTTTGAACGTCCAAGGCAATCTCTACTTCCGATCCAGTCGCAATTATTGTTAGATTACAATTATCTTTTTTTGAATCACTTATTATGTAACCGCCGTATTGAGTTAAATTTTCTTTAGATTCTTTTTTTCTTACCATTGGTAAATCTTGTCTTGTAAGAGCAAGAACACTAGGAGTGGAATTTGATTTCAAAGCTAATTCCCAAGCCTCCAAAGTTTCTATTGAGTCAGCTGGTCTAAATACATTTAAATTTGGAATTGATCTTAAACTAAGGAGCTGTTCTATTGGTTGATGGGTTGGACCATCTTCTCCAAGGCCGATAGAGTCATGTGTTAATACATATATAACTCTTTGTTTCATTAAAGCGGCCAATCTAATTGAAGGCTTGCAATAATCTGAGAATATTAAAAATGTTCCACCATAAGGAATAGTGCTTTGATCTAGAGCCAAACCATTCATTACACCGCACATACCATGCTCTCTTATTCCATAGTGAATGTATGTCCCGTTAAAATTATTGGCTTTAATTATTTTTTGTGAAGATGATTTTGTATTGTTCGAACCAGTTAAATCTGCAGAACCTCCTATAAGCTCTGGAATAAATGCTGTAATTGCTTCAAGGCATGCCTCTGACGATTTTCTTGTAGCTGTAGGTTTTGAGTTTTCAAAAAATTTATCTTTAATTTGAGCAATTTTCTCATTAAAATTTTTTGGTAAGCTACCAGACTTAATTCTTAAAAGTTCTTCTTTTTTATTTTTCTCTAATTTATCAAAATTTTTTTTCCAATTTTCTTCATGTTTTTTTCCACTAATAATCAATTTTCTCCATTCTTTTAAAATATTTTCAGGCACTTCAAATGGTAATGACGACCATTTCAATTTTTTTCTAACTAACTCAATTTCAGCTCCTCCTAAAGGACTTCCATGAACAGACGCTGTATTACTTTTGTTTGGAGAGCCATAACCAATAATAGTTTTGCAAGATATGACAGTCGGTTTTTTTGCTGTTTGCGCTTTATTAATGGCTTTTGAAATTTGATTATGATCATGACCATTAATTTCAATTAAATCCCAATTATAAGAAGCAAATCTTTTTTTATAATCATCAGAAATACTAAGATTTGTATTTCCATCTATAGAAATAGAGTTGTTATCAAAAAATAATATTAAGTTTTTAAGTTTTAGATGTCCGGCAAGACTCATCGCTTCATGACTAATGCCTTCCATCAAACAACCGTCACCTGCAATAACATAAGTTTTGTGATTACAAACTTTATCACCAAATTTTTCTCTATTAATTTCCTCAGCTAAAGCAAAGCCAACAGCATTAGCTATGCCTTGTCCTAAAGGACCAGTGGTTGTTTCTATTCCAGAATCTTTTTCATACTCAGGATGCCCAGCGCAAATAGAATTTAATTGTCTAAAATTTTTAATATCTTCAATATTAATAGTTTTGTAACCGGACAAAAATAAAGCAGAGTAAAGTAACATCGATCCATGACCTGCCGATAAAACAAATCTATCTCGATTAAACCAAGAAGGATTATGAGGGTTAAACTTTAAAAATTTATTAAAAAGAATCGTTGTTACATCAGCCATGCCCATAGGCATACCAGGGTGACCTGAATTTGCTTTTTGAACTGCGTCAATTGACAGAAATCTTATTGCATTAGCTAGATCTGAGTAATTATTTTTTGCCATGAAACATAGATAGACTTGGATTGCAGGAATTATTATTATGTTTAAGATGCAAATTAAACAATTTTTTTCAGTTTAATGAATTTAAAAAATAAAGAAACACAGCTATTCGAAACTTTAAACAAACTAGATTCAATCGCAGATTTAATTAAAAACTCCAAGGAAGAAAGCAGTTATCTAAAAAAGCTAAGCTCTCAATTAGAAAAAGAAAAAGATGAACTGCATCTAAAGTCAAAAAATTTAGAAGTAGAAAAAGACAGTATTATTCATGAGTTAAAAGTTTTTGAACAAAAACTAAATAATCAAGACTCAGGAAATCAGGAATTATTAAATAAAATTGATTTAATAGAAAAAGAAAATCAAACCATAAATGATCAATTACATAAAATGGAAGTTGAATTAGAAGAGTCTAGATATAAGATTACAGAAACTGAAAATATTAATAAAAATTTAAAAGAAGAAGTAAATTCTGTACAAAATGAATTACAGTCAACAAAAGAACAGTTAGAAGAAATATTAAAAAACAAAAAAATGTTTGTAAAAAAAATTGACGAATTAAGCCAAGAGACAGATGCAATGTTAGGAGAATTTGAAAAATGGTAAACGTTACTGTTAAATTTAACAATCGAGATTATATCCTCTCTTGCGAAGATGGACAGGAGCAGGAGTTGGAAAAATTATCCCTACATTTAAATGAAAAATTTGAACAACTTAAAAATGATCTTGGAAATATTGGCGAAAGCAAACTCTTATTAATTAGTTCAATACAAGTTATTGACGAGATGTTTACTATTAAAGAATCTATAGAAAAACTTAAAAACCATAATAAAACTTTACTTGAAAAATTTAAAGAAATTAAAAGTTTATCAATTTTATATAAAGAAGATAAAGAAAAAGAGATTCAGAATATTCAATCTGAATTACAGGAACTTAAAAGTAAAATTTCAGATAATGAACAAAATTATTCAGAGTCTTTAGAAAAAGTTTCAAATTCAATAAATAATTTTCTAGAAAAGATTAATTAATTTTAATGAAAGAAAAGTTAAGGAAGTATTTTTTTTCCTTAAGAAAAAAAAAATATTTTAACTTAAAAGAAAAAGATTTTAGCCCCTTACTCTCAGAGATTGGAAGATATAAGAACAGCACTATAGGCACTTATTATTCTATAAACTTTGAATTAGACTTAAAAATTTTAAATACATTATTATTTAAAAAAGGACGCTCATTATCGCTGCCATTTATTCATGAAAATAATAAATTGATGGTGTTTAAAGAATGGAATTCGAAGGATGTTTTGCAATTAAATAAATATGGAATACCACAAACTTTTATAGATTCTAAAACTTTAGTGCCCGATATTTTTTTAGTTCCACTGTTAGCTTTTGATAAATATGGTAATAGGCTCGGCTATGGATCTGGATATTATGATAAATATTTTAACATGTTAAATAAAGCTAAAAAAAAATTTAGAACAATCGGAATTAGTTTTTCATTTCAAAAAAAAGATAAACTAAAAACATTAAAAACAGATTTTTGCTTGGATGCTGTTTTCACAGAAAAAGGTTTTTTAAATATTCAATGAATTTTTTATTTTTAGGAGACATCGTAGGCAGATCCGGTAGGGATATAGTTTTATCTGAATTACCAAAAGTAAAAGCTAATGAAGAAATAGATTTTGTTATTGTGAATGGGGAAAATGCAGCTGGTGGCTATGGAATTACAAAAAAGATTTGTAATGAATTATTTTCAGTTGGCGTCGATGTAATTACCTCAGGAAATCATATTTGGGATCAAAAAGAGACAGCAGATTTTATATCTGAAGAAAAAAGATTATTAAGACCATTAAATTTTATGGAAGGCACTCCAGGATCAGGTTGTGAAATTTATTCTTTAAAAAATAATAAAAAAGTTGCTGTAATTAATATTATGGGAAATATTTATATGAAAAAAACAGATGATGTTTTCAATTGTATTGCTCTGAAATTACAATCATTAAAATTAGGTAAAGAAGCAGACTTTATTATTGTGGATATTCATGCTGAAATAACTAGTGAAAAAGTAGCCATGGGTCATTATCTTGATGGTCAGGTAACATTAGTTGTTGGAACCCATAGTCATGTTCCTACTTTCGATTTTAGAATTCTAAATCATGGAACTGCATATCAAACTGATGCCGGCATGTGTGGTGATTATGATTCAGTTATAGGAATGAATAAAGATGCAGCTTTAAAAAAATTTTTAAAACAGCCAAATTTAGAACGTTTGTCTCCAGCATTAGGCAAAGGAACATTATCCGGAATTAAGGTTATTGCTGATGAAAAAACGGGACTTGCAAAGGATATAAAACCCATCACAATTGGTGCTCATTTTAATCAAAGATCATTTTAATAGCATGGCAGGTCATTCGCATTTTAAAAATATGATGCACAGAAAGGGACGTGCTGACAAAATACGTTCCAAACTGTTTACTAAACTTTCAAGAGAAATAACTGTTTCAGCAAAACTTGGAACGCCGGATCCGGAGATGAACCCAAGATTGAGAGCTGCGATTCAAGCAGCAAGAGCAGCAAATATGCCCAAAGATAATATTGAAAGAGCCATTAAAAAATCTCAAGGCAATATTGATAATAGTTATGAATTTTCAAGATATGAGGGCTTTGGCCCAGGCAGAACCGGAGTTATTATAGAAGTGTTAACTGATAATAAAAATCGTTCAGTTTCAAATATTAGAACAATATTTCAAAAATTTGGAGGAACCTTAGGTGAGACAGGATCTGTTAGTTATCAATTTGAACAGATAGGGCAAATCAAGATAAAGAAAGAGTTAATGAGTACAAATGATGCCTTAGAAATAGCTATAAATTCAGGAGCAGAAGATTGTGTTACCACAGATCTTCATCATGAAATTAATTGTAAGAAAGAAGAATTTAATTCTGTTAGAGAGCAAATAGAGAAAAAAATAAAAGATTTAAGTTTTGCTGGTTTAATTTGGAATCCTCTTAGCAAAGTTAATTTAGATAAAGAAGCATTTACTAAAGTTGTAAATTTTTTAGAGCAAATAGAAGATGATGATGATGTTCAAAATGTTTTTACTAATTTTGAAGTTGATGAAAAATTATTAGAAGGAGCGAATTAAAAAATTGTTAGTTTTTTCTATTGACCCTGGAGTAAGTGGTGCAATTTGTGTTTTTAAAAATAAAGATATTTTAGAAATATATGATGTTCCAACAATGGTTGATGGAAAAAAAAATAAAAGGCAAATTAATTCAGCTCAGGTCACTCACATCTTTAAAAGTTTTTTACATGAAAGTGATAAAGTTTCGGTAATAGTCGAACAAGTAAATGCTATGCCAGGGCAAGGAGTGACTAGCATGTTTAATTTTGGACAATCTTTTGGAATTATTAAGGGAATATGTGCGGCATTAAGTTTTCCAATATATTTTGTAAGACCCGCAAAGTGGAAGAAGCATTTTAATTTGATTGGCTCAGTTAAAGATGCAAGCAGAACAAAAGTAATAGAAATTTATCCAACTATATCTCCAAAGTTAGCTAGAAAAAAAGATTCTAATAAAGCGGATGCCATTTTAATCGGAAAGTATTTTATAGATAATTATAAAAACGATAGTTTTCATGGCTAGTGTATTAAAAAAATTTATCTACCAAACTAAAGTCTATTACGAAGATACTGACGCCGGTGGAATAGTTTATTACGCGAATTATTTAAAGTATTTTGAAAGAGCGAGAACTGAACTTATCTATTCTCTTGGTTATAATCATAAAGAATTAAATGATAAGTTTGATATCAAAATTGTTGTTCATAAATTTAGCATTACTTATAAAAAACCTCTATTTTTTGAAGATAAAATTATTGTTGAGAGCTTTGTAAGAAATGTATCAAACTTAAGAATTGAGATGTCGCAAAATGTTCTAAGAGATAAAGAAGTTTTAGCTGAGGCAATAGTTGAACTGGTGACCATTGATAATACCGGAAAACCAAAAATAATTCCTGAGGATTTAAAGGCAAAATTAAGCTCCTGCATATAACAAAGAACTAGATCTTTGTTGCGAAGACAAATAAATGACAAGTTTTAAAAATACAAAACAACTAAACAAAACAAAATAAAATATATGAATTTTGCAGCAAGTAATTTTTCTTTTTTCTCATTATTTTTAAAAGCAGATTTTGTCGTTAAATTTGTAATTATTATTTTAATTGCAGCATCAATTTATTCTTGGGCAATCATAATCGAGAAATATAAGTTATTTAAAAAAATTAACGGTTCATCTTCATTTTTTGAAGATCAGTTTTGGTCCTCAAAGTCAGCTGACAGCTTATATAAGAAATTAGATGGCTATAATGAAGATCCTATGGCCAATGTATTTAAAGCAGGCATGGATTTTATGATAAAAAATAAATCTAGATCTGCATCAACCCAAGAAAGAGTTTTGCAAGCCTTGAGCGGTTCAATAGATAAAGAGATGGAAGTTGTAGAAAAAAAATTAACTTTTTTAGCAACTGTTGGTTCAACAGCTCCTTTTATTGGTTTATTCGGAACTGTATGGGGAATTATGAATTCGTTTCAATCTATAGCTATTTCAAAAAATACAAGTCTTGCAATCGTAGCTCCTGGTATAGCAGAGGCGTTATTTGCAACAGCATTAGGATTGTTAGCGGCGATACCAGCAGTTGTTGCTTATAATAAGTTTACTAGTGACTCTAGAAGATATTCAACTCGTTTAGAAAATTTTAGCCAATCATTTATTTCTATTACATAAATGGCTTTTAAAATTCAAAACAATAGATCTCGAAAACGAGAGCCTATGAGTGAGATAAATGTTACGCCCTTTGTGGATGTAATGTTAGTTTTATTAATTATTTTTATGGTCACGGCACCGATGTTAACAGCTGGTGTCTCAGTTAATTTGCCTGACAGTTCTGCAAATTCATTACCTGATGATAAAGAGCCTTTGACCCTTAGCATTAATGCAAAGGGAGAGACTTTTATTCAAGAAACTCAAGTTGAAACGAGTCAATTAGTTCCTAAAATTTTAGCAATGTCAAAAAACAGAACTGATACTAGAATTTATGTAAGAGGTGATAAAGCAATTGATTATGGAAGAGTTATGGAAGTAATGGGATTGCTTTCAAGAGCGGGTTTTACGAAAGTTGCTTTAATTTCAGGACCAGCACTTTCTAAAAGCAAAAAATAATGTCATGCAAAAGAGCCTTAAGATTTCCTTTATAGCTCACACAGTTATTCTTATTATTAGCAGCATAACCCTGCCTTTCTTAATGGGAAGAGTGCAGGCACCTTTAGTTATGTCCGTAGATCTTGTTCAAATTGGGGAAAGAACAAATATACCTTACGCTCCCAAAGTTTCTGATGGTGCAAAAACTGAAAAAAAAATTAAAGATAGAGTTGTAACGGAACAAGCACCACCAAAAATCGTTCCAAAAGAAAAACCAGATGCTGTACCTTTGCCAGAAAATATAAAACAAATTAAAGAATTATTAGAAAAAAGACAAAACCCAGTTAAAGTTGAAGACTTAACAAAACAAACATCTGAATTTGAGAAAAAAGAGATCTTTGACCCCAATAAAATTTCTGCACTTATAGATAAGTCCAAAAAAGACAATGCAGAAGCTAACAATAAGCCAAGTTTAGAAGCTACTCAAAGCCAACAAAAAAATGTTGTTACTTCTAAACTTACAATAACCCAGGAAGATGCGATTAAAGCTCAAATATTTAAATGCTGGAATATACCAATCGGACTTCCGTATAATGAAAATTTAACTGTTAGAATAAAAATCAAACTTAATCCCGATGGTTCATTAGTAAGTAGTGAGATTTTAGATTTAGCAAGAATGAATACAGCTGGACAAACTTATTATAAGATATTAGCAGAGAGTGCATTGAGAGCTGTTAAGTTGTGCAATCCTCTTAAAGTACCATCAACTGGTTATGAAAAGTGGAAAGAAATGCAATTAAACTTTGATGCTAAAGAAATGTTAAAAGGTTAATATGAAATATAAAATTTTTACAATTTTTATATTATTTTTTATTTTAACAACAAAGTCATTTGCGCTTGTTTCGGTTGATATAACAAGGGGAAATTTAGATCCTTTACCAACAGCTATTTCTGATTTTTATTTAGATTCTAAATTAGGTGATAACATAAAAAATTTAAAACTTGAGAGTAAAATTCCTGAACTTGTACAAAATAATCTTTCAAGATCGGGTTTGTTTTTTGCATTAGAGAAAAAATCTTTTATTCAAAAACCAGAGCCAGCCCATAACAAACCAAGATTTGAAGATTGGGCTTTTATAAAAACCCAAGTTCTTGTTACTGGAAAAATTTCGTTAGAAAAAGAAGGCAGACTTAGAGTTGAATTTAAATTATGGGACGTTGTATCGGCAACGGAATTATCAGCTTTAGCTTTTTATACTACGCCTGATAACTGGAGAAGAGTATCTCATATGATCTCAGATAAAATTTACGAAAGGTTAACGGGAGAGAAAGGTTATTTTGATTCTAGAATAATTTATGTGTCTGAGACTGGACCAAAAGTAGATAAAAAAAAGAGATTAGCAGTAATGGATCAGGATGGTTATGGAGTAAAATATTTAACACTAGGTAATGAATTAGTTTTAACTCCTAGATTTAGCCCAACAAGTCAGCACGTAACTTATATGTCTTATTTTAAAAATTTACCTAGAGTTTATTTATTAAATATTGAAACAGGAATTCAAGATTTAGTTGGAGATTTTCCAGGAATGACTTTTGCTCCACGTTTTTCTCCTGATGGAAAAAAGATAATTATGAGTTTTGCTCAGGAAGGCAACTCTGATATTTATACAATGGATATCAAAACAAGAGTTGTTGAAAAATTAACAGATCATCCTTCAATAGATACTTCGCCTTCTTACTCTCCAGATGGCTCATACATTACATTTAATTCTGACCGCAGTGGATTCCAACAAATCTACACAATGAAAAGTGATGGCACGAATGTAAAAAGAATATCTTTCGGTGAAGGACTTTATGGAACACCAGTTTGGTCGCCAAGAGGCGATTTAATAGCTTTTACTAAATTATATAGAAATAAATTTTATATTGGAGTTATGAGATCCGATGGGTCTGGTGAACGATTATTAACTGAAAACTATTATCAAGAAGCACCATCTTGGGCGCCAAATGGAAGGGTTCTTGTATTTTATAGAGAGACGCCTTCTGATAGCAGCGGAAGAGGAGGTGGAGCAAAATTATGGTCTATCGATTTAACAGGTTACAATGAGAGATTAATTCAAACTCCAACGGATGCTTCAGACCCATCTTGGTCAGGATTATTATCTGGAAAATAGACAACTAACTTATTAGTTGCATTATTCATTTTATTAAAATATCAACGTAAATTCAGAAAATTAATAAACAAAGGAATAATAATGTTATTTAAAAATCTAAATAAAGTTTCACTAGCTCTAGTAATGACTTTATTCTTGGGTGCTTGCGCAACACAACAAGCAACTACAACAAAAGGCGACGATGCTTATACTGGAACAGAAACAGTTAAATTCTTAGCGGATGGAGTTCCAGATAGAGTATTTTTTTCAACTAATAAATCAGAATTAACTTCAGCTGCAACAACAACTCTTGGAAAACAAGCTACTTATTTAAAAGCAAATCCAACTTTAAATGTAGTTCTTGAAGGACATGCCGATGAAAGAGGAACAAGAGAATATAACTTAGCCCTTGGTGAAAGAAGAGCGACAGCTGCTAAAAACTATTTAATCAGCAATGGTGTTGCTGCTAATAGAATTAAAGTTCTTAGTTACGGTAAAGAGAAACCCGCTAATCCAGCATCAAATGTTTTAGCTTGGTCACAAAACCGAAGAACTGTAACAGTTAAAACTAATTAATATTAAAAACTTCATAAAAGACCCTAATGAGAAATTCATTAGGGTCTTTTTTTTGCCATTTAAATTAAATAAAATGAGTAAATATGTTTTTTAAAAATAGATTCTTATTACAAGTCTTGGTCATTGTTTTTTTTGCAAACATCTCTTTTGCACAACAAGACAAGATGAATGAATTAATAGATAGATTAGAAAAAATCCAAAAAGATATTCAAACTTTAGAAAAAGCTGTTTACAGCAAGAATACCGCTCTACCATCGGACAATGTTGTCGTGAATGAAGCTTTAACTAGACAGTTAGCTAAAATTTCAGAATTAGAAAAACAAATTCAACAAGTAACATCAAAATTTGAAGAAAATAATTATAAACTTCAACAGTTATCAGATCGATTAAACAAAATTTCAAATGATAGTCAGTTAAGATTTCAGCAATTAGAAAGTAACAGAGCTATTAGTGAAAAAGTTAGCGCTCCCAAAGAAGTGATTTTAGAAAAAGCGCAGACGGTAAAAAAAAATGAAACTAATATTTTAAATTCTGAAGAAGTTAATAAAGAAGAAGAAAATATTATTCAGGAACAGCCAGTCCAGTCAGAAAATATTAAATTAAAAGAAAAAATTAACAAACCTAAAACAAAAGTTTTGCCAAAAGTTTCAATCGCAGAACAGTATAAATATGCAACGAATATTATGAAAAGCGGAGATTTTGAAAAAGCAGAAATTGCTTTTAAAGAATTTGTAGACACTCATTCAAAGCATGAACTCGCAGGAAGCGCACAATTTTGGTATGGAGAAACTTTTTATATTAGACAGCTTTATGAAGATGCAGCTGCAGCATTCCTAGAGGGTTACCAAAAATATCCTAACAGTCCAAAAGCTCCTGAAAATTTGTTAAAATTAGGTGTAACACTTGCGGAGCTTGGCGAAATTGAACAAGGTTGTAAGATGATCATTAATTTAAAAAAAGCCTATCCTAAGACTGATGCTTCAATCTTACAAAAATCATCTTATGAAAAGAAAAGATTTAACTGCAGTTAGTCTTAAATTATTAGAAGATAAAAAAATAAATCATATTTATTTTCGTTTCAGAGAAAAAATTTCATCTTTTATTGGCAAAGAAAGATTTGCAATTGCAGTATCAGGAGGCAGCGATAGTCTAGCTCTAAGTGTACTTGCAAAGTTATACTCACTAGAAAATGATAATGATTTTGTATCTTTAATTATTGATCATAAACTAAGAAAAGAATCTGCTGAAGAAGCAAGAGTAACTTATAAAAATTTAACGCAGAACAAAATCAAGGCTAAGATTTTAACTTACCAAGGTGAAAAATTTTCTTCTAATATTCAAAAAAAAGCAAGAGATCTAAGATATGATTTATTTCATAAATATTGTGCAAAAAATAAAATCAAATTTTTAATTCTTGCGCATCATCAAGACGATTTAATTGAAAATTTTTATATAAGATTAATTAGAGGCAGTGGAATTAAGGGCTTAACCTCATTACAAAATATTTTTGAATATAATAAAAATTTTTATCTTTTAAGACCCTTATTAAATTTTAATAAACAGGAACTGTTAAGTGTAACTAAAAAATCTTATTCATCTTGGATTGAAGATCCTTCAAATAAGAATGATAAATTTTTAAGAGTTAGAATTAGAAAAATGCAGACAAAGTTACAGAAAGAAGGGTTTGATCCTAAACGTATTATTAAAACTATTGATAATCTAAATACTGCAAAAGATTCATTAGATTTTTATATTTTTAAGTCTGAAAAAAAATATTTAAACTTTTATAAAGAGGGTTATGCAACTTTAAAGTCTTCTATTTTTAATAATGAAGCACAAGAAGTGATCTTTAGAGTTATTATCAAAGCAATTCATTTTGTCTCAGGAGAGTATTATCCGCCACGATCAGATAGTTTAAAAGGTTTAATGAAAAATTTATTAGCAAAATCTTTTAAATCTTCAACTTTGGGTGGATGTTTAATTGAGAAAAATAAAAATATAATTTCATTTTATAGGGAAGACAGAAATGTTGCGGTCGAAACTTTAAATAAAAAAAAACAAAAAACAAATTGGGATGATCGTTTTTTAGTTAATAAAAATTTTAATAACCAACAACAATTTGTTGTTAAAAAATTAGGCAATCATGGAATTGAATATTTAAGAAAAAATAAATTTAATGATTATGGAAATAAAATTCCAGTTCATGCAAAAAAAACGTTACCGTCTTTTTGGAATAATGAAGGGCAGTTGTTATTTGTTCCTTTTGTTAATTTTAAGAATAAGAAATACAACATTAAAAACGATAGTTTTTCAGTGAGTTTTCTTAGATTTATTTGAGAATACCACTTGTTTATTCTATAATAATGGTTACTTTTAAATTATGAATTTGCGTAATTTAATGATGTGGGGCGTAATCGTTCTACTCGTTTTAGGCTTATATAATCTCTTCCAAAATCCAGGTTCAGTTACTGGAAAAACTGAAATGCCTTTTTCTACTTTTTTAACGGAAGTAGATAAAGGAAATGTAGTTTCAGTTGATATTAGAGGAAGTGAAATTTCTGGAAATTTCAGAGACGGCAAAGGTTTCAAAACTTATTCACCAAATTATCCAAATCTAGTTGAAAAATTATCAGCAAAAGGTGTCGCAATCACAGCAGGGCCTAGAGAAGAAAAAGGACCTTCGTTGTGGGGAATAATATTGTCATGGTTTCCCATGTTATTGCTTATTGGTGTATGGATATTTTTCATGCGTCAGATGCAAGGCGGCAAAGGTGGAGCTATGGGATTTGGAAGATCAAAAGCAAAATTACTCACAGAAGCTCATGGCAGAGTTACATTCCAAGATGTTGCTGGAGTTGAAGAAGCAAAAGAAGAATTAGAAGAGATTGTTCATTTTTTAAAAGATCCTAGAAAATTTCAAAAATTAGGAGGAAGAATTCCAAAAGGAGCTTTGCTTGTTGGACCTCCAGGCACAGGTAAGACTTTATTAGCAAGAGCGATTGCAGGAGAGGCAAATGTTCCTTTCTTTACAATTTCAGGATCAGATTTCGTTGAGATGTTCGTTGGAGTTGGAGCATCTAGAGTTAGAGACATGTTTGAGCAAGCAAAGAAAAGTGCTCCTTGTATAATATTTATAGATGAAATTGATGCTGTCGGCAGAAGTAGAGGAGCTGGTTTAGGTGGAGGTAATGATGAAAGAGAGCAGACGTTAAATCAGTTACTTGTTGAGATGGATGGATTTGAAACTAATGAAGGCGTGATTTTAATTGCAGCAACTAACAGACCAGACGTTTTAGATCCTGCTTTATTAAGACCAGGTCGTTTTGATAGACAAGTTGTTGTATCCAATCCAGATATCATTGGTAGAGAAGCTATTTTAAAAGTGCATCTTAAGAAAATTACAACTGGGCCAGATGTAAATCCTAAAGTTATCGCTAGAGGCACACCAGGTTTTTCAGGCGCTGATCTTGCAAACATTGTAAACGAGTCTGCATTACTTGCGGCAAGAAAAAACAAAAGAATTGTTACCATGTCTGATCTTGAAGAAGCTAAAGACAAAGTCATGATGGGAGCTGAAAGAAGATCTATGGTTATGACGGAAGAAGAAAAAACATTAACAGCTTACCATGAAGGTGGACATGCAGTTGTTGCTTTGTATGAGCCAACATCAGATCCAATTCATAAAGCAACAATTATTCCAAGAGGTAGGGCTTTAGGAATGGTCATGAGACTGCCAGAAAGAGATCAGTTGTCTATAACTA
>Ga0209358_10001876_pt1 | contig 16368 bp, 25 predicted proteins | sample LauGreFa1BDMLBSN_2_FD_187574 | JGI IMG/M metagenome (GOLD analysis project Ga0209358, IMG submission 187574) | Freshwater lake microbial communities from Lake Michigan, USA - Fa13.BD.MLB.SN (SPAdes) (version 2) | ecosystem: Environmental > Aquatic > Freshwater > Lake | place: Lake Michigan, USA... | reverse complement strand
AAGTGCCAATTCAGATGGGTCTCTGAGCTGAATACCAAGTGCTCTCGCGATTTTGTAAATGCGTAGAAAATTGTGCCTCGGGTCGCCATACTCAATCCCTCTGTCGAATAAGGTAGCACCAGCTTCTTCAAGCCATTCACTTAACGATTTCTGCGTATCGGACACTTGACCTGCCTCTCTTATAGCCTTCATTAAAAGCTTTTGCTTTGGCTGAAGTAAATAGACTCCAGATATAAAGGCCGATAAATGGAACTCCAATAATTATTCCTACTACTGCTTCATCAGATAAATTAGGCAACATCCGCGCTCACCCCATATTTATCTAACCAATATGCAGAGATTTCAGCCTTTGATAAACGGCCTCTCAGCTGCTTCTTGCCCATCCGCTCTTTAGCGAATCGCCTAATTATTGATCCCTTAACCCAATTTGTCTCATCAGTCCAAGCCCCTGCTTGAGAATCAAATCGAATAAGAGCTACTTTATTTATCATTTTGCTCCCGTTCTGTAATCCCTAAATGGATTAACGGGCTAAATGTATTTGATTAAATCTATTTAGACCAGCAATAAGTCGATTTGTTGCCAAAGTCAGTACTAATAGGCAACCGCTTTAAAGCCCATTCAGGCTCGGTTATAGCCCCTAAATCAAACTGATAGACCCCGTGAGGGGTTGAATTGATGTAAAGGGTCTTAGCGCCCGTTCTAGCCCTTATATCGGCCAGATAATCCCACTTCTTCTTCTCAATCATCAAAGTATCGTAATGAGTCCTACGGCATTTAAGCTCAATATATGAATTGTGGGTAATGCCATCTGCTCGGTCGGTCGCTGATAAAGGCGTCAAGTCTGGATAAAGCGACTTGAGAGCCTCGAAGAGCTCAACCTCTCGGAAGTAGATTAGTTGTCCTCTTCTCCATCTTCCCAACCAATCTTCTTAATTGGGTCATCAGCAGGGACTATCCAATCAGGATAAGAGCTGCGATCCATTGCAAAGGCTAAGGCAGTTCCCTCATCCATCCCTGCTCTGCGACAAGCTTTATAAACTTCATTGGCAGCAATAGCCCAGAAATCAAGCTTTGTTAAAGGCGTTTCTTTAGTAGTTCTACGCCTCTTAGGTCGCTTCTTACTTACGCGCTTTCGCGTTGCCATTTCTGACCCCTTTCGCTAGGGCCAATTCTAGCTGAGACTCCATTTTATCAAGGCGCGACACTATTGGAATATTCTCCAATTTAATTATGTAGCGAAGGCCAGCAATCAGTAAGGCGATAGAGCCTAAGACTGAAGCTACTAAGGTGGCCAATTCAGCCGCTGGCATTAACGGACTTTGCCGTATCGCTCGTAGTTGGGATTGAGCCAGTTAATGATGCTAGGCAAGACTGACACTAGAGCGGCATTTGCAATTGCATTGACATCTAGGCCCACTGCTAGATAGGTCGCTAGTGCTGTTGCTAGGAATGTCTTTGCCCAGCTCTCTGCCATCTTCTTTAAGTCGCTCATTAGCTTCTCCTTCGAGGTTGAAATAACTGCCATCTTTGTCTCCCAAAGTTGTGAATGAAATATGGAAATGCGACCGGTGAGGGTTAGCGCCTTTGTATGCTCTGCGCTTCCATCCCAGTATCGGGCTCATAATCTTTCCATCGTAAATTATGTATTTAATTCGCTTATCGCCCTTCTTGGCTAACTTGCGAATCTTCTCAACTAGCGCGTAAGCCTCTTCTTTGTGCGCTGATAAATCAGCATCAATATCTATTGCTCTAACAATTCCTGACTTAGCGTCTGGTATATGGTCAGAAGTGCCTTTTGCAAGATGCCTAGCGTCAGCAATCCAGCCATCAGACTTACGATCCCTATCAGGATAATCATCATCGATTTGCTCCCGAAGCTGAATACCAGCTGCGCATAATTTAGGCAAGGCCCAAAGCTTTCAAATCATCTGTATCTAAACCAAGTGCTGCTAGTTTGGCTTCGGCTGCCGCTTTCTTGGCTGCAAATTCTGCTAATGCTTTTGCTTCATCGGTTTTGTTTAACTTAATTGCATTTTCAATTTCAACTAAAGTAGGTGCATCGCCTTCTAATACATCCCATTTAATTGTTGAATAATCATCATTCTGAAATGAAAACTCGGCAGTTGGGCGTAAGCGTTGAATTGCTTTAGTAATTTCTATTGCTTTCATTATGCTCCAATCTCCATCAAGATAATTGTTGATGGTGTGCTTTCATCTTGAAAAGTTACTTGTCCGCTATTGGTTGTATATCTTACTCTTGCTTGGACTTTGTAAGTTACCGCAGAAGTTGTCGCTGGGGAATCTAATTTAATAATTGGTTGAATTATTCTTTGCTCAATTGGATTCACATTCACAGCAGTAATTTTATTAAATTCATCTCCATTGTTATCATAATCAGCAATAATTGTTGCGCCGCGTAATAAAACCGCTCCTACTGTGTATTCATAATTTCCTCGATAACCATAAAACTTTGCGGCTACCATAACCAAGACTTTTGATGATGCTGATGAAGGTGTAATAGTTGCGGTAATTGTAGTGTCGGTCAATGTTGTTGTGGCAATATTTGTTGAAGTAGTAGTCAAACCCTCAACCACCTGTAATACTTTGCCACCGCCAGCAGGAGTTGCCCAAGTAGGAACACCGCCCGAAACTGTTAAAACTTGGCCAGTCGAACCAATACCAAGTCTGGCTGGTGTGCTAGCTCCGCTGGCATAAATTGTATCCCCAGTAGTAGTCAGCAAAGCATTTTGTATTGCATTTGAGTCATCTTGCGCAACCCAAGTAAAATCCAAATCTGTATTTGATGCTTTACTTAAAACTTGCCCACTTGTCCCACCCTTTAAATCAAGGAATGAAGTATCAATCCCATTGCCTAAAGTGCGAATGGCAGCTGCGCCATCCTTTACTAAATCTGTATCAGCTGGGGTTGTCCAGCCGAAATTACTTGTCGTTGGCATTTAGTCTCCTATGCAACTATTGTAGCGTTGAGCCAGTCCAAAGTCGGGCTTATTGTATTCCAAGTCTCAGTCGCTGGGACTGAGTTCCATCTGAACGCCTGAAGGCTAAAAGCGATAGGCGATACATTTAGGGTTAAATTGAGCTGATTAAGGCTGGCAGTCCAAGTCCATCCTTCAACAAATCCTTGAAATTCTCCACCGACCATATTGGCTGGCAGATTAGCGATATTCAGCGGTTGGCCCATAAATACGCCAAGAAGGTTATCTCGGTCTGTATTGTCGATTTCATTGCTTGCAATGGGGAAAGTTATCTGCCTAAGCGTAAATTGAGGATAAGCGCGGATGAGTAGATAAAAGGCTGCTTGCGCCGTTGCATCGCCCACATTGCGAAGAGTGGTCGATACAGTAGAAGCTAAAAGGCCAAAGTCAGATATTGAGGCTAAATCCTCATCTGTTACATCAGCGCCTGAAGTGCCATAGCCAACAGTTATCGAATTTCTTACATCGCCAGCGCGCTTGACGATTGAAAGGGCAGGGCCGATGGCGTGATTGCCATCTAAATCAATATAACCATAAGTTGCTAAATATTCGGCTCGGCGAGTTGAGTCAGCGTATCCAATACGGCCCTGAGAATCCTCATATAAATAACCAAGTGCGCTAGTAGCAAAGCGAGAAGCTAGGTTATAAACAGTATCGTTAAGATTATTTTCAGAATGAAGCTCGTAGTCTCCAGGAATGTCTATCTCACCTAATCCGCTATTTTCTGCATTTATCCATTGAACTGTTGGATCATAGCTATCCCAAGTTGAAGAAGATGGGACTTCGTTCCATTGGTCAAATAACACCGATGCTAATAACTCTTCAATTCGGTCTCCATCAAATTGATGGGCAAAGTTGCCAACATAGATAGAGCGGTTAAGTCGGGCTAAAGCTCCTACGGCGGTTATCTGTATCCGTTGAGTCGTAGCAATTGAGCCTGAGGTTTGAACTGTAATAGCCAAATCAGTTATAAAGCCGCCAAAAAGATTTACATAAGTGCCAACTGAATTTTGAACTTCAATGGTAACACCATCGTTAATTTCAAATGATACGACCGCTTCTGAAGTTTCAATTAAGGTTAAACTGCAATAGCCAGCAAGAGGCTGCGAGTAAATATCATCGCGTCCAGAAGTAATTGTTAGGCCGCTAAGAGTTGCGTTTGTAACTGTTGAGCCATTGACCTTAACTCGGTAGGTAGGACTCCAAGCGGTCATAAGATAAGCGCTTCTCCGCCGCCGCCCGTTCTACGGCTACTATTGTTAAGAGCTGTGGCAACTGCTCGGCTGAAGCCTTCCTCATCAATGACTGATGGGGCATTTACATTAATTACCACATTGCCGCGTTCTTCTCCGCGTCTGGCACTTGCAATATCAAAATTAGATGGAATAGCTCGGATTGCGCCATTCTCATCACCTCTGCGCACTTTGGCTACATCAAATACTCCAGATTCTATTGTTTTCTTTAACCATTGTTCTTCGCTAATTTGCTCTATTAAAGTTTGTTGAGGTTTTATAGCTGACAAAATGCCTTTGCTTAAAGCTGATCCGCTTGCGCCACCTACAGTTATTCCACCGCCAACGCTAACTCCCCCAGCAACTCCAGCGCTTGCAGCAGCGCCAGCTGCGCCCCCTACACTAGCTCCGCCAAATGGCAATTGTATATTTGGGCCAATAGGGTTTGGAGTGCCGCTCTTAATTGTTGGCAAATTAGGTAAAAATGAAATTCTGTTATAAGCGTCAATTAGAGAATTGATGCGAGAAATTGCACCATCGACTAATTTAAGCAAGCCATTTATTGCGCTAGTTATAACGCTAACTACTGGGCCAATAATTTTTAAAACAACTGAAAATGCTATACCAATGCCTTCAATGGCTTGAACCAATTGATATTTAATAATTGGAATAATGTATTTTTCAAAGAAGCTAGCCATTGTTACAAATAAATCAGTTACAGCTTTAATGTCATCTTTATTGTGTTGCATTGCTTCGCTGATTCGTTCAAAAGCTTTTTGTAAAGCTTCTAAGATAGGAGCAAGGGCTTCTCTTGCTTGATCTATAAAAGTTTGAGTTTGTTGAATAAGACCATTAGCGCCGCCAAAAGAACCCGCAAGTTTTTCAATGACTGGTAAAAATCTGTCATTAAATAAATTAACAACATCTAAAGCAATTGGGAGTAATGCTTGTCCGAGAACTATTTTTGCTTCTTCTAATCTTGCAGTAAGAATTCTTTGGCTGTTGGCCATCCCATCAGCGGTTCGAGCGAAATCTCCTTGCGCATCTCTGGTTTGTTCAAGAATAACTTTGTGAGCTGCTAATACCTTTTGCTGGGCACTTAAAGTTCCAGTTCCAGAGTAAATGCCCATTTCCATAGCTTTTGCTTTTAAGGTGGCATCGTTAAGCAATACGCCATAAGACCTGATTGGCTCAGATTCGCCGCGAAGGGCAGCCCCTAAAGCGGTAATAGCTTGATCTACTGAAGTGTTATTAAATGATGCTAAATCTGATGCTAGCGTTACGAATTCGGTCGAAAAGGCAGTTAATTCTTGTCCAGCAAGTCCAGCTGATTTTCCAAAGATACCGAAAGTAGCAGCGGCGTTCATCGCCTGAGTTCTAGTCTGTCCTAGTGAAGCGGCTGCTCTTGATGCAAATTCCTCGATATTCTTGGCGCTTTGACCAAAAATAACATTGACTTTCGATACTGTCTCGGCTAAGTCTGATGCCGCTGCAACAGCTTCTTTACCAACTTTGATGGCCATTGCACCAGCTGCCGCGCCTACAGCAGCAAGGGCTATTCCAGCTTTCTTTGCAAAGTCTCCAACTTTATCGCCAAAGCTTTGAGTCGTAGAATTGGCTTTGTCCATTCCTTTGACGAATTGAGTTGTCTCGGCAAGGACTTCAAGTTTAAGTGTGCGCCAATCTTTAGCCACTCTTGCTCCAATTCTCAACGACTTTATTCATAGCCTGTAAATATTTTAGCGTTAGTTGAGGCTGAATCTTGCGAAGGGTTGGAAAGATGAAGTAACCATTTGATCCGCCCCTTGGAGCGCGGCCTGACCAAGTTGGGAATTGCTTAAATTTCTTTGACCCAAATTCGAGACCTTGCCAAAGTATTCTAGTTGAGCCTCCGCCTGAAAGACGCTGATTAGCGAAACCATAAGATAAGCGCCCTGTCTTACTACTGCGAGAGACTGATGCACCATCAACGACTCGCCTGACGGCTTTATTTGCCTTTGTGCGAGAATATCCAGCTGATTTAATTTCGCTTTCTGCAAGGATCGAAATGTCATAAGCCACTTTCCGAGATTCTTCAACGGCTTCATCTCCCATAGTTTGAAAGGTTTTGGCTAACTTACCAAGTTCGCGTTTTGTGAAGGCGCTGAATTCGATATTGTCAGCCATTGCGCTTCTCCAAAATCTCTAAGGCGGTTAAAACATCATCCGCGTTATCCCAGTATTGATGCGGTATTCCTGTAGCTATTGCTAGCTCTATCAGGAGTCTGTTTAGACTCCCGACTGGGTGGCTTTTGGGTTTGACTCACCAGCGCTAACATCTGAAACTGTTTCCATCCAGACTTCAAAAGCTTTGACTGGCTTGCCAGCTGATTCTCTTTTCATAGCGTTATATGCCAAGAATAAGAGATCCCAGACGCCTATTCCATCGACTGCCGATGAGACTGTCTTGGAAGTAGTTTTTTCCCACTTAGCCCACTCAGGCGGTTGCGCAATATAAGTTGCACTTTCGCCTGAGTTATATTCAATTGTTATTGGTAATTTCATAGCTCCCGATGCTCCGATCTCTTAGCTGAAGTTTTCTGTTGGGGTTCCAACGACTGTCATCGTCCAAGTATCAGTTAGCGCTCCTGGTGCTGCGCCTCCTGCTGTTGGGAAGATTGGCAATACGCTGAAAGTAAATACTGCTCCAGTTACGGCTGTAAATGCAACTGTAAGAGTTGTATTAGCTGCTGACTCAGCATCAGCCCACATTGCCTCGAATAGAGAGCTAGCAGCTCCCCAATCCTGTAGCAATTCAATTGTAAAGGTCCATTGCTTATCAACGGACTTATAAGCGCGACCATCAAGAGTTTGATAGGTCTCGATAATTGTTTCGCAACTTAATACTGCGCTAGTTGCTTGGGCGTCGTAGCTAGCGCTATCGAGTGTAAAGGTTACATCGCGCCCAGTTATTACTGTAGTTGGCATTTGGGTCTCCTATGCGGTTTGCTCGTAGCGGACGCTCAAGCGTATATCGGAAACTAACAAAGTTGTTGTTCCCACTTCAGTTACCGAAGGTCTTTCGACTGTAGATAACTCATACTTGGAAGAATCTAGCTCTCCAAGAATACTAATGACTAATTGCTCTAGGTTATCAAGAGCAGCAGCATTGCTAAAATACGCAACGCAAGCCGTTATAGTGTAATTTAATTTAACTCTAGTTGTAGATTTGCCAATAAGTTCTAATTCCATATATGGTGAATCTGGGACTATAACTATTGCTGGAACGATTGGCGCTTCAAAAACAGAATCGTAAATATTAGCGCTGACACTTGCTAACGCAGTTTTAAGAGCGCCTCTAACATCTGTGGCAATTGTTGATGCTGGCATTAGCCCACCATAGTTTCAACATCAAGATAAGGGCCGAGTAAGCCAGTTACTTTGGCAAGTAAATTCTTAGATAGGCGGTAAGGGGTAACTGCAAAATCTACGCCTTCGATTGATCCACCAGCGGCGGTTCTGGATTGAAAGATTTCAACGGATATAGCCAGAATAGCAGCTTCAGCATTGGGGTTTCCGACATAGGTCGATAATCCAGATAGCGCAGCGTTTCCTGCTGGGATGATATTTTTTTCCAATATGTCTGCATTGGTAATTGCGACTGTAAATACATAATCTGAAATTTCGTCATCGGTTACTGTGTGAGTGCCATTAAAAGGAGCTCCGCAGCCAGTAATAATTACGGATTGGCCTTCTGTAAATTCTTGAATTGTTGCAGTTTCAAAGTAAGCAACATTATTTTCTAGCTTTACTTTGTTTATCTTGCTTTGGAAAGTAACTAGCATTGGAAGAACCAAATTCTCCGAAGCATCAACTATATCGCCAAGATAAGCATCTGAATATAGGGATGACGAAACGCCAAGAATTGTCCTAAGCTCTGTGGCCGTAACTATCGTTGGCATTTCGTCATCCTTTCAAGCAGTTAGGTGAGCGGCCAGCTCGGGAGCGGACTGGCCCTCACTATTAGGGGTTTTACTATGCGTTGTCGTTCGAGGTGTATCCACCAGGAAGCTTTGGAGCTACTGCTGCATAGCCGTAATACATTACGGAGATTTGACCAGATGCAATCACATTGGTCTGAAGTGTTAAACGAGGGCTTTCGTAGAAAGTAAGAGCATCAGGATTAATAACATAGATTGATCCATCGCCAGTTCCAGAAAGTGAGCGAGAAACATAAAGGTCAAGACCTGCAACATTTCCGCGAATTGAAAGTGGTGAAAGTGCGCCACCAGCATTTTGAGGATTTGAAGCAATGTAAATCGGACGACCATTGTCGTTCAATCCCATAATTTCAGCCCATACATCTGGAGAAACTACAACATTGCGCGCAAAGCCAAGTGATCCTGTGTAGCAATTCTTTGCAGCATTAGCAAAGAAAGCAAGATAGTTAGCAGCTGTTGCGCCAGCCTTAGCGGTTGAAGCAGTTGCTGTTGCAGAAGCGCGAGTTACTGCGTAAGCGTCAGTTGCCTTTGCGTATGCGAACTCCATTTGACGAACAAGCTCAGAAAAGAAAGCAGGTGAACTCCGGTCGATTAGTTCGACGCTTACTGTCTGCTGTCCAGCAAACTTCTTGACATCTACGGAAATATAAGCAGTTCCCATATCTGTCTCAGATGGTGCGCCTTCTTCATTTGTCAAAGCCACAGTTGGGGCGGTATTGATGCGAGGCAGCTCGAAGGTCATTCCGCTAGCCGCTAGGGTTTCGCGAGAAAGAGCATCGATAAATCCGCGATCACCATTAGCAACACCATTAATTAATGTGGTGCTTTGTGGTGTTGGAATAAAACCTGCGTTGTCAGTTGTGTTATCTGCAGCGCGTAGATAAGAGCGAGCATCGTCATCGCCAAGAGCGGCGCGGATGCTGTTTTCAAGATACTTCGCCTTTGTAAATTCAAGGCGAGGAGTTGTGTAGAAAGCTGGCTTTGGAGCTGCAGCTTCTACTTTGGCTGCTTCTACCGCTTCTTCAACGGCAGGAGCAGGAGCGGTAGTGTCAGACACTTGGTCTCCTTCGGTTGGTTTGTCTGAATCAGCGGTTGCCAAATCAGAATCTTCTTTAGGTGCTTCATTTTCGGACGCTGCAACGACTTCAGCAACTCTGGCTGAATCAATGGCGGGATCTGTAACAAGGCTGACCTCATCGAGAGTAGCTGAAGTAATCTGCATTACGCCCTTGTTATTTGTCCATTCATTTATTTGAGCGCCTACGCTAAATCCATCGCGTAATCCTTCAGTTGCTTCAACTAGGGCATCTTCTCCAGCCATAGTGTTAGCAATCTTAAAAGTCGCTTCAATTCCAGAGCTTGTTACATTGTGAGAAACCATTTTGCCAATTGGTCTAGTGCGGTCGTGCTCCAAAAGCAACTTAACTGGCTTAATCTCAATGCTATCTTTTGCAAATACTGTTGGGCCTACTGAGGTGTTGCCCTGCTCATCCCAACTGACGATGGTCCCAGTTATGGTCCTCTTAATTGTGTCGGCAGCGGTAACTGCCATTGGCATATTAACCTTCATTTGGTATTAGGTCCTCTTCTCGCTGAATCTGCTCAACGCTCATCGCGCCGATGCGGTTTAAGATTTCATAAACTTGCGCTCTTTCCAAAGCGTTGCCGCGCAAGAAATCGTCCAACATAAATCTGGTCATAACTGGATTTGGGACGAAATCTGGGAGTGAGAGTCTTTCCTCAATCGCTTTAAGTATTGGGCGAAGTGAGAAATCTACTAATGAGCGCCGCTCGGACACAGCGTTTGAGTAAGTCATCGAAGTCGTTTCGGCGCTCAAGAAGTAGGCAGGTATTCCACAGGCCCGAGCTAATTCTAGTGCTACATATTGACGCGCTTCTGCAAGTTGCATTGTTTTAGGATCAAAACCAAATTGTTGTAAGTCAATATCAGCATTGAGAAATGCCGTATTGCGCGACTGGCGCGCAGTTTTCCAAGCAGCTAGCAAAGATGAAATTCTTTCGGCAGTTAAATTAGTTCCATTTGATTTTAGAACCATCATTGGAGAAGGCTCTTTGGCATAATTAACTGCTGCGTTCTCAAGATAAACTGCTGCGGTAATTGTTTTACCAGCTCTGTGTAGCAATCCCTCATCTGGGCCATCGAATCGAATGATTGAGCCAACGCCATTCATTGGCACTTGGTAACCATCAACTCGATAACCAGTAATTTCTGTATTAATTGAATTTGTTTCAACAGTTACTCTGTCTGGACTAACGCGAGTCCAAGCTCTTACTCTGCCGCCATCTGTGGCCGAATACATTTCTTGAACGATTCCATAGCCGACCCCATATAGCCAAATATCTTCGGCCAACCAGTTGTAAATAACAAATCCTGCAACTCTTGGGTCAGGTTGATTAATAACGCGGTGCGGATCTACATATTGTCCAGTTATGCGGTTAAAAGTTGTTAAAGGTAATGAGCCAATAGTTCCGCAGATAATATTTCTAGCGCGAGCTACTGACGGGACGGACATCGCTATTGCGCGAGTAGTGCTAGTTGCCCCACCTAAAATATTATAAATTTGGTCTTGAATTTGAACTGGGGTTAATGCAGCTTGGACATCAATAGCCGATTTTTTTGCTTCGACTGTTGGAAATAGGAAATCTCTTATAGCACCCATTGATTACATTGTAAGCGAGCGGACTTACATTATTTGAATATCTACGCCACTTTCAGCCATCGTTGCATAGTGTGTCGCTAAGGCCGAGGCAATTGCTCCGCAAATTGTGGTATTACTGACTTTGCGACCCATTACCCATCCGCCATCACCATAAGGGAGTTTGACGGCGGACAAGCATTGTTTGGTCAGCTCTTCCTGTCCCGAGTGAGCTAACCGCTGAGATGAGATTGCTCCCAATAATTCATCGCAGCTTTGGGCATAATCAAGACCATCTATGGGCTCAACCCTTATACCAGCTGGCGCTAACCTAGCTGCTACCGCTGACGCAGTTCTGGCTGAATAGGCAACCAGTTGAACTGGATATTTTCTAACCCATTCGGCTACATCATTAGCCATTGCTTTATCATCCAGATTGGCTGGGTTATGCCAAGTTTGAAGCAATATCACTTGGAACTTATCGCCTTCGAGTCTTTGGCTTGCAACTAGCGCCGCTTCCTTTCGGCTAGGGCTTAAATCAATAGCCAGCCAAGTATCTGCTTCAGGGTTGAGTCGAAGTCCCTCAACTTTGCAACTTTCCCATTGAGACGGATTAATTACTGGGTTTATTGTATCCACCCATTGAGTTAATACCTCTGTGCGTACAATATCCTCTGGGTCATTTAAGACTGCTCGAATATTGTCTGGATGAATTGTCAAACCAAGTGAAGGATTGGCTTGGCATACTCCCATCCAAAAGGCTGGCGAATTATCAAATTTAATATCCCTAGGGGCTGAATACTCGAACCAACCAATATCATCACTGCCTCCATAAATAGCAGCGTAAGCTCTTTCCCTTAATCTATTTAGAACAATTGAGTGTTGATCTCCAGCTGAAGTATAAATAAAGGTTTGAGGATTTGGACTAGCCATTTGGGTATATCTCAAAGCCGACCAGACATCATCGTCCTTAAAGTCTCTTACTTCGTCCATATGGACGCAATTTGGAGCAGCTATGCCTCGACCTGCTGAGTTATTGGCCCTGACGATATATCGGCGGCCTTCAGTAAATTGGAGTTCTTGAAATCCTTTACTTTCCAGCTTCTTAGTAAATTCAGCAGCCAGCCTTGGATTCTGTTCAATAATTCCATAAATCTTATAAAAAAGTTCTGCTGAGGTAGTTAGTTTATGAGCCGTATGAACTTGCAATTTCTCTTTTAGGACATAGATTCTAAATAAAATATTAAGCGCCATAAAGGTTGATTTGCCATTCTGTCGGCCAACTAATAAGCAGACAATTGGGTGAGCCCATCGGCCGTCAGGTTTGTATTTCAGAGAGTGATGAGCAAGCCATTGCTGCCAAGGCATCAGCTCAAAGCCGATTTCTTCGCAAAACTTAATCATTTGCTCGCCATAAGAAGGCAAATCATTGAGTTTTGTGTGAATACGCGGTTCTGGAACACCCCTTATAGTCGATTCGTCCCGAACTCGGACAATCTCACCCAATTCAGCCAGAGATAGTTCTTTCATTCCGAATAGTGCCTAGCCGAGCCATTTTCAGGGAAAATCTTCCCAATGGGGGTCGATGGTCTGGCGTTACGCTCAAAAAAGCTGGGGGTCATCCTATCGCGCTTAGAGCTGTTGCATTGAGTGCAGCAAGCCACCATATTAGAAGCTTCATCAGTTCCACCCTTGCTAATAGGTATCAAGTGATCAACTGTGTTGGCTTCTTGGCCGCAATAGTGGCAAGTATTGTAATCTCTCTGTAAGACTTGCAACCTAGTGCGTTGATAGTAAGTGCTGTTATATCTTCTACTCAATGCCAGCCCCAAGTCTCAAGGTGATTCAGTGCATCGCAAGCATCTTTATATCTATGCCTTAAATATTTAATATGCGCATCTATTTGCTTCTTAGGGCTAAGGTCTCTATACCAAGTAGAACGCATCTGACCAAGGCCATAGTGCGATCCATTCCGGGCGCGATAATCCCAGCGAGATTCCTTATGAATTAGCCAGTTATAACATTGAAACTCTGACCAATCTAATTTGTTATAAGCATAAAGCTTTAGATTCATATCTGCTTTTGATGGGCTTGGATTTAATATAAGTAATGCAGCTATAACCGCTGTAGCTATCAAGCGAAGGCAATGGCCCTCCTCAACCTCCGTTACAGGGCCAGCTGCGCGCCCGCACTGTGGCGAGAGTGTAGCCGACTTGTCAAATATCTTAAGCATTGGATTACTCCTTATCTCACTATATGGACAAATTTTATTAGTATTTACTCTAACTCCCATATTTTCTTAAATTCTAATTGGCCTGATTGAAACGCGTTCTTCAGCGTTTCCTTGCCGTCTGAGTGAAACTTAGTAACTAGATAAGGCTCAGCTATATCCCCAACTAGCCATTCAATTCTTTCACCATTTGGATCAATAACATCATCACCATTTATGTAATGGAACTTATCCAATATCGAATCAATTGACGATTCTCTTACTGTCTCAACTATTTCACTAGGGACATTGGCTTTAACCCATTTAACGAACTCTTTATCATTCTTGACTATCCACTTAAATTTAGGCTTGCTAGTAGTTACATAGGCAATCACATCATCACCATACTCAGCTTTGACCCTATCTGCCCCAATAGCGTCCATTTCGGCCTGTAGAGCCGCTCTTAGCCTATCCTTTGCCTTCTTAGCCTCATCAGCTATCAGACTGACTGCCGCTAACTCCAGGCTCAATTCTTTGATTTTCATTCTTGCGCTCCCTTTCATTTGCTCTTCTTAATCTTGTCTCAAGTGATGCCAGATTGATACCACAGTCTCGCGCTATAAACTCTTTGTCAAATCCCCACTCCATCATCTGACGGATATATCTAATAGAGTGGGGCTTGCTCATCGTAGGGCCTTTCCATAGTTGCATTACCTGTCCAGTATTTTACGCTGATTTTCTCTAAACCAGCGGCTAATCGGCATATACGACACTTAGCAGATTTCATCTTCCATCCACCGCATTGATCGCAACGGACAATATCGTCCTCTTTGCTAGTAACGCGGTCGGACGGATAGATGATTCTCTGTAGAAAGCATCGCTGACATTCAATTAGCCATACTTCTTCAGGCGCTTCATCAACATCAGCAGTCTCATATTTATTTAACTCAATATGCGGAGTAACTAGCTTGCAATTTGAGCAGATAAATGGATGAGCATCTTGTCTCATTTCTGAAAGACCCAATGCCCATCTGAACCAATACGCATCCATTTAGCAGGATGGCCAGATTTAGGTGTTGGGCAGACCCAGCCTCTATATTCTTTGCCTTCCTTTGTGCCAGTCTTTAGCACCATTGGGCCATCGCCACCAGAGCAAAGCGGTATTTCGTCAATTATCTCTGCACCTAATTGATTTGCTATCTGGCTTACATCCCAGATAATTGGCTCAGGGTCATTTGGCCGTTGCTCTTTTATGAATTCCGCAAGAGCTGGCTTAGTCGTTTCAATTGCCTTCTTTGGGCTTTGTTTAGTCTTAGCGAAGTATCCAGCGAGGTTAAGTGCGCGTCCCAGCGATCCAGTTTCCGCAAGCTCGAGTGCATATTGCTTTGACTTAGACTCAGAGGATAAACCTGTAGTCCAAGGATGTGCGTCAGCTTCAGTGCGATATAACTCAGTTTTAATGATATAGACATCACAATTAGCCACAAGCGACTCCGCCAAGATATGAGTCTTGATTCGATAATCTGGATAAGCATTTATAAACTCCTTTAATCGGTCTTGAACTGATACATAATCATCAAGGTAATTCGACATTTAACTTCTCTCTCCCTGCGAAATCATTTATCGCATCTTCTAACTGTTCTTTCAGTGAATAAAATGTGCCATCTGGCCAGTTCTGAACATCATCGGCGCAAGGCTGGCAATAAAACCTCACTTGCGCTTTGCGTAGTGGTGTCTCGCTTTGGACTTTCCAGACTGCTGGAGTCATTGCTCTTAAATCCCAGCCGTTCTTATTTTGTCCCCAGCGATATTTACATAAATCGCAATATTGATTGGAATTATGATTGCGAGTCAGACTCAATGTCGTCCCAATCTTCTGGTGAAGAAAATCGTAATCGACCCAAGATAGCGGCATATCCAATGAGATCGAGATACGAATCTTCGCGCTCTGGACTTTCCACCATTCTTGAGAGTTTGGTCGCGATAGCAATAATTGCCAAGTCAGATGGGTCTCTGAGCTGAATACCGAGTGCTTTACTGATTTTGTAAATGCGTAATAAATTGTGCCTCGGGTCGCCATACTCGATGCCCCTGTCGAATAATGTGTTTCCAGCTTCTTCAAGCCATTCACTTAACGATTTCTGTGTATCGGACACTTGACCTTCCTCTCTTATAGCCTTCATTAAAAGCTTTGGCTTTGGCTGAAGTAAATAAACTCCAGATATAAAGGCCGATAAATGGAACTCCAATGATTATTCCTACTACGGCTTCATCAGATAAATTAGGCAACATCTGCGCTCACCCCATATTTATCCAGCCAGTATGCAGAGATTTCAGCCTTAGATAAACGGCCTCTCAGCTGCTTCTTACCCATCCGCTCTTTAGCGAATCGTCTGATTATTGATCCCTTAACCCAATTTGTCTCATCAGTCCAAGCCCCTGCTTGAGAATCAAATCGAATAAGAGCTACTTTATTTACCATTTTGCTCCCGTTCTGTAATCCTTAAATGGATTTACGGGATAAATCTATTTGATTAAATCTATTTAGACAAGGAGGAGCTCGGCGTGTTGGATATGTAGAAAGCCAGCTAGTCTTTCGTTGGTCGCTTTATTGGCAAAATCGGTAGTTATCGGCAACCGCTTTAATACCCATTCAGGCTCGATTACAGCCCCTAAATCAAACTGGTATATCCCTTTAGGTGTCGAGTTAATGTAAAGGGTCTTAGCGCCCGTCCTAGCCCTTATATCGGCCAGATAATCCCATTTCTTTTTCTCAATCAGCAAAGTATCATAATGAGTCCTACGGCATTTAAGCTCAAGATAGGCGTTATGGGTTATGCCATCTGCTCGGTCGGTCGCTGATAAAGGCGTCAAGTCTGGATAAAGCGACTTGAGAGCCTCAAAGAGCTCAACCTCTCGAAAGTAGATTAGTTGTCCTCTTCTCCATCTTCCCAACCAATCTTTTTAATTGGGTCATCGGCAGGGACTATCCAATCAGGATAAGAACTGCGATCCATAGCAAAGGCCAAGGCAGTTCCCTCATCCATCCCAGCTCTACGGCAAGCCTTATAAACTTCATTGGCAGCAATAGCCCAGAAATCAAGCTTTGTTAATGGGGTTTCTTTAGTAGTCCTGCGTCTCTTTGGACGCTTGACTGGCTTCTTATTTACGCGCTTTCGCGTTGCCATTTCTGACCCCTTTCGCTAGGGCCAATTCTAGCTGAGACTCCATTTTATCAAGGCGCGACACTATTGGAATATTCTCCAATTTAATTATGTAGCGAAGGCCAGCAA
>Ga0209358_10001867_pt1 | contig 16422 bp, 13 predicted proteins | sample LauGreFa1BDMLBSN_2_FD_187574 | JGI IMG/M metagenome (GOLD analysis project Ga0209358, IMG submission 187574) | Freshwater lake microbial communities from Lake Michigan, USA - Fa13.BD.MLB.SN (SPAdes) (version 2) | ecosystem: Environmental > Aquatic > Freshwater > Lake | place: Lake Michigan, USA... | reverse complement strand
GACAGGCTTCCTGCGCGTCATCGGCCGCAAGGGCGCCCCCGACTGGTTCGTCACGGAGTATTTCCGCGTACACGAGAGCTCCACGCCCGAGAAGCACATCGTCGACTCGATCGTCAACCACGGCACCGGTCGGCCCGTCTTCGCGCAGCTCATCGGCGAGGACACGCCGCACATGGTGCGCACCATCCGGGCGCTGCTGACGCTGCCCGTCGCGGGCATCGACCTCAACATGGGCTGCCCGGCGCCCAAGGTCTACCGCAAGAACGTCGGCGGCGGCCTCCTGCGCGACCCGGCGAAGATCGACGAGCTCCTCGGGGCCATGCGCCAGGCCATCCCCGGACGCTTCACCGTCAAGATGCGCATCGGCTTCGAGGACCAGCGTCACTTCGACGCCATCCTCGCGCTGGTCGCCAAGCACCAGGTCGACCTCCTCACCGTGCACGGCCGCACCGTCAAGGGACTGTACTGGTCCGAGGTCGACTACGCCGCGATCGCGCACGCGGTCCGCTCCGTCCCCTGCCCCGTCATCGCCAACGGCGACGTGGCCACCGCCGACAAGGCCCAGCGCCTCACGGCGGAGACCGGGGCGTTCGGGATGATGATGGGCCGCCATGCCATCCGGAACCCCTGGATCTTCCGCCAATGGCGCGAGACGCAGCAAGGCCTGCCACGCTTCCGGCCGACCCTGGGCGACGTCCGCGCCTACATCCAGGAACTCGTCGAGGAGTGCTGCGACCAGGCCCTGGCGCCGGAAAAGCAGGCCGGCCGCCTCAAGAAATTCCTCAACTTCGTCGGCCTCGCGGTCGACGCCGACGGCCGCTTCCTGCACGAGATGCGCCCGGACGGGACGCTGGCCCAGTTGCTGGGCGTGTGCGACGCGCACCTGCTCGGCGCGCGCGCCGGCGAAGCCTACCCCGACGAGCCCTACCGCGGCCTCGTGGCGCGGCCGACCCGCGAGACCCAGCAGGGCTGCGAGCTCTGAGGCTCAGCCTTGGCGCAACGCGGCGCGGATGCGGCGGTCGCGCGCGAAGACCAGGAGGAGCGGCCCGCCGACCAGCACGAGCGCGATCATGCCGAAGACCAGCCCGAGGAACGTCCCTAGGGCGCAGAGGCAGGTTTGCCGCTCGCGGACGACGAGGTACCACGGCAGGGTGAGCGACCAACCCACCGCCGTCCCGCGCAGCGCCTTGGCGACGGCCCGCTCGACCGCGTCCGGTTCGCCTTTCGAACGGCGCAGGAGCAGGGGGATCCAGACGAGCCAGGAGATGAACCAAGCCACCAGGCAGCCGACCGAAGACATGAGGGCGATCTCCTCGATGCTCTTGAATGGCCCCGGCAGGAAATAGAGCGCATCGCTCAAGCAAAATCCAGCGAGGACGAAGGGTAGCGGGATCAAGAGGGCGGCGAAGAAGATCCGGGGGCGCAAGCGCCCGCCGACCTGGGCCGCGGCGGGAGCGAGGGGCAAGGGCAGGAACACCAGGCAGGCCTGGAGGAACGAGACCGCCAGGATGACGAAAAACCAAACGATGGGGGGCTTGTCCGGCAGCTCGCCGCCATGGAACATGATGCCGAGCAAACCTTGGACATCGCCCCAGAACGACCCCGTGAAGCCACCGGTGTGGTCCGGCTGGCTGGAGATACCGGCGAAGATGCCCTGCGTCACGATCAAGCCCATGGCCAGGCCAGTGATCACGTAGATCACCAAGGTCGCGAGGAGGATCAGGCCGAGGCGTCGCATGCGGGTTCCTACCCCACCCCGCCGGGTAAAGCAAGCCGCCCCGACCCGCTCCCGCCCCTTGACTCCCGCCGTTTGGGGCTAAACTTAAAGGCATGATCCACCTCACCCCCGAAGCGGCCCGCCAAATCCGCTCCTTGCACGCCCAACAGGCCGACCCCGCGTCGCTCCTGCGCGTGCTCGTCGAGACCGGCGGTTGCTCGGGCTTCGAGTACGGCATGGCCTTCGACGTGCGCAAGGACGGCGACCTCGAGTTCGAGAGCGAGGGCGTGAAGCTGCTCATCGACCCGGCCAGCCACACCTACCTCGACGGCTCCACCGTGCACTTCGACGACGGCCTGCACGGCAAGGGTTTCGAGGTCCGCAACCCCAACGCGAGCAGCACCTGCGGCTGCGGCAAATCTTTCAGCTAACCCCATGAAGCCTTCCCTCCTCGCCTTCGCCCTGCTCCCCGGCCTCGCCCTCTTCGCCGCCGCCACCCCTTCTACCCCGCCCGCCCCCAAGCCCATGCCCACCGCCGATGCCCCCCAGAACAAAGTCCCCCAGGTGCTCGTCACCCTCGACGACGGCCAAGGTGGCGTCGGGAAGCCCGTGCTCGTGGACAAGGTCATCAAGACCGACGAAGCCTGGGCCGCGCAGCTGACCAAGGAGCAGTACTTCGTGACGCGCGCCAAGGGCACCGAGCGTCCCTTCTGCGGCACGTTGCTGGACAACAAGAAGACCGGCACCTACCACTGCATCTGCTGCGACCTCCCGCTCTTCTCGTCCGACGCCAAGTTCAACTCCGGCACCGGCTGGCCGAGCTTCTTCTCGCCCGTCTCCAAGGAGAACGTCGCCACCATCGAGGACCGCTCGCACGGCATGGTGCGCGTCGAGATCCTCTGCGCACGCTGCGACTGCCACCTGGGCCATGTCTTCGAGGACGGCCCTAAGCCGACGGGCCTGCGCTACTGCCTGAACTCCGAGTCGCTGAAGTTCAAGGAGCGCAAGCCCGCCCAGAAGTAAGGAGGCTCCTTACTTCTTCTTGGCCTTGGTCCGGACGGCCGCCTGCTTCACCGGGGCGGCCTTCTTCTTGGCCACGGCCTTCTTCTTGGCCACCGGCTTTTGGGCGACCGGCTTGGCCTTCGCCTTCGGCGCGACTTTCTTCGCCAGGGCCTTCTTCACGACGGCTTTCTTCACGACGACCTTCTTCACCGGCTTGGCCTTGGCCTTCTTCGCCAGCTTGACGGGCTTAGCCTTGGCGACCGGCTTGGCTTTCGCCTTCGGGGCGGCCGGCTTCGCCTTGGGCGCGGCCTTCGCCGGCTTCGGCAATTCGTGGACGACCGGCACCGGGGCCTTCGGGCGCTGGTCGACCGGTCCCTTGACGGCGTTCCAGAGCTGCGTGCGCAGGTCTTCGAGGCCGTCGCCGCTGAAGCAGGAGATCGGGATCACGCGTTCCTTCACGCGGGCCTGGAACTCCTTCAGGTACTTGGGCGCGTCGGGGAGGTCGAGTTTGTTGGCCACGATCACGCGCGGCTTGCCGGCGAGGACCTGGGAGTAGAGGCGTAGTTCGCGCTCGAGCACCTGGAAGTCGTCCCACGGCTTGCGGTTCTCGCTGCCGGCCATGTCGATGATGAAGACCAGCAGCGTGCAGCGCTCGATGTGGCGCAGGAACTGGTGGCCCAGGCCGCGGTTATCGTGGGCGCCTTCGATAAGACCGGGAATGTCGGCCATCACGATGCGGTCGAAGCGGTCCGGATACTCGATCACGCCGACGTTGACGTGCAGCGTGGTGAAGGGGTACGGGGCCGTCTTGGGGCGGGCCGCGGTGAGCAGGTTGGTCAGCGTGGACTTGCCCGCGTTGGGGTAGCCGACCAGCCCGATGTCGGCGATGGTCTTGAGCACCAGGCGGAACTCGCCCTTCTCGCCGGGGTAGCCCGGGGTGGTGCGGCGCGGGGCTTGGTTCACCGAGCTCTTGAAGTTCATGTTGCCGAGGCCACCCTTGCCGCCGGCGAGGAGGACGACGCGGTCACCGTGTTCGGTCAGCTCCGCCACGAGGCGGCCAGTGCCCTCTTCGAGGACCTGGGTGCCGGGCGGCACGGGCATGATCAGGTCGGTACCATCGGGGCCGGCGCACTGGCGGCCCATGCCGGGCGTGCCGTTGCGGGCGGAGCGGTGGGGCTGCCAGCGGTAGGCCTGGAGGTCGCCCTCGTTGCGGTCGCAGAGCAGGACGATGTCGCCGCCCTTGCCGCCGTTGCCGCCGTCGGGGCCGCCCTTGGGGATGAACTTCTCGCGACGGAAGCTCACGCACCCGTGCCCGCCGTCGCCGGACTTCAGGATGACCTTCGCTTCGTCGATGAACATGCCCCGATGGTTAGCCCCCGCGGGGCGGGGGTCGAGCAGGAAAGGCGGCGGACCTCAGCGCTCGAGACCGCGGGAGCGACGCAACCAGCGCTCGATGGGCGAGAAGAAGACCAGGTCGGCCAGCAGGCCGACGAGCATGACGACGGCCATCACGCCCATGACCTGGTCCATGCGGTGCAGCTCGCGGCCGGCGTTGAGGAGCGACCCCAGGCCGAAGCCGGTCACGATCGCGACGAAGATTTCGGCGGCCATCAGCGAGCGCCAGGCGAAGGCCCAGCCCTGCTTCATGCCGCTGAGCACGCCGGGGAGCGCCGCCGGGAAGATGACGCGGGACCAGAGGTGCCAGCCGTTCGAGCCCATCGTCTGGGCGGCCCGCAGGTAGAGGGGCGGGACGTTGAGCACGGATTCCTGCACCGCGAGGACCACGGCCCAGAGCGTGCCCATGACGACGACGAAGAGCACGGCTTCCTCGCGGATGCCGAACCAGAGCAGGGCGAGCGGGACCCAGCAGACGGAGGGCAGCGTCTGGAGACCGAGGGCAAGAACCCCGAGGGTGTCGCGGACCCAACGGACACGGGCGCAAAGGGCGCCGAGCGGCACGCCCAAGGCCGCGCCGATGGCGAAACCGATGATGAGACGGCGCATGGTGACCCAGGTGGCGGCGAGCAGTTCGCCGCTCAGCAGGGAGTCCCAGAACCATTCGACGACGTGCGTCGGCGCGGGCACGAGCACGGCGCTGACGCGGCCGCTCCGGACGTACCATTCCCAGCCGCCCAGGAGAAGGATGGCGATGAAGGTCGGGATGACGAAGCGCGGAAGTTTCATGGCCTTAGCGCTGATCCGCGGTGAGATGGGAGGACAGCGCCGCGGTGACCTCGGCGGCGAGGTTCGCGAGGGCCGGGTCGTTCATGCGGCGCGGGCGCGGCAGGTTCACGTCAAAGACCTGTTGGACGCGGCCCGGATTGGGGGAGAAAAGCACCACGCGGTCGCCGAGGCAGACGGCCTCGCGGATGTTGTGCGTGACGAGCACGATGGTCTTCTTCCGCTTCGTGAAGATCTCCTGGATATCGCCGTAGAGTTGTTCGCGCGTCAGCGCGTCGAGCGCCGAGAACGGCTCGTCCATCAGCAGTACGCGCGGGTTGGGGGCGAGGGAGCGGGCGAGGGCCACGCGCTGGCGCATGCCGCCGGACAGCTCATGCGGACGCGCCTTCTCCTTGTTGCCGAGGCCGACGAGGTTGAGGTAATAGCGGGCCGACTCCAGGCGCTCGGCCTCGGTGAGGTCGGGCTTGAGGCGCAAGCCGAAGAGCACGTTCTCCAGCACATCGAGCCAAGGAAACAGGGCATCTTGCTGGAACATCACGAGGCGATCGCGGCCCGGGGAAACCACCGGATCCTGCCCGAGCTTGATTTCACCCTCGTCGGTGTGCTCGAGTCCGGCCAAGAGGCTCAGCAAGGTGGACTTACCGCAACCGGAAGGCCCGACGATCGCCAGGAACTCGCCCTCCCGCACATCGAGGGAGATGTCAGCCAAAGCCGTGACCCGGCCGGAGGCCCCGTCGAAACGCTTGGTGACGTTGCGGAGGGTCAGGGCCGCGGCGGCAGCGGGCTTATCGAGCAGGGAGCTCATAGGTTCTGAGGGTCAAAATGACCGTCCCGGCCTTAACTTGTCAAGTTTACTTATGTTTAAAAGATTAGACAAGGAAACCGCCTAAATTCCTATTTTTTAGGGGGATTATCCATCAAAAACTCCAGTAATGGGCCTATGGGTGCCTCGCCCTTCAGAAGTTTGGCCTCCTGGGCATCCCGTAAGGCCCGACTGAACAGGGTGGTCAACCGGGCGCGGCGAGCCTCCAAGTCTTCCGGGGCGGCGAAGGCCACCCGACCCAAGGCGGGGCCGATGAGTTCGGGCTTGGGCGGAGCCGAACGCAGTTCCGCCCCGAGGCCCAAGCGGACCAACCGTTCTTGCCAGGCACGATCCGCCGCCAGGCGAGCACACAGGGCGTAATGCGAACGGACGAAAGCCTCGATGGCCGGACGCCGCCGGGCCAAGGCGCTCCGGGAAGTCACCAAGACCGTGATGAGGGCGTCCTTGTTCTCATGGATGACGACTCCGCCGAACTCCGTCGTGAGTCGGGTGACCCACGGCTCGACCGTCCAGACCGCGTCGACCTCCCCACGCGAGAACAGCAGCATGAGGTCGGCGTTCTGGGCCGGCACGACATGGGCGTCGCCCCCGCCGAGGTGCACCTTGAGCCCGCCTTGCCGCAACCAGGTGCGCGTGTCGATGTCCTGCGTGTTGCCCAGCTGCGGGGTGCCGATCCGGCGTCCCCGGAAATCCTGGGGCACATGGAGATCCGCGCCGGCGCGCACGACGAGGGCGTTGCCGCCCTGCGCGACCGGAGCGAGGACGCGGATCTCCGCGCCTTGGGTGCGGACGTGGGCGTTGAGCGCGGGCGAAGCCCCGACGTAGGCGAGGTCGATGGCGCCGGCGAGCAAGGCCTCCATCGCGGAGGGACCGGCGTTGAACGAACGCCACTCGAGCTTCACCCCCGCCGGCAAGGCGGCCTGATGGCAATCCTGCCCTTCGCGTTCGAGTTGCCGGGCCGCGAGCGCCGGCGCGTGGGTCAGGTTCGGGAAGAAGCCCACCCGAAGCACTTCCGCTTCGGCGCGGGCGACGGCGGTGGCGGCCAGGAGCAGGCATCCGGTGAGGAGGACGGGGAGTGATCGCATGGGCGAAGGCATCAGAAGGCTTTGAGCAGAAGTTCGAGGTAGGCGAAGTCAGTATCGCCGGGACGGACCTGGCGGCGAGTCCACTCTCCGGCGACGAAATGGGCGTAGCCGAGGGTGACCTCGGCCCGCGGGGTGGCCTGCCAGCGGAGGCGGAGATCGAACTCATGGCCGACGTTCCGCCCGGCCTGGCCGGTCGGGTCGCGGTTGTCGGCCGCATTATAGAAACGGTCCGTGGCGCTTTGGAGCCGATACCAGCTGTAGCCGAGGTCGAAGCGCAGCGCGGTCGTGACGGTCGCCTCGTAGCGAAGCTTGGGCGCGAGGATGTTCTCGAAGACCACGTAGTCGTTGGCCGACCACGGGCGACCGAAGCCGAAGAAACGTTCGAAGCGATGATCCCGGCCATCCGTCGGGCTCCGGTCGCCCGAGGCGGCGCCGAAGAAGCAGCTCAGACGCGACTTCCACGCGTCCGCGAAGCGATAGCCGACCTCGGCGTTGGCGGCCCAAGCGGCGACCTCCTGGCCCCCGTTCCGGCCGAACTGCGCGATGCCTGCGGCGTCGAAGTCGAAGCCGGACCGACCGAAACGACCGTAGACCCGCAGTCCCGGCGAGTGGACGACCCGGCCACCGCCGGCGACGGACCGGTCGTCGAGGCGGAGGTAGAAGGGCTCGAAGGTAGCGACCTCGGACCATGCGCGCCAGTGGCCGATCGCACCCCAGAGACGCTTACCTTCAGCCGGCCGATCCGGATCGTAAAGCAGGCGCTCGAGCGGCTGGACGGAGAGCAGGTCGACTTGCCAGTCATTGGCCTCCTGCCCGATGCGGCCATGCCAACCACGGAAGGCGTTGGCCGTGTTGCGCCACTGGTTATTGCCCAGGAGGCGCCGGTCGAGGAACTCGAAGTTATGGTGGCCGTAGCGGAGGGAGATCGGCCGGGCGTTCCCCCGGGCATCGACGGTGAGCCAGTCCTTGAGGTAAAGCTCCGCGTAAGCGCGGATCGCCTCGAGTTCGTTGACGTCCCGGTTGTCCTTCGCGAACCGGCTGCCGTAGCGGTGGGAGTCCTGGATCTCGACGGCGAAACGGAGCGGATCGACCAATTCGCGGACGCCGAGGTACAGACGCGTGCGATGCAGTAAAGGTTCGTCGACTCCCTCCACCTCCCGACGGATATCGTCATCGCGGAACTCGTAACGCAGGCGGTAGTCGAGACCCACGTCGAGCCACTTGAAGCCATTCAGGAAGCTCGCCGGACTTTGGGTGGCGGGACCGACGTACCTGGGCGGATCCGGATCGCGCGTCGTGCTGTAGCTGTCCGCCTCTCGGTAATAACTCCCGGCCAGCGCCTCCGCCCCAAGCACGCAGGCGCCGAGCAGAGCCCGAAGCAAGGTGCTGGAGGGAGCAAAAGCCATTTTCCGGATTAATATGATAAGTTTAGTAATGATAAAATGTATAAGGTCGAGTCCGTTCTTTACCTAGGGTAAAAACGTATACAAACAACTAACCTTAAATGAGTTAAGTTAAACCAAGAAACTCCTAAAAGGCTCCGACGACGAACCACAGGCTGGCGCTGACCACCAGGGCGGTCGCGATCCAGCCGAGGACGCGGATCCAGCGCGGGGCGACGAAGGCTCCCATGAGCTCGGCATCCCCGGTCATGCGGACGAGCGGCCAGCAGGCGAAACCGAGCTGTAGGCTGAGGATGACCTGGCTCCAGATGAGGAGGTTTTCCACCCTACCCTCCCCGGCCAGGCCGATGACGAGGAGCGCCGGGGCCAGCGCGGCCAGCCGGGTCGCCACGCGGACGATCCAGCCGGCGGTCTTGATCTTCAGGAAGCCCTCCAGGACGATCTGGCCGGCCATGGTGCCGGTGATGGTGGCGTTCTGGCCGGAGGCGAGGAGCGCGACGGCGAAGAGCGTGCCCGCGAAGGTCGCCCCGAGCACGCCATCGAGCAGGCGGTGGGCCTCGCGGATGTCGGTCACGGCCTCCGGGCGGCCATGGAAGGCCGCGGCACTGAGCACGAGCAGGCCGGCGTTGACGAAGAAGGCCAGGCTGAGCGCGAGCGTGGAATCCCACGTGGCGAAACGCATGGCCTCGCGGCGCTCCTCGTCGGTCCGGCCGAAATCGCGGGAGCCCACGATCGACGAATGGAGGTAGAGGTTATGCGGCATGACCGTCGCGCCGATGATGCCGAGGGCGACGAACAGCATGCCGGGGCGGGTAATCACCGCCGTCGTGGGGACGAAACCCTTCACCAGGTCGGCGACGACGGGCTTGGCCAGCAGGAGTTCCACGCCGATGCAGGCCGCGATGGTCAGGACGAGCACGGCGACGAGCGATTCGAGCCAGCGGTAGCCGAGGCGCGTGAGCGCGAGCAGGACGAGCACGTCCAAGGCGGTGATGATGGCGCCGAAGAAGAGCGGGATCCCGAAGAGGATCTGCAGCGCGATGGCCGAGCCAAGCAGCTCGGCGAGGTCCATGGCGATGATGCCCAGCTGCGCGGCGACCCAGAGGAATTTACCGACGAGCGGCGAATAACGCGCCCGGCAGGCTTGGGCGAGGTCGAGGCCCGTCGCGACGTTGAGGCGCACGCAGAGGTGCTGGAACAGGATCGCCATCAGGTTCGACAGCAGGATGACCCACAGCAGCGCATAACCATACTGCGAGCCGCCGGCCAGGTCCGTGGCCCAGTTGCCGGGGTCCATGTAGCCGACGGAGACCAGGAAGCCGGGGCCGACGAAACCGAGGAAGCGGCGAAAGGCTCCCCAGCGGGAGGCGGCGCGGACGGCGCTCGGGTCGGCTGGCTTCATCAGCCTCGAGCATTATGCCCGTCCGTTCGCTGTCAACCCGAGGCCCGCCCGATGGAATCCATTGCCGTGAGCGTCCACAGCGCCGTCCGCCAACGGTGCGAGCGGATCAACCCGTCCAAGGCGGGCGACGCCGGCCCTTCGTCGCGGAGCCGACGGTGGCAAGGCACCGACCACCCTGCCGTCAGCGCCCAGCAGACCACCACCAAGGCGAGGCCGAGGTAGGCGCCGTCGAGGTACGCGACGGCGAGGTGGCCGACCATCTGCAGGGCGAGCAAGGGCCCGATGACCCAGCCGACTTTCCGCGTGTAGGCGTCATGGGCCGCGGCGAAACCCTCGGCCCGCCAGCGGGCGAAATCCGGATACGTGCACAGCAGGATGAGCCAGCAGACCGCCGCCAGGGCGAAATCGACGCCGGCCAGCCCGAGCGTAGGCAAACGAAGGTCCATGCGGGCACCGAAGTCGGTTTTGCCCTTTGCACAACCCGGCGGGACGATAAGACGGAAGCATGCCCCGCACCCTCCTCCGCCTGGCCTGCCTGCTGCTGGCCGGCGTCGCCTCCCTGCCCGCCGCCGAGACCCCGCCCAACATCGTGATCCTGCTGGCCGACGACCTGGGCATCAACGACCTCGGCTGCTACGGCCGCAAGGACCAGCGGACGCCGAACCTGGACCAGCTGGCCGCCCAAGGCGCGCGCTTCACCCAGGGCTATACGGCCGCCTCCGTCTGCTCCGCCTCCCGCGCCGCGTTGCTGACGGGACAGAACCCGGCCCGGCTCAAGATCACCAGCTTCCTCCTGGGCCGCGGCGACCGGGCCTCCCACCGCATCCTCAGCGCGCCGATGCGGGACCACCTCCCCGACGGCGTCCAGACGCTCGCCCAGTTGCTCAAGGCCCAAGGCTACGCCACCGGCGCCGTGGGCAAATGGCACCTGGGCATGAAGGGGGCGCACCCGCCCACCGCGCACGGCTTCGACGAATACTTCCCGGGCAAATCCTTCCCCGGCGCGGAATCGCCCCAGGGCGGAAAGGGCGAGCTCGGGCAGGCCGAGGCCGCCGTGAAGTTCATCGAGCGCAGCAAGGACAAGCCGTTCCTGCTCTACCTGGCCTTCGACAACCCGCACATCCCGCTCGCCGCGCCGGCCAAAGCCATCGCCGCGAACGCCCAGTCCTTCCACCCGACGTACGCCGCGCTCGTCGAGTCGCTCGATGTCGCCGTCGGCCGCGTCCTCAAGGCGCTCGACGACCAGGGCGTCGCGAAGAACACGGTGGTGGTCTTCGCCTCGGACAACGGCGGGGTCCACGTCTCCGAGCTCCGCGAAACCCCGCCGACCCACAACGGGACCGCGCGCGCGGGCAAGGGCTTCCTCTACGAGGGCGGCATCCGCACGCCGCTGATCGTCCGCTACCCGGCCCGGCTCGCGGCCCGCGAGGTCGCCGAACCGGTCGTGCTCGGCGACCTCTGCCCGACCCTTTGCGCGCTGGCCAAGGCGCCCGCGCCGGCGGTCCCGGATTTCCGCGACCTGTCGCCGCTCCTGTTCGACGCCCCGCCGGCGGACGCCAAACCCCGGGCGCTCTTCTGGCATCAGCCGCACTACATGAACCAAGGCGGCAAGCCCGCCGGCGCCATCCGCGAAGGCGACTGGAAGCTCATCGAACAGTATGAGGACGGGAGCCTCGAGCTCTACAACCTCGCGAAGGACCCCGGCGAGCGGACCGACCTCGCCGCCGCCGAACCGGCCCGTGTCGCGGCGCTGCGCGGCAAGCTCGAGGCGTGGCGCCGGTCCGTGGGCGCGGCGCCGCTCAAGCCGAATCCCGATTTCGACCGGAGCCGCTGGGAGCGCTGCTTCGTGAAGTTCGACGCCACGCGCGTCGTCGCCCTGCCGACGTCCGAGGCGATGCGTCCGCTCATGGCCGAGTGGCGCCAGGCGATGGACGACGCCACCCGGACCGGGCCCAACGCGCTGATCTTCCTCGAGGCGCGCGACGCCCAGGTGCAGGCGAAGAAGCTGAAGTACGAGGAGCCGCCCCAGAAGGACACGCTCGGCTTCTGGGTGGACCCCGCCGACACGGCCTCCTGGAAATTCCCCGTCGCCCAGGCGGGCAAGTACCGCGTGAGCGTGCTGCAGGGTTGCGGCAAGGGCAGCGGCGGCTCGACCGTCGCGCTCGAGGCCGGCGCCGCCAAGGTCGAGTTCACCGTCGAGGAGACGGGCCACTTCCAGCGCTTCGTGCCGCGGGAAGTCGGCGTGCTCGAACTCGCCGCCGGCGACAACACCCTGACCGTCCGGCCCGTGAAGAAGAAGGGCGCAGCGGTCATGGACCTGCGGCGCGTGACGCTCGAACGCGTCGAGTAGCCGCTCAGGCCGAGGCGAGCAGGGCCCGCAGCTCGGCTTCGGGCTCCTCGTGGCCCTGCGCCACGGCGAGGGCGAGCGCGTCCGTCCAGGCGACCCGGGCGCCGGCGCGGTCGCCGACGGCGGCCAAGGCCTTGCCCAGCAGCACGCGTGGCATCATCCAATCCGCCTTGGCTTCGGCGGCCCGGCGGAGGTGTTCGGCGGCCTCGGCCGGCGCGCCTTCCTTGAGCAGTTCCTGCCCCAGGGAGAAACGGAAGAGGGCGTTCGCGGGATCGGCGGCGACGTGCGCGCGGAATAGTTCGGAGCGGGCCATGGTCAGGGGGCTTCAAGGCGGAAGACGACGACGGCCAGGCCGGGGAGGCGGACCTCGATCGAATAGGGACGGCCTTGGCAGGGGATGGCCTCGGCATGGACGCCCCCGAGGTTGCCCAAGCCCTGGCCGGCATAGTGCCGGGAAGCCGTGTTGATGGCCTCCTGCCATCGGCCCGGCCAAGGCACGCCGAGGCGATACGTCCGCTCGACCGGGGTGAAGTTGCCCGCGACGACCCACGCGCGACCGCGCGAGCGCCGCTCGAAGGCGACCACGCTCTGGGCGCCGTCGTCCGTCACCAGCCACTCGAAGCCCTCGGGACGGAGCTCGTTCTCGGCCAGCGCCGCCTCGCCCACGTAGAGCCGGTTGAGGTCGGCCACGAGCCGCTGCACGCCCGCGTGGAGCGGGTACGCCAGCAGGTGCCAGTCGAGCGAGGCGTCGTATTTCCACTCGGCGAACTGGCCGAACTCGCACCCCATGAACAAGGTCTTCTTGCCCGGCCACGTCCACTGCAAGGCCAGCAGGCAGCGGAGGTTGGCGGCCTTGGTCGCGTCGTCGCCGCCGCTCATCTTGCCGATGAGGGAGCCCTTGCCGTGCACGACTTCGTCATGGGAGAAGGACTGCACGAAGGCCTCCGACCACTGGTAGAGCATGCCGAAGGTCAGCTTGTCGTGGTGGAACTTCCGGAACAACGGGTCCTGCCGGAAGTAGCCGAGGCAGTCGTGCATCCACCCCATGTTCCACTTGAGGTCGAAGCCGAGCCCGCCCGCGGCGACCTCCTTCGTCACCCCCGGGAACGAGGTCGACTCCTCGGCGATCATCGCGACGCCCGGGTGGTAGAGGTGCACGAGGGCGTTGACCTGGCGGAGGAACTCGATCGCCTCGATGTTCTCGCGTCCGCCGTGGCGGTTGGGAATCCATTCGCCGTCCTTGCGCGAGTAGTCCAGGTAGAGCATCGAGGCCACCGCGTCGACGCGCAGCCCGTCCACGTGGAAACGCTCGAGCCAGGAGAGCGCCGAGCCGACGAGGAAGCCGCGCACCTCGTGCCGGCCATAGTTGAAGATGAGCGTCCCCCAGTCCTGATGCTCGCCGAGGCGAGGGTCCGCGTGTTCGTAGAGGTGGGTGCCGTCGAAACGCGCGAGGGCGAAGAAGTCGCGGGGGAAATGGGCGGGCACCCAGTCGACGATGACGCCGATGCCCGCGCGGTGCAGGGTGTCGACCATCGTCATGAAATCGAGGGGCGAGCCGAACCGGTGGGTCGGCGCGTAGAAACCGGTGACCTGATAGCCCCAGGAGCCGTCGAAGGGGTGCTCCGACGGGGGCATCAGTTCCACGTGCGTGAACCCCAGTTCGACGCAATAGGCGGCGAGCTGTTCGCCCAGTTCGCGGTACCCGAGGACGCGCCCGCCCTCCTCCGGGACGCGGCGCCAGGAGGCCAGGTGCACCTCGTAGACGGACATCGGCCGCGTCCGCGGGTCGCGGCGTCGCCGGGACTCCATCCACACGGCGTCGTTCCAGACGAAGCCGGAGAGGTCGCAGACGATGGCCGCATGGTTGGGCGAAGGCTCGAAGTGCAGGCCGTAGGGGTCCGTCTTGAGGAACGGAGTCCCGTCGTGCGGGCCCACGAGCTCGAACTTGTAACGGGTGCCGACGGCGAGCCCCGGCACGAAGATCTCCCAGATGCCGGAGGCGCCCAGGGCGCGCATCGGGTGGGCGCGGCCATTCCACAGGTTGAAATCACCGACCACCGACACGCGGCGGGCCGACGGGGCCCAGACGGCGAAGGACACGCCCGCGACGCCGTCCAGCGTCCGGAGCTGCGCGCCGAGCTTATGGTACACCCGATGGTCGTCGCCCTTGCCCAGCAGGAACAGGTCGTCCTCCGAGATCGTCGGCCAGAAGCGGTAAGGGTCCTCCAGTTCCCGCGCCGTGCCGTCCGCATAGGTCGCGCGGAGGCGGTAACGCAAGCCCTCGCGCCGCGGGATGACCCGCTCGAACAACCCCACCGCATGGAGGCGCTCCATCGGGAGGCCGACGCCGGCCGCGACGTCCCATACCTCGACCGAGCCGGCGCCCGGCAGGAGGCAGCGCACCACGCACCCCCCGTCGCCGAGGGCATGGAGACCGAGGAAACGGTGCGGGCAGGTCTCCGTCGCGTCCACCAGGGCGGTCAACTCGGCGGGACTCAGTCGCATGCTTGGACAATCCACGGGGGGCGAGGCTCGGCAAGCGCTCATTGCCCGAAAAACCTTGAGGGAAGGCCTCAACCGACAAGTCTGGGCGCGATGCCCGGTCGTCGTTTCTGGATTCTCGCCGCAAGCGTCGGCCTCGCCTGCGCGGCCGTCGCCGCCGGGCCTGCGGAAGCCGCGCCCAAGCGCGACGGCGTGCGGCCCAACATCGGGGGCGAAAGCTTCTACTCCGAGGAAGGCGGCAAGGTGATCGTCGCGGTCAAGGGCATGGTGGAGGTGAACGGCTCGACGCTCTCGGCGGACCTCGTCAAAATCGACCAACGGACGGGCTTGATCGTCGCCCGCGGCAACTTCGTGTACGCGACGCCCAGCCTCCGGATCTTCGGCGAGGAGGCCACGCTCGACCCGCGGACCGACACCGTGGTCGCGCGCCAAGTCCGCTTCGGCCGCAGCCCGATGTTCTTCACGGCCGAGGAGCTCCGCATGGTGCGCGGCGACAAGACCATGACCGGCGTCCGGATGTGGCGCAATGAGCCGTCCCCGCAGGGCATGAGCCTCGCCATCGGCCAGGTGAACTATAGCGAGAAGGACGATTGGCTTTCGATGAGGAACGTGCGGCCGACCGTCGCGGGCATCCCCTTCCTCTACCTTCCCGCCTACGGCCAGCAAGGCTACCAGGACATGCCCTACGAACTGTTCCTCGGCATGGGCAACGCGCCGCTCAAGGGCTTCTTCGTCCGGACCACCGTCCTCATGCGACAGACGCCTTCCTTCTGGATGGGCATGATGCTCGACAACTATGCCCAGGCCGGCTGGCTCGCCGGCCCGGCCTTCCGCTACGACAACAGCAAGCTCCGCGACGTCGGCACGGTCTGGAAGGCCCGGCTGAACAGCGCCTTCATCCATGACCAGGGGGAACTGCTGGTCGATAGCTTCGGCCGTCTGCCGGACCGCGACCGTTCCTTCGCCCACGGCGAAGTCATCGGACGGACGGTGGGGGGCGTCGAGGTGGCCGGCCGGCTGTTCGCCGAGAGCGATCCCGATTTCCTCCGCGACTTCCGCCCGAACTTGGTCGGACGGCTGACGACCCCGGAGGCGACCCTCCAGGTGACCGCCCCGGTCGAGGGAGGCTTCTTCAGCGCCGGGCTGGCGGCGAAGGCCGACGACCATCAGGACGTGGTCCAGCGCCTACCGGAACTGCGGCTGGACCTGCCGTCGGCGGCGCTCGGCACGACCGGCTTCCGGCGACGCGCCTTCCTGGGCCTCGCCTACCTCAGCGAACGTCCCTCGGCCACGCTGAACGGCCCGGCCTACCTCGCCGCGACCGGCACCGCCGGGGCTTGGTCGACCACCCGGCTGGACGCGTATTACGGCGTGAGCTACCCGTGGGTGGTCGGCGATTACCTGACCTTCACGCCCATCGCCGGCGTCCGCGCCACCGGGTGGTCGGACGCCTTCGGGAACGGGGCGGAGAGCAAGGTGATCGGACAGGCGGGCTTCGACCTGGAAGGACTGGCCACGGGCTCCTGGGAACTCGACGCGCCGAAATGGGGCATCCTCGGGATGCGGCATAACCTCCGCCCCTTGCTGCAGGTCCGCGCGATGCCCGGGGCCGACCAGAAATTCGGCCAGGTCCCCCAGTCCGACCGCCTCGGCATCACGTCCGCGCTCCGGGATTTCGACTTGGCGGATCGGCTGGACCCGGCCGGTACCACGGCGACCGAGTCGGTGCGGTTCGGCCTACGCAACAGCCTGGAGACCCGCGACGCCCGCCAAGGCACGCGCCAGCTGGCCCGCGCGGACTTCTTCACCGATTGGCGCGATGGCTCGCCCGACCTTGGGGTCAACGGGCGCTCCAACTTCGTAACCCATCTCTCGCTGACCCCGGCCACCTGGGTGACGATCGATGCGCTGCACGTGGTCCCCAACGGCGGCGGCGCCCGGTCGAGTCGACCCAGTCCAT
>Ga0209358_10001865_pt1 | contig 16430 bp, 20 predicted proteins | sample LauGreFa1BDMLBSN_2_FD_187574 | JGI IMG/M metagenome (GOLD analysis project Ga0209358, IMG submission 187574) | Freshwater lake microbial communities from Lake Michigan, USA - Fa13.BD.MLB.SN (SPAdes) (version 2) | ecosystem: Environmental > Aquatic > Freshwater > Lake | place: Lake Michigan, USA... | reverse complement strand
CGTCGTCCGTAACGAGGCACGATTGCATGACTCCGAACCATTGCATGTCGCACGGCTTCCGGGTCATCGGCGCACTTACGTGTAAAGTTGTGGACTTGCGCACCATACGAGGAAGCGCGTCCTGTGGCTGAACCGCCTGCAAAAACGAAAGCCCCTCTAACACGACCATCAGCACAAGCAAGACTATCAAGACGATTAAATTTAGCAACAGAAGACGCCCAAAGATCGTCCGCGCATTGTATGACTTCTCTGACATCGGGAGGCACCTCTTCAGGGTCGTCTATGGCCAGTAGGTTGGCCCTGACGGTTTTGTCAATGGAGAACTTGTCGTCTCGCTCCATGAGCTTCCGCGCTGTCGGCCCAACCCTCTCTTGCACCCACAGTCGCATTCTAGGGCTTCTAACAGTCGTGATCTCACCGTTAGTGACGGTCTTAACCGTAGCTTCGATCTCTTGTAGTTCGTCAGCCGCATACTTGACCGCCGCGCGGCATAGACGCTGATCGACAAGAACGCCACGATCATTGATGCGCTCATTAACATGGTAGTCCTCCAACTCTTCTGGCGTCAGTTCCCGCATGGCTTTGCTGGCGGCGCGCATTGTTCTAACGTCTTGCTCGCAGTATTCGATAAGTTCCGGTATGAGATCATCACGGTATGGAGGAATGCAGCAAGCACGAACCAGAGCAGCACCACGATGATCTTTGCGCATTTCAGTTCCGGCGAATCGTCCGACATCTTCTAAGCTCCCTGGCGCACAGTTCGCCCGCGCTTGCGCAGCGGTGCAGTAGAATTGTTCTAGTGGTATCGGCATCTTCAGGACGTGCCAAAAGATTAGACGCTCAAAAGCGGCGTTGTGGGCGCGTATCTGAACGTTCCGGTGTTGCGCCACAAAAACAGGTTCGGGAAATTTTTGCCCCGGCACCCATGTCTGCACCTTGGAGGTGGGGCCATTACGCGCCCACGACATGCAAATGACTTGCGTTGACGGATGACGGGCGTAGTTATATACGCCCGCCGTCTTCAGATCGCATTCCGATCTTGTCTCAAAATCAAGCCAGATCATGCGCCCACCGAATCTTCTTCATACATAGGCTCAAATTCAGCTACATTACCTTCGCGGTATATTGAGATTAACTCGCGCACAGCGTCCATATCATTATTGGCGTGAGCTAATGATATGGCCTCTAGTAAATTCATTGCGCCTTGTCGAACCATACGAGACTTAGTTATTAAAATTATGGCGTTTCCTATAACTCCGGCGGGCACGTTTTTTATCTTGCCGCGAATTATATCGGTGTGAATCATACCTAACCGCGTGACAACGTCCTTACTCATCGGGGCCCCCATCAACGCGATAGCCAAGATATTCGCCGTTCGGGCCGTTATAGATCGTCATATTGCCGACCTTCGGCGCGCTGATCTGACCGTAGGGCGTGTAGTAAAAGTTCTCGTTCGGGTAGCTTAGTTCAGTTGCGACCGGGCCGTTTGGGCCGCCCCAGACTGAGACTTCCTGAGCTGCTGCTGATGACGATATGAGCGCGAGGCCGAATATGATTCTAACCATGATACGAATACTCCCGATAGAAGGCCGAAGCCATAGAAGAAAAGATACAAGCCGGTGTCAGTCAGTAGTTCAGTCATCTTTTCCGTCCCCTACAATAAGAGCGCGGCACACGACCAAAGTTCGGTGGTATGTCATCGCACTCTAATTTTAACGCTTTACGGCGGATCTCGCAGAGCGCGGTCGTCACCTGTTTAGGTGTTTTGCCTAGCTGTTTCGCGACCTGTACATGGTTGAGACCTTCTTTTATAAGCCGGACCACTTCAGACTCGAAAAAAGAAAATCCGTCACTCGACTTATTTTTATGCACAGCGATCCTACGCTCCAGCGGCTCCATAGATGATGGATCAGCTAAACCTTTTTTGTGCGCGTAAATGACTGTAGTATGATCGCGTTTAAGGTAACGACCTACGCCAGCGTATGATGCGTTCGGAATCTCTTCCATGCACCGAAATATAAACGCCCGCCGCGCTTGAGATATGTGGGCCAACTGCGATACGCCAAGAATCGACTTGTAAGGAACCTTATGCTTCAGCGCGACTTCGCTTAGTATCTTTCTATACGATGGAGGCAGACCGCTTGTTGCTGTCGGCGCATATTCAGAATTGACCGCAGCCTCTAACGCGATGCGCTGTTGCGGCGTTAGTTCGGGTTCAGACTCCAATACACGCAACGCCCGCGTCGCCACGCGAAGCCGGTGCTTACGCGCTTCTTTGGATTGTGATGGCGGTTTGCGTTTCGGGCCGTCATAACCCGCGTAGGGAAACAGATAAGTCATAGTTGGCTCCATGAAAAAGGGCGGCGCAGCCCCACTACGCCGCCCTTCCCTATTATCAGCCGCGACGACGACGGCCGGTGTCACCAGCGGAGCCATCGACCGATTCGGCCGGCGCACCGTCGAGCGAAATCCATTCGATCACGTCAAACACCGGAGTGAAGACGCGTCCATAGGACTTATGCTGATAATATTCCGAGCCGAGTTTCACGACGGCCACAGGCGCGTCCTGATTTTTCTCGACCTGATCGGCAACCTTCATGGCGAGCTGGTGCATGGCGCGCTTGCCGCCAACGGACGTGACCGTATAGCGGGCTTCCGTGCCAGCATCCTCACCGTCGAGGCACTTGACACTCATGCCGACCTGCGGCTCCCATCCGCGCTTAGCGCCAGGCGGGGGCACGTCCAGTTCGGGAAGCGGCTCCGTAATGGACACCATCTTCTCGCCAAGAACTTCGCCTTCACCCCACGCAATGAAACCGTGAACGAACGAGAACGGATTGACCGCCCAGCGTCCATCTTTGTCGATCTCAGTCTGATCCGCGCCGTAAACCCAATGACCAGTCTTATCCATTTTCAGGATGACCGAACCAACGCTGGCGTCGGTGTCGAGTTTACGCAGCGACTCAGCCAGAGACGCAGCGGTCGGTAGATTGGCGTTGCCGAACTTCACAATATTAGACATTACTTTACCTTTCGCTGTTATCCGGCGCGATGATACGCACCGAATTCTTTTTGCGCCACCTCACAATATGCGGCGTGCGCTTGTTCGGGAGTGTCATAGACACCCAAATGTTTAACACGGCCCTGTATGCGTATTTGAGCCCTAAATTTACCTCGATGCTTAGTTACGCCTTTTGGCAAATCGCCGTTGAGCTTGCGTCTATTGGCGCTATTTTGCTTACGTGTCGCTTCTCGTAAGTTATTAATTCTGTTGTCATCGCGCGCACCATTTATGTGGTCTATTTCGTCGGACGGCCAAACGCCGTGCACATATAGCCACACCAGCCTATGCTCGCGATACAGACGATCATAAAGCGATATTACCCGATACCCGTTATCTCTTCTGCAACCAGCCACAGTTCCAATTTTCGCCGCTCCACCACGTTTAACGCGCCATGTAAACACGCCAGTATCAGGATCATAATCCAGCCAAGATCGTAAAGTGTCAGCGTCGATCATTTTACTTCCAACTTGCTAAATGCGGCGCGTATATCTTTACCTATGGTCAAAACGGCAGGACGGGGATCGCTCTCCGGCGCTATCGTGTTACCTGTTGACATGGAAACGGTAAAACCTTCCGGCATCGCAATATGACGCTTTTTAAGCGCCTTTTCGATTTGTGCCGGCGATTTTAATTCCATGAACTCCGTGAAACCCAATCCCATTTCATTAAAAGTCGCTTCCGCCGTAACAGGATCAGCCCATTGGCGAGTGGCCCGTTTGGGCACGAGTTTCCACCCCGGCACTGGCGCGTTATTTTCCAGCATCGTCTGGGCCAGTTCACGAACGCCTTTAGCCCATTCTTCCGCAAGGATCGCAAACGCCAGAGCATTGCCGACTTTCTCCACATCAATAGCTTTAACCTTAGTCGCAACAGCGCGCTCAAGCTGACCTGTAAGCAAGGGGCAGACAGGCTTAGCCGAACACCAACGGCAATGATCGCCAGCGGCAAACGGCGCGTCGGGCTTGAAAGATTGCTGCACGGCGTCATACAGCGTGCGCTCGAACGCTTTGATGCGACCGGGCGTCGTAAGCCAACGCTTTACATAAGGCGGCTGCACGATGATAAGTTCGATCTCATCAACGCCTTCAAACACCCAGCGCAATGCTTCCGTCCGCATTCCGGCCGCAGCGTAGAACATAAGCTGTTCGTTTTCTTCAGCGTCTACCGCAACGCCATCCCCAAACTTCCAGTCGAGGACTACCGCACGATTGCGAATACGGCCAGCGAGATCGCAAGAACCGTAAACTCCGGCAAGAAAGTCGTTAAAATGGACATTCACCTCCGTAGCAAACTCAAGCTCACTATTAGGATCAATCTCGTTAAGTGAGTCAAGCGCTAGGATTAACTTCTCATTATCTGTATAATCGTCAACACTTGCGCCATGCGACAAGATCATGTGCATTGCGTCATGCAGACGCGAACCTTCTTCCGCGTATTTGCTAGTAGGTTTTTCAGGAACTGTGTTGACTAACGCCCGTGAACCGGGGCAGTTAATCAAACGCTTAGCGGTCGAACCGCCTACGATATTGCTGTGTGCCATTACCTTACCTTTCAGTGATTCGACACTAGACTTTTCTTTACGGGTATGTCAAGAGACTTTTTATGCTAGAGAAAGACATAGAAAAGTATTTCATGCGCCGCGTCGCACAGATCGGCGGTCGAGCCTATAAGTTCGTATCGCCGTCGAACCGCGGCGTCAGCGACCGCGTGGTCTGTTTACCTGACGGCACGACGCACTTCATAGAACTGAAGCGCCCCGGCGGCAAACTCAGCGAATTACAGCGACGATTTGCAATCGAGATGATGACGCTCAGTCAGAACTACGATTGTCTCTGGTCTAAAGAAGAAGTTGACAAATGGATCTCCGACCATACCAGCACGACGCCGCCGATTTCCTTTTCAGTCGTGACCGGGCCATGATCCTCGCGCCAGTCGGCGCGGGCAAGACAGCGATCACATTAACCGCGATGACCGAAATGATTATCCACGGTCATTGCGACCGCTGGCTTGTGTTAGCGCCGAAGCGCGTCTGCACTGACGTGTGGCCTGTGGAAAAACCTAAATGGGCCGAACACATGAGCATGGCCGTCGCTGTCGGCACGCCAGCGCAGCGCAAGAAAGCATTCGCGGCTGACGTTGATATAGTCGTCACCAATTACGACAACATACCGTCGATTGACCCAAAGGACTTTGACGGCATTGTATTCGACGAGTTGACGCGGCTTAAAAATCCATCCGGCAAACGCTTCAAGTTCCTGCTCAAGATCCTCGACCAGTTCAAGATCCGCTGGGGTTTGACCGGCTCGTTCACGTCGAACGGCTTAGAAGACGTGTTCGGCCAATGCAAGGTCATTGACCAGACGCTATTAGGCCGCAGCAAGGGCGCGTTCCTACAGCAATACTTCTACTGCGTGAACCGCGATTTCGGCCAATGGGAGCCGTTGCCGCAAGCGCTGCCAAAGGTCATGGAGACGATTAAACCGGCGACGTATGTGCTAGAGCCTGGCGAGTATAAGGACAAGCTGCCACCGCTCCATGTCGTGCAGATCCGGTGCGATTTGGAAGACCGCACGCCATACGAAAACATGAAGAAGGAATATGTGCATGAAGAGATCACGGCTCCAACAGCGGCTGCTGTCACAAACAAGCTTCAGCAGCTTACGTCCGGCTTCGCTTATGATAGCAAAGGCGTTGCTCAGTGGTTTGGACGCCAAAAGTTTGAATCTCTCCGAGACATCCTCGACGAAAACCAACGAGACAACACCATCGTCTTTTACACATTTCGCGAAGAACTTGCGGAATTAAAACGCCAATATCCACACGCGCAAACTTTGGATGACCCAAATGCTATAGAACGGTGGAACGACGGAAAAATAGAAATCTTGTTAGCGCATCCTAAAAGCGCACAATTCGGCTTGAACTTACAGTTCGGCGGGTGTAAGATGGTGTTTATGTCGCTTCCTTGGAGTCTAATAGATTTTGAGCAAGCTATAGGCCGATTACATAGGAGCGGTCAAAAACACGATGTTTGGGTGTATGTGATAATGGCCAATAACACAATAGACGAAAAAATATTCGCCGCGCTTAAAGATAAAAAGTCCATATCTGAAATAGCTATGGAAGAACTTCGATGATTGGCCGCAAATTCACTTGTTTGACAGTCATTGACGGGCCTATTCGTGCGCCGCGTGGTGCATCGTGGGTATGTAAATGCGATTGTGGCGGTGTAAAAACAGTGTCGCAATATAAATTAACTGCCGGGCGCACTAAATCATGTGGGTGTTTGCAAAAACAGATTGCGCGTAAACGACTTACGACGCACGGTAATTACTACGAGCCCGAATATCGCGTATGGGAGAATATGAAAAAACGGTGTTCTGACCTTAGATACGCAAAATGGTATGGGCGCATAAATGTCTGCGCTAGATGGATAGATTCATATGATAATTTTGTTGCCGATGTAGGCCGCAAACCATATGAGACCGCGACGTTAGACCGAATAGATCCTAAAGGCGACTATAAGCCTAACAATGTTCGCTGGGCCTCACATAAAATCCAGTCGCGCAACACCAAAAATCATGTTACAAACAAAACCGGGATACGTGGCGTGTCATGGTCAAAAGCTAAAAATAAATGGCGCGCGGCTATATATGTAGACAATACGCAGAAACATCTAGGTTACTTTGACGACATCAAAAATGCCGAAACGGCGCGGAAAGAAGCGGAGAAAAAATTTTGGTGACGTCATTAACCTGGAAAGAACTTAACGATCAGCTTGCTGATCTTACGGAACAGGAAGTCTTAGACTTGCTGGAGGATGAAGCGACCAACGCCCGGCGCTCGACTATCCTTGTGCGCTTGCATCAGCGTTACACTGTGCTGCGCATGTTGCGAGAAAGGGCGGCCATTATGGAGATCATAAATGAACCCTCAAGAACTACTGGCGCAAGCCGCTGATATTATCGACCAACGCGGCGAAGGCTACGGTGGCATAGAGAATAATTTTCAGCTTGCCGCCGATCTGGCGACGCTGCGGATTGGCCGTGAATTTCATCCGTATGAAATCGCGATAATAATGGCTTGTGTAAAAAATGCGCGGGCATTTAATACGCCGAATCACTTAGACAGCCATATTGACGCGGTTAACTATGAATTATTTGCCGCAACTTTTGCCGCTGATTATGCAACTTCGCATGGCAGTCGGTCAGAAGCCGCGTATAAACGCCGCGATAACATGAAAGTCGCGCGTATCTCTAAGAATCTAAAGGCGGCAAGTTCGCCGGAGCTGGCCGTAATCTTGGACGAGCCTAGCAATAGCGCTGTCATTGGGGAGAGCGCGTAACTCTTTGGCCGCTTTGGTTTGGAGTTCGGCCGAATAGTCGACCAGCGGGGGGCACCTGCTGGTCGACGCACACCCGCTAAAACTTGCCAGCATCAAGATCATCGGCAGTTTCATCAACAGTCTTTGGCGCTGCGACCTGACCCCTTCAATCATTCGGCTTGCTGCCGCCGGTCACGTTCCAGTCCTTAGCCGCGACGAGGCCCAGCGCGACGAGCGCGTTCTGGAGATCCGTCCAGTTCACGTCTTTGGTCTGCCAAGCGTGGAACAGCACGGACAACAGCGTCAGAATGCCGGGAATCGTGGTCATCCAGTTAACTAACATTTTAGCCTCTTTTAGTTACACGGCCGCGATGTGCTATCGCGCGCGATACATTCGTAATACTTAAGGTCAGCGCAGCCGCTCAGCGCGAGCATAAGTCCCGCACAACAGCATAAACGTCGTTTATCCGATTTGACCAGCCACGCCCAAATGTGCCCCATGTCGGCAATCCTTTTAAGAAGCCCAGCCGCATGTCCGTCAGCTTGACGCCAAGATAGGCTTTAGCAGCGGCGATTGTCTTCGGCCCGATCACGCCGTCCTGCGTGACGCCGACCAGCGACTGAAGATATTTAGAAGCGCGGCTAACGCCGCTGTTGACGGCAAAGTCGAACACGGCAAAGTCAAGCCCGTCTGGCAGATCGTCGCCGCGGATCTTGTCCCAGTATTCCTGACGGTAAATTGCCGCGACTTCTGAATCGGCGATCTGATACACGTCTTTCTGCGACAGACCGTGCTTAGCGCGCCACGCATTGTAAGTGTTCTGCGTGACGCCGTAGGCAGTCCGGCCGCCAGGATCACGCGGATCGTCGACCTTGCCGCCTTCGTAGCGCAGCGTCGCCTTCAGCGCGGCGTCATAGTTCTCTTTCATCTTTGGCTCACCAAGTCACGTATGCGGTCTAGTCTTTCAAACACCTGATTCAGCACCTGATTAAAGTCCTCGCGGGTCACATAGCGCCCAGCGACTAGCACTTCAATCTGCCCGACCTTTTCCGCCAGCTCTTTATCGGCTTGCTGAAGATCCTTAACAGCCGCCCAAACGGTGTTAAGCGTCCAGCCGCCCAGCACGCCGATCACGCCAATGGCTACGTCAAAGAGAACTTGATATTCGACCATAATCATCTCGCCATTGCGTTAAGAATTTGCGATCCGGCAGCGAATGCCGGCGCAAGGTTTCTGTAATCCGGCGGCAACGTAGGCACGCCACCTAATGTAGACGCCATAAGATTTTGCGCTGCTTGGCCTGCCATAGCATTCTGCGCGCGGCGGGCCATGATACTACCCGCGCCGACTCCAGCAAGACCAAGTGATGCAACAGGCGAGAATACCGCCGCCCCTGGTATAGCACCTGAAGCCATAATAGCCGGGCCAAATTCGACAACGCCTTTGGCGATACCGCTCCAATCTGCGGATGGCGCTAAAGCGCCCAGAAGCTGCACGGCGCGCGGCGAAGCGCGGCCAGCCGCCAGATCAGCGATGATCTCTTGTTCATTAGGTGAGAACCGCGCGATCTTATCCGGATCGCGGAATATCTTACCAAACTCATTACTTAACGCGCCAAGTTGATCCCGCTTTGACACCGAAGCAAGCCGAACGGCTTCGCGTATCTCATCATTTCGGAACAGCCGCGACGAGGTTGTTATGGCGCGGTTAAGGTATCCAACGGCGCGTTCAGTCGCCGGCTCAAATCCGGCGCGTGCATTAGACGGGTCAGATATAAAATTATCGAAACTGTCGCGCAGCATATAGCCAAGACGCTGAACATTTGGGTCTTTTGACGTTAGTGTATCGTTTATGCGTTTGCGAAGACGGTGAATTTCCTGAACGTCAAGGACATTACTGCGACCAGCATCCGATAGCTGATCTAACGCGCGGGTGACGCCGCGCATTTCAGGGTCATTCGCGTAACCCGCATTTCTAAGATCAGCTTCGGTGTTTATCAGAAAGTTATTAAAGTTGGCGTTGTCATACATACCGCCAGTATTATACGCACGCCTGAAAGCGGTTTCTTCGCGAAGCTGCATACGTCCGCGTTTGGCTTCAGCCTGCGCACCGACAGTAGGTCTGGCGGATACACCGAACCGCCCCGCGCCGTAACCAGCCGTTAAACCCGCCGCGCCAAGAACATAGGGGTTAGTCTCGCCGGCTTGCGCCAGCGCTTCGGGCGCAGCCGCGCCAGCCGCTCCGGCGATACCTTGGGACACAGGTTGCGCGGCCAAAGCACGCAACACTGCGGGAACCGCGCGACCTGCCTGTGACATGGCGTTGGCTATCTGTCCCGCGCCAGCAGCACCAGTCAGCGCACCAAAGCCGCCTTCAGATGCGGCGCGCACAACATTTTCATACGAAGTTTGAGGTGCGACCGACGGAAACGCTTTTTCGGTAGCGCTACGAACATATTGATATGGAGTTTTGACGGGCTCATAGCCTAATGCGCTACGGCCTAAATTATAGATATTTCCGACAAGTTCCGCGCCGCCGAGAGCGCCCGCGCCAATAGCAGCCATTGGAGCCGCCACCGCTAAACCGCCACCAGTAGCCAATCCAGCCAATGCGCCTGAAGCCAAACCAAAAAGCGGCCCCGCCGCGCCGCCCGCCGCGACTTTAGCCGTGCGCATAGCCGTCGATTCAGGCGCTGCCAAGCCAAAATGCTGAAATATTTCTTCGTCTGAATACCCAGCTTTTTTAGCTTCAGCAGTTTTAGGCGTAGAAAGCAGAAATTTACGAATTTCTTCGTCTGAATAGCCTGCTTCTTTTGCGCCCGACACGTTAAATTTCATGGCTATTTCCCAAAGAAAGAAGACAGCGGAGGCCGTGCAGCAGAAGCGCTGCCGCCAGTCGTCAATTTACGCGCGTCAATAACGCCCTTTTTTTCGTCTTCGGACGGCTCATATCCTTTGAGCTTGCCTAGACCAGAAAATCTATCGGCGCGTGAAAGGATATTTTGCACGGCTTCAATCGTCATGCGAGGACTGCCAAGCATGGATTTCAATCGCTCAAGCTCATCCATCGTATTAGCTTCTTGCGCCGAAATGCTTCCCGACTGACGCTTGGTCTGAATCCATTGATCAATGGTAGCCGACGCTTCGTCGCGCAGACGCTGCGATTCTGGGTCAAGCACACGCGCCACTTCTTGCCCGGCGCGCGATCCGGCGCTCACAGCGCGAAGCGATTCTGAAGGTGTCATAGACACTGATGGCATTGTCCCGCGTGTGGCAAGTTGAGTGAAAATACCCGAAAGTTCGCCAAATATCTGCGACGATTGTTCGCGGCCTGTTTTTTCAGTGGCCTGTCTCTGGGTAAGCAGCGCGGGGCGGCGTTCGTCAGGCATACCTTCGGTTACAAGACGCCCTTGCATAGGCTCTTTACCGGGGGCGTACACTGTCGGCGCAGGCACATTACCTGCGTCAACATCCTGGACCATAGTTTCTGTAAACACAGGGGCTTGTCCGGGCGCAAGCGCCGGACGAATCTGACCCTTCTTGCCCGCGACTTCACCCATTTGCGGCTCAAGATATTTTTGCACGGTTTCAATATTGGTCGCTAAAGCGCGGACATTATTTTCGTTGTATTTGTCGCCGAGCAAAGGTTCTAGTTCAGTGCCGACGGCTAATTTTTTGAGCGAGTCAAATCCTTCACCACCGCGCTGTAATACATTGCCGGCGATAGCCTGCATTTTTTTAAGCTGCTGTAATTCTTTTTCCAACTTGACTCTATCTGACCCGGCTATTAACCCCGGCAGTTCAGCTTCAAGCCGACGATTGGCTTGGCCTATGCGCGCCTGTGCCTCTTCACCCACTCTAATATCACGGATAGCGCCAGCGCGAGCCGACATTAAACCCGGAAGATATTTAGGTGATATGGCGGCGACACGGCGCTGAAATTCTTCAGACATTGGGTCGACGCCTTTTTGCGCCATATAGTTGCGCAGTCCTTCTTCTTCCTGTCTTTGCCGCTGGTATTCAGTTAACTGAGCATCGGCAAGCGCGTTCTGGCGCTGGCGATAATCCATCGACTGAAGCTGCGCCATCATGTTCACGGGGTCGTAGCCCCCACCGCCGCCATACTGCGGGATCTGAGCGGCTATGTCATATCGAACGGGCATTTGCGAAACCTTATGGGAATTGCGGGCCTTGATTTACGCCGGGATTATATCGAACATATCCAGCCGGAGCCGCGGAGGCCATTTGTGGCTGCATACGGTTCAGAATACTATACGTCATATAGTTCTGAGGTATAGTATTAAGTGCTTGGCCTAGCGCACCAGCGCCGCCCATATAGCTGGACGCCCGTGCCTGACCGACGTTCTCCATAGCCGTGCCGTAAGGATTAGCCGAAGTAAGCGCCGCCATTGTCGGGATAGCGCCCGTGTAAGCCCCAGCCGTCGTGGCTCCGGCGTTCGACGCCATAGTGCCGAGATTAGAGCCCGCTGTAGAAGCTATCCCCGACAGATTAGCGCCTGTTGTCCCTGCCATAGACCCAAGATTTGAGCCAGCCCCAAACCGCTGGCCCATAAGGTTTGTGCCGACTTGACCCGCAAGCCCCGTCGCTGTGCCGGCTGCGCCAGCACCTGTGCCAGCCAGATTTTGCAGTCCCTGCGTCGCCGCAGCGCGGTTAGCCATAAAGCGGTTATATGCGCTCTGATATTCTTGACTACCCGCTTCTTGGCCATAGCGAATACCGGCCTTCAACGCCGCGCCCGACCCGCGCAGACCAGACGCACCCTGAAGCGCCATCATAGCCCGTTCGCCTTCGCGTGTGCGGAACGCATAGCCAGGGTCCATTTGAAGTTCTTCAAGCGTTGGCTGACGCGTATATTCGCCGCCCGGCGCAAATAACGCCGCCAATCTATTTGTCGCGCCAGCACCGGCCGTCATATAGGGCTCTTGGAACCCGACGCCCTGACCGTAGAACTCACGCCCAGCCGCTTCACCCAGCGCCGCTTGACCTAATAAATCTTCACGTCCTTGACCGTAGAATTCTCGCAGAGCGTTTGCGCCACGGCTATAATAATCCTGTATATCCTGCCGCCCGCGACCGTAATAATCGCTTGCCGCTGCCGCGCCTTTTTCAGCGGCTTCTTTAGCCTGCTGTTGCGCCTGCTGTTGAGCGATGAGGCCAAACAGCCCTGATGTCTGCGCTGCCTGCTGCTGCGCACGACCGGCTTGTTGAGAGCCAAGATAGCCAAGACCGCCTGAAACTAGGCTAGTCCCGCCGAGTAATGCCATTGTAATCGGGTTCATAGCTTAATTCCTGCCAATCATAGGCGTTACAGGTTGTGATGATATAGTAACAACTTCGTTTCGAAAAGACTCAGTAGCCGCCGCGCCCTGCCGGACTTCTTTGGCCACTTCGATCTGAAGCATAGGCATAGCCGCAACAGCACATACCCATTCATCGATCTCTTTGCCCGTGTTAGGATTTGTACCCCTCAAAAGCGTAAACCACGAGCATTTAAGCTGCACGCAGTCTTTTTTGATGAGCGGACAAAAAGTTCCGTTTTTAAGTTCCATTAGTCTTTCGTCGCTATGATTACGTCTACATACTGCACGGCAAGATTGATTGCTGTGCCAGTAAAGCCGTGACTATGCCCGCCGCCGCCGCCGGTGCTACTATTGCTAACACTAATACCGGTCGTTTTAGTGTCGGTGTTTTGCGTAGTGTTTGTGCTCTGCGTAAGAGACGCATAGCCAGAACCCGCCGAACCACCTGTAGTAACTGTATGAAAATGGCCTGGATCAGTTACTGTAGCCGTATGCGTATGCGACGGAATATCCGCCGTTGTCAGTGTATAGCTGGCAACTGTGCCGCTGACAGCTTGTGACGCAAACGCCGTCGTGAATGCAACGCTACCCCCCGAAGACGCCGATCCAGACACAACGCGTAACGCTTTGTTGTTATGTGTCGTCGATTTTGTCCATCCGGTCGGGGCTGAAGTTTGAACAAATAACATAACTGTTCCGGCAGGGACGTTCGCCCATGCGCCGGTAAAAGTAGTAGCTGTAACGCCGCCAGTAACAACGACATTCCCAGTGAACAGCCCCGCTCCGCCGTCAGTCGCAGTAAAAACCGTCGATCCGTTTGTCTTGACGACAAAATTACGGCTGCCTTTAACATCAATTGTTGAGTTGGTCGCGTCCGCCGATATAATCGTGCGCGCCGTTCCAGACGCGGAAAACTGAATCTTTCCGCTGTTATCAATATCAAGCGCTTCCGCCGGAGCAACTGTGCCAAGACCCACAAGACCGGCGGAATTGATGACAAAAGGCGTTGCGTCAGGATCAACGCTATCCTGAACGGTCATTACGTTGCCCGTGCCGGTCTGCGTAATCTTGAGCGCCGGGCCAGACGAGTCCGTTGAAATTGTGACGTTACCGGACAGAACTGGCGAGAGCGCCGTCGTCGGTGCGGCGATATAATCGACCGTCCAGATCTCAACATCGTTGGCGTCGGTCAATTTGAACTTATAAACGGCTTCACCAAGCCATACATTCGCTTCGCCGCGCGAATCCAAAATGACTGGGTTGCTGTTAGCCGTTGCGCCGGTCGAGTCCGTATAAGACGCCTGTGGCGTCGTCGTGCCGGCGGCGTAAGTGTAGAGCTTACCGCCCGCCAGCGGAGCGCCAGCGGCGTCAATGAACTGCGTTTTAGCTGTGGGAGTTACGACGGCCATTTAGACACCTACACAACTTGTTACGGTCAAGATGACCGAAGGGATAGCCGGAACCGGGCTAGACGCGGCTACATACGGAATTTGGATATTTGTACTGTCAACTGAGTAAATCAGTTCAAGATAATCGCCTGTCTGAAGGTTTAGCACGAAATTCCACGCGGCAACAGCCGCAGCGTTTGAGCCGCCGCCTAGAGTTACTTGTGTCGCGGAATCATCTACGTTGACGCCGTTAACGCGAGGCCAAATAAAAACACTATGCCCCGATCCAGATATATTTTTTAATTGCGCTGAAAATTGAAAATTATATGTAGCTGTATTGTCTACATAAACACGCGACGTCGGCGTTCCAATATAAACACCGTATGTTACATCTGACCCATCGGCGCGTGTGTAAGTGTTGTTAAAAGTTATGGCGTAAGCCGTTCCAGTAGCAGCCGGCGTGAACGTCGTTGTGCTGTAAAATGAACCGTATCGCCGGCCGGCCTCAACAGCCATATACATATTATAGAACCAGCGATACCATTCCCGCGACACAAAGTTTGTTACAGTGTCCCAGATAGACACCCGCGCTGCCGGGATTTGAGTATTGTTAGCGTAATCAGGCATTTGTCTGATCCGCGATAAGTTCCGCGCCCATAATCGCTATCTTAACCGGATCGGTGCCAGATACCTCATACACGCGGTCACGCAATTTCAGCGTCATGCCGAGACGCCGCCAGATCGTGCGGTAGCCAGTTTGGCCGATCTGGCCCATAGATTTCCAATGTTCATTCGACCAAGTATGACCGCCATCGTCCGACCAGCGCAACATGACCTGAGAGCCTGCACCGACCGTTATGGAGTAGTCTTGATAGTTGCGAATGCGAAGAGCGCTACCAGCACGGTCAAGAATAAACTGATTTTGTCGGTCGTAGATATATGTAATCGCATTGTATTCGGCCTGCGTATAGCCTTCAAGACCGACACCAGCTTCACAGTCAAGTTGAAGGCTGTGCTGCGTTGTGCGCTTAAGATTGTTCTGGCCAGTCGGCAAAGCACGCCAAGACCGCAGCCATTTCATCAAAGATCCGGCTTCGGTGTAAACCGTTGGATCATAAGCGTAGATACCGCCGCCAACGTAATCGCCAATGACGATTTCGTTGTTAAAATTCATCTGGCAGTTGCCACGATGACGCGTGAACTGGTTATTGTCCCAACCGGCGCGCTCATGCCAAGCGCCAGTCGCAACGTCATAAACCCATGTCGTGTTAGCAGTCGGGAAGTTCAGCACATAAAAACTGTGGCCGTCTTGCTGGTAAGTATAGGCTACAGCGTCCGAAAGCGTTGCATACTGCTGGATCTGCCACTCGACAGCGTGCGTCGATACGCGCTCACCGGAATAGCCTTTCGACCGATAAACGATACCATTACCGCGAGCGTCAGCCCCGAGCCAGAACAGGCCATTATCCAGTTTAGCAACGGAATACGCGGCCAGACAGCCGATCTCGTTGAACGCGCCCTGAATGCGGGCAAGCGGGAAATCTGGCGTGCCGGCGTTATACCAGACTTCAACCGAGTTCTGGCCGAATAGCCATACTTCACGGTGATCGACGATCAACGTAACGAGGTTGTCCGGCGAGCCTTCGGCGCTGGCAAAATCAAGGGCGTCAATCGACAGGCCGTTATACGACGCCGTAACCCAAAACTTTTGGCTATTAGGCTCGTTAAAGACAAAATAGCCGTCGAGAAATCCGACGCCGACAGCGCCAGGAAAATCAGGGTCGGTGATCTGGCTGAAAAACGGCGAGAACGTCAGCGTAACGCCTGTGGCCGTCGCTGTGGCGTTAGCGGACAGCTCGAACGTCGTGCTGTCTGTTATGCTGGCGACCGTCGTGCTGGAAGGAATGCCCGATCCAGTCACAGGCTGGCCGACCCAAATGTCGGCGGTACTGGATGTCGTTACAGTAGCGTCGCCATTGGTCGTGTTACATTCCAGCGTAAAATCGCTGTTATTGTAGATATAGCCGTTAGCGCCGGCTGCAATAAAGAGCTGCGTTCCGTTATCGACCATGTTGACGTTAGAGACGCCGGCTACGGTGCCAAGCTCGTGATACGACCAGTCCGTATCTATACGGTATAATTTTGTCCCCGCGACGGCGTAGCCATAGCCGCCATACTGCCAAAGCCCGCGAACAGGGCCGGTCGGAAAGATCGCGAGTTGGCGAAGTCCTGGCGCACGTTGAAGCCATGCGGCTTCTTTGCCGCCTTCAGGTATGACTTCAGGAAAAAGATTGACCATGCGGGCGTCAGCCGCATTCGGGCTACGCAACACATA
>Ga0209358_10001863_pt1 | contig 16436 bp, 12 predicted proteins | sample LauGreFa1BDMLBSN_2_FD_187574 | JGI IMG/M metagenome (GOLD analysis project Ga0209358, IMG submission 187574) | Freshwater lake microbial communities from Lake Michigan, USA - Fa13.BD.MLB.SN (SPAdes) (version 2) | ecosystem: Environmental > Aquatic > Freshwater > Lake | place: Lake Michigan, USA... | reverse complement strand
GGGCAGCGACCTTGAGTTCGCCGACTTCACGACCATCAATCTGCGGCTGTTCGCGGACCTCGGTCTGCAGCCGCCCGCTCGCGACTATCCATGGATGCGCGGCGTTCGGGTGTCGCTCGTGGTCAACAACATGCTTGACGACAAGCCACAAGTTCGTCGTGCCGATGGCAGTACACCGTTGAATTTCCAACCCGATCTGCTTGATCCGCTCGGTCGCAACCTCAGGTTGACCGTGCGCAAGTTCTTTTTCCCCACGGGTCGCGCGCCGGAGCGCGGGCTGCGATAATGCCGGGCGTTCGTTAGCCCCATTGCTCGCAGGCCCTCGCATGCTCGAAACACTCAGCGCCGTTCCTCCAGATCCGATCCTCGGCGTCAGCGCCGCCTTCCAGAGAGACGATTCGCCGCTGAAAATCGACCTTGGGGTCGGCGTGTACAAGGACGAAGCGGGCAAGACGCCCATCCCGCGTGCGGTGAAGCGGGCCGAGCAGGAACTTCTGGCGGCCCAGACCACCAAGTCCTATCTCAGTCCGGTGGGCCATCCCGGTTTCAACGCCCAGGTGGCCGAACTCACGCTGGGTTCGGATCTGGCGGGTCGGCGGGGCGAACTCGCGCTAGCGCAGGCGCCGGGGGGCAGCGGCGCACTGCGGCTCGGGGCGAGCCTGCTGCAACTGGCGCGTCCAGGATCCACGGTTCACGTCAGCGACCCCACTTGGGCCAACCACATCCCGTTGCTCGGCGGTGCGGGCTTGAAGCTCGCCACCTACCCGTACTACTCGGCCGAGCGCAACGCCCTCGATTTCGAAGGCATGATGAAGAGCCTCGACTCGTTGCCAGCCGGCGAAGTCGTGCTGCTACACGCCTGCTGTCACAACCCGACCGGTCAGGATCTCGATCCCTCGCAGTGGGCCGCCGTCGCCGAGGTGCTCGCGCGGCGTCGACTGATCCCCTTCCTCGACATGGCCTATCACGGGCTAGGCGAAGACCTCGATCGCGATGCCGCCTCCGTCAGGCTCATCGCCAAGGCCGTGCCCGAACTGCTGATCGCCGTGTCCTGCTCGAAGAACTTCGGTATCTACCGCGAACGCACGGGCCTGCTGGCAGTGCTGTGTCACGGCTCGGCGCAGGCCGGCATCGTCACCGGCCACCTCGGCCGAGCCGCCCGAACGCTGTGGTCCATGCCACCCGATTCCGGCGCAGCCATCGTCGACCGCGTGCTGTCCCAGCCCGAGTTGCGTCAGGACTGGATGACCGAGCTCACCCACATGGCCCAGCGCATCAACGGTCTGCGCACTCTGCTGGCCGACAAGCTGAGCGCAGCCACCGACACGGACTTCGGCTGGATCAAACAGCAGCGCGGCATGTTCTCGCGCCTGCCGCTGTCGCCCGAACAGGTGACGAAGGTACGCGATCAGCACCACATCTACATGACGCCCGATGCGCGCATCAACGTCGCAGGGGTCAGCCCGAGCACTATCGATTACCTCGCCACATCACTTGCCACGGAGTTGCGTCGATGAACGCCTCACCTTCCATGATCGCCGAGGGCGGAGAAGAGGCCCTGCGCGCCTGGTGGATGCCCTTCACCCACAATCGTTACTTCAAGGCTCACCCGCGTCTGATCGCCTCGGCTTCCGGCGCCTATTACTCGCTGGTCGATGGCCGCCGGGTGTTCGACGGCCTGTCGGGACTGTGGTGTTGCCCGCTCGGCCACTCGCCCGCCGGCGTGGTCAAGGCGGTGCAAGAGCAGGTCGCTACACTCGATTTCGCACCGAGCTTCCAGATGGGTCATCCGGCGGCGTTTTCTTTGGCCAGTCGACTCGTGAAGCTGGCGGGTCGACCGCGCGATCGGGTGTTCTTCGTGAACTCGGGCTCGGAGGCCGTAGACACCGCGCTCAAGGTTGCGGTCGCTTACCACCGTGCTCGTGGCGAGGCCTCGCGTACACGCATCATCGGCCGTGAGCGCGCCTACCACGGCGTCGGCATGGGTGGCATTTCGGTGGGCGGTATTCCGGCCAACCGCAAGATGTTCGCGCCGCTGATGATCCCGGGCGTGGATCATCTGCCTCACACCTTCGACACGAGCAAGATGGGCTATTCACGTGGCCAGCCCGACTGGGGCCTGCATCTGGCGGACGAACTCGAGCGCATCGTCGCCCTGCACGATGCGAGCAACATCGCCGCGGTCATCGTCGAGCCGATGCAGGGATCGACCGGCGTGATCGTGCCGCCAAAGGGTTACCTCGCCCGCTTGCGCGAAATCTGCAGCAAGCATGGCATCCTGCTGATTTTCGACGAGGTCATCACGGGCTTCGGGCGTCTCGGCACGCCATTCGCAGCCGATTTCTTTGGCGTCAAGCCGGACATGATCACGTTTGCCAAGGCCGTCAACAATGCGGCTGTGCCGCTCGGCGGCGTCATGGTCGATGAGTCCATCCACGACGCATTCATGAACGGCCCCGAGCACCTGATCGAGTTCTTTCACGGCTACACCTACTCGGGTCATCCGCTCGGCATCGCCGCCGCTCACGCCACGCTCGACGAACTCGCACCGACAGGCGCCGCGCCCAACGCAGGCCTCATCGGGCAGGCGGCGGCGCTCGCTCCCGTGCTTGAGGACGCCATCCACAGCCTGCGTGGCGAACCGCTGGTCACCGATATCCGTAACCTGGGTCTCGCTGCGGCCATCGACGTGGCGCCGATCGCTGGCAAACCGGCATTGCGCGCCTTCCAGGTGTTCGAACAGGCACTGAACCGCGGCCTGATGTTGCGCTTCACGGGAGAAACGCTGGCCCTCGCGCCGCCGTTCATCTCGAGCGAGCGCGAGGTTCGCGACGCCGTCGAAGCCTTGCGCGAATCGCTGCGAGCGACTGCTGCACTGAACTGAGCGTGCCGCCTCGATCGCCGCCGACGCGGCGCTCAGCGTGCACTTAGCCAGCGAGCAGCACTTGCTCGGCGTGCTCGAGCGCCTCGGGCGTGCCACAGAGCACGATCTGATCACCCTGTTCGAGCAACACGTGATCGCAGGGTGCGCGCAGCACCCGATCGCGGCGCACCACCCGATCGATGCGTACGGCACCGAGCGTCGGTGCCAAGGTTTCGATCTTTTGCCCAATTCCGGCGGCGCCCGGTGGCAGTACGACACTGGCCAGTTCCTCGCTGTCCTGCGGGGCATCGGCCTCAGGCAGGTCGAGTTCTCCGCGAACCAGACCGCGCAGACTCCGGTAGCGATCGTTACGGATGCTGCCAATGGTGCGCACGACGCGGGACACGGGTGTTTTAAGCGCCAGCAAAGCGTGTGAGGCGAGCATCAAGCTGGCCTCGAAGGTTTCGGGTACCACCTCGGTTGCACCGGCCGCCCGCAGCTCCTCGAGGCGACTGTCGTCCTGCGTGCGCACTAGGATCGGCAGGTCCGTGCTGAAGCGTCGGATGGCGCGAACGATGCCAAGCGCGATGTCCGGATCGGAGAACGTCACGACCACGGCACTCGCCGAATCGACACCGACACGCTGCAGCAGCTCCTCGTCTGCGGCATCCCCATACATCGCTGGCAGCCCCGCGGCACGTGCCGCGCGCACTCGCGCAGGATCGAGATCCATCGCGAGGAACTCGATGCCCTGCGACTCGAGTACCCGCGCCAGATTCTGCCCGACGCGACCAAAGCCGCAGAGCAGTACGTGCTCGCGGGCCGCAATGCCCTGCAGCAGCGGATCATTCGCATCGCCGGCGACAGGCGACACGCGCTCGTTGCTCCGTCGCTCTCGCAGCAGCAGCCGAGCAATATTCCGATTGTGGCGCAGCAGCAGCGGCGCACTGACCATACTGAGTACGATTGCCACCAACAACAGCTGCGTGATGGTCTGATCGACCACCTCGCCCTGGATGAGGATGGTGAGGATGGCCACACCGAACTCACCCGCCACCGATAGCACGAGGCCGGTGCGCACCGCCTTGAACCTCGGCAAGCCGAAGAGGAGCGCGACGCCCGTCATCAACAAGGCTTTGATGAGCGTCATCGCCAGCAGGATACTGAGTACCACCAACCACTCGTCGTAGAGCACGCGCAGGTCGAGCAACATGCCGACCGAAATGAAGAACAATCCCAGCAGGATGTCGCGAAAGGGTCTGATGACAGCTTCGACCTGGTGGCGATACTCCGTCTCCGCCAGCATCACGCCGGCAAGGAATGCCCCAGTAGCCATGGATACGCCCGCCAGGTGCGACACCCACGCCGAACCGAGCGCGACCAGAAGCACGGCGAGGGTAAAGAGCTCGCGCAAACGACTGTGCGCGATCTCGTAGAGCAGCGGACGCAGCGCATAACGCCCGGCGAGCAGTACCACGGCGAGAGCCAACACACCCGCACCCACCGCGGCAGCGATGCCCGAGGCCGTGAACTCGGCGCTGCCCGAAGCGAGCGCGCCCGCGAGGACGAGAAACGGCACGAAGGCGAGATCTTGGAACAGCAGTACGCTAAAGGCCATGCGCCCGTGGGTTCGATTGATCTCGACCTGCTCGGTCAGCTGTTGCACGACGATGGCTGTCGAACTCACCGCCACCGCCCCGCCGAGGGCGATCGCCGCAAGCAGCGGCACATCGAGCAGCGCAAAGGCCGCGGCGCCGACACCCGCGGTGAGCGCCATCTGTGCCGCGCCCACGCCGAACACCTCGCGCCGCATCGCCACCATACGCGGCCATGAAAACTCGAGGCCGAGGGTGAAGAGCAGGAACACGACGCCGAGCTCGGCGAGCAGCCTTGTGGTTTCCGAGCCGCTCGTCAGAGCCAGCGCATGCGGCCCGAGCAGCGCCCCCACGGCAAGATAGCCGAGGATGGCAGGTAGCCCGACGCGACGTGCCAGGGTCACCACGAGCACGGCCGCTGCCAGCAATGTGAGCACTGCCGCGAGCGGATCGTCGATCATCGGCGGGTCAACTCAAAGCGGGCAGGACACTCCCGTGCCACCGAGACCGCAGTAACCGGCTGGATTCTTTGCCAAGTATTGCTGGTGGTAGTCTTCGGCATAGTAGAACTCCGGCGCCGCGCGCACCTCGGTGGTGATGCCGGCAAAACCCCGCGACTGCAGTTCGGCCTGATAGCGCACCAGGCTCTGCTGCGCCTGCTCGAGTTGCTCGGCCGAGGTGCAGTAGATCACCGAACGATACTGTGTGCCGAGATCGTTGCCCTGCCGCATGCCTTGGGTCGGATCATGTCGCTCCCAGAACGCTCGCAGCAGCGCGGCGTAGCTGACGACGGCAGGATCGAAAAACACCCTGACGACTTCCGCGTGTCCCGTCTGGCCGGAGCAGACTTCCTCGTACGTCGGATTCGGCGTGTAGCCGCCGGCATACCCGACCGACGTCGACACCACACCCGGGATCTGCCAGAACAGGCGTTCGGCGCCCCAGAAACAGCCCATGCCGAATACCGCCTCAACGATGCCGGGCGCAAAGGGCGGACGCAGCGGCGCCCCGTTCACGAAGTGCGCCGCGGGGACGGGCCTGGAGTGAGCGCGTCCCGGCAAGGCTTCCGCCGCACTGACGAGTTCGCTTTTTCGTTTGAAGAAAGTCATGGCGCAAGTCTGTCGTTCGCGCCCCGCAAGTTCAAGTTGGGACGAGGTTTGGGTTACCCTTGGCACATGAGTGTGTGTCATGCCCATAACTTGCGCTCAGCGCCCGACGAGACCGAGCGCGCCTATGGCGTTCGCGTCTCGCTACGCCTGGACGATCCGTTCCGAACGCTGCTCGGTGCCGACTGGAGCCGTACCCACTGGTTCGCGACAGCCGAGGAGCGCGATGCGGCGCTACTCGAAATGAGCCGGAAGCACGAATTCTCGCGGCCCGGGGATCAGCCCGCGCTCGTCTACGAAAAAGTTCAGAACGTTCGCCCGAGGAAAAGGTAGAACGCCGTTCGGTTCTCACCAAAACCGGTGCCGAGGTAGACCGGGCCGAACACCGTGTCGAAACCGAAAAAGACGCTGCCCTGCTTGCGAGCCGAGCCGAAGCTGATGCCGCCGCGGCGATCCCAGACGTTGCCAGCCTCGAAAGACAGACCCGCATAGGCTGGCACGTTGAGGAAACCCTCCCCGCCTCGCCCGATTTGCCGGTAGTACATGAGGCGTGCGATCGCGAAATGGCGTCCCGAGATCGAATCGGGCGCGAGCCCCGAAAGATTCAGAAACCCGCCGAGCGGAAACAGTGCCCGGACACTGCCCGGCTGCGAATCGGCACTGGTGCCCAACGACACCCAGGCGACACCGGTGTCGCGGCCGCGTGAGCGGGCGATCAAGCCATCGACGCTGAGCAAGTCCGCGGTGCCGTCCGAGCCGAGATCCGTGCGCTCACCGCGCCACTCGGCCAGCAGATACTGACCACGCCGAGGGAAATTGCGGTTGTCGAGCGCATCGTAGGAGAAGCGCCCGAACCATTCGCGAACGTCGAAATCGGCCTCAGTGCCGGGCACGGGATTGCCAAGACGTAACCGAGTGTGGCCCGTGACGCGCCGTATGCCAGCGCGCACCTCGGCGACGTTGCCGATCTCGCGTCCGACGTCGATGCCGTACTCGGTCGTGCGCAGCCGGTACTCGGCGATACGCCGATCATCGGCCAGCACCGGCACGTTGCGCGCATCGAATCGAGCCTCGGGCATCACGAACCAGCGCGCCGCGTCGCCGAACGGCAGGTACAACTGCGTGGCGACTTTGGGTTCGGAGCCGATCTGGAAGTCCCAGACCCACTCGGCCGCGAGCGAACCGATGTCGGCGAGCACAAGACGTGCGGCCGCGTTGTAGCTGGAGTTGCCGCTGAAATCGTCCTCGAGACTCAAACCGAAGCGTACGTAGTTCGGGCCCCAGGAATTGCGCTTGGCGGTCACCTCGATGGCAGAGCCGGTTGCTGACAGTGCCGCAGACGATGGACTCGTCGGTGGCAGCACGCGGTAGTCGACGCGCTCGAAGTTGCCGCGACCAGACAACGTCGTCAACGCCGCATCGAACGACTCGGCCTGCAAGAGGCTGGACGAGCCACCCATCGCGCCCGGGTCCAACTCGAATGCAGCCTCGATCATTCGTGAATATCGCAACGAATCCGCAGCGACCCGCACGTCCTCGATCGTGGTCACCGACGAGTGCCGGGCATTGCGAGCGGCCACGTAGGCGGCATAGTCACCCGCGCCGATGGCCAAGGGTCGCAGACGCTCGATGGCCGCCGTCGCCGTCGTCTCACCTTCATTCGCTGCGCGCGCGAACACGTCAAAGTCGAAACTCGAGGCCTCGCCCAAGTCGGGTGCGAGCAGGATGTCCTGTGACGAGAGCGTGCGGCGCTGCGCATCGCTGCCACGTCGGATGAGGATCGACAGCATCTGATTCGAGATGGTCGCTACCGAATCGAGTGAGTCGCGCTTGCGCAGCGGAAATCCCACATCCACCACGATGAGTATGTCGACGCCCATCGCGCGGGCCACATCGACGGGCAAGTTGTTCGCAAGTCCACCATCGACCAGCAACCGACCCTCGACATCAACAGGTTCAAACACGCCGGGTGCCGCCAGACTCGCGCGCAGCGCCGTCACCAGATCGCCCTTCCCGAGTTCCACCGCCTCGCCGCTCTCGAGATCGGTAGCCACAGCACGGAACGGCGTAGGCAGTGCATTGAAGTCTGCGACCGTCGCCACCGGGAGGGTAGCCTTGCGCAGGATCTGGTTGATTCGCTGACCGGAAATCAGGCTCTTCGGCAGACGGAAACTGCCGCCTTTGAGACCCACCGGAAACTTGACCAGAAAATTCTGATCCTCGGCCTTGCGTCGAAAGCTCAGACGATCCCGCGGCGCCGGCTCACGAAACGCCTCGCGCCACTCACGCGATTCGATGAGACTGGCGATTTCGCTGGCGGACAAGCCACTGGCATAGAGCCCGCCCACCACCGCACCCATACTCGTTCCCGCGATCGCATCGATCGGAATGCGCTCGGCCTCGAGGACCTTAAGAACGCCCACGTGTGCACCGCCACGGGCACCCCCACCCGACAACACGAGCCCGACCCGCGGTCGCGCAGCCTCCATCGCGCCGAGCACATCGGCAGCGAGCAGGCCGAGGATTACGCTGAAGCAGAGGACGATACGCACAACTGCAAGGATAACAGCGCCCCGGCCGTTTGCTCCCACCCGGCTGCGGCCGGCGCAGGCATATCTCGGACTGCCGCCCTGAACGATAATCGACGCATGAACCCCGGACGCCCCCCCATCGCGCGCCATCGGCACATCGCCCTGATCCCCGTGCTGATCGCGGGCCTCAGCCTATTCGGCTTAGCAGTCGAATCCGTTGCTCAGGTCCTGCAGGAGGTCGTCGTCACGGCCCAGCGTCGTGCGGAAACGCTGCAGCGCGTCGCCGCGAGCATCACCCGTCTTGAGCCCGGCGCGATGGGACGGGTCGACCTCGGTCACCATGCTGAGGCTCTGAACCGGGTTCCCGGAGTGTGGGTCCAACGCGGCAGCGGACAGGAAAGCCTGCTCGCAGTGCGCTCGCCGGTACTTGCCGGCGCCGGCGCCTGCGGCGCTTTCGTGATGCTCGAGGACGGCTTCCCGCTTCGGCCGACCGGATTCTGCAACGTCAACGAACTCTTCGAGAGCAACACCTCCCAAGCGGCGGCGATCGAAGTGGTGCGTGGTCCAGGTTCGAGTGCGTACGGTGCCAACGCCGTGCATGGCACGTTGCACGTCATTGGACCCACGGCTGCAGCCTTGCAGGGCGGCAGAGCGAGTCTCATCGCTGGCGCCGACGGATTTATCAACGTGGCGGGCGCGCTCGGCGACGGTCGCAGCGGGCTCTACGGCACGTGGCGACACGACGACGGATTTCGCATCGACTCGGCGGTTACCGAGGTCAAACTCAACGCAGTACACGAGACGCCCTTCGCCGAGGGTGACCTGCGCTGGCGCGCGGCTGCGAGCCGACTCGATCAGGATACGGCGGGCTTCATTCGCGGCGAAAACGCTTACCGCGATCCCGCGCTGCGGCGTTCCAACCCAAACCCCGAGGCCTTTCGTGACGCAGACAGCGCCCGTCTCAGCGCGCGCTGGAGCCGAAGCGCCTGCGATGAGTGCCTCGATGAACTCGGCGGCGTGATGCGTCACTCATCCATGAGATTTCTGCAGCATTTCCTGCTTGGAAAACCGCTCGAGCAAAATGCGCAAACGAGTGTCGCCCTGAGCTGGGCGCGCGAGCGACCCGTGGACTCCGTGCCGGGTCTCATCTGGCGCGCGGCCGCCGATGCCGAGTGGGCCGACACCTCGCTGCAACAGTCGCAGGCTCTGCCAACCACGGAGGGCTCCGCGGCCGCGCGCGCCATTCGACCGGCAGGTCGCCATTATGACTACGACACGACGGTGTTTGGACTCGGGGTGCAGGGTGGCGTGCAAATCGAGCGAGGGCGCTGGCAATGGCGTGCGGGGGCGCGTGTCGATCGCATTCGTTACGGTTACGACAACCGCATGCGCGATGGCAACACCGCCGAGGATGGCACGCCCTGCCCCGGCGGCTGCCTGTACAGCCGGCCCGCCGATCGCAGCGACCGCTTCGATAACTTTGCACCCCAGCTCGAGGCGCTCTGGCAAGGCTCGCCGCAAACGACGCTGTATCTACTACTCAGCGAGGGCTTCAGGCCGCCAGAGATCACAGAGCTTTACCGTCTGCAGCGCAATCAGAGCAGTGCCGAACTTGATCGCGAGCAACTGCAGTCCATCGAGCTTGGCTGGCGTCATGCTCGGCATGGCTCGCTCGCCCTCTTTGCACAGCGCAAGCGCAATGTCATCTTGCGCGACGCCAACGGCTTCAACGTCATCGGCGGGCGCACCCGACACGAAGGCTTGGAGTACGAGTGGCGCCTGCCGATCGGTGCGCTCACGCTTGCCGCAAACGGCACCTATGCACGGCATCGCTACGACTTTTCGCGGCAGATTGAGGGCGGCGAGACCATCATCGCAGGGCGCGACATCGACACCGCACCGCGACACGTGCATCGGCTCGAGGGCGAGTGGCAACTCGATGCCCTCACAACGCTGACTATCGACTGGCGTCACACCGGTCGCTATTCGGCCGATGCCGCCAATACGCGCATTCATCCGGGCCACGACGTGCTACGCCTACGCAGCGCGTGGCAAGCCTCACCACGCTGGCGGATGACCGTCGAAATCGACAATCTCCTCGACACCCGCTACGCCGATCGAGCGGACTTCGCCCAAGGCGAATGGCGCTACTTCCCCGCGCGCGGGCGTAGCGCGTTCATCGGCGTCGACTGGCGCAGTCGCTGAGTCAGCGCAGCGTCGCCGCGGCGAGGCGTTGATCGAGCGCAGGCCAGCGCAGTCGTAACCGTTCGAACTCCGCGCGCACGATTTGCGATACGGCGAGGTCACGGAACCAACGGCGGTCCGCAGGCACGACATACCAGGGCGCTGCCGCCGTACCGCAAGCCGCAAACGCTGCCTTGTACGCCGTGTGATACGCGACCCACTGACGTCGCTTGGCCAGATCGGCCAAATCAAACTTCCAACGTTTCTCGGGATGCGTCCGCCGCTCCTCGAAGCGTCGTTTTTGCTCCGCCCGACTAATGTGCAGGAAGATCTTCACGACGCGCGTGCCATTGTCGACGAGCATCCGTTCGAAATCATTAATCGCCGCATGTCGCTGACGCACGCTGTGTCGGTCGATCAAACGGTCGACCACAGGCACGAGCACGTCTTCGTAATGCGAGCGGTTAAACACGGCGACCGAACCTTTGGGCGGTGCATGCCGATGCACGCGCCATAAAAAGTCGTGGGCCTGCTCCTCGAGCGAGGGCGGTTTGAACGCCACCACGCTGCAGCCCTGCGGATTGAAAGCACCAAAGACACGCCGGATGGTGCTGTCCTTGCCGCCACCATCGAATGCCTGCAACACGATCAATACGGCGTAGCGACGGTCTGCGTAGAGCTTGTTTTGCAGTTCGTGCAGACGTTGCAAATTTTCCTGCGTGGCATGCTCGGCCGCGGCCCGCTCCCACCCGAGGCATCGCCCAGCGGCGGCATCAGGCAAGCTCGGCGCACGCCCAGGCGCGAGCCGCAGCGCTGCGACGATCTCGCTACGCTCGATGGGATCCACGGGCCTCTCCGCGCGGTATCTGCTGGGTGATGCAGTGGATGTTGCCGCCGCCGAGCAGGATCTCCCGCGCCGGAACCCCAACGACGCGCCGCTGCGGAAAAAGACGCTGCACCAACCGAAGAACGCGGTCATCGAGCGCGGGATCGAGTAACGGCACGACAACGCCGCCGTTGGCGATGTAGAAGTTCACGTAACTTGCCGCCAACCGTTCGCCCGCGCGGCGCGGCTTGGCCCCAGGCGCGGACACGATGCCAGCGGCTTCGCTCGCGGTCATGTAAAGCGGCCCCGGCATGGGAATTTTGTGGATCCTCAAACGTCGCCCGCAGGCATCGCGCGCAGCGCTCAAGCGCTCGAAGGCATCGTGGGAAATGGCCCACTGCGGGTCGCGTCGATCGTCCGTCCAGCCGAGGGCGACTTCACCCGGTGCCACGAAGCAGGCGAGATTATCGATGTGTCCGTCGGTCTCGTCGTTGAACACGCCTTGACCGAGCCAGATCACCGTCTCGGTGCCGGTGTAGGCCTTGAGCAGCAACTCGATCTGCCGACGTCCGAGACCGGGGTTGCGGTTGGGATTCAGCAGACACTGCTCCGTCACGAGCAGGGTACCTTCGCCGTCGCTATGGATTGCCCCACCCTCGCAGACGATGGGGGCACGATAACGCGCGAGCCCCTCGGTCTCTAGCACGCGCCGAGCGACGAGTTCATCGCGATCCCAAGGGAAATACAGCCCACCCGACAAGCCGCCCCAGGCATTGAAGTGCCAATCAACGCCACGGACCTCGGCACCGTTCATGACACAGGTCGGACCGACGTCGCGCATCCAGGCGTCGTCGCTGTCGAGTCGAACCACGCGCACACGCGGCTCGACGGCCAGGCGCGCCTGCTCGAAAGCAGCGGGGTGTACGCCGACGGTGACCGGCTCGAACTGCGCGATCGCCTTGACGACGGCGGCAAATGCCCGCTGCGCCGGCGCCGCGTGCTCTCGCCAGTTGTCGGGGCGGCGCGGCCAAAGCATCCAGCACCCCCGATGTGGCGCGAATTCCGCGGGCATGCGGAAGCCATCAGCGGCGGGCGTCGAATCGAGCGGCGATTTCATGGCGGCATTCTACTGCGGTCGATCGCTGATCTGGGGTCGGCGGGCCAAGCGCGGCCATTCAACGTCGGTGGCGTGATAAAATCCGCGGCACACGACGGCAGTGGGGTCACATAGGCCGCGTGTCACAGCGAAGGAGCACAATACATCATGACGACGGCTGCAAAAGTCACTCTCACGCCCCCCGCGGGCGGCGCCAAGATCGGCATCAAGGACGGCAAACTCGACGTACCGAATAATCCCATCGTCCCGTTCATCGAAGGTGACGGCACCGGTCCCGACATCTGGCGGGCGAGCGTGCGAGTGCTCGATGCCGCGGTCGCCAAGTGCTACGGCGGGCAGCGCAAGATCCACTGGCTCGAAGTCTACGCGGGCGAGAAATCCAACAAGCTGTTCAACACCTGGCTGCCCGACGAGACGGTGGCGGCCTGCCGTGAGTATCTGGTGTCGATCAAGGGACCGCTCACCACACCGGTCGGCGGTGGCATCCGTTCGCTCAACGTGGCGCTGCGCCAGCTGCTCGATCTCTACGTCTGCCTGCGCCCGGTGCGCTGGTTCAAGGGCGTGCCCTCACCCGTCAAGGCACCTGAAAAGGTCGACATGGTGATCTTCCGCGAGAATACCGAAGACATCTACGCGGGCATCGAGTTCGAGCTCGGCACCGAAGAGAATCGCCGTTTCAAGGCTCTGTTCAAGGAGCACTTCCCGAAGGCCTACGCAAAGATCCGTTTCCCGGACACGTCGGGCATCGGCATCAAGCCGGTCTCACAAGAAGGCACCGAGCGGCTGTTCCGTGCGGCAGTGGAGTACGCCATCGCCAATAAGCGCAAGAGCGTCACCATCGTCCACAAGGGCAACATCCAGAAGTTCACCGAAGGCGCGTTCCGCAACTGGTCATATGCTCTCGCCGAGCGCGATTTCCCGGGTCAAACCTACGGCTGGGAGCAGTGGGAACGAACAAAGGCTGCCGAGGGCGAAAAGGCTGCGAACGCCGAAATGGACGCGGCGAAAAAGGCCGGCAAGATCATCATCAAGGACGCCATCGCCGACATCACCTTGCAGCAAGTTCTGACCCGTCCCGACGAGTTCGACGTGCTCGCGACCTGCAACCTCAACGGTGACTATCTTTCGGATGCGCTGGCCGCGCAAGTCGGCGGCATCGGCATCGCACCGGGCGCCAACATCAACTACGTCACCGGTCACGCCGTGTTCGAGGCCACCCACGGCACGGCACCGAAGTACGCCAACCTCGACAAGGTCAACCCGGGCTCGGTGTTGCTGTCGGGTGAGATGATGTTGCGGTACATGGGCTGGACCGAGGCCGCCGATGCGATCATCACCGCCATGGATCGCACCATCGCGCAGAAAACCGTCACCTACGACTTCGCGCGCCTGATGGAAGGAGCGACCGAGGTCAAGTGCAGCGAGTTTGCCGACGCACTGATCCGCAATCTTTGACGGACCCGGCCGCAGTGACCGCTGATGCCCTGTTGGAAAGCAGCGCGCAGCGGATCGCTGCGGCCTTCGCCGCCTACAACGGCGAGTTTCGTGCGATCACCCGACGCGCGAAATCGCGATTCGAGGCGCGCGACTGGCACGGCAGCCAGCAAGATGCGGTCGAGCGCATCGATCTGTACGACAAGTCAGTCAACCGGCTCGTCGAGGGGATGCGTGCCCACTTGGGCGAGCGCTCGCAAGACCGGCACCTTTGGCAAGGCATCCGCAATCGTTTCCACTCGCGCACGGCCGGTCTCCCCGATGCCGCCTTTGCGCGAACGTTCTTCAGTTCGGTGTCTCGGCGCTCGCTCGGCACTGTCGGCGTCGCCCCGGAACTCGAATTCACGGGTGAGGATCTCGATCCGCTCGAAGGCGCGGGCGCCAACCCGGAGGTGACCGAGCACGGGTTTCGCGGTGATCTGCAGTTGCTGCTCGAGGATATGCTCGGCGATGTGGGCTTGCGTTGTCCTTGGATCAACTTCGATCGCAGCGTCGAGCACGCCGTGCAGGACATCGAAGCGGCCCTCAATCGACGCCCGGAGCGATCACGTCTCCTGCACATCAAGATACTTAGACCCATCTTTTTCCAGAGTACGAGAGCCTATCTCGTCGGACATCTGGCGACCGAGGCCGAAATCCTGCCGCTCGTCATCGCGCTGCAGCACACCGAGCGAGGCCTGTTCATCGATGCCGTCATGCTCGATGAGGACGACATCAGCATCGTCTTCGGGTTTACGCGATCCTATTTTCATGTCGATCTCGAACGGGTCGTCGAAGCCGTGGTCTTCCTGCGCCAACTTCTGCCACGTAAGCCGCTGTCCGAATTGTTTACCGTGCTTGGCCGGGCCAAACAGGGCAAGACCGAGCGCTTTCGCGAAATCAGCCGACATCTCGAAAACTCGGATGATCGCTTCGTGCACGCCGCCGGAGAGCGCGGGCTCGTCATGGTGTGCTTCACCCTGCCCTCGCTCGATGTGGTGTTCAAGCTGATCCGCGATCGCTTTCCGCCCGTCAAGAACGTACTGCGACAGGACGTACTCGATAAATATCGCTTTGTCTTCAAGCATGATCGCGCTGGTCGATTGGTCGACGCACAGGAGTTCAAGCGGGTTCGGCTGCCCAAGGCTCGATTTTCACCGGAGCTACTCGAGGAATTGGCCGCAGAGACTGCAGAGACCGTGCACCTCGAGGGCGAGGATCTCATCTTCGATCACATGTACATCGAGCGGCGCATGATGCCACTCAACCTCTTCCTGCGCGATGCACCGGAAGAGGCGGCGAACCGTGCCGTGCTCGATTACGGCCAGTCGATTCGCGATCTGGCTCACTCCAATATTTTTGCCGGCGATCTGTTGCTGAAGAACTTCGGCGTGACCCGACACGGACGCGTGATCTTCTACGACTACGACGAGCTCTGTCAGGTCACCGATTGCCGCTTCCGTGAAGTACCGGTGGCGACCAGCGATGAAGACGAGATGCGCAGCGAGGCCTGGTTCTATGTCGCGGACAACGACGTATTCCCGGAAACCTTTCTGAACTTCCTCGCCTTCAGCGACGCCCAACGCCAGTTGTTCGTGCACAGTCACGGGGATCTGCTCGAGGCGGACTTCTGGCGCGGTATCCAACGGCGCGTCCGCGAGGGCGACATCCTTGAGATCCTCCCCTATCGTCCCCGTCGGGCGGTAAGCTCTGACGCGAGGAACCGCTTGTGACCACTTCCAAACCCACAGATCTATCGGTAACACCACGCGACATTCGGTTTGAGCCTGCGAAGGACTACGTGCGCCATTGGCTCGGCGGTGATCCGGTCGGCACCGCAGTAATGAACGCACTGTCGTTGACCTTTCCGGATGGCGAGCGCCTGTTCGTCGATGCGGTGCGCCACTACCGCGAGCGCCTGCCACCGGCGCTGCAGGATGACGCCCGCCATTTCATCGCCCAGGAAGCCCTGCACTCGCGCGAGCATCAGGCCCTCAACGATCTGGTCGATCCCGCGATTTACCCGGTGGCGGAGATTCTGGCCAAGATCCGCGCCCGAATCGCCATGGCGCGCGCCCGGGGCCCCTTTGGCATGCTGGTCTCGACCATCGCCCTCGAGCACTTCACGGCGATGATGGCCGAGGTGCACATGGAGGCCGGGGACCGGTTGTTTGCCGGAGCCGAACCACGCATCGAGCGGCTTTGGCGCTGGCACGCCCTAGAGGAAACCGAACACAAGGCCGTGGCCTTCGACGTATTCATGGAAATCACCCGCCATTGGAACCCTCTGCGGCGGTACTGGCTGCGGGTGTGGACCATGGCGCTGATCACCGTGAACTTCACCGGCAACATCAGCAGTCATGCCGCACGCCTGCTCGAGGCCGAGGGCTACAGCCGGCGGGCGGCGCGGGCCGCAGTGAGGCGCTATGTATGGCTCTCGCCCGGAATCTTCCGGCTCGGCTGGCGCACCTACTTCGCCTGGTACCGTCCCGGCTTCCATCCCTGGCAGATTGGGTCGCGACCCGAGGTCAATTCGTGGCGTACCGAGTTCGACGCCATTGCTAAAACATCATCATTATAAGACGATAATCTACCGTCCCCACTTCCAAGGAAGGCTCTGATCCCATGAGAACCCTGAACGCCTGTATTGCGTCCATCCTCGTCGCCTCGTCTGCCGCCGCGAGCCATGCCCAAGACCAAGGCGGGCTTGAAGAGGTCACCGTCACCGCACAGCGCCGCTC
>Ga0209358_10001862_pt1 | contig 16436 bp, 8 predicted proteins | sample LauGreFa1BDMLBSN_2_FD_187574 | JGI IMG/M metagenome (GOLD analysis project Ga0209358, IMG submission 187574) | Freshwater lake microbial communities from Lake Michigan, USA - Fa13.BD.MLB.SN (SPAdes) (version 2) | ecosystem: Environmental > Aquatic > Freshwater > Lake | place: Lake Michigan, USA... | reverse complement strand
ACCACCCCCCCCGCCACCGGTATTAGGCGCGCCATCCCCGCCACTACCAAGGCTAGTGCCTGGATTTCCGCCCCCACCACCACCACCAAAGCCGCCGATACCTGCGTCTCCATCAGAACCACCACCACCGCCACCGCCGATGGCGTATGCAACCCCGCCTATCGAAGCATTGAAACCATCACCGCCAGCTCCTCCGGAATTAGCGGTTGTAGTATTGGCACGCCCACCCTGATTAAGAAGACCACCACCCCCACCTCCTGAATTTGGTTCCTGGTTAAGAACGCTGCCGTCTCCACCTTCCGTGCCATTCGGCGCCCCGGTTCCTTTCAGTCCATACGCATACGACCCGCCGCCGCCACAGCCACCGTTTCCACCGTTATACGGTTGGGCTACAGTGCCTCCATACCCACCACCAAGCGCCACGAGTGAACCGAAAGACGAGTCTCCGCCGTTAGTCGCGGGGCCGGTCGCGGCGCTACCTCCATTACCCCCGAGACCGACGGTGACGGGATACGCACCTGCTGCGTAATTGGTGTTTAGAACACCCTCGAGAACGCCAGCGCCGCCGCCACCGGCACAGTTGGTGAACCCACCGCCACCGCCACCACCCAACACCATCAAGGAAAGAGGTGCAGTCGCAGGGGATACCAACGTGAACGTCCCGGGTGATGTAAATGTGTGTGTTCTAAACCCATTTGCATCTGTGATGACACCCCCTGTTGCAACGATTGACTGTGAGGTGACCAACAGTGAAGTCGGACTATATACTACCACGTAGGTTGCAAACGGAGACGCAGCTCCTTGAAGGGAAACAGCATATCTATAGTACCTGCCGACAACCGTGGTGCCGTTAAAAGTGTAGGTGTTTGTTCCGGACGGGGTTTGTGTTGCAAGGCCAATATTTAGCTGCTGCCACCCAGTGCCAGGCGGTTGTGTCCCGGGGTCAACCGCAGAAGTAGACTGGAAGAGTCTATAGAACAGACGGGTTGGGAATGAAGAACTTGAGGACACCGTGATCGCGGGGGCTGCAAGGGTCCCCGAATTTATAGTCTGCGAAATATACGTCAAGGTCCCATTCCCGAGGTTTGGATTTGTGTTGACAAACCCAACCCCGCTTCCAGCTGCGTTGCTCACTGTAACGGTCATGCGATACAAGAAGTCTTGCACAGTAGCACCTGTCCATGTATAGCTGTTAATAAGTGATGTCCCAGTCGCTAAAACCGTAGTTGGATTCGTAGACCCTGATCGCACAGTCCACGTCTGCGCCGTCGGTGGTGCCCCGTTGTTAAAAGTCCAGTTCCAAGACGGCTGTGCGTTTGTTGTACCTTGTACTCCATTAAATCCAAACGAGATGAGCGTGGCGACCGGAGTAGCGGACAGACATAACAGCGACACAGGGCTCGTCGCACTCGCGTATATCGTACCTGGAGGGCTTGGATTAAAAGCGTTAGCAACAAAGCGGTAGAAGCGTCCGACGATCGTAGCACCCGGAAATGTATATGTGTTAGTCCCCGAGGGTGCCACGATGGTACCTCCGGTTGCGAGCTGCCATCCCGGGCCAGGGGGTGGGGTTGCCGGGTCGGTGGTTGTTGTTGAGACATACACGAAGAAGCCCAATTGGTACGGCAGTGCACTGCTTGAGGTCACTGTAAACGTCGGCGCCGCGGCCGTTCCAAACCCTATTGTCTGTGATACATACGCGATAACCGCAGAGCCATTGTTTGCCAGTTCGTTTGAGAACCCGCCGGTGCCCGCACTGTTGCCCACGTCAACGGTCATACGGTACACGGAATGCTCGACCGTTGGACCGGCGTATGTGTAGGTGGTAATAGCGGTCGTCCCCGTGTCAACTACGTTCGTCGCAGGCGGGGTTACGCCGCTGAGGACCGTCCACGTCCGCGACGTAGCCGCGCCGCCGCCATAAGTCCAGTTCCACGTAGGCTGAGCGCTTGTCGACCCCTGGAGGCCGGCGAACGACGATGATGTGAGCGTAGCAGTCGGGGGTTGCAGCGGCGGCGGGGCCGAGGATGCAGGCGGGAGAATAGCAGTTAACGGTGTGTTCTCGTAGATCTTCTGAATGACGGAGCGAAACACGCCGACTGGGTTCCCGGGCGGAGGGATGACCGTGAAAGCGGATGGGCCAACGGGGATAAATCCAGACAGCGGTCTTTTTGCCGGGCGGGCGGGGGGCGCCCACGGGTTTACAACGGCTAAATCATACGGAGTGTCCATAGCGCATCTAAGTCTACACTCGGATCAGTGCGTTTAGAAGGATATCACACAACTTCAACGAAAGTATGGCCTTTGCAACGCGAAGGCAGATATATGATGTTTCTGATGATCTTCTCCGTGCTTTCCATTATCTCGAGCACGTAGAGAAGTTTATACATGGAAGATGTGCCGACGAAGGGTTGCCGTTAAACGAAGAGCTGCAGGGTTTTATTAAGCTGGCAAACGATCATGCACAACAAGCCTACGGCGCCATGGTTGATTGGAACGATAAGACAAGGATTAGCAATGAGTTATATATGAACTCCGATGGACCGGCTGGCGGAGAGCGCGAGCGCCTTGCACGCACGGATGTTGATCTGTCGGACTACGAAAGGTGGCGAACGTATTCGGAGGAGTTACTTGAGTTTGTGGAAGCAATTGAAGATTCGGTCCGCGATGAGCTTACTAATCTGCGTTTAGCCCCCGCAGCCCCGGCAGCCGCTGCTGACCGCGGACCTCCAATGGGTGGTAGTGGCAAACCACGCAACTCGCGCGGGGACGAGTGGCACAGCGGGCAAAACAGACGTTACATGTAACCCACTCGAAGCTACCTGTAGTTATATATACCGCAATGGCGGCCGCCGCCGCTGGCGCCGGGTTTGTTCTAGGGTATGATCCGAATTATCTTAACCCCAACCATTTCAGGCTTCCAAGCTTCACTCTTATTGATCTACCAAATGGACGAGGGGTTGGGGTGCAACTGTTGCCTTTTACTAACAACGAGATAGTTCCATTCCGACGAAACGATCCCCAGTGGATCGCTCGCTATACACCGGTCTTGGAGCGAATGAATAGATTGATGCAGCGTCAGCGTGATCCAATGTTCCGGACTACGTATCACGCGAAACTTGAAGAACTTGAAGCTCATCTAGAGGTTCTTAACGAGCAGTTTGGTAATATCAGAGCCGTGGACGCACCGAGTGTTGGCGCTGTCGACCGCTTAACACAGGAAGCGTATTATGAATATGGAAGGGCCCTTAATCTACGTGACCCTTATTTGAGCGACCTTCTTTTGTTCAGGCTTATCAACGACCATCGTGTGACCCTTGCCGATTACGATGACAGCATCGTGAGGGCGGCAGCGAATCGCAGGCTCGACAGAGAGAAGGATGCGCCACGCAGGAGCTCGGTCGGCGAGGCGGTTGAGATGAGGCCCGAGGATATCGAACTGCCGTACGGGGAAAATTACGACCAGCAGATGCGCGATAGGGCGATGACTCTAGTCGAGCGTGCGCAGAGGGATCAAGCGGCGGCTGGATACGATACCGGGTACCCGGCGCCAACGCTCCCCCAACCGCGTCCCGCGGGGGGCGGGGGAGCCGGCGGCGCGGGCGGCGGAGCGGGTGGCGGCGCAGAGGAGGTGATGACCGGGAGCGGTGTTCATCATTCGCGTGGAGACGAGTGGCACCGCGGGCAGAATAGGCGTTACATATAACTGAGTGTGTATATTTGTCGCTTAAAATGCAGCACTCGCCGCTTACGCTAAAACTTCAGGAAATTACCGAGCGATACTCAGCCTTGATGCGCCAGGCATATGCACCATACGAACAGATATTAGAAGCCGCGCTCGCACAGATCGAGCAAGACCAGGCAAGGTTGGTAGAGCTTAACAGAAATGCAGAGGCCGCTGCGCCCGCTGCCGCGCCCGCTGCTGCGCCTAATCCATGGGCACGCGACGAAAGGACAGATCTGCAAAGCAACATCGTGCGTCTTGAAGGTGTGATGGAACGGGCTGATGAGGAATATACCTTTGTCAAGCACCATATAAGACTTGAACAAGACGCAGAAATGCGTGCGCTAGAGCTTGAGATGCAAAATCCAAATCATCCGTGGCACCATGAGAGTCAGCAGCGCATGTTTCCCTATCAATACTATATGAACGGCAGGGGTATGAGAGGTGGGTCGACCATCCCAGAGCGAGGCCTTGCAGCTGAGATACGCGAACTGCACCCACTGCTCAATCGAGAAGACCGAAAGGCCGACTCGCGTGTCGGGCAGTTTAACTTGTTGTTAAACCAAGTTGTCCACGACAAGACCACAGCGCCGTTTGACAAAGAAGCCATGAAAGTGATCAGAAAAGTTGCGCGAAACGATCGGTTTGAGGCTCTTGGTCGGGCGCCATCCGTGCCACCAGATATCTTGATCAACAACGAAGAAAACAACCAACGGGTGCTAGCTCTACTTCCGGTCATTAAAGGCGAAAAAAAGGCACGAAAGGTTTCGGATGCCGCGCCGGTGCCAGCTGCATCGGACGAGACTGAGAAGCCGCCACAGGATGAAAACAAGGATCCGTTATCAGGAAGCGGGCGCGGGGATCAGTGGCACTCCGGGCAGAATAGGCGGTACGGACATCGCAGTTTTAGGTGATATAGTTAACCAGCCACCGCCGTTCCGTATCTCTCTATGTCACCTAAAACTCAAAACTCTATTGCGTACCCTCTTCCACATAAAACCCAGACCCATCAGCGGCAGCGGCGGGAGCGGCGGGAGCGGCGGGGGCGGCGGGGGCGGCGGCGGCGGCAGGTGCAGCAGCAGCAGCTACACGCGGCTCGGCTTCCCATTCAGTGACAGAATACTTTAGCCTTTCAATGAAGTCCTGGATAAGGTGATAGAACACCTCTTGTGCTTTTGCATGTGAGTCAAAGAGAAACTGTTGGTGATGGTCGACCTTGAAGTTTCGGTATTTGTCGACGCTGACTTGTGTCCCGTTTAATTGAACAAGTACTTCAAAAAGATCGCCCCTATCCTCATTTGGTTGAAGAGTTACTGTAATTAACCGGTCATCCGGGCGCCCAATATTTATGTTATACGGATCCCGGATGTCAATTGCTCTGCCTCCGTACACGAGATACTTTGCCTCGTCGAAGTTTCTCTGTATATTCTCGATCATTGGGTTAGGATCCGGCTCACCGGGCCTGGGTGCATCAAACATATAATGCGGATCCAAACTTGCACGCACCGCTGCGGCGTCGCGGTCTGCGTGGCTGATTGGGCGCGCCCTCATAATGTCGTTTATCAGATCGTCTGGGCGAGTGAGAAGACTTAATTGCCTTTCGCGGTCGACAAGCTCAGCCGACAGTAGTGTACGTCCGCCTGTATGCCGCGAGACCAAACTAAACGCACGAGGAAGGGTCTTTGCCTCTCTGCGCAATACCAGAACTTTTGACACGTAAAGGTCATAATACCCAGCATATGTGCCTCTCAAATTGCCGCGTTGTGGGCTGTGTATCATTCGCATAAAGTTTTGCCTTGATAGAACGTAGGGATATCTTTCTTCGTCAGCGTCATCGTCCAGGAGCATATTAATGGCAGTTAATGGACGGCCATGTTGCGTCTGTGGGTCGAAAAACTGAATGCATTTTGCACGCGGTGGTGCGACAAAAGGAATCACGTGATAAGCCCTCGCATATATTGACCTTGGGTCGTGTCGAGACGGCCTCAGTTCCAGTACACCAGCCCAATTGTTCGTCTGTACGAGTTCAAGTAGTTGTGTAAATCTTGTGTCCATTTTGATTCTATGTGATCTGTCTGTGGCACTTGAAGATTCAGGGTTGTCATCTGTGAAACTATGGATAACGGTACTTTGCAGTCTTGTTGGAGGGAAAACCCTATCACAGACTAGCACGAAATCATCTAAAATGTCCGCCCTTCCCATTGGCCGACCCTGTCCCGTATTGTCACCCACCCGCTTCGTTCGTATAAACTGCAGCTGTTCATATTCAGAGACGGGGACCATGAGATCCGGATACGGGTCGACGTCCTCGGCCCCGGCGGCATCAGCCGGAACGCGCAAAGGAGCGTCTACTGCAAAAAAACCAACACCTTCTGCATGTTGCTCTATTTCGTCTGCCTCGTCCTCCAGTTCGCCCCCGTCTCCGTCTTCGTCGTCGCCTTCGCCTTCGTCGTCAAGGTCGTCTTCAATGTCGTCCTCTTTAAATACGCGTTTGATAAGGACAGCGGAAAGCTCCGGGTAGTAATGAGATAGATACGGGATGATTGTTGTGAAGCACGCACTCATCGGATGCAAATCCTTTGGCGGGCGGATCATGGGCTCGGCGGCGGCGGCGGCGGCGGCGGCAGCACCAGCGCCAGCAGCAGCCGCCGCGGCGTTTGATGGTGCACCGGGCATAACAGGCATGGGCAACGTAAAGTCTGGTGCTCCGTGCAAGACATGCATAGTCGGGTCAGCAGATCTCACGGGAACCGAGTATCTTGAAGCTATAGGCGGAACCCCGCCGGCCGGTGACGGATTGCCCGGAAGGAACGACCGCGTAGCAAGCATACCGCCTCGCATCTTCGCGCGTCGGTTCAACCCCGCATGGAACATATCCCCGGCCGATCCGCCCGACCGCCCGTCGTTAAAACCCCTGTTTAACGACATTTTACGCCTCGTGTGACAAAGGGCGACTCTAAAGTTATGATGGCATATTCAAGTAGACCGTATATCACGACTTCGAGGGATCGCTTTCAACGGCAATTAGTGCGGACAATGCTTCGCTCAAACGTTCCAATGCTACAAGACGCCAACCAGGTCGCCCTTGGCGTGCGAATGGCCAACCAGTGCTACAAGTGCTGGATCCAGTGGCGGCTATCAAATCGACTCAAGCGCCGCTTCAACAGATGGGATTGGTGTGAGGGAATCACACACGTTTAACGCACGTTTAGCGAAGACCCGACCCCCCGCCGTTACCCATATCAAAATTAGCGCGCTTGTTGCCGCCGCCGCCGCCGCCGCCGCCCCCGCCGTAGGTGCGACCAAACGCACGCGCCATGCCGAGTGCCTCCGGGGTGTGGCCGGCCGAGAAAGAGCCGTTGTACATGCCGCGGCCAACCATACGAGTGAGCTGGCTGCGCGACAAGCCGGTCTCGGGCACGGCCGACTCCACATCGGCGCTGTTGAGCACCGTCTTGCGGATAGCTGACTGGCCGCGCACGGTCTCAAAGAAACCGGTGTTGATTGCAATGAGAGTGATGGTCACACCCGTCACGTAGTCGAAGAACCCGTACGTGTTGTCCACCCGCATATTGACCTGAATCGAGTAGTTGCCGAGGCAGCCGGGGGCCAGGCCGGGGCTCAGCGTCACATCGTGACCCATGCGAAGAACAAGCGGCGTGCCGCTCAGCTGGGTCACGGGCTGCGACTTGTAGGTCGCTAGGTTAAGCGCCGAACTTGCCGTGCGAGAATACGAGTTAGCGGCACCCGCGGCATATCCTCGGAACTGGGGCCAGTCGACATCAAGGCCAGCCGCAACCGAGCTCTCATACAGGTTAAACTGCTGGAAACCAGAGCACAGGTTGCTAAAGTTATCAAACGAAATCTGCACGTTGTTAATAGGGATGTATGTGTCAAGCTGGCTAGGGCCCTTCGTAGCGGGCTTAACGTACAGCATGATCATGTCCGGGATAGACGTGAGGGAGATTGTATTCGTAGCAAGAGTCGTCGCGCCAATCTGACCCACGGGCACGTTGGCATTCAGAACATAACGAGGGAACTCCACATACGGCACGGAAGACACGAGCGGGAGCGTAACGTCGGGGCCCGGCGTCAAGAACGTTACAAAGAGAGCCGGATTGACCCAGGGACCGTTGATGCTGCTTCCGAGACTTGAGTATGCAAGGTCGCTGATGATAGTGCGGATACCAGACGAACGCAGGATGTTGCCCGTGTTGGGCGTAGGCTGGGAAACATCGTCGGCCCAGTAAGGGACAGCCGAAGCGGACACTTGCGAAACACTGATGTTCTGCTTGATCGCCTTTGCCGTACCAAGCTTTGAAGTAAAGTTGAGAACAAACTGCATGTTCGTCATTCCGTAAAGGCCGACAGTCTGGAACTCAGCAGAATCTGCAAAAATAAGGGGCGAGATGACGAGGGGCTCGATAGTCTGCACTGCACCGAAAACCGGCATTGCATATGAGGTAATCGGGAATCCACCCTGAAGGGCCAGCGTATTCTGAATAGCCGCAAGGCCGCCGGCCCTGTTTGTCACAAATGCGTACTGCGAACCAATCTTACCCAGTTCACCTGCGAGCAGACCGCTCACAAAGCCCAGTGGAACGATAGGTGCGCCCGGTGCAACCGCGCTCGACACGTAGAGACGCGCACCGATCATGGAATACGGAGGCACATCGACCTGAAGCACGAGGCGCTCATCGTTGAGTGGCGCAGCTGTCTGGATAAGGGTGAAACCCCCGATAAGCTGACCGCCAGCAACGCCAGGGTTAACAGCATTCATGAGATCGCCACCGGGAAACGCCGTCGTCCAGACGGGCTGGCTGTCAACGAACGGCACAACCACCAGACCGTTGTTGATTGCAGCTGCACCCGCCACAGTGGTCTGGGAAGGCTGTGCAATATACCAACCAGCACCCGTCGTGCTGGTGCCCGCGCCGCTCACAACATCAAAGTTAACAGCCGTGCCGGCGCCAAAAAATGGATATGCCCCAGTGGTATTCGGCGTGGGCTGAGCGGACGGATTAGGGACCGCACCGGTAGTCACACCGCTGAGAGGGGATGCACCTGATGCGTCCGTGAACCAAATAGTGGGATACGCGCCGTTGGGAACGTCGCCGGTCGTATCGACGACGGAATATGACGAGAAGTTTCCGCTACCGTTATTAGCATCGTCCCAGCCCCACGCATACGTGTCATACTTGCTAGGCGTGGTCCGCTGCTTCACGGTGTCGCGAAGGCCGGTGAGAATTAGCTGCTCGTGAAGGGTGTCGCCGTTAGTGGAAACCGTGCAGTCGTTAAGCGTTGCGGTCATGTTTGAGATACAACTCTGTACCGGGAAAAGACAGTACGAAAGGTCTTTCGAGGAACACGCTGTTGCGTATCCAAGCGGACGGAAAGCCTGCGCTGCCGTCTGCGAGGTCGCAATCTGCTCGTTTGAAAGGTCAAAACGCACACCCATCGACGGGTCCGGGGCGTCAAAATTTGCAGGCTGGGCAAAGATCAAAGTGACAGCTGTCGCAGCGCTCAACAGAGGCAGCATCTGGTCGGTAAAAATGTCAAGACCAGCGCCGTTGGCAAGAACTTGTGTAACCGTCGCACGGAAAGAGCCGGGGAACTCAGGAACGGCACCAGCGGCGGGAGCACCATTGAAGAAAACGATGCTTCCAGGAATGACCGCCGGAGCACCGGCACACTGGATGACTGCTCCCTCAAATGTTGCGTTTCCGACATAAGACGTGTAAGTCGACGACGTTAGGCCACGCGAGCCGCTATAGAACAGATTTGCACTGAAGTTAAGGGTCGTGCGCAGCGAAATCTTGCGGTCCACAAAAACGTTCAGCGATGGAACAAGGACCTGGAAAACCATGCTGCTGGAATTCGCAGAAATGGCGTTGAACGGCTGCACGCTAACGGAAAGCGCGCCCTTCTGCACGGCATATGCAGGCGGGTCCTGGATAAGGCGCGCATCGTACACCGCGATCTTCGCAATCGAGCTCATCCTCGCGACCTAACCCTAAGCGCGGTATGCTTTTGCGTAGACCTACAAATGGGTGACACAGAACGGATCTGTTCTATTATCGTCTTTAGTCAAAGAGGGGTGCAAGGTTTAAACTCCCCGTGGCCGCTTCCGCTCAAATATGAATCGCATATTCGCAGAACCACCGTCTGGAAGGGCGAGCCTGCGTAGGATCTGGCTTTGCTTCAGTCGAATGTTAAACTGGTACTCAAACTGCTTGAAGTCAGTTGCAGTCTGCATATCTACCATCGTCCGAATTTGCGGGTCGTAGATAATCTCACTGCGGTACTCCTGGCCCAGGTTATGTGGGTGTCGCACGACAAACTCCGCAAGAATCTTTTTGGTCTGGTTGGAAGTTGTCTGGCTCGATGTCCTTGAATACGCAGTGTCTCCCAGAATCGTTGGGGCCATCGTATAGTCGTCCTCGATTGGAGTAATGCCTGTCGTCACAACGATCGCATCCACTGGATTCCACATGTTTCCAATAGACGGGTAATCTTGCGGGAACGTGTACAGATAGACCTGGTTTCCGGCGACGCGGCCGTATGGAAGGTATCCAGATGTGACGACCGTTGGTACAAAGAGTGGCAACGGCGTCGGAACGTTTAGACCAGCCAAGCTTGCTTGTGGTAGGTATCGCACGTACGCCGTTTGAAGGTTTGTCCGTGGATCCAGATTCTGGAGGCGAAGCACTGGCCAGTTTCCAAACAACGAATGGAAATAGTCGTTGGCTTCAACAACCATGCGTTCGTCGTAGCACTTATTCGCCCCCCTTGCAACGTAGTACGGTTGGGTAGTGAGGATAAACGACGTACCAGTCAATCCCCACGAATCGCGCGCATGATCGTTGTACGACGAATTGAGCACCTGGCGCTCGGGAAATGCTGGATTGCCAGGGTCGTCGTTTCTTCCGTTGTACCCGTCGTCGGCATTTGAGAGCTGCGTTCCACCAAACCCATACGAGTCGAGATTCAACGTAAAGAGCGATGTCGACGAGTTGAAACTGATCGTTGGTGGAAGCGTACCCACGGTTGCATTGTTCGGTGTAAGGACGTACTGCTCATTAAAGGGATACGAGATGACCACAATGCCACTGCCGCCCGTTCCACCTATCACGTTAGGCTGAGTACCGCTCGGTGGTCCGCCCCAGGACGCGCCGCCGCCACCACCACCCGTAAACGGCGTGCCGGCCATGGTGGTGGGGTTGGGGTTCTGTCCGGCGACGTATGGCGCACCCAGGCCACCACCGCCGGCGCCACCGAGTCCACCAAGAGTTGGCGACGTCGGGTTGACGCTCGACGCACCGCCACCGCCGCCACCGTACGTTACACCAGTACCACCCATACCTGCAGTGTACGCGAAACCGATACCACCATAGCCACCCACCCAGGAGATCCCGGGAGCTATCGGCGGAGACCCAGGAGTAGCCGCGCCACCACCACCAGCGCTTGGACCAGCAAGACCAGTGCCACCGGCAGTTGCAAGGTTATGCACCGTTGTATACGACGCATCCACCGTACCGAGCAGAGCATTTCCTCCACTGGCTTGTGCGTTATAAGCTCCGCCGCCACCTGAACCACCCTGTTGTCCGCCAAAAACACCTACCATTCCACCCGCGCCGCCACCTCTCGCATTTACCGCATTAAAGCCTGTGGAATCACTGACGATCGTCTGTTGGCCATCCGTGGAAGCGGTAAAAGGCACACCGGTGCTAAAATTGGCTATACCGCCAGAGCCACCTGCACCGGGTGATATATTAAGTACTCGAGTTACGCTGCTGCTGTAAACCGGTGACTGAGCAAGAATAACGTTACCACCACCACCTCCACCGCCGTTAGCTCCGCCTCCGCCTCCGCCGCCAACGGCAAACACGTCGAACGAAGTAACGCCACCAGGGACAGCCGATGCGGTAAAATTAAACGTACCAGGCCCGGTAAATGTATGAAAACGTCTATTGCCCACGACCGTCACAACCCCTCCAGTGGCAGTGGGGTTTCCATTCTTGTTCGCAGTACACAGAACAGTCCACAAGCCCGCGCTGGGCGGCGTCCCCACTGGTACGCCGTTGCTCGCACATATCCACACTCTAAAGTTATCGAGCAGTGGGAAATCCAAACAGTACGTAACGACATCCCCGATATAGTACTTCACGGTCGGAGACCAGCTATTCCGGATAGACTCGCCACACGAAACCCACGCCGTGCCGGTCCCCGGTTCCTCCGCAGCAAGAGCACCGCCAGATGCATACTGCGAAATGTATGCAAATCCATTGTGGATGACGCTTACTGTAGACAGAAGCGTACTCGGTCCGTATGCTACGTTTTGCGACCATGCCTCAGATGCGTTGCAGTTTCCGCGAAGAACAGAGCGAAGTTGGCGGTTCAGGCACTGATCCGAGAAGATTTGCTGTGCGTCATACTCATCTGTGATGCATCGCGCAAACGCCGGGTTTACCACCTGGTTCAGCATGTGCTGATACGTGTAGCAGTCAAAATACGCACCCGTGTATCCATCCTGGAACTCACCGTCTGAAGGGAATGGAATGTTTTTGTCTTCAGGTACCCAACGCGCGTACTTGTACGCAAACAGATTAATCGTTGATCGAAGACCCAGCTGGTATGCCCGCGGGGCCGTAGTCACGACCGGCGGCGCAGGAGCAGGGACGATGGTCGGGGATATCACGAACGTTGAATTCGGGATAAAGCCCAGCATCTTACACGCCTGCAGCACGCCGCCCTTTTCGATTGGCAAGGTGTTGACGGATGCGTTTACGGCCGATGGGACGGTAAAATCAAACACGACCGTTGGGTAGTGAACAACACCCGCAATATCCGTGAACGGGAGCTGTGTAAATGATAGGAACTGCGATCCACCCGCCGTGATATCGATAGCGTTGACCTGGAGGTTTGTAAGACCGGCAGCTGCAAACAACGCGTTTAAACGAGTTACGAACGTAGTCGTGTTCGTTGTGAGCGACCCCACGTTGGTACCCATGTTAATCGCACCCGTCAGGATTATGGAACCAGTATTGACAGTAGCCGTAGAGACGATATTCGTGTTGTAAGACGTAAACGGGATCACTCCGTACGTTGGCCATGAGATAAGTTCCGCGTCACACTCAGCGGCGAAGCCTTGATTTACGCCGGTGTTGTCGTCAACGCCATACACTGGACCGCACCAGGTATATGCGATACCTGTTTGAACCGCTGTTTCATAAGCGGTCAACGCCCCTTCATGGATAGGCGTCGGCGCTCCACCTGCCTCCTTCCGCAATACTGGGATAAACAACGGAATGTTATTCGTTGTGAGCGCGCCTCGCACAAGCCCGGCCATATAGTCCTTTGATGCGCCCACAAAAACTTGGCCATCTCGCTGGTCAGTAAACTTGGCATTCAGACCATGAACAACGCCGTCCTCAATAGCACCCACATCCCTAGATAAAGAGACGGCTAGGTTCGTGTCGTAATAAGCACTACCATCAGATGATTTCGTCCCAGTGCCGTTACTAATCTGGCCATTTGATAACCTAGGCACCACATTTCGAGACATCTTGGCTTTTCTTGTTTTGAGCTTTAAAGAAGGAATGGCTTTACATATTGCACGGGCGGCAGCAGGCGCTGTCCAGAAAGCTAGGCAAGCCGCCGCACCGGTCGCCTCAAGGATCGAAGGTGGGATGAAAGAGTTTATTGATACGTTCGGATACGATAACTACGACGCACAAACAGCCGCATATATCAGGAAAATCGGGTCAGAGGATATCACTTCGCTGACTGTTAGGCGCGCGCCTGTGCAAGAATCGATCAACACCGCTCTCGATGCAATTTCAGGGGGCACGTGGAACAAAACGAGACATGCATACGGCTACGACAAGCTGTACCACCTTTCGCTTATCGTAAACGGTCGTTATGCAATCCAGCGTATTGGCCGCGTATCCGTTGCACTGAAAGACAACGATAGACCTCAAACAGAGTACATGCGCGTGCAGTTGAACATGTTCGACGAGCCGTTGACGATCAAGCAGATGCTGCAGAATACGCTGCGGCGCGTTGGGCCAGATGTGTTCTTTAACTACGACTCGTTTTATAACAACTGCCAGAACTTTGTATTAAATATGCTTGTTGCTAACCGACTCGTGACCCCGCAACTCAAAAAGTTCATTCTCCAGCCAGTTGACGAATTGTTAAAGCAGCAACCGGATTACATGCGAGCCGTAACTAACATTGTGACGAACACCGGCCAGATCTTAGGTATCGGTACTGGAAAGGCGCATGTGCAGCGATCGCGGAAACGAGATGCCGGAACGATGGAAGGCGGCAAGCCACCGGGTATCGACTACGCCTTTTCGGAAGATGATATTCGAGCACTGTGTGGCAATATCCCTATTCTGCGATACCCCGAGCTTGCCAATATGTCCGAACCGGAAGACCTCTTTCAGGGCAACGTCGGAGCCGCGCTGCTTTTTTTGACGGACGGTCCTAGTGACGGACACTGGATCGCGGTCCTTGACAAGCCCGATCACTATGAAGTGTTCGACAGCTTTGGCTCGGCTATCGACGGACAGCGCAACTGGCTTGACAGGAACAGCTTGCTTGAGTTCGGACAGACGGCTCCTCTCTTGTCAAGGTTGCTGAAAGGCGAAGGAAAGAAGGTGATCCACAATACCAAAAAGCTGCAGAAGGACGATGCAGATACATGCGGTCGTTACGTCGCCGCGCGGATCGTTCGAGCGGCCACATCCCTTCCCGATTTCATTGAAGAGCTTGAAGCTGGTGGTCGCTCGCCCGACGTTAATGTTACGCTGATGACCCAGCTACCGCATGCACCAGGCGCAATGCATGGTGGATCAATGCATGGATGCAAGAAGCCGAAGCGGGTATGAGGCGGGGTTGGGCAACCCCGGTTTGCGTGCACCTAGGCTTTAGGCAGCTGTTTTAATAATGAACACTTTTCACAATTCACGTTCTGCGGCCATTTTCCCATAAGTTACCGTGTCGACCCATCGTGTTATACAGGATGTCCGGTGAGGACTCATCGAGTGTCGGTGGATCTTCGCGGTCCAGCTCAAGCTCGAGTGGATCCAGCTCCAGCGCATCGAGCTCTAGCGCATCTAGCGCATCAAGCGCATCGCGCGCATCTAGCGCGCCCTCCGCGGCATCCAAGGGCAGCGCACGATCTGCACGCGCATATACCTTTAACGTGACTGTAACGGACCCCGCATGGCGACCACCAAAGGCGACCGGGGATATGTCCGACAAAGTCTCTTTTGCATGCGGCCAGGTTGAAGAACATGAGGGCTCGTTCGTTTTTCGCGGATACGCTGAGTTTACCGGCCAAGTCACCAGCGCGTGTGTGCGGCGATGGATCACGTCGGGCGCCGCCGATGCCGTCGCCATGCACTTCGCGTGCTCGCCGACATACTTGAAGGATCGCGAAATCATTCTAAAGTCGAGAACCGACCCCGCTACGCGCTACCGAGACCCCGAAGACCTTGTTGGCGGCACCTCGTGGCAGCTCGGCAAACAACCAGGCGTCTCCAAGCCAGGTGAGCGCACCGACTTTGATGCGATCCGCGAGGTCCTACGCGACCACGGCCCCGAAGAGGGAATCCGCCTCGTCGCCGAGCAGTTCCCCGGGCAGTTTATCCGGTATCCCAGCGGCATCACACAGCTTGCGCAGCTCGTCATTCCCAAGGTACGCGAATCCGAGGAGTTCGTTCTTCGGCCGTGGCAGCAGGCGCTACAGACCATCGTCAAGGGCAAGCCGCACCCGCGCCACATTTACTGGGTCGAGGACGGTCTAGGCAACAGCGGCAAGAGCCGTCTATCGACATACCTGTGTCGCGAGATGGGAGCCGTTGAGCTCGATGGGCGCCTGCAGGACGCTGCTTTTTCGTATACAGGCCAAAAAATCGTTATCTTCGACCTTGCGCGCGCCGTCGAGCCCGCTACGCTTCGAGATCTGTACATCGTTGCCGAGAAGCTGAAGAACGGCCAGATCTACAGCTCAAAGTACCAGTCGCGTCTCAAGGTCTTTGACGTACCGCACGTGATCTTCTTTTCCAACTCGCCGCCGCCCGTTGGCGTGTGGAGCATCGACCGCTTGCAGCACATCACGATCTCCCAGTCTTTAGGCTTCAGTGCCTCGTCCGCCGTGATCGCCGAACACGTCCAGGAAGAGGTACCGGAAGTTTCCGGCGCCGACTTGTTCAAAGCTCTGCTTGAGACCGAGAACAAGAAAGCAGCAGACGCCCGGATCGCCTTGAACGCTAAGCGCGCGCGCGAGGCTGAGATCGCCGAGGAACACGCCGAGGCCGAGGCGCACGCGCGTGATAAGGGGGAGCGCGATGCGGAACTACTTGCGCAGGCGGAGGAAACGAAGCGGAGGAAAGTAGCGGAGGCGTCCAACCGTTAACCGTTACTAGTATCTACGGAAAAGGCCCGGGTTTGCGCCTCCGCCTCCGCCCCCACCGCCACCGCCACCGCCCCCACCGCCACCGCCACCGCCGTCAGCGCCAGGGTTTTGAGCAAGGTAAGCAAGGTACGCCAGACGAGCATTCGCTGCCTGCATCGCAGCAAGATTCGCAGCCGCCGCAGGCCCCCCGCGCAGACCTAGAGACCCCGCAGCCGGTGCAGCCGCCGCAGCCGGTGCAGCCGCCGCAGCCGCCGCAGGCGCCGCACGAGGCGCTTCGTCCAGTAG
>Ga0209358_10001860_pt1 | contig 16440 bp, 22 predicted proteins | sample LauGreFa1BDMLBSN_2_FD_187574 | JGI IMG/M metagenome (GOLD analysis project Ga0209358, IMG submission 187574) | Freshwater lake microbial communities from Lake Michigan, USA - Fa13.BD.MLB.SN (SPAdes) (version 2) | ecosystem: Environmental > Aquatic > Freshwater > Lake | place: Lake Michigan, USA... | reverse complement strand
CTTTTCCTTTGACCAGGGAACGGACCAAAATACCCCGAATAACCTATTTTAGCCACATGGAAGAGGAATTGAAGCGCTGGGAACGCATCAAGGCAGAGTGCGAAGCCAGCATAGACAAGCACGGTGCAATTATCGAAGCCGAAACCGATCGGGGCAAACCGGTACTGCGAAAGAATCCAGCAATGGAAGCGCTGAAGCAGGCGGTGGCTGAAATCGAAAAGCTTAAAAAGCTAGTAGGCGATGGAATCAACCTGGACTGAAAATATAATAGAGCGCTACTGTGTTCTAACTGAAGACAGCAACGCGGGCAAGCCAGTGCAGTTACTGGACTGGCAGCGCCACCTAATCCGCGAGGGCCAGGGTAAGCGAATGATTTGGCTAGAGATTCCACGTAAGAACGGGAAGTCGGCGTTCATCGCTATGCTAGCCATAGCCCACATGCTCGAAGGATTCAAGAACAACAGTAACCCCCAGGTAATCCTAGCGGCAGCCACCAGGGAGCAGGCGGGTATTTTGTTCGGCTACGTCCGTAACATGATTCTTTTCAATCCGCAGCTTCAAAAGGTACTAGAGCCATACCGTAAGGAAATCCGACTAAAGGGTAAGCCTGGGTACTTGAAGACCATTACCAGCGACGGTGGCAGTAACCACGGACTAAACCCGTCCCTAATCCTTTGCGACGAAATACACAGCTGGAACGAGGTAAAAGGTCCGGAACTGTGGGAAGCCTTGCGCACGTCCATGGCGGCACGACCTAGCCAAATGGTGGCTATTACCACAGCGGGCAGCGCGTACAGCTTTGCCCACAAGTGGCACGAATACGCGGAGCGCGTCAAAGAGCAACCGGACATTGACCCGTCGTGGTTAACTATTATTTACGGGGCGACGGACGAAGAGGACCCGCACGACCCGAAAGTATGGGCGAAGGCTAACCCGTCCCTGGGTATAACGGTTACGTACCAATACCTAGAGGAATTAAGCAATACGGCAAAGCACGACGAGCCTACGCTACTTTCGCTACGCAAGCTTCACCTAAATCAGTGGGCGGGTAGCGCCCAACCGTACATTGAGCTAGGCAAGTGGCTGAAGTGCCAGGGGCCGAAGCCCAAAACGCTAGACAAGTGGCGGTGCTTTTTGGGGGTTGACCTTGCCGCGGTTAATGACTTTACCGCGTACGCCGTGGTTTACTTTAACGGCGAAAAGTTTTATACTCAACAGTATTACCAAATTACTGACCACGCCATGACCAAGCGAAAACAAAAGTACCCTAACTTGGTCCGCAACTGGATTAAAAACGGCGACCTGGACGTAGTTAAGGGCGAGGTTACCACGACCGACCACCGCATAGCCATGATTGAACAAATCATGAACGCGCACCCAGTCGAAGGTATTTTCTTTGACCCGTGGAACGCGGCCGAAACGGTAGAGCGCTTGCGCAGCAAGTACGGCAAACAGTTTTGCTGGGAAGTGCGCCAGTCGGCGCTTATGGTAAATGAGCCAATGAAGCTACTGTACCGCATGGTAACCACGAAAGGAATCACGCACGACGGCAACCCGATTACCGCCTGGATGATAGCTAACACCAGCCTACACATAGATAAAAATGATAACTGGACCTTTCAAAAAGACAAGGCCCCGGACCGAATAGACGGCACAGCGGCCCTAATTACGGCCCTGGCAGGCTACGTGCATAATGCTTCGACTGGTATGTCAACTTATGAGGATATGGATATAATTTTTGTGTAACTTTGTGTTATGGCATGGTATGACCGTATTAAGCGGAGCGTCAGCGGAGTAATTAGCCCGAAGCCCTGGCTTATTAGTTTGTTTGGCGGCAACGCGACCCTATCGGGGGAAAATGTTAGCGCAGTCAACGCGCCAAAAGTTTCGGCAGTTTACGCGTGCGTGAACCTAATTAGCGGCACGATTGCCAGCTTACCGTTTCACCTTTACCGCGAAACCGAGCAGGGGCTTATTTACCAGCCCGGCCTAATTAATGACCTGGTAAGCCGTCGCCCGAATATCGCCTACAATAGCTACGACTTTCGCAAGGCAATGCTTACCCAGCTGCTGCTTCGCGGTAACGCATACGTACTGCCGGTACGTAGTGGCAGCAGCCTTGCAGGTCTAGAACTAATTGACACGGAACTAGTTACCGTAGACACCACAAGCGGCGAACTTATTTACCAGCTGCACCTTCGCAACGGTATTAATCTGCGACTGAACCCGGACCAGCTTATACACCTTAAATACTGGACTTTTGACGGTATTAACGGAGTTAGCCCTATCGTATACGCGAAGGAAATTATCGGTAGTTCAATGGCCGCAACTGCCCACATGGGTGGCTTTTACGGTAATGGCGGTATGCCTAAAGGTATACTCCAGCTCCAGGGCACCATTCGCGACGCGGACCGCGTTAAGGCTATTGGCCGCCAGTTTGACGAGCTGAATAAAGAATATAAGGGGCGGACGGCTGTACTTACCGAGGGTGCAGAGTATAAACCCGTAGCTGCGAACTTTCAGGAGTCGCAACTAATTGAGTCGTTGCGTTTTAGTGTTGAGGAAATTTGCCGACTGTTTTCCGTTCCGCCCCACAAAATTGGCCACATGGAAGGCGCAGGCTACGCTAACAGCATTGAAGCGCAAAACGCGCAGTTCGTTAGCGACTGCATCCGCCCGCTGGTCGAAGTAATCGAAATGGAGTTTTCAAATAAGCTCCTTGCCGGGAACCGTAAGTTCCAAATTGACCTAAAAGCGCTTATGCGCGGCGACATCCAAACCGAGGTAGCCCGTAACGTCAGTTACTGGAATATCGGAGTTATGAGCGCTAACGAAATTCGCCGTATTGAAGGGCTAGCACCTATCGAAGGCGGCGACGAGTATAACAAGCCTATGCACATGGGCGCAGCAAATGAGCAAAATGGAGAAGGAAATACGGACCCGTCCGATTCCAGCGACGGAGAGTAATACCGTAGAGGGTTACGCTCTTAACTGGAACGAGTACGACATGGGCGCTTTTGTAGAGCGCATTGAACCTAACGCCCTAGGCGACCTGCGCAGTTACGACGTTCACGCGTTGTATAACCACGATTACGACCGCGTCCTAGCGCGTTCAAAGTACGGCGAAGGTACCCTTTCACTTGAGCAGGACGAAGAGGGCCTAAAGTTCCGTTTTGAGCTGCCCGATACGCCAACCGGTAACGAAGTACGCACCCTAGTCGGCCGCGGCGACGTAGACCAGGCTAGCTGGGCTTTCACCGTTAAAAAAGAGCGCTGGGAAAACGTCCGAAGCGAAAAGCCCGTTCGTATCATTGAAGCCATTGGCGAAATGTACGACATATCACTAACGCCACGCGGTGCAAACCCTACGACGTCCGTAGCTTTACGTTCGTTGGAGGCTGCACAAGCGGCAGAACCCGAAACAATTAACCAAAACCCCGAACCCGTGGAAAATCACGAACACGAGGCCGAAACGCGCGCTAACGTAATGGTAGACGCTTCAGCCGTTCAAGGCCAGCTTTCTAAATCAGAAGAGCGCAACCTTGCCAAATTCAACCTTATCAAGGCTATCAACGAAGCCCGCAGCGGTAAACTTACTGGCATTGAAGCCGAAGTTAACCAGGAAGGTATGTCAGAAAAGCGCCGCCTTGGCGTTGACGTACGCGACATGCACGCCGTTAACCTGCCCGAAATGTTTACCAAGCGTACCCAGTCAGTTACTGGCGGTACTGGTGGTAACCTTGGTGGCGACTTGGTATTCACCGAGCCAGGCCGTTACATTGACTTTTTGTACCCTAACACGCCTCTTTTGCAGCAAGTTAGCGTAGCTGAAAACCTTGTAGGTAACGTAGAGTTTCCAAAGCAAACCGCTAGCTACTCTCTCAACTGGCAGACTGAAACCGGTACCGACACTGCTCAAGATATCACCTTCGATAAGGTAACCATGAGCCCAAAGCGTGCCGTTATCACTGCTTCAATGTCAAACCAGCTGCTTCGTCAAGAATACAGCCGCGGTATTGAACAGCGCATTATTAACCAGCTGAATCTTTCGTTTAACAAAGGATTGGAAAACGTAATTCTTAACGGAACGGGTTCTTCTAACCAGCCTAGCGGTATCTACACCGAGCTTGCAGCCCAGGCTTTGACTATCGGAGCTATCGACTACGCCGACCTTATCGCGTTCGAAAGCGCTTTGGCTAACGCTGACGCTTTGCAGGGTAACCTTGCATACGTTATGCACCCAGCCGTTTTGGCCAAGCTGAAGCAGACCAAACTAGACGCAGGTAGCGGACGCTTCCTCGTTGAAGGTACGCTTTCTCCAGTTATGACCGCCAACGGTTACGCTGCTCTTTCTACGACGCTTTCACCAGTGTACACTACCCCGAACCCCGATACTTACGGTATGATTTTCGGTAACTGGTCTGACGTACAAGTAGGATTTTGGGGCGGAGCCACTTTGATGGTCGACCCTTACACCAATATGAAGTCGTCAATCGTTGAGGTTTACCTTGAGCGCTTCATGGACGTTGCCGTTCTGCGTAACGCTTCGTTTGCTTTGGCAACTGACATTACTATCTAAACAATGGTAACGGTTAGCAGTTATACCCCGATTTCGGTAAACCTTACCGAATTGAAGAGCTTTTGCCGCGTAGACGGTAGCGCAGACGATGCGCTACTGACTATGCTTTTCAGCGCAGCGGTAGAAGAGTTTAACAGCTACACCGGCTACCGTTTAGGTGCTACAACTGTAACAGTGGACACAGAGGGTGCAGCGTCATACGCGCTGCCCCTCGGTCCCGTTACGGCTATCACAAGCGTTACCGCTTACGACGAGGAAGGCACTAGCACAGTGCTGGCCCTTTACGACGACTACGATTTCATCAATACGGTTATTAGCCTGGACGAAACGCCAGCCCGTATGGTAATCATTTACACATGCGGCGACACTAACCCGCCAGCAGACGTCAAACACGCGTTGTACCAGCGCGTTAAATTCGGGTACGATTACGGCGACGACTTGCCGTACAATACAAATCGTTTCTTTGACCGCCTAGCGTTCCGCTACCGCCAAAACTTTTCGTAATGCTTGACCTGCGCGTAGAGCTGTTCCAACCGACATCGGTACCAAACAACAGCGGCCAGGTGATTAAAACCTGGGCGAGTGCGGGTACGTACTACGCGGAGCGTATCATTTTGCCCCAGGCAGGCAGCGAATCAATGCCATACGACCAAATGGTAAGCGCCGGCGTAGTTACGTGGCGTTTACGATTTCCCAACAGCGTAGCGGCCAAATGGAAGCTAACCTATAACGGCGAGGATTACGATATAACCAGCGTGCTGCCCGAAGGGCGCCGCCGTTTTATTATCGTCAAAACGCGCCTGCGCGACAATGGCACGCGGTAAAACAATATACCTGCGAAGCGAAAGCGGCAGGGTAGAAGATTTCGACCAATTTCGGAAGCGCTTACAAAAGCTGGGCACGTCCGAAACTTTGCGTTTTAGAGAGATTCGAGCCATACTAAAACAGGAAGCACAGCCCCTAGTCGAGAAAGCCCGTCAGGAGGCCTATAATGACGTCCAGGCAAAGGGTAGGTACAAGGTCCGCAGCGGCGAAACCGCCAAACGCAGCGACAAAGGCTCTTTTATGAACCTTTACCAAAGTATCGGAGCGTTTGCAAACAAAGGAACGGTAAAGGCTTACGTAGTAGTCGGTCTACGCTCAAAGCGCAAAAGAGGGGCATATTACGCACCCTGGCAGCTTATGGGCCGTAAGGATAACCATTTCCCAGCTAAACGATTTATAGACAAAGCGGTAGACGGTAGCGGCATACCCGAAAAGGCAGCGCAAAAAATTACTAACTTTGTACAGAAGCGTATTAAAGACCACCTGCGTTGAACTATTTACAATACATCCACGAAGCGGTCCAGGCGTCGACAAGTACGCCGGTTTACGCTTATGCAGCCCCCCAGGGCGTAGCCGTGGATTTTATCGTATTGCAGGTCAACGGGTTAGAAGTTAGCGAAACCAAAGACCAGTACAAGGCCGAGCGCGTAGCCGCTACCCTTTTTATGCACTACGCTGACGCGGACACCGCCCAGGCGCAACTTTCGCAGATTCGCCACAACTTGCAGCACTACCCGCGCGTAATTCCTATGTACGTGGATTACGTCAACAGCGACAGCGGGAGCATTGAAGGCGAGGACTGCGCGGCAGAAACTTTAGGCGTTGCAGCCGAAACCACCTTTACCCTGGCTTACATGCAAGGGCTACAAATGTTCTACAATGAAGACGACGAAGCGGTAATACTTGCCGCAGATTTCACTTTTTTAATCAATTACTAAAATGGCCACAATTAGCGGCGGCGAAGTCCGCCTATTTCTTTCAGCCGACGGCGGTACTACTTACAAGGCTTTTGCCGAGGAAACAGAGTGCAGCTACGAAATGAACGCGGAAACCCGCGAAACCACGTCAAAGGACGTAGCGGTATTCCGTACCTACGTTACCAGCGCTAAAACCTGGAGCGTAAGCGGTACAACTATGCTCGGCGACGACGACGCTAGCAAGTGGAACCCCGACGAGCTGTACTCAAAGGTTGGCGACATCGTGAAGCTTCGCATCACGCAGGTAGCTGCCGGAACTGTTACGCCCGTAACTGGCGAAACCAAAATCGAAGGCGACGCTATTCTCACGCAGCTTTCGGTATCGGCACCGGACAAAGACAACGGATCGGTCAGCTTCACGCTGAACGGAACCGGAACATTCACGGTAGGAACAAACTAAAAAATAAATAGCGATGGAAGGGAAAAAGTTTACGCTGGGGGCAGCGCTTTTATTTGAAGAGGTTACGGGAAAAACCGTTACCGACATGGGAAATCTAGGCCTAGCAGACATGCTAGCCATGCTTTACTCTCAAGAATTTTGGAACGTCAGCGACCGCCCAAGCTTCGACGAGTTCAAAGCCATGGCAGGGGCCTGGGATATTTCCGAACTTACCCAGCGGCTTAACGGCCCTTTTTCCCAGCCGGCGGCCCAGTAGACGTACTGGGTCAGCTGGTGGGACGTTTGGGCCTTGCGCCCAGCGAAGCAAAGACGTTAACCAAAAACCAGCTCGAAGCCGTAATAAAACACGGCGTAGAGCGAGAAAAAGACGAGTGGCGCCGGTCCCGTTGGCTAGCCGCGGTAATCGTCAACATAAGCGGGAAAAGCACAAAGAAAGTGGTTACGGAAACGGACCTACTTAAATTTGAAGACGAGAACAAAGAAAGCAGCCTACGGGCATTATTAAGAAGCTATGGCGAACGACGTAACCAGTAAGGTACTGCTTGGACTAGATGCCAACGAGTTTCGCCGTGGCATACAGCAAGTAGACGCCAAGCTTAAAGAAACCAGTAAGCTTTTTGATAATTTAGGCGCAGCCGTAGGCGCGGCTTTTATCGGTAGCCAAATACAAGCGTTTATAGTAGACGCGGTAAGGTTGGGCGACCAGCTCACCAAAGTAAGCCAGGGCTTTGCACGCTTTGGCGGTGAAGCAAACCTAGAGCAGCTTCGCCAGTCCACGCGCGGACTTGTCAGCGACCTGGAGCTTATGAAGACCGCCACCAAAGCCGGCACGTTCGGTATTGGTATTGGCGAAATGGGGCAGCTGCTCAACTTTGCCACGCGTCGCGCACAAGAAACCGGTCAAGAGGTTGACTACCTAGTAGACAGTATAGTAACGGGTATTGGCCGCAAGTCGCCGCTTATTCTTGACAACCTTGGAATTAGTGCCACAGCCCTACGCGAAAAGCTTAACGGCGTAAGCGTTGAAGCCGCAAGTATTGGCGAGGTAAGCCGCGCCGTGGGTCAAATTGCAAGCGAACAGCTGCGACTTATGGGCGAGTCAGCGGACACCGCCGCCGACAAGCTCCAGCGCGTAAACACGATATGGGCAAACTTTAAGGCAGAAACCGGTCAATGGGTTTCACGCACCGGCCTTGCTATTGCCGAAATCTTTGGACAGCTCCTAACTGGGCAAAGCCTTATAGGTGCGCTTACACCTAGCACAAGCGTAGGGGCTAGTGAGCCCAACCGTCCAGCCGGGCCAGCGGCTTTAAATTTTGGCAACTTTAGCGAAAACACGCTAGCAAATATGCGCGCACAGCTCGCAGCGTTTAACGCGGAGCTGGAAAACGTAGGCATTGGCAGCGCACGCTTTAAAGAGTTACGCGGGCAAATTGACGCGGTTTCGGCACGCATTAAGGCGCTGACCGAACCAGCGGCCAAAGTATTTAGCCCGCCTACGCTCGAAAAGATTACCCTAGCCAAAAAGGAAATGCACAGCTTTGGTACCGTCAGCCTGCGCGCTGGCGAGGTACTGCGCTCGTCCACGATTCCAAGTATGCAGGACACGGGCCAAGCGGCCAACGCCATCGTAACGAGTTTGGAGCGCTATAACGCCGAAATGGCACTACTTAACCAGGTGGGTGCCGAGTTCGGGTACATTTTCGTAAGCTCGTTTAATGCGGCTTTGCAAAACGGTACCAGTTTCTTCGAGGAAATGAAGAACGCCCTAAAGGCATATATTACGCAAATGCTAGTAGCCCTAGGCGTAACCGCGGCACTGGCGGCAATTATGAGCGCACTAGTGCCAAACATGTCATTTGCCAAGGCGTTTAAAGGCATTGCAGGTGGAACCGGACTAGGCAGCATCTTTGGCGAAGGCGGCGTAATTGAACTCGTGGGAACCCTTAAAGGCTTCGACATCGACCTTACCCAAAAGCGCCGCGCAACCTTTTTAACCGGTTCGAATTAATGGCAGTCCAAAGCTTTGCCTTTTCGTACAGCAAAGGCTACACGATTAAAATCTTCGCAGATACCGACGATATCGCATATAACCCGTTCGAGTTTACGACCGCGAGCTGGGAAGTAACGTACGAGGGGAACGATGCGTACGTGCCAGGCATTGTACCTAGCCGCTTCGAGTTCACCGCGCAGCTTACGGGTATCTTATTCGGCACAGCCCTAGAGCAAGTATTACAAGACAGCAAAGGCATTTTTTACGTACACCTTTACAAGGGCCTATCTAAAGAGTGGGCCGGAGTAATTACCCCAAGTGCCGGGACCGTCGAAGTAATTAACGGCACGCGGTTTATTACTATGGTGGCCAGCGATGGCTTTTATAAGCTGGACCTTACTAGCGCCATGTACAGTTTTACCGGGCAGAAACGTATTACCGTACAAATTGCCGAAATGCTTACCCGCCTGGGACTTAATAAGTATTTCGACGGCATAGCGGTAAGCGAAACCCAGCGCATGAGTAGCGAGGTATTTCCGTACGTGAACGATGCGCTATACAATACCAGCTGTTTACATGCACTGGTTTATTATGACGAGCAATATAATTACCGTAGTTATCGCGAGGTTATAAATGACTTTTGCGTAACCTACGGCGTTCGTATGTACCAGGACAAGGGTTTTATCGTATTCCAGGATATGACCCGCGTAACGCGCGACGAATTCTACTTGTACACGATGGCCGGAGCGTACAGCGGCAAAGTAGTAAGCCCGAAGGTTGAGGTAAAGACAGCCATTGCAGGCGGTACTAAAATGTACCTACCCGCTATTCGAAGCATGAAAATAGAGCATGCGTACTTTAACGAAATGATTGGCGCGCAGCTCACACCTACCCAGTGCGTCCATACCATTGTTACCGGCACCACAAGTAACCCCGTTTTTCAAACCAAAGACGGAATACAAGTAGGCACGTTCCTAGGTGACGGCACCACGCATATAGACCTATTTAACACGGCTATAACCGCGACGCTACTTTACCCCGGCGACTACGCAGATAATTTTACGATACAGTTTAAACTGTACATTTATTACGGTGAGTATTCGTACAACGGCACAAGCTGGACCCAGGGAACTAACACCTACATAGAGCTAAACGAAAACGGTAGCATTAACGCGGGGGGCGTCCCTGGTACCCTTGGCATAGGCCAAAGCCTTAACAATTACCACACCGCGGCACCACCGGCTCGTGGACTTGCCCCGCTCTGGATTTACTTGGACGTGGTACAAACCAAAGGCGACTCTTTGGGTATTACCGACCTTAAAATAAAGTACGATTTTAGGCGCCACGGAACGAACATAGATACGACCACGTACTACGCGGATAATACCGCGCGGGTACTTGGTCAAGATGTTACCCTTAATACGCGTTTAGGCGACGTCTACGACCCCGAAAGCGCTGGCGGCATAGCTGCCAACCTTTCGCAGGCGATAAGCTTACCAAACGGGAATAACGTAGTGGACTGGTACGAAGACCCGTTTTACAACCCAGGTCAAGAAGTTACCTACAATTCCCTGCTTTACGTGGTGGCTTCGCGCATTGCGCAGCAACGCGGACAGCCGCAGGAATACTACGAGCTGGACGTAAACGGTACTAGCCGTATGACGCATTTTCTAGAGTGGGGAAGTAGCTATTACCTACCCATTAACCTTTCGTATACCTGGGACACCAGTCGTATTACCTACGCACGTTTCTTTAACTTTGAGCTATTAGGTAACGAGTTAATTGTGCGAAAGCCGCAAATTGACTGGCCATACTTTGAGTAATGAACCAGGAATACTATCTACCCCCACACCTTGCTTACTGGGCCTACGTTCTAGCGGACGGCGGCACGGTTGAACGTAACAGCTGCACATTATGAACACGGCACAATTTATAACTATCTTTACTGGAGGAAACTACGCCGCCCCAATTTGGGACACTTACGAAGCCTACGTACTGGCTGACAGTGGAACCGTTGAAGCGCGTCAGTGTACAATTAACGCCATTGCGAACCTACTATGAGTACGCCATTTTACGATTTAGCCAGCCTAGTAGTAGTCCCTTCGGGCTACAAAGCTAGCAAGGTCTACGCCCAAAAGCCGTTAACGACTGACGGCCAGCTAACCTTTAGCCGCGCCAGCACCGCTACCCGCGTAAACGCCAGCGGACTCATTGAAACCGTTGCCAGCAATGTACCGCGCTTGGATTACCTGGGGTCAACATGCCCGAAAATCCTTTTGGAAGGTCAGCGGACGAATATTGCGCTATACTCGGAGCAGTTCGATAACGCTGCGTGGACTAAAACCAACGCTACCGTTTCTCCGAATGTTGCAATTTCTCCAGATGGCTACACAAATGCTGACAAATTAGTAGAGGATACAACTTTTGCAAATCATAGAGTTTTTCAAAGTGTAGCTGCTACGGCAAGCACTACTTACACCTCTAGTGTTTTTGTAAAAAAAGAAGAAATTACTGCTGTTTCAATTATTGAAACAACCTTAGGTGGTTGCACATTTGATTTAGATAATGGCACTATAACGGGAACTGGTGGGTTCATAGAAAGCTATGGCAATGGTTGGTTTAGGTGTGGTATTACGAGAACTACGGCAGTTGGTCAAATAAGCTTTGTTACACAAATTAGACTGAGTAAGGGGGGCACTACTGCCTACACTGGTAATGGCGTAGATGGTTTGTACCTATGGGGCGCACAAACTGAACTCGGCTCTTATCAATCAAGTTACGTGCCTTCATTGGGAGCAGCAGTGACAAGGGGTGCAGATGCTTGTAGTAAAACGGGTATCAGCTCTTTGATTGGGCAGACGGAAGGGGTTCTTTTTGTTGACTTTGTACCTAATAATACTCCAGCGACTGTTTCTCAATGGTTAATGTTTCTCGGTACGGGTGGCAACTACATAGCTATTTATATAAGCAACCAAAAACTTTTAAGCAATGTGGCTGCAACGACAGACCAGTGCGCCATATTTACAAGCTACAATTTAGTAGCTGGTACACGATACAAAGCAGCGCTTGCCTACAAAGAGAACGACTTTGCGTTTTACGTTAATGGCGTGCAAATTGGTGTAGATACCAGCGGCACAGTTCCAGCGGTTTCTTCTTTGCAAAATAACTACAACACAACGGCAGCAAATAGTAGCAACGCTGGACTAAACCAAGCCCTACTATTCAAGACCCGCCTTACTAACGCCCAACTGGCAGAATTGACCACGCTATGACCTGGAAAAAGTACGAATTCACGGACGCCAAGTGGGCGGAAATGAAAGCAAAGATTCAAAAGACGTTCCCCGATATTGAAGGCGGTGAGCTAACGGAGTACGACCCCGAAAAGGTTACGGCCGTGGTCGAAATTGGCAAGCTTTGCACGGAGTGGGGCACCAACGAAGAGGGTATGCAAGTTTGCACAAAGCAAGCCGCGAAGCTTTCGGTTGACATTCTTTGGACCGACAAGCCCCTAACCGGCTGGGCAACCTACACCGTTAACGTGGCACCTGGGCAGGAAGCGCACCAGTTTGCCGGTATGCAGTGGGGCGATGAGTAACGACCACATAGCCGGTGCTTGGGTACTGAACGGAATAAGCGCACTGGCTGCGCAAATTATGCCAATAGTAGGCGTACTATCGTTCTGCCTTACAATCGGTTACACCCTTTACCAGTGGCGCAAAGATGTTAAAAAGAATAACGCAGAATCCTAAAACTAGCGCAATAGCCGGCATTTTATTTTTGTCGGCTATGCTTTTAGTTTGGTATGGCAAAGCTTCCCTACAAGAAAGTGCAGTATTTTTGCCTGCAATTCTAGGATTTTTATGGGCCAAAGATTAACGGCGAACTTCACGCTAGAGGAACTAACAAAGACCAGGTTCGACCTGGACAATACACCAAGCCCGCTAGTAGCGCAGAACTTGCAGCTACTCGCAGAAAAGGTACTTCAGCCCCTGCGCGACGCGGTAGGGCCAGTAAACGTAACCAGCGGGTACCGTTCCAAGCTCGTCAATGCAGCCGCCAACGGCGCACGCAATAGCGACCACCTTTACGGCTATGCGGCAGACCTGCAAAGCCCGGACGGGAACCACCGGAAGATTTACGACTGGCTTAAAACCCACGCCATGTTCAGCCAGCTTATTTACGAGTTCGGCAATGACACCCAGCCGCAGTGGGTCCACGTCAGCTACAACCCCAAAGACCTTAAACGTGAAATACTCCGCGCCCGCAATGTGGGCAAGCGCGTTACTTATAGCCGCCTGCAGCCCTAAAGTCATTGAAACGGTAACCATACGCGAAACGCAGACGGTTCACGATACCATTACCCTGCGCGACAGCGTAACGCTGGTTAATAATCGGGTGCAGGTAGAGGTCGTACGTTTACCAGGGGACCGCATTTATGTAAAGGGAACGTGCAAGGGCGATACCGTCCGCATGATGACCGAAACCATCAAAGAGGTATCAAAACCCAACGCAAAGACGGAAAAAGCCGCCATGCTGGTTATTAGCATTTTAGGATTAGCTTTACTGGCGGTAATCCTAAAGAAATGATTGTTCAACACCACCGCAACAGCCACACGATCGAAACGGGCGGCAAACGCTTCAAAATTTACTTGCTTTCGGATATTCACTGGGACAACCCACACTGCGACCGTGAAGCATTACACAAACACCTTACCCTTGCAAAAGAGGAAGGCGCAAAGGTTGCCATAAACGGCGACTTTTTCTGTTTAATGCAGGGTAAGTACGACCCAAGGCGCTCAAAAAAGGATATTCGCCCTGAACATAATAAGGTTAACTACCTGGATGCAGTAATCGAAGACGCGGTGAAATGGTTCGCCGACTTTGCCGACACCCTTATTTTTATAGGCTATGGAAACCACGAAACCGCAATTATTAAAAACGTGGAAACGGACCCTCTCCAGCGGTTCGTGGACCTATTCAACTACACCCACAAACCGAACATACCTATTACAGTCGGTGGCTACGGTGGCTGGCTTACGTTACAATTTCGAGCTGCAACCGTTGATAAGTCCTATAAAATACACTATTTCCACGGAAGCGGTGGCGGCGGGCCGGTTACACGTGGCGTAATTCAGAACCAGCGCAAAATGGCCGACGTTGAAGGGGCTGACTGTATTTGGATGGGCCACGTTCACGAACTGTACGCCATGTTCCAAACCAAAGCCACGCTAGACGCTCGAAGGTACCCAATTCTAAAGGACGTGCTGCACGTTCGTACTGGTACATATAAAGACGAGTACGGCGACGGTGCGTTCGGGTGGCATGTAGAGCGAGGCGCACCAGCCAAGCCTTTGGGTTGTATTACCATTGATTTTTACCTACGCCATGACGGAAAAACACGCGTTTTGGACGTATTCCCGCAAATATTGACCGATTCCGGGTACAAAAGATAAAACCGGATGCCGTAGTATTGCAGTGTTAACCAACACTAACAAACTATGTCAGACAAATTTATCAACTGGGTAGACCAAAAAGGGGTACCTATGATGGCTTTTATAGTTACCGTACTACTTGTGGTACTAGCGGTAGCGCAGTTTTACTTTTTAATTTTTGAACGATGAAAACAGCAACTATTCAACACGCCGCCGGCGACGGCACCTGGGAGTCAGCCTACGGGCTTATGTACTCGTACGAGCTTCACCTTTCTAATGGCGAACATGTGAAAGTAAACGCAAAAAAGCCGGACGCGTTCCGCACTGGCCAGGAAATTAACTACGAGCTAACCGGCAAGACCGACAAGAACCAAACGCCGTTAGCTAAAATCGTTACACCTTTCCAGCAAGGCGCACCGCGTCAGTACGCCCCACAAGGTCCCGCACCCGCCGCGGGAGTTAAGGACCGTAGTATCTTAATCCAGGTAGCCTTTAAAATGGCTATGGACCGCATTAACGCGGAACCACGTTACCAGCTGACCGAGCTGTACTCACTCGCACAAACTATTTACAAAGATTTACAGCAAGCACATGAGCAATTTTAAAACACCGATGGCCCAGGAAATGGAAATTTTCATCGAAGGCCAGTTAGAATTAGTGCGCAGCAAGCAAGCCGAAGCTTCACAAATGGAAGCTAGCGAGCTGTGGGGTCAGATGAAGCAGCTGCAAAAGATGAAGACCTGGCTGCACTGGTGGGAAGGCAAAACTAAATAGCCATGGTAGAACACTGGAACCTAGGCGATTTAAACCTAGAAGATGAATTGCAGGTAGAGTTTGACCGCGAGTGCGACGAGGACGGCTGCCGTATGGTAGTGCGACGCGTTACCTTTCTAATTGAAAACCGCGCAGTTAAGTTACCCGACGAATTGTACTATTTAGTATGGCGGTTATGCCACGAGTACGCACAAGAATTAGACCCATTTGACCAATGAACGTAAAGCAGAAAGGTAACCGCTTCGAGCAATTAGTGGCACGACGGTTACGCGAACTATTCCCGAACGTCCGGACCAGCCGCGAAATGAATAAGTGGCTGGACGGGCAAGGGGTGGACCTAGTAGAAACCTACCCTTTTCAGTTCCAACTGAAGCACGTAGAGCGAGGCCTAGACCCGCACGCAGTGCTAGAGAAAATGCCCGAAACCGACGGTATGTACAACGTATTACTTTGGAAACGTAACCGAAAGGGTACGCTCGTAGTAATGACCATTGAGGACGCCGAAGAAATCGCGTACATGTTAAAAAACGAGCGAATTATTTAAACTGTAAAGTGGAAAAGCCACAAAGTGTAAAATGAGAACGAAACGCTTTCATGTGTTTATAAAGCACAAAGAAACCCAGCACGTACACCGTATGGACATGGAGTTTAGCAATACCGAGCAGCGCGACAAGTTTATAGAGGATATGCCCGAAACGCTAGAATTTATCAAATGTGAAAAGATTTCGAGCTTTTATAGAGCGTAGCGAAGCGAAGGGGTTCGACATGAGGAACCTACGCAAAGAGCTAGAGGAAGTAGAGGCCAAACTGGCTGAACTTGAAGAGCAGGCAGAACTATTAGAACGCCTAGCTTTGTATGTTACACGAAGCAAGACCCACGCAAACACGCTATACTGGGCTAAACACCTGGAACGCGAGAAACTGCTTTGGGAGCTTGGGGACGATTTTGATTATTTACACTGGCAAACAAATTTTAATAGATGGAAGCGATTGATGGACTAACCGATCCCTACGCTGCGGCCCTATGGCTAGAGCAGCAACTAAATGACGCACACGGCTTTTACTCCAAAGGCCGTTTTTTTATCGCCGAAGGTAACGAGTACCGAGAGCTTACCAGGGACGAGCTGTCCGTAATATGCTTCGATTTGCTAAAGGCCAAAGGCACCCAGGCGAAGACCACGTATATAATTGAATACCTAGCCCAAAAGCTGCACCATATTGGTGAAGTCAACGAAATGGTACCGTTTGCCAACGGCTACCTAGAGGGCGGGCGATTTGTTACGAACCCAAACTATAAAATACCGCATAAGGTGCAGGAGTTCATACCGTACGAGTACGACGTACTAGCGTTCCCAATGAAGTGGCTAGAGTTCCTAGACGAAGTATTTAAAGGGGATGACGATGCCCAGCAAAAGATAGCCGTTATTCAAGAGTGGTTCGGTTACTGCCTGGACCGCGCC
>Ga0209358_10001859_pt1 | contig 16444 bp, 12 predicted proteins | sample LauGreFa1BDMLBSN_2_FD_187574 | JGI IMG/M metagenome (GOLD analysis project Ga0209358, IMG submission 187574) | Freshwater lake microbial communities from Lake Michigan, USA - Fa13.BD.MLB.SN (SPAdes) (version 2) | ecosystem: Environmental > Aquatic > Freshwater > Lake | place: Lake Michigan, USA... | reverse complement strand
GAATAGAGGATCGATGTGTAAGACTTGAAGCCACAGGCGGCTTAATTTGATTCTGCTGATGAAGTAGGCTTTTTAATTGGGCGATTTCGTGACATACGCTTGCCCGCTCTCTATCGAGAATTTGGATTTTCTCTTCCAATAATACAATCTGTTGTTGAAGACTGATCACCACGTTATTAATCATTTACGGCAAAGTATTGGCGATAGTCGATAAAGGCAGAAAAAGATTATCCAATTGATCTGGCAGGGCTATAAAACCAAATTGATGATAATACTTTTTTGCGGCTTCATCTTTCGCATCGACAAAAAGCCCTGCTATTCCCATAGTGTGAGAAACGTGCAGCGTCTTTTGCATTGCATCAACTAGCAGTATGGCACCGTAACCTTTTCTCTGTTTATCTTTCGTCACAGCGAGTTTCACTAACTTTGCAGCAGGAATGCGTCGAGGATATTTGTTGACCCATTGGTGAGGAATATCTTGCGCTAACACTTCGCATACCACCATACTCATGTAGGCAATAATGTCATCAGGATGAGCTGCATCAATTAAAACAAACGTTTTAGAAAGTCCTTTCTCATTGTGTTGGCGTGCAATTTTTTGCAAAAAGTGATTTAACACTGCATTGCCACAATCAAAATCATCACGGTGATGTGATTTAGAAAGTACTTCTATTATTAAAGACGAGCTCACGTCATATTCGCTTTGTAGTGTTTAACGGCATCTAGCAATTTTGCATTGGGTTGAGGAGGATTCTCAAGTGCTTGAAAAAAGGCTTCTGCATCATTTTTACTCAGATGAATCAATGTGTCTTTTTCTATAATGTATTGCGCTTTTTCGAGAGCTGCTTGCACCAAAAATTGATTCAACGTTGCACCGGAAAGATTGGCTGCATCTGTTAGGGTTTGTTTGATTTGCGCGGATACTCTAGCGGTAATGCGCTCACTGCTGATGGCAATCATCATTCATTCTCAATGGTGACAAAATGACACCTTAAATGAAATAACTGCCTTATGTCAAATTTATTCTGAGTCTGAAACGACAATAGATTTTGCTAATCAATAGCATTAACGCCAGACCTTAACTATGTTAGCAAAAAAGGATTATGGCTCAATGAAAACCCTGCTGCATTAACATGACCTCCTCCACCATATTGCACTGCTAACGCACCTACATCTAAATCTCCAATGGAACGTAAACTATAAGTCCACTTCTGCTTACCTCCAGTGGCTCAAGAAGATGTAATGATAAACAACCTATACGTCAATATGTGACGTATAAAAGAAAAATAGAAACCATTTTTAAATATAGAGGTATTGAGAATACGGATTAAATGGTCTCGTTTCATTAATTGCATAAAAAAGATACTTTTTAGTTGCTAAAGTAATATTATGCAACTAATATGTATCATTGATAAAAAATGCAATTTATTCATTTCTTTGAGACCGAACATGGGCCACATTCACCGCCAACTTAAACAACGGCGTAAACAACTCGGGTTGAAACAGGAAGATATGCCAATGCTCATTGGCATGGCACGCCAACAGTACCAGCGCTTAGAATCAGCGGGAAATCCTCAATTGGATAACTTGGAGCTTGTCGCTAAGGGATTGAAATTGGAATTAATGCTGATACCTCAAGAAAAGCTTCAGATAGTGAAAGCAATTCTCGAAGGATCAAAGTATGCTGATCTTCAAATGGAATCAACACAAGAAGTCGTTAATACGTTAGCCGAAAATCCATGGCAAAACATATTTAGCGAAGAAGCGTAAAACAATATGCAGAAAATTCGTGTTCTTCGATTAACACTCCATGACACATTAGTTGGCTATTTAACCGGATCTCAAGACGGTCGAAATAGTTTAATTTTCGATGAGAATTTTAAGTTCAATCCATCTCGCCCAACGCTGAGTTTAACTACCCGCCCAGACTTTCCTCGCGTTGAAAAATTATTGGCCGAGCCTTGGGTGACAAAACAAAGACTCCATCCTGTACTTTCCAATTTATTGCCTGAAGGTGCTTTACGGGAGTTGATAGTTCAAGGCTTAAAAACACATTCTGATAACGAGTTTCAGTTATTTTCCTTTCTAGGTCACGATTTACCTGGTGCGTTGATTGCTGAGCCATTGGCACCCGACGATGTACCCATTTCACTGATTACCGCTAATAGCCAGGTTATAGCTATGACGCCTTTTATCACACAAAATAGATTCTCTTTAGCGGGTGTACAAATAAAATTTTCGATGAATGAAATGGACGGGCGTTATCAACTCGCCCAATCCGATGCGCTGGGTGATTGGATTATCAAAACACCTTCGACCAAACATCAAAATGTACCTATTAATGAATATACTGCGATGACCCTAGCCTCATTAGTCGGGGTCGACATTCCTGAAATTAAACTGGTTGAAATGGATATGCTTGATAATCTACCTCCAATCAACCTACCAAATGAACGTTATGCTTTTGGCATAAAGCGTTTTGATCGAGACAATCAGCGCCGTATTCATAGTGAAGATTTTGCTCAGGTGTTAGTGAAATATCCTCATGAAAAATACAATTCCGCCAATTATGAGCAGATCGGCAAAGTCCTCTACCAATTTACAGGCAACGGCATTGCGAATGCCCAGCAATTTGCTAGGCGATTGCTTGTTAATATTTTGCTTGGTAATGGTGATGCCCATATTAAAAATTGGAGTTTACTTTATAGCGATCGCTTCACCCCAGAATTGGCGCCAGCCTACGATATTGTGACGACAAACGTTTATATAGAAGGTGAGCGTGAATATGCCTTGAACCTTGGTAAAACCAAACAGTGGTACCAAGTCACATTAGATCACTTTGAAACATGGGCCAGAAAATCAGATATTTCATGGCGTGTCATCAAACCGCATTTAGATGACACCATGGCTAAGGCTCGTTATCTCTGGCCAAATGCGTTAAATGAACTACCCATGGATGATATTCACAAAGAAAAACTTAGAATGCATTGGCAGGCATTACAAAAAGATTTTCGAATATAAGTTTTTCTAAGGCAACATCAGTTTCTGGTCATTATTTGTTGATCCGTGCATTTATTAATGAAACTTAAAACTTTTAAATGATGACACTTAAGAATGAAATAACTATCTTGAATCTGTTTTTTGCTTTGAATCAATATATTCCTTGCGAATCTATCCCTTTATATTGGCGAATCCATTTATACAACAGCCCCACTCGCATTCCTAAATTGTCTGCGACTTCGACGGGCATTTTTCCTTCTTCCAGCACCATTTTTACGGCTGACGTTTTATACGCTTCTGTGTATTTGTTTCTCATCTTTTGACACCTCATTTTGTTTAGACTATTTTACAAAATTTGTGTCCTGTTTAGTGTAGCGGGATCATTTTCTTGTCTTAAAGTTTGCCGGTCAGCTTGTTTCAAAAATATATTAGCTGTTCTTAATGCATCCTCTTGTCTTAATAGAGCTTGTTCCTGCTTATGCTCTTTTGCCACTTTTTTATAGAGATTTTCAGTAGGCAGTCTATTCGTTTTTACGTTAAAACCGTTTTCATCTTTAATGCCAATAAAGCTAAGTTGTTCACAAATTGTTTCTTTTGCAGTTTTTTTTATTCCTCTAAAAGAAAATTCGAAACCTTTTTCCTCACCATAACTAACAATAAATCTAGATCTCTTTAAAACTTCAATCGCACTTACTTTTAATTCAGATATATCTTCACAAAGTATCTTCATCTTATTTTGCTCAGCTACAATTCCAAAATTAGGTACCTCATCTACAATACTATATGCATAATTTATAAGTACGCTATGTGGAGCGACCGCTATAATTTGAGCACCTAAGAGTGGGCATGTGCTCAGTATCGACATTTCAATTTTTCCAGATTGAATAAGTTCATTAGCTTTATTAATTTCCATAAACTCTGTTATAACATTGTAAATTAATCGCATAATACTTTCGATCGCAACTAGAACACTAACTGCAGCTTTTCCAGCGTCAGTTCCTGTAGCAAGTGATGCAACGCCACAACTAAACTCCGCAGCTGACTCAGCTGTTTGAATTCCTAATTCAACAACGTCTCTAATTAATATTGTTCGCAATGCTTCTACTGCTGCTTGAGGTGTACCAGGCCTAACGCTTCGACTACGCTCACGGGTTTTATAACCTTCAAAACCTCTTTGTGCACATTGAATACCGGTTTTTATTGTACTAACCCCATTTAAAACGGTGCCAACATATGGAATAAAAGTATTAAGTTTTTCAAGTAATTTTTCACCAATTATATTCCCAAGATAAAATATAGTCGTCTCAATGAAACCCTGATCTAACCCTCTCATCATTTCTTTGCAAATGGAAGGTAAATCTGGAGTAAAACCTAAAATAGCTGGAGTTACAGAAACAGCAGCGTTAATTTTAACGGTTTGTGTAGAATCAATCGCAGATTTAAGAGCGGAAACTGAACTCATACAACTAATGCCATCGGACACTGTATTTCTGTATTTTAATTCCGCATGACGAAGTATATCTTTTAGAATTGCGTTTGATGAAGTCTGCATATAATTCACTGCATCATATTCCGCTTGAGAAATTATTTTTTTTCCTTTTGACTGAACATCTTCTTCAAGTGCATTGATCCAATCGAGACCACGTGGATCTACAATAAGACTTTTTAAAAAACCAATAGTTGTGTTTTTAGATTTTTTCCAATAAACAATGCTTCTTATAAGATCCATTTTACATAAATCGTTATCATTTAAATATATATTTGCTGAAACATAAACAGCTTGCCATTCAATAGAAGCATTATGCATTTCAGTGTCATTAAATATTTTTAGCTCAGATATTTGCAATGGTTTTGTAATAGGCATTTTTTAACCTCATTTTTCATTAATTAAACATTTATAATTACTTGTAACCCAATCTACTTTGACTGCTAAGTAACCTCAGTTCGACGTTAGAAATTGAAATTTTTTATCTTTTAAAATCAATGTATTAAAGCTTAAAGTTTTGCAAATTTTTTAAGCTCTTGATAATTCCTTTTCAATTTTATCGTTTTAGAGACAAAAATACCATTCAATTGATTGATTTGGCCTCGGAAAATTTTTGAAACGAAATAAAAAAAATTTTATCAATAACTTTTATCTCGAACTCAGATTAATTCTTGATAATCAGCGGCGCTCTCATTCACACCTAATGTTATAAATAGGATCCCTTTGCATACGGATCTGAATTCCAACGAGTTATAAGATGTCCATCTGCACTTGGAATATTATTACCCTAAATTGAACGTAAAATTTGCATCCATTCTGAAATTATACCGTCATCCGTCATTGATTCTATTTCTATACCGCGCTGCCCTGCATTCAAAGTCAGCAAAATATAGAAGCAAAGTAAGCCTGCGATAAATCCATCTAGCAATGGAGTTCAAAACGGTCGATTCTGCTAATTTTTTGACGAAGTAAATTGCAATCAACTAACAATATTGATTAAACAATTAAACTATCCCAGTTAGAAAGCGAAAAAATTCTTGCCAATAAGATTACATGTCGAATAGTAGTTTTATCTACTGGAACCTCCTCAAAATCTATATGAGACTTTGCAGGTTGTGCAAATTATACAGGTATTTTCACCATTATTTCTATATACAAATATCGATTGAATTGAAAAAATTTCAGTCTATATCCAGTATATTTAAAATTTTTTCAGATTCATTTAATAGTATCTTTATATTATTTAAGGTTTCATGTTTTTTTTCCAATAAATTTAATTCATCAATGTCTTTTTTGCCAGATTGAACAGCATATCTTAATTTGTCCATATCATAGTTTCTGCGTTTAACAGGATCAATTAAAATATTATAAGCTTCATTAATTTCCATTGATTTTCTTAAAGACTCTTCTTTATTTTCATATCTATCTGGATGATAAATCATCATTAATGCTTTATAGGATGCTTTTATTACTCCTGACTCTACACTATCAATAACACCTAAAACTTTATATAAGTCTTTTTTCCTTACACTCATTTAACACCTAAAAATACAAATTAAATTTAGAACATAATACATTGTTAATCGTCACTACCATTAATCTATTTAATACATAAGTATTATGAAACTTAACATATTAAAACAATGAGTACCATGACTTATGATCAGTAATATCAATTTGATTATCTGACCTTATTTTAACATCATAAATTTCTTGGAATGGCATACTAATTAATTTTTTCCACTGTGTATTAGGCTGCGTAAGTAAAAAATATAATGATACTGATCCTTGTGAGGGTTGAGTTATTAAGCATTCCTGATTGAATCCTGGAGCAATTGAAAAAACGCCTAAATTATCTGTGTCCTTTAAGTCTGTAAAAACCTTACTAGCGATATCTTGATATACATCCGACATAAATTGTTTCTCATTGGATCTACGCACAACAAAATAGAACAATCCACCATTATTAGCCTGAATATCTGAAGAAACATTAAAAATTATTTCAGGAGGTGCTAGTGGAGTAGGTACAGTGGAGCAAGCACTTAATACGAAAAAAAGAAAAATTAATACATGGACCTTCCAAGATGATAGAAATAACATTTAATTTAACTTCCAGAAAGAGTAGAAAAAAGAGCAAATGGATTAGACTGGAATAAAAACTCTATGCCCAATGGTTCCTTAGGAAAATTAGGATGCGCTACTGACCAATAATAACGTTGCCCACTTATAACACGTCCTTGCAGTAATAACCTAAATAAGCTCCAATTAGAATCTGAAACACTCAAATCAGCATAGGCTCTATCAGGATCATTATCTCTACGAAATTCCATGCCCACAATAGTGGGTTCTATTTTCCACCACTCAACATAAAATTTTTGCCATTCACTTTGCTGATTAAAACCTAATACAGATCCGCCGCCTTTTCTCAAATAGGTTAAAGCGACCAAGGGAGCATTGGGCATTTGTTGATTATCAAAAGTGGGTAAAAGACCTGGCTTTACTAATAACTCAAGTGGCTTTGGATTTCCTTGTTCATTCCATAGGTTATTCGTCAATCGTGCAATGGCATTAAGTCTTTCAGTTAAATTAGCAGGCAAAACAACACTTTTGTTTAATTCTTGACGTCTCACCCATACACCATTATTTAGTCGGTACATTGGCGCTAAATATCGACCAAATGTATTCCAAAACTCGCCTTGCTTAGGATGAAATATTCTTGTTAAATTATCTATTGTTAATTCTTTATCAAGACCTGCATTAGTTGAAAAAGGAAATTCACTTAATAAAGGTAAAACATTTGAATCCCAAATATCTGACCAAATATAATTCACCATCTGATTTATTTCATTCGTTCCAAATTCTTTTACTTTTTGAACAGGTGCTAAAAATGGTTGTTGCCAAGCATCCTGAATTCCTTCACTTTGCAACCAATTTTGAACTAGTTTTAAATAAGAACTTTCTTCATTCATATCCATAGCCCAAGCTACTCGACCTATAGAAGGTAAAGCTGCTTTTAAATCTCCATTTTCTTCAGTTTTCTTAGGAATATAATCGTCCTGTGAATTTATTTCATGCTGCATCTGTGACATCATAGATTGATATTTTTGAAACCTTGGGTAAACTCCGTTTTTTTCTTCCATTAACTGATGAATAAAACGAAATACAGCTAATTTTTGTGCAAATGATCTAAAATAAGGGTCATCGGGTAAATTGAGTTTAGTATTTGTCTTGATATCAATTAGCACATCTTGCAATTGAGAATTAGATTTTTGTATATCATCAATTACATAGTTAATTCCCCATATAGAATCTATATTCACCTGAAATTGCTTAAAATAATTCAAATAAGCACTTACGTACTCATCAGAGTAAACTTCAAAATTTTTGAAAATGAATTCATTAAATCGTTTTTTTTCATTAATATCAATTGGAAGTTTTTCAATTTCATCAGTTATAGCAATAACTGAAGGCTTTACATTTTGTTCAAAAGCGTCATGGGTAAATCGTCTATCAACAGTTGTTCTAGTGGTTAATGGTACACCACTACTTTTATAAAAATTTATATTCAAATCATTATCAAATTGTAACGTGCTAAAAAAAATTGATCCATCATAAACCTTATGACTATTTATAAATTTACGTAACATCATACTAATTTTGCTACGTATTATTAAGTCATCAAATTGTACAGGGTCAAACACAAAATGCTTATTATCTAAATTAAATTCAATACTAGATTTTTTATCATCGGTTTTTTTATCGTTAAGTATGATTTTAACCCCATCTAAACATTCTTTTAATGAAGATGAAGCAATACAATTATAATATCTTTCAATTTTAAGATTATTTACTAGTATTAGTAATTTTAAAATATTCCTTTGACGTAATTCTGATTCATTTTGCGTATTTAATCTCAAACCTGTGTTATTTTTTAGCCATTCACTAATCTCATCATGCTCGACGTAATAATCTAAGCTATCCATAACACCTAAAAAAGGTACTAATTTATCTTTTAGGGTTTCGATTTCTTTTTCTTCCACAAAAGGTTTTTTAAGTAATTGCTCTAAACTATGAAACAACATAATCCATGATGTATTGTCATCGATATAAAAATGATATTTATTGATATCCATATCATTAAGGATAGAATCTATATCTTCAGTATGTGTATTGTGTTCTAGATAATCAGCTACTAAATTACCATACAGTATAATATCAATTGGGTTTTTCTCCGGATTTTTGTCTAATATCATCCCAATACCATTGGTTTTTGTCGCATATAACAATCCAACCAGTCGCATAGTTTTAAAATAAGAATTATCCTCATTCTGTATTTTTTTTAATAGCGGCAATAAATAATTTTTTCTAATTTCACTTATTAATAAATAATTATTCTCTTTTTCAATTTCAATAAAGAAATTTGGCATGAAAGTTAATAAGGGATTTTTATTTAAATTTGGAGTAAAATCGTGGAATAGTGGACTTATTTTATCGGAATAGTATTGGATAGGTGTAGTAGAAACTGTTTTGATTTTATCACGTGATTCTGTTACTATCTTTTGCTGATAAGTATAACTCCCTATAAAATATATCACCCCCAATAAAGCTAAAAAAAATGCAAATTTAGCATGATTATTTAAATTTAATTTTGGCTTTTGCTCTATTCCAATAGGCAATGCAAAAGGTAGGCAATCAAAGCTATTTACTTGATTAGATAATAAACATAGTCTGATAATAGACGATGCTTCACTTACGTGCTCTAAACCAGCTACTCGAATAAAATCAATTAATACACGAAACAAGCTAGGCGCTTTGTTTATAAATTCAACTATTTTTAGATAATTTTGGGAATTTTGCGTAATCAACGCTCTATTAAGATGTATTTGAAAACTATCTAAGCAAAACTCCAAATCACCTATAGTGCTTTCAACTGTAAAATCAAATTGCATAGGAATTCCGGACTCTTTTAAAAAAGAAGCAAACTCAGCAAATCCTTGAATTTTATCCATATTACTCAATGCTAAAACGACAGGCAGTGATTTTTCTTCTAATTCTTCAAATACTTTTAATTTACCAAATAATGCATACCCTAATTTTCGTAAATCATCAGTTTTAGGCGTAATTAATGACGTGGCATCAACAACCATAACTACCTGAGGATTTGGTGGTAAGTGTCTCCATAATTTTTTTAGCGCAAGAAAAGCTGAAGTAGTCGTATCAAAAATCAATGAAGATCCAAACTCTAATACTAGCGATTTCGAGCCCAAATAAATTTGCAATAAAGGATCTTCAACAAAGCTAGGATAAAAACGGAAATTTTGGCCACGCCAATCGGCATAGTTATCAATAATACTGCTTTTCCCACTTCCAGAATCACCTATAACAATAGAAAAAGGAGCTCTAAGCGCTTTTGGGCGTAATCTGAATGGAACTGCTGAAACAAAACGCTTCCAAATGGTAACTAATGAATTAACAGGCAATACTACTTTAGCGGGAACGGTAAGCTCCGCAATAATAGGTTTATTGATCTCGTTAGCATGTTTTCGACGATACACCAGCAAGATCAAAATACATAAAAGAACAAAAGCAATTCCTAAATATAACCAATCTAACCAATCTAACCAATTCAATGAAGAAACTATCGCTTCAATTTGACCCACTAAAGGTACTGACCCCATTTAACCCACCTTTTTGTTTGGAGAATTTTCGTATTAATTTAAACTAATTTCTTCATTATCAAAACAAGCAAATGCCAATTCACCCTCATTTACCCTTACCTCAATTCTCTGCCCATCTAAAAGATAACCACTTAGTAAAAATTCAGCTATAGGGTCTTGAAGCTTATTTTGTATCACTCTTTTTAGTGGACGTGCCCCATATAATGGATTGTAGCCCCATTCTGATAAACGATTACTCGCCTCATCATCAATCTCAATTTGTATATGACGATCATTTAAGCAAGCAGCTAAACGTTTTAATTGAATATCAACAATAGGCCTCATTGACTCAAGCGTTAATTGTCTAAAAATCAAAACGTCATCAAGTCGATTAAGAAATTCAGGTCTAAAATGACCGCGCACTTTATCCATTATCAGTGATTGCATCTGCAACTGTTCTTCTTCATTTTCTACTGGCTCAATGTATTCAGAACCAAGATTTGATGTCATCAATATAAGTGTATTCGTAAAATTAACCAACTGACCTTGACTATCAGTTAATCGACCTTCATCTAATAATTGTAAAAACAAATTAAATACATCTGGATGCGCTTTTTCCACTTCATCAAATAAAATAACACTATATGGTTTTTGACGTACTTGATTTGTTAATAAACCACCCTCCTCATAACCCACATAACCCGGAGGCGCACCAGTAAGGCGTGAGGCAGAATGTTTCTCCATAAATTCGCTCATATCGATACGAACCATTGCAGCATCATCGTTAAATAAAAACTGAGCTAATGTTTTAGCCAATTCAGTTTTCCCCACCCCTGTTGGCCCTAGCATTAAAAAAGAACCTAGTGGACGATTCGCATCTTGAATATTCGTACGTGCTCGCCGTATTGCCTTAGATACGGCTTTTATTGCTTCTTCTTGTCCAACCACACGTTCTCGTAGATGATCCTCTAATTTGAGTAATCTTTGTTGTTCTGAATCAAGCATCTTAGAAACAGGAATCCCCGTCAACCTTGCTACCGTTGCAGCAATGTCTTGTTCATCAATAAAGTTTTTTTGAATGCGAATCTCATCAGTATCAATATCACTGTATTTTGCTAACGTTCTTTCTGCTTGTGGAATGACCTTATGCTGTAGTTCTGCTACACGAACAAAGTCTTCTTCTCGAATTTTTTGATCCATTTCCAAACGTGCTTCTTCCAAAAGCTTGCGCGTACTTTGTACTTCTGTCATTGCCCGTTTTTCAAGTTCCCAACGTTCTGTCAATGCCAAGCTTTTTTCACGAACCTCTTGTAATTCAATGTGGACAGCTTGTTTACGCGTATCAGAGATTTCGTTAGTCAGCGAATTATATTCTATTTCTAACGCGACTAATCTTCGATCTAACACTTGCAATTCAACAGGTTTAGCAGATAGCCCAATGCGCACTGTCGCAGCGGTTTGATCAATTAAATCAATTGCTTTATCTGGTAAAAATCGATCAGCAATATAACGTCGTGAAAAACGGACAGCGGCAAGTAATCCGGCTTCAGTAATGCGTATACCGTGATGCATCTCATACTTTTCTTTAATCCCGCGCAAAATCATCAGTGTAGTTTCATCATCAGGCTCATCCACACGAACTATTTGAAAACGACGAATCAGTGCCGTATCTTTCTCAAAATGTTTACGATATTCTTCATTTGTAGTCGCGCCGATACAGCGTATTTCACCTCTTGCTAATGCAGGCTTGAGTAAATTAGCTGCATCCATTGAGCCTTCGGCTTTACCCGCACCTACCACATTATGTATTTCGTCAATAAATGCAATCACATTACCCGCATCCATAATCTCCTGCAACAGACGTTTTAATCGCTCCTCAAATTCACCACGGAATTTTGCCCCAGCAACCAATAAGCCCATATCTATTGCTAATACAGAGCAACCCATCAAATCTTCAGGTACATCACCTGCAACAATTCGCTGCGCCAAACCTTCAACAATGGCTGTTTTACCAACGCCAGGTTCACCAATGATAATGGGGTTGTTTTTAATGCGTCGACATAATACTTGAATTGCCAAATCAATTTCATCTGTGCGACCAATAACGGGATCTAAGCCACCTTGTCGAGAGAGCTCAGTCAAATCACGGGCATATTTAGCCAAATATTCAAACTCCCCAGAACTCTCTCTGCTTTTATAACTACTCTTAGGCAATAATTCTTGTGCTTTAACAAAGGCCTCTTTACTGCCACCGGCTTCTATCAAAGCAATCGATAAGTCATCTAACTCCCATACGGCAAACAATAAATGGTTGATCCCCATATATTTATCACCCAATCTTGCCGAGACTTGTTCAGCAGAAATAAATAACCGCTCTAATTCACGGTTAATAGGCGTATGCTGTGAATTTTTAAAAGCTTTCGGCTGTATAATTAGTTGGGAGTCCACAGCAAGGCCTAACCTAGTCAAATCGACATCAGCCTGCTCAAGATAACTTCTACCTATATCACTAGCCCCTAAAACGACAGATAAAAGATGCCAAGGCGTCACCACACCATGATCTTTTTCAACCGCCAAACGACAGCTTCGTTCAATACACTCTTGTGCTTTCAGATTAAATTTTTCGATGATCATAATAATGGTTTTCTTATGTTATTTTGTTATTAGCATAGTTGATAGAAGGGCAAGCAACACTCTAATAAATCAACGGGGGGTACAAAAACAATCTTATTCAATTTTATTTTTTTCAATTGTTATAACAATATTCCGGTCTTTTTAGCATAATTTATAAATATCTTTTTTCGATAATCATTAGAAGTCTAATTAAATGCTTTTTTTGTTTCCATTACAAACATCGCAGATTCTTTGCAAACCATCTTGAGTTGGTCTTTTAGGTCCACAATCATCACATACGCTTATGTTTTCTTGCCATCTTAGCTTTCTAATCGCTTCATAGCATTGCGCTTCGCTGACTACATCTCTGATTGTTATGAGTGTGTTTTCCATTCATTCAGTTTAACAAAAAGACCTTGAAATCCATATAGAGCCTAAATTTATCTATTAATTTGATACATCACTATTCATGCACCAACAGAATTGCTGCAAGCCAAACATCGTAGCAATAACTGAGGCATTCAAACGTAGATATACCAACACACTAATCGTGCGTTGTACCAGTGATTATTCAAAGTTTCGACCGCTCCAAGCGTAACATTGGTTCGAGAAAAATGGCGCATACCTTGAATTTATTACAAAGTGGCTATGATATTCTCAATCACACTAATTGTGCATAAACTCTAGTATTTGCTAAAACTCACTACGCCTCCCACAATCGTTATATATAGGTTTAGTTCAATTTTTCATAACACATTTATCTTCTTGCTCTTGTAAAGAATTCAATATCATCCGATAAATCTTCATATACTAAATCACCTAGGTGATATCTTCCTTTCAATGGAATTTTATGTAAGTTAAGTATGTGCTCCATAGTAATTGGACTCATTGCGCGAGGGTCTATATTGAAAAATCTTTTTCCTCTTATTACTGGATTTCCTGATAGATCGGGAGGAGACATAGACTTATGAAGAGTTTGTGCATAGTATCCACCCTCTAAACATAACATTACCAACTCCGAACAAAACATTGAATTCGTAAAGATTCCACCAGGATCTTTTTTTTCTCCATTTAAGTAACACATTAAATCTTGAAAATATTCTTCAGTATCACGGGAAACACTAGGAGTTAAATAGGGTGAGTCTAATTTATTAATACCAAAATTATCTGAAGAGTTAATATTAGATCTAAGAGCTCCGAATAATGAATATGTAGGACGAACTTGTGAAAGGTAATCCATACTATCAGCCTTTCCTAATAATTCTTTTTGTTTCATTTCGCTTAAATTTTTAAAATGATAAAATTGGTCTGCTAATGATTTTGCTACCCATATTGCATTCTTTATTAATAGTTCAGGAGTTTTGTATACCAACCAAAGTTCCCCTTTTCTTTCCACGTTTTTTCCATCGTCTTTTAATTCCCAATTAATATAATTTTTTCTAACTCCATCACCCATGGCCTCTACTAATTCTCTCTGAAAAGCATTAACTACTATAGCAGCATGTTCTGACGATTCATGACCTAAACTTAGCTGATTACATACATCTGGTCCAAGAATATTATTCATCATGTTACCAGCAGATTTAAAAAAACCTTGACCCGCTACAATTGCCCCTTCAATCATTCCATGATGACTGTCAGAAGAATTATCATCTGAAAATATTTTTTTGATTAAAATATCGCCATCTTCCAAATTAGCGAAATTAAGATCTATATATTTTTTGTAACTATCAATGGGTAATTCCATAATTTCAACCTTCTTACTCTAAAATATAACTAATACCAATAAATATGCGATGCTCAACTTTTAGTTTTTTAAAATTACTTTAAGTTCAGTATTGCGCTTCGCTGACTACATCTCTGATTGTTATGAATGTGTTTTCCATTCATTCAGTTTAACAAAAAGACCTTGGAATCCATATAGAGCCTAAAATTTCTTTGTACATAACAAAAACTAACCATATTGAAAATCATTTTTATTTCATTATGTTGAAATAGCCATTTAACAGATGACTTCTTAAAATTGACATGAATTAAAGAGGAACGACGCTTCTCGCTTTAATCACTCCAACAATCATTCCTGTAAAACAATCCATTCTTGCCTTATTCCATTTGAATTATTCATTTAATATCACTGAAAGCTCGTTAATTTGGTTCATCTTTAATCTCTATGTAAAATCCATATTATGAACTACTTCAACATGTTCTGTTTTTTATGTCATGTACAAAGTTCAATTATATATATTCTCCATTCATTAAAAACTAAACACCCTTCCCATCAACTGGTAGTTTAATTTCATCAATACCAGGCAATTGCCATGTTGATTCTAACGTTTTGTGTAATTCTTCGTATGTTCTTTTTACTCGTTCTTGTGCTTTTTTTGTTTTTCCATTCGAATTCTGTGACTGCGATATACTCCAGTACTCAGTCCCTCCATTGGCTTTAAGATTTGCAAGAGCTAGTAAAAGAACCTCATTAGTTAGCGGATGTAACCCCTTGGGGTTCAAAACAGAATCTTTTATTTTTTGAACAAGTGGAGAAGCATTAAAGGCTGCTGTTGTACGTGTATCATTTTGCAGTCTTTCACACACTTCTGTGAACGCTTGAGTAACTGCTTTTTGCACGTCATAAGTTATAGCGTAAGTCCCTCCACTTCCATGCGTAATAAACAAAGTCTGCCTTCTTGCTAGGTCAAAAGCTGGATTAACTCTTTTTTCAGGATCTGGTCTTGCAACACCCCCTGCATCAGCCACCATGTTTACTATTACCGTTTTCCCCGTGCCAGATAATGTTTCCATTAGGCTTTGATCTTGTTCAGATTTTTTTACATACTTTGGATGAACTTTATTAAGGCTGTTGACGCCACTATCCTCTTCAAGAGACTGACCATTTGATTGAATCGTATCGTACAGTATTTCTCCAACCTCACCCGCTTTTAATAAGAGTCCTCCAATCATACCCGCTGCGCCTGGAGCTAATGCATTACAGGCCAAAACTGCCAACGTGGCTGCAATGTTAATTGCAACTGCAGCTCGTTCAGAACCTGTTACTTCGCGTTTCATGGTCAAAGCAATATTTATAATTTGATCAGTAATTGTTGCAATTTCCAAACGTACGATAGCTAGCATATTATGCGCCACTATTACATTTAATCCTTGGGTATTCTGTACTACTTGTTGTAATTCTGTGTTATTTTTTTCAAGTATTTCTATTCTTTTAATGAGCAATTGAATTGAAACCGTATTCGCAGCGATGCCAGTCCTATTTACAGCGATGCCATCCTTATTTAAAGCGATCTCAGCCCTATTCGCAGTAATGGCATTCGCATTATCAGCAATGCCACCCTTATTCAAAGCGATTGCATCCCTATTCTCAGTAATGCCTCCCTTATTCGATTCGACACTTGTTTTTAGGAGAAAATTTCCTTCACTTCCTATCTCGTGTTCTATCTCTTGAAATAACCCATCAAACAATGAACGTGTAGTTGTTTTTCCACTAGAAAAAAAATTTCTATGTTTGTCAATAGTTACACTAAATTCGCTTTTACGATTTAAATTTTTATACAGTTCATTAATAACCTCATCACGTGAATTTTTACCTTGAAGGGAATTATATAATTGCACAATACTTCTCCGTTTATCTTCATCATCTGTTCGCTTAATGAAGCCGTCAATAGTGTCCATTATA
>Ga0209358_10001857_pt1 | contig 16461 bp, 15 predicted proteins | sample LauGreFa1BDMLBSN_2_FD_187574 | JGI IMG/M metagenome (GOLD analysis project Ga0209358, IMG submission 187574) | Freshwater lake microbial communities from Lake Michigan, USA - Fa13.BD.MLB.SN (SPAdes) (version 2) | ecosystem: Environmental > Aquatic > Freshwater > Lake | place: Lake Michigan, USA... | reverse complement strand
CCGAAGGTGCTGTCCGGGATCACCCCGGGGTTCAGCCGGTCGCGGAAGTACTTCCAGTCGATCGCGAACCCCGCGGCGGCATCGATCGGCTGCTCGTAGTTGTGGCCCTTCGTGGCCCAGCCCGCGACCAGGCGCGGGTCGGTGAGCGCGTAGGTGCCGGTGGACCCGTCCACGTAGGACATGGTGATGGCGTCGGGCCGCCACGTGGCGGGGGCATCGACCCACATTGGGGTGTCCGGATGGATGACCCAGCCCTGGCCGTTGTAGTTGGCGGGGTCGTTCTCCACGATGGTGGCCAGCATGCGGCCCGGCTTGCGGAGGCTGCCGAGCGTGGTGGTCGCGTAGCGGCTGATGTCGGCCTGCTCGCCGTTCAGCGCGGAGACGAAGGGGTGGTCGTAGCCGATGTTCTCGTTGGGGCGCGTGGTGCCGAGCGCGCAGTTGATGCTGTAGCTGCGCAGGCGAGCACCCATGCCGCCGGTGGACGCCGTGTCCGAGGCGGCGGGCTCGTCGGGGGACATGTACACGGCCATGCTGCCGACGTACGGGAAGAGCACCCCCGACGTGATGGACGCGGGCGTCTCGAAGGTGCGGCCGTTGACCGTGACCAGGCCTGCATGCCCGCCGCCGTTGTAGGCCCACACCCACCAGTGCGTCCAGCCGAGGTCGCGAAGCGAGAAGTCGGCACCGTCGACGCGGGCCTTCATGGCCGGCGCGCTGATCCCGGCATCCGTCCGGGGACTGACCAGGCGACCGCCGTTGGACACGGCGTAGTTGTTCCACGCCGCCATGATCTGCCGCTGGTTGGAGAGGCACTTCACCGTCCGCGCCGACGCACGCACGCGGCGCACGACGGGCACCAGCAGACCCACCAGCACCGCGACGATGGCGATCACCACCATCAGCTCGGTGACGGTGAACGCGCGGCGCGGCGCGGGCAGCCTTCGTGTTGGGCGCGGGTGCATCATGGGCGGATCGGCGATCCGCCCTCTTGAACCACCGCGCCATCGCCCGGTTCCCGAATCAGCGAATCACGGAATTCCGGGCGGTCGTTCGCGCCGCGGGGCCGTAAGGCCCCAGCGGCCGAGCAAGCAGTCGGGGCGGCCGGACTTGAACCGACGACTTCCTGCTCCCAAAGCAGGCGCTCTACCAAGCTGAGCTACGCCCCGCGACGTTCCGGAAGTCTACGCGCCGTCACTGGCCGCCGAACAGGTAGGTGCTGTTCGGGATGACGCTGGGGTTCAGGCGGTCCCGGAAGAACTTCCAGTCGGCGCTGACTGGATCGCCTGGATCGTTGGGATTCGCGGAGTTCACGCTCGTCGGCTGCTGAAATCGATGTCCGAACGTATCCCAGGCATTGATGAGCCCACGGACTTTTATCTCATAGGTCTCCGTTGACCCATCAACATAGGACAGCGTGATCGCGTCGGGCCGCCAGGCGGCCGGCCAGTCGATCCAGTTCGGCGTCTGCGGCACAACCAGCCAGCCCTGGTTGTTGTAGTCGACGCTGTCGTCCTCGACAATCGTGCACATCATCCGCTGCGGGCTCTTGATGGTGCCGATGGTGGTGGTGTTGTACTGCGACAGCTGCGGCGCTGGCGTTCCCAACGAAATCGCCGTGAAGTCGTCGTCGAACTCCGGCAGCTCGTCGGGCCGCGTGGTGCCCAGGCATGCGTTGAGGCTGTAGCTGCGGATGCGCGTCTTCTCGCCGCTCACCGCGCCCGCCGACGGGTTGGTGGGCTCGTCCGGCGAGATGTAGACCTTGATGTCGCCGATGTACGGGAACAGCGCTCCGGAGGTGATGGCCAGCGGCGTCTCGTACTTGCGGCCCCCCGAATACACCACGAACTGGTTGGTGCTGCCCGTGTCCTGCGCGTTCACCCACGTGTGCTTCCAGCCGAGGGGGCCCATCTGCTGGTTGGCGCCGTCGATGAAGGCCGTGCCGTTGGTGTCCGTGCGCGGCGACACCAGGCGCGACGCGTTGGACATGGCGTAGGAGTAGGTGGCAAGCGCGATCTGCCGCTGGTTGGCCAGGCACTGCACCGTCCGGGCGCGCGAGCGGACCTTGGACAGCGTGGGCACCAGGATGGCCACGATGACGGCGATGATGGCGATGACCACCATGAGCTCGGTCACGGTGAACCCGAGGGACTGCCCGGGGCGGGAGCGGCGGACGATGTTTCCGGAGGCGGTCATGGCGTGCTTCCGGGGTAAGATACGGCCATGCTCAAGCGCAATCTCCTTCGGATCGCGGCGGTTTCGGCCATTTTCGCGCTTCCCGCGGGCCTCCAGGCGGCCCCCTCGGCGCAGGACAAGCCGGCGGGCACCGAGGCGCCGAAGCGCTCCGACCGGTCCAAGTACGCCGGCATCAACGGCCTGGTCGAGGCGCATCGCGCCGCGCAGGTGAAGATGGTGAAGCTCTGGCGCACCATCAAGGCCGGCGAAGGCACCGAGAAGACCTCCAAGGACTACCAGGAGGCGCAGCTTGCCGTGCAGAAGGCCAGCAACAAGGTCACGCAGTTCATCAACCGCGAGCAGTGGTCGGACGCCGACCGCGCCGAGATGAACAAGATGTGGGCCGAAGCGCTCGAGAAGCCGATCGAGTGAGCGGGCATCCCGGGAGCGACGGCAGCGACAGCAAGGGGCCTCGGCCCACGGGCGATCGCGCCCCTGCGGCAACGGGCATCGCGACGGTCGCGTCGCGCATCGTCACGGCGGCGGCTCTTGTGCTGATCGCCTGGTTCGCCTTCGGCTGGCTGCGCCAATGCACGCCGGCGGAGACCGTCCGAGCGGGGAGCGACGGCGTCAACCGGCTGGGCGACACGGCGCTGAAGGCATACGGACGAACGCTCGACACCATCGAGTCGGTGCTCAAGCCCACCGCCGTCACCAACCCGCTGGTGGTGCTGCGCGGCGAGGACCGCACGCCGAAGCTGGTGGTCTACACCCATGCGGCGGACGTGGCCGTGGACCTTGTGGAGGACACGTGGTACGGGGACACCTACAGCCGCGTGGAGGCACGCAACTGCCGTGCGCAGTTCGTGGTGCCGGTGGACCGCATGACCGACCGCGACATCGTCTTCGTCCCAGCCGGCGAGCGCGAACCCGCCCGGATCGTCGTGCTCGCCCCACGCCCGCGGCTCGACACGGACATGCTGGCCATCGCGCCCGAGTCGATCGAGTTCACGGAGCGCAACTCGGGACTGCGCTACGCCCGCAGCTGGCTGGGCATGGACAACAAGGACCAGCTGGTGCGCCAGGTGCGGCCCCGGCTGCTCGAGGCGGTGAGCGACCCCGCCGTGCGCGCCCGGGCCGACGAGGCAGGCCGCGAGTTCTTCCGCAACCGCTTCGCCGAGTGGCTGCAGGGCGACCTGAGGCTCGGCCGCGACGTGGTGGTCGACGTACGCTGGACCGAGTGACGCCGAACGAGGCGACGGAGGCCCGATGCGCTACTGGCTCTCGAACAACGACGGCAGGACGACCGGGCCCTACGGGCTCGAGGAGATCCGCGCGTTCGCCGGCAATGGCAGCCTGTCGCCCGCGGCGATGGCGTGCGCCGAGGGATCCACGGAGTGGCAGCCGATCTCGGCGGTGCTGACCGCCCCGCCGACCGCCCCCGTGACCGCCGATGCGGTCATGGACGGGGCGTGCGGCTGCTGCGGCACGATGCCGCCGAGGAAGCCGAAGGAGCTCTACGGGCACGTGGTCTGCAAGAAGTGCTACTACAGGTTCGCCAACCGGCGGCAGTGCGCCTACATCATCGACGTGCTGTGCCTGTGGGCGGTGCTGCTCTTCGTCGGCATCGCCCTCGGGGCGATGGGCGCGACCGCCGGCATGCCGGACGAGGCCCTGGAGATGATCGTCACGATCGTCGGCTGGGCGCTGTTCCCCGTGTTCCTGCTGAAGGACGGCTTCCGGGGCACCTCGCCGGGGAAGTGGCTGTGCGGCGTGCAGGTGCTTGATGCGCGCACCGGCGCCCCCATCGGCGCAGGCGCGTCGTTCAAGCGCAACCTTCCGCTCCTCATCCCCATCGTCGGCCAGCTGATCATCCTCATCCAGATGCTGAAGGGCCCGCGCCTCGGCGACGGCTGGGCGCACACCAAGGTGATCTGGAAGAAGTACGCCGGGCAGCCGATCTTCCGGCCGTCCGGCGCCCTCGCCTGAGGAGCACTCCATGCCCAGGAAGCTTGATCTCGACGACTACAGGGTCAAGCCGGGCCGCAAGGCCTCGCTCGCGGACTGGAAGCCCGACGACGACGGCGGGTTCACCAAGCCGGAGGGCGAGGCGCGCCTGGCCGACAACCTGGTGGCCATGGACGAGCTCCAGATGAAGTTCTGGGCCAACAGGAGCCGCGCGATGCTGATGGTGCTGCAGGGCATCGACACCGCGGGCAAGGACGGCGTCATCCGCAGGGTGATGACCGCGCTCAACCCGCAGGGCGTCTCGGTGCACTCGTTCAAGAAGCCCACCGACGCCGAGGCTGCGCACGACTACCTGTGGCGCGTGCACTCGCGCTGCCCCGGAAGGGGCGAGATCGCGGTGTTCAATCGCAGCCACTACGAGGACGTGATCGTCGGCCGCGTGCACGGGTTCCTGAAGCAGAAGGAGATCGACCGGCGCCACCGGCAGATCAACGACTTCGAGCGCATGCTGGTTGAGGAAGGCACCATCGTGCTGAAGTTCTTCCTCTCCATCAGCAACGACGAGCAGCTGCGGCGGCTGCACGCGCGGCTCGAGGACCCGGCGAAGCACTGGAAGTTCTCGGTGAACGACGTGAGCGAGCGGGCACGCTGGCCGCAGTACGTCGACACGTTCGAGGACATGCTCTCCGGGACGTCAACCGACCACGCACCGTGGCACGTGGTGCCTTCGAACCGCAAGTGGTTCCGCAACCTGCTGGTGAGCGAGGCGCTGTGCGGCCACCTCGACGGGCTGAACCTGAAGTGGCCAGAGCCGAGCGAGGACCTGTCCAAGGTCACGCTGGCCTGACGGCAGTCACCGCTTCCAGCGGTCGCCCTCGATCGTGCCGAGTTCCGCGGGGATCTGCTCCACGTGAGGGGGCACGAAGCCCACCGACGCCACCACATCCTGCCCGGTCTCGGAGAGGATGTAGCGCATCCAGTCGGCGATCGCCGGGTTGGCCTGCGTGCCCGAGGCCTCCAGCCAGACCACGTTCAGCGGACGCCACAGCGGGTAGGCGTGCGAGCGGATGGACTGGACCGAGGGCTCGATGAACGGCCCGGCCGCGTCCGCCGCCACGGGAAGCGTCCGGGCGCGGGGCTGCGAATTTCCGAAGCCGGCGATGCCGATCGCAAGCGGGTACGCGCAGCACGCGTTGACGACGCTCGACGGCCCCGGCTCGATGAAGCGCATGGCCGTGGTGAATTCCTCGCCGTGCATGCACCACTCGCGGAACAGCTTGAGCGTGCCCGACTGGTCGTTCGGGATGTAGAGGTGAATGAACTCGTCGCCGAGCGGCGAACCCGCATCGAGCTGGTTCCATCGGTAGAGGGGGACCGGCGTCATCCCGTGCTCGATGGAGAACACGCCGTTGCACTGCTCGCGGGTGATGCCGGGCAGCGGGTTGTCGCGGTTCACGAACACGCAGACCCCGTCGAGGGCGACGGTGACCTCCACGGCGCGCTTCCCGCTGGCAGCCTCGATCGACGCCCGCTCCTCGGCGGTCAGCGCGCGGGACACGGCCGCGATGTCGCAGCCGCCCGTGGCCAGGGCCTTCAGCCCGGAATCGGTGCCGCCCTGGCGAACCACGATGTCGAGCGTGCCGTGCATCGACTCGAACCCGATCGCCAGGTTGGTGAGCAGCGGACCCATGGTGCTCGAGCCCGTCACCTTGATGGCGCCTTCCCACTTGTTGGCCGTCGGCGAGTACACGGGGAAGGAATCGACCAGCGCCGAGAGTTCCTTGGAGTAGGCCTGCTGCGACTCCGCCAGCCCCTTCAGGGCCTCGCGCATGGCATCCTCCTGCGATCGGAGCGGCATCTTGCGCACGTCCTCCGGAGTTGCTTCGCCAGCCGCACGCCCAATGCCGGCGGGCAACGACGGCGACGGCGGCGGCGGGACCGCGAGCGGATGGGTGGGGGCCGGCACCTGCGCGGGAAGCGCGGCAATCGCGGCGAGCGCCCCGAGCGCAAGCGAATGGGTCCAATGCATCACTTGTTCCTCCCGCGCCACCAGATCAGGATGAAGAGGCCTGCGAACAGCGCACCGCCCAGCATCAGGGCACGCGAGAACACCGTGTCGGTCACGGACCGTGCGGTGTTCGGGATGTCGTCGAGCCTCGAGACGATCTTCTCCACGCGCTCCGGCATGGTGGCGAAGGTGCCGGCCACCTTGTCGTAGTTGCCGAGCGACTTCTGCACCTCGGGGGCGATGAGGATGTCGTACATCAGCGCGTCGGCCTGCCAGTTGGCGAAGAGCGGCACGCGCTTGGCCCAGAAGAACGTGCGCTCCACGGAAAGGCGCGTGTCCTCGGCCACGTCGGTCACGCGGTCGAGCGGTTCGAGCAGGCCGCCACCGTCACGAACCGTGTTCAGGATCTCGCCGCCCTTGGCGGACGCCACCTCGCTGAAGCGGACGTAGGCCACGAACTCGGTGCCTCCGCGGCGGCTCCACCAGGTGGCAATCAGGAGATCGAGCTCCTCGAGCTGCTCGTCGGTGAACACCTTGGCGGCGATCTGCCAGATGTCCTCGCGGGCCTTGCGCAGGTTCTCGACGAGCGGCTGCGCGCGGTTGCCCCAGATGGCCTGCGACCGGCCCGAGTCAACCCAGAAGTAGTTCTGGAGCGTCACCACCACCAGCTGGTCCACCAGCTGCGTCAGCGTGTCGGGGCTGGTGGCCATGTCGTACATGCTTGACACGCCCAGGAGCCGCAAGCCATTCATGATGCGGCGCTGGCTGATGTCCGGGTTGTCGCGCATCACCTTCTCGCTGGCGGAGAGCATCAGCGTGAAGTAACGGTCGGCGAACGCGTTCGAAAGCTCTTCCAGCTTGGCGCGCGTGATCCGCTGGTCGCGGAGCATCTTGCCGGCCTCGCCGAACTGGGATTTCTTCTTCTGCCCCGACGAGCAGCCCGGCAGCGCCGGCGCGAGGAGCAGGGCCGCCGCGAGGAGGGCCGCGAGGGCGACGGGAAGCCTTCTGGCTCGGGACATGCGCGGAGGCTACGGAACGGTTCCCTGCCCCGTCAACGACTCGCGCGGCCGGTCTCCGGGCATCCGGTACATTTCCCCTTGACACGCACAACAAGAGACACGCATGAACCACCTCAGCATCGCCGCCGCCGTGGCACTCGCCGCCAGCTCCGCCTCCTTCGCGCAGGATCCCGCCCCGGCGGCACCCGCCCCCGGGCAGTCGGTGATCATTGCGCTCTCGAGCGGCGACGCGCTCCGCGCGAAGCTGGTCTCGGAGACCGCCGACGCGATCGTCGTCGAGCACCCGGTGCTCGGCACCGTGACGATCAAGCGCGCGAGCATTGCGTCGATGGCCGCCGTGCCGCCTGCGGATGCGAAGGCCGCGCCGGTGCCCGCGGTCGACAACACGCGCCTCAAGCAGGAGGCGCAGCCGGCGGCCAACGCCGACATGGACGCGCCCAAGCCGCAGGGCAACGTGGACCCGGGCGCGGACGCCATGAAGGCCGCCGTGCCCGCGCCGCCGCCGGTGCCGTCGCCCTGGAAGCTGCTCTTCGACGGCAACGTGAACTACGTCAACGCCGCCAGCAAGCAGCTGGACTTCCGCGTGGCCGCGAGCGCGGTCTACGAGGTGAAGGACGTCGACAAGTGGTCCAACAGCGCCGAGTACTTCTTCCGCCTCGTCGACGGCGGCACCACCGACAACAACCTGCTGGTCAACAGCACCTACGACCGCCGGCTGGTCTCCAACCCGCGCTGGCTGTGGTTCGTGAAGGGCCAGGTGCAGTGGGCCCCGCTCGAGAGCTTCGAGCAGCGCCTTTCGGCCTGGGGTGGTCTGGGCTACGAGTTCCTGCAGCTGCCGCCCGCGAAGCTCCTCGGCAAGCTGGGCGCCGGCTACACGTACGAGTTCGGCGACCAGAACGACGGCAACGCCGAGCTCTTCGCGCAGATCGAGTGGGAGTGGAACATCACCGACAACCAGGCAATCGTGGGCAGCTTCTGGATCACCCCGGCCTTCGAGGACTTCAGCAACTACCTGACGCTCTTCCGCACCGAGTGGACGCTGAAGATCGCCGACATCCCGGGCCTGAAGGGCCTCGGCGGCATCCGCTGGCAGTACCAGTCGGAAGTGACGCCGTCCACCGCGCTGCAGAACGACATCCGACTCTACGCGGGCCTGCGGTACGAGATGTGACGCCAACGCATCAGCGCACGACGCGGAGCAGGCAGTCGCACGCGGACTGGATCTCGATCGACGTGCTCTGGATCGGCGTGGCGCTGAAGCGCGGCCATGCCAGCTCGCCCGAGTTGCCGAGCGCGCGCAGCATGTCGCACAGGTCGGATGGCCCGCGCTCGACCCGGTCGAGCGCGCGGCGCACGATCGATCCGTCGACGGCGCAGTCCGGGGCGATCCCTCGGCGAACGAACGGGACGGCGGCATCCCCGTCACCGGACCGACGCTCGAGCTCTAGCAGCGAGTTGATGGCATTGGTTCGCAGCCAGCACCACATGTACCCCGCGTCGTACTCCTCGAGTCCGACCTTCCGGTCGTCGGGCAACCGTCCTTCCGACAGGCTGTAGCGCAGGTGCGCGAGCACCGCGATCGCGAACGCACGCTCGGTGACCGAGGGTGAGTCGGCAACCACGCGGGCGGCGGCCATCGCGGCAGGGACCGGCCCGAGCCACGACGCGGCGGCGATGCGGACGCCGCCGCCGATCCGCGGGTCGTCGACGAGGCGCCGGAGTTCCCGCTCGGCGGCGGTCGGTTCACGGACCGCACGGACGGCGAGCGCGACTTCCATCGGGCCGTAGGGCGTGTATGACTTATCCGGGTCCAGCGCCAGCAGGGGCGGCTGCCCGGGCCGGGATCGCTCGATCGCCCAGAAGGACGCGGCGACGCACGTCGAACGGGTCAAGACAGCATCCAGGACCAGCGGCGCGACGGCGGCGTCGTACTTCGCGTCCGGTCCGAAGCCGCCGACGGGGTCGTCGGGGACGTTCCCTTGCCTCACGACCACGCGCTGCACCAGGGCCTCGAGGGTGGTTTTGTTCATCGCCTGCTCGATGGTCCGCCGCTTCCGGGCCACCTCTTGGTAACTGTTCAACGGAATCTCGGGCAGCACGTAGGCGAGCGAAGCGACGGCGGTGGCGGCCGCCGCGGCGATCGCGACGGCACGCACCGCGCGCCCGCGGATGCGAACCGACGAAGCCGAGGCCGTGACGACCGGCGCCGCGACGGCGGCGGCCACGATGCCCACGGCCAGCCAAGCGGTCACCACGGGCGGAAGGCGACCGAAGGACGCATGGTCCGCGTCGAGCCACATCGGCCACTCACGCACGCCGAGCAGCCGGACCGTGATGAGGTCGTACCACCCCCTGATCGCCCACTGCATCGCGAGGCCCAATGCGAAGAGCAGCAGGGGCACGCCGACCACCGCCGCGACCGCGCCGGCGCGTCGATCGCTAACGAACGCCGGCAACGCGAGGCACCACGGGATGCCAGCGGCGGACAGCAGCAGGACCGCCCACAGCTGGCCCTTCTCGGGATCCGCGGAAAGCAGTCGCTCGCCGAAGCTGTCGCCGAGGAAGCTCGACAAGCCGTGGATCACGAGCGCGATCCCCGAGAACAGCGCGAACGCCGCGAGGCACACGGCGACCTTCGAAGCCATGGCGGCGCCGCGGTTCACCGGGAGCGCCGCCATCGCGCGACCGGCCGCGCGACCGTCGCAATAGGCGAGGACCAGCGCGACGATGCCGGGCACCAGTAGCTGCGCGAGCAGCGCCACCGGCAACGCGACCTGGAGCCGGCGCAAGACCGGGTCGGAGCCCCGGATGCCGAACTCCTGCATCAAGCGTTCCCCGAACGCGGGCAACGCCACCGCCACCAAGGAGAACCCGACCACGAACGCGAGGGCCGCCGCCACGAACGGAGCCGCGGCGCGGGCGTCCTTGCGGACCAGCGCGGCCATGCCTTGGGCGGGCCCGACGGCGGCGCGGTCCCGGGACGCAGGACCGGAAGCGCCCGTTCCAAGTCGGCGGAGGCGGCGGACATCGCCGGTCGTCGCGCCCGACACCGCGCCGCGGGCCAGCCACGCGGACGCGGCGCACGCGAGCCACGCGATCGCCGCGCACCAGGCGCCTCCTGCGCCTGCCACCCAGGAAGCGCCGAAGACCGCGGCGGGACCGCCGATCGCGACAGCAAACCCGGTCGCGCGACCACGCGCGAGGACGGGCGAGGCAAGCCCCGCCAGGGCGAATGCCGAGCTGACCGGCCAGCTCCACGGCCCCCACCGGAACGCGCACGACACGCTCGTCGCCAGCACCGCCACGCAGGCGACCAGGACAATGACCTTCGAGGCGACCACCTCGGCGGCGGACGGCGGGAGCGCAGGCAGCACGCTCCGTCGTCCCGGACCCGCCTCGAGGAACGCGAGCTCGACCGCGATCCAGGCCGGAAGCACGGCACAGCAGGCGTAGCCCGCCGTCCGCACGCCCTGCTGCATCAGCGCGAAGGCGCGTGACCATTCGGCGTTCCCTTCGCCATCGAACGAAAGGCCGAAATCCACGGCGAACCCGACCGCCTGCAGCGCACCGAGCAGCGCGACGACCGAGATCGGAACGATCGCCGCACGGACGTCCTTCGCAAGCAACGTTCGCATCACCGTCCAACGCGAGGTGCGCGGCGACCGGACGGCGCCTGCATGGATCGGGCTCATGGCCGGGTTCACGGTCGCGTTCGCGTCGAACATGTCAGGTTCCCTCCATGGCGCGCAACCGGTCGGCGCACGCCTCGTTGATCGAGAGCACGGTCACGTCCACTTCCGCGCCGGCATGCGCCCGGCGGATCTCCGCCGCGATCGTGTGGCCGTCGCCCTCGACGGTCACGACCGTCGCATCGGACTGCCGGCGCGCCAGGATTCGCGGCATCGCCGGTTCCCATCCCTCGGGAACGCCGCGGACCGTCAGCCTGCAGGTACCGCCGGTCAGCGACTCGGTGCCCACCGAAGCCTGAATGCGCCCCCGGTCCATGAATGCGACGCGATCCGTCAGCCGCGCGAGGTCCCCGAGCTGGTGCGAGGCGACGAGCAGCGTGCACCCGGTCTCCGCGCGAAGGCCGGCGAGCATCTCGAGCACGGCGTCGTGCGTGACCACGTCGACCCCGAGCAACGGCTCGTCCAGGAGCACGAGACCAGGGCGGTGCGAGAGCCCAAGCACGAACGCGAGCCGCGCCTGCATGCCGCGGGACAGGTCGGTGACGCGCGCGGCGCGGTCGATCGCGAGCGCGCGCACCAGTTGATCGCTCCATTCGCGGTCGAAGGCCGGCTGCAGCGCGGCGACGAAATCGATCGCGCCCCCGCAGGTCATCCAGTCGTAGGCGCCCAGCTGGTCGGGCACGAACCCGGCGTTCGCGAGGAAGGAGCCGCGGTCCATGGCAGGCACGCTCGACACGATGCCCTCGTCGGGCGTCTCGGCGCCGACGATGCAGCGGAAGAGCGTCGTCTTTCCGGAGCCGTTGCGGCCGACGATGCCGACGGCGTCGCCGGCCGCGAGGTCCAGGTCCAGGCCGTCGAGTGCGCGCGTGCCGCCGAAGCGGACGCGCAGCCCGCTGCAGCGCAGCGCGAGGGGCGACGGGACGAAGAGGGGACGCGGGTGACGGTTCATCGCTGGGCTCCTTCCTGGGTGGCCGCCGCGTGCGCACGACGGGCCAGTTGCTCGAATCGATCCACCGCCACGCCGACCGCCACCGCGAGGCGCGCCGCGGCCTCGAGGTGCTGGGCGACCGCCTCGTCGCCGCTCGCCCGCGCCTGCGACCGCGTGCCGGGGCGCACCACCATGCCGCGTCCGCGCTCGCTTGCGACCAAGCCGTCGCGCTCGAGCTCGGTCACCGCCTTGTGGACGGTGTTCGGGTTGACGCCGAGTTCCTCGGCGATCGCCCGGACGCTCGGCAGCAGGCTCCCGGCGGGGAACGCACCCCGGCCGATCGCGGCGCGAAGCCCGTCGGCGATCTGCTGGAAGATCGGGACGGGCGCGGAGGGATTGACGAGGAAGGGGAGCGGCATGGCGTGGAGGTACTTTGGTGTCCTAGTGTAGTAGTACAGTATTCGTCGGATCGGTCAACCCTGTTTCGCTAGATTTCGCGAAATGCCGCCGAGCGCCCGAGAACCCGCCGCGAACCTTGAACGCATCGCTGCCCTCCTGCGCGACCGCTGCGGCGCCGTGCGCTTCGGCGCGCCCGTGGCGTTCACCTACAACCCGCTCGACTATGCGTGGGCGGCGCACCTTGCGTTCCTGCGCATGGCGTGCGCGCGGCCGCGCGTGCTGTTCGTGGGCATGAACCCGGGGCCGTTCGGCATGGCGCAGACGGGCGTGCCGTTCGGGGAGGTGGCATCCGTGCGTGGGTTCCTGGGGATCGGGCCTGGCTCAGTGCGCATCGGCACCCCGCCCCGCATGCACCCCAAGCGCCCGGTGGAGGGACTTGCGTGCGTGCGCAGCGAGGTGAGCGGCGCGCGCGTGTGGGGCTGGGCACGCGAGCGGTTCGGCACGCGCGAGGCGTTCTTCCGCGAGGCGTTCGTGTGGAACTGGTGCCCGTTGGCGTTCATGGCGGAGAGCGGCGCGAACCTCACCCCCGACAAGCTTCCGCGCACCGGCACGAACGCGCGCGCCGCGCGTGCGCTGGAGGCCGCGTGCGACGAGGCGCTGGGCGCGGCGATCCTTGCGCTCCGGCCCGCGCACGTGGTGGGCTTCGGCGCCTTCGCGGCCAAGCGCGCGGAGGCGGTGATCGCCGGCCTTCGTGACGGCGCACGCGCAAAGCCGTCACGCGGGCGGCCGGCCGCCCTGCCCCCCGTCCTGCAGGTGCTGCACCCGAGCCCCGCGAGCCCGGCCGCCAACCGAGGCTGGGCTCCGCAGGTCGACCGCGCGCTCGCACCTATCCTGCCTGCGTGCGCGTCGCGGTGCTCAACGTCGTCGGACTCAGCCCCAGCGTCTTCGCGCGCAGGAAGTGCCCGCGCCTCCAGGCGTTCGCGCAGCGCTCGGGCGGCATCCGCACGCTGACCACCGACCTGCCCGCGGTCACCTGCAGCGTGCAGGCATCCATGCTCACGGGCCGCAGGCCAGGCGAGCATGGCATCGTGAGCAACGGCTGGTTCGACCGCGACCTGCAGGAAGTGCACTTCTGGAAGCAGTCGAACCGGCTGGTTCAGGGGCCGCTTGTCTGGGACACGCTGCGCGAGCGAGCGCGTGCAGCCGGGCGGCCGCAGCCGACCGTGGCAAACAGCTTCTGGTGGTTCAACATGGGTTCGGGCGTGGACGTGGCCGTGACGCCGCGGCCGCAGTACCGCGCCGACGGGCGCAAGGTCCCTGACTGCTGGACGCACCCCGCGGGCCTTCGCGACGAGCTGCAGCGCGAGCTGGGGCCCTTCCCGCTGTTCCGCTTCTGGGGCCCGGGCGCGAGCATCGAGAGCACCGACTGGATCGCGCAGGCCGCGATGCGCGTGGAGGACCGCTGCCAGCCCGCGCTGCAGCTCGTGTACCTGCCGCACCTCGACTACTGCCTGCAGAAGTTCGGGCCCGGCGATGCGCGGGTCGACGCCGAGATCCGAGAGCTCGATCGCGTGTTCGGCGTGCTCGAGGACTTCCTGCGCGAGCGCGGCGTGCACCTCGTGGCGCTGAGCGAGTACGGGATCGCGCCGGTGGACCGTGCGGAGTTCCCCAACCGCCTGCTGCGCGAGGCGGGGCTCCTCGCCGTGCGCGACGAGGATGGCCGCGAGCTGCTTGACCCCTTCGAGAGCCGCGCATTCGCGGTGTGCGACCACCAGGTGGCCCACGTCTACGTGCGGAACGCGCACGACATCGACGCGGCAAGGGCCGTGCTGACGGGTGTCCCCGGCATCGGGGATGTGCTCGATGCGGACGCGCAGCGCGCGCTCGGCATCCATCACGCGCGCAGCGGCGAGCTCCTCGCGGTCTCCGCGCCGGGCGCGTGGCTTGCGTACCCGTGGTGGACGGACGACGCACGCGCGCCTGACTACGCGCGCACCGTCGACATCCACCGCAAGCCCGGCTACGACCCGCTGGAGCTCTTCATGGACCCGGCGATCCGTGCGCCCTCGGCCTACGTGGCCGCGCAGCTTGCGAAGCGGAAGCTCGGGTTCCGTGCGCTGCTCGAGACGGTGCCGCTCGATGCGTCGCTCGTCAGGGGAAGCCACGGTCGCATGGAACGCGGTTCGCCATATGCGCCGGTGCTGCTCGCCGACGGGCTCGACCACCTCGACGCCGGGCCGCACCCCGTGACGGCAGTGCACGATGCCATGGTGCACCTGGTGGAGCGCACATGACGCGGCTGGTGTGGGCGGTGGCGCTTGCGCTGCTGGCCATCGCGGTGGCGGCGGCGCTGTGGCGGCCGAGCGTGGTGCGTGCGCGGCCGGATCCGGCGGGTGGGGGAACGCCCGTCGCCTCCGTGTGCCCGATGCCGCCGGCGCAGCCGGCGCCCGCGTCGGCGCCGGCCACGGGGACAAGTGCGCTCGACGACCTCCTCGGCGGTTCGCTGCTTGCAGGCGGTGCGGCCCCGCAGGCCGCGGCCCCCGAGGTGACGGTTGGCGCACCGGCGCGCATCGAGCGGGTGGATGACCGCACCATCCGCGTGGATGACCGCTTCACCATCCGGGGCAGCGGCACCGAGGCCGATCCGTACCAGGTGTCGTGGGAAATGCTTGCGAGCTCGGCGCAAGGGGTGGATGCCGCGGCCGGCCGCTACGAGATTCCCGGGCGCATCGCCGACCTGCGCGGCGCGTGGATCCGCATCTCAGGCTACTGGGCACCGCCGCTTCAGGTGCTGGAGACGCGCGAGGCCATGGTGATGCTCAACAAGTGGGATGGCTGCTGCATCGGGCTGCCTCCCACGCCGTTCGATTCCATCGAGGCCAGCTTCGCGCAGCCGCTCGCGGTGAAGGGGAAGCACCTCTTCCGCTTCGGCACGTTCAAGGGACGGCTGTCCGTGGAGCCGTTTGCCGCAGGGACGTTCCTGCTGGGGATGTACCGGTTGCAGGACGCGGTGCTGGAGACGTCGTCGTGAGCGCGCCGGCGCACGCGCCGGCCGGAGATCCCCGCTGCGGCGGGCCGCTCCGCATCGGCGCGCTCACGCTTGGTTCGCCGCTCCTCCTGGCGCCCATCGCCGGCCACTGCGACCTTGCCTTTCGCATCCTCTGCCGCGAGCAGGGGGGCGTTGGGCTGGCAAGCACCGATCTCCTGAATTGCCGGGCGGTTCTGCGCGAATCACCGAAGAGCCTTGAGCTTGCGGCCACCGACCCGGCGGACAGCCCATGCGGCATGCAGCTCTACGGCAACTGGGAGGACCCGCTGCCGGAGGCTGCGCGCTGGGCCATCGACCGCGGCGCCGACCTGATCGACATCAACATGGGCTGCCCGGTGGACAAGGTGGCCAAGAAGAACGGCGGTTCGCTGCTGCTCTGCGACGCGCGCGGCACGGTGCGGCTTGCCGAGCGGATCGTGCAGGCGGTGCAGGCGCACGCCGGGGGCCGCGTGCCGGTGACGGCGAAGATGCGGCTTGGCTGGGACCCGGAGCAGTTCGTGGCGCCGGAGCTGGCGCGTGCGCTCGAGGACGTGGGCATCCAGGCCGTCACGGTGCACGGGCGCTGGACGGTGCAGAAGTTCTCGGGTGAGGCCGACTGGGAGCGGATCGGCGAGGTGGTCGCGGCGGTGCGCGCGATCCCCGTGATCGGCAACGGCGACGTCACCGAGCCAGCGCACGTGCCCGAACTCATGCGCCGCAGCGGCTGCCACGGGGTGATGATCGGGCGCGGTGCGCTGCGCACGCCGTGGATGTTCCGGCGCGCGCTGTCGCTGCTGCGTACCGGCAGCGCCGGGCCCGAGCCCACGTTCCGCGAGAAGCTCGACTGCATCGGTCGCCACCTCGACCTGCTCGAGCGCCACCACGACGAGGCGCACATCCTGCACTGCATGCGCAGCCGGATCAGCTGGTACGGCAAGACCATGGGCCCCGTGAAGGGGCTCAAGGAAGGTTTCCGGACCGCGGAACGGGTGGCCGACATGCGGTCGGCGCTCCAGGAGTGGCAGCGGCGCGCAGGCGCCCCCGAATATCAGCCGCACGAGGGATGAGCCGGAATTTCGGCCCGATTTCTTGCGCCCGGCGGGAACCCCGTTATGTTTGCGGGGTCCGAGGTTGTTGTCTCGGACTGGTGTTGGGAAAGGTCATCTGAAAATCGGTCGGCCTGAGGGAAAGGGTCTGACCGTGTCCCCCGAAGGAGGGTGGCACATGGTTTCTGTTCATTGCGTCGCGGC
>Ga0209358_10001854_pt1 | contig 16482 bp, 10 predicted proteins | sample LauGreFa1BDMLBSN_2_FD_187574 | JGI IMG/M metagenome (GOLD analysis project Ga0209358, IMG submission 187574) | Freshwater lake microbial communities from Lake Michigan, USA - Fa13.BD.MLB.SN (SPAdes) (version 2) | ecosystem: Environmental > Aquatic > Freshwater > Lake | place: Lake Michigan, USA... | reverse complement strand
TCCATGTAGCGAACAAAAAATTGCGCAATTTCGCACCCACTACTTAACGAAGGAACGTTCATACGTGAGTACTCAACAATCAGGCCAATTGGACACATGTCTTTTAAATCATTTCAGTGTCTATTGAAAGTAGCCTGATTGTTGAGTACTCACGTATGCACTTTCCTTCGTTAAGTAGTGGGTGCGAAATTGCGCAATTTTTTGTTCGCCATACCGGTATAGTTTTTATTTACACTGTTTTGTTGTTGCATGTGACCTCATGTTCTTCGACCACACCATTGCGCATTTCGTAGTTGCATGTGCACCGGCTCATGTTGTATTGTTGATGAAGTGCTCGAAATGGAGATAATCGCAAAATGGGGCGAGTTGTCGACGGCTAGGATGATTACAGAATCATAGCACGCTACTCCATATGATGCGCTGGGCCGACCAATTGATGCAAACATCCATGTGGTGAGCACAAACCGCGCAATTTCAAGACCCCCTACTTAATCATAATCCGCCCAACAGGCGTTTCCTAAAAGAGACATCAATTGCATGCTCACCAAACGAAGATGTTGGAAGGATGAACACAAGATAAAATGCGGATGTTCGAAGCACTTTTCAAGGGTGTGAGTACTCGATTTGGGCTACGAATCGTTGAAAACTCTCATCGAAAATCCGCATTTCATCTTTTGTTCCTCCTTCCAAAATCTTCGTTTGGGGAGCATGCAATTGCGCAGTCCGTGTTCGCCACAGTGGCTATCATCCTTTTGTAAAACAAGGACCTCATGCTCCCCAATCGAAGATTTTGGAAGGAGGAACACAAAAGAAGAAATGTGGATTTTGAAGCACTTTTCAACTGCGTGAGTACTTAATGTAGGCCACGGGATGGTAAGGATGGTATGTGTAACGGGCATCATTATTGTTGCCATCATATCATCTTGATGTCGCGATATTGATTCCCGTGTGATGATGTTATGCCATGTAGGGAGGCTACTGTACGTACGTCCATCTACTGTAAGGTGTTGATGAATGATTTAAAAAGGTTTCATTTGCGTACACGGATTAAAAAGAATGGCTCCACATCGCTCTCCATCGTCGTCCAAAGTCGAGGACGACGACTACGTCACGACGCTCTTATGCGCCAACGTCGACGACCTGGATTCGACAGAGTGGTCGGTTTTGACAGATCTTGCGCTCACCTGGCTCTCGCGACAGTCGGTGCTACGAAGCGACTACGTGGCCGACTCGCAGCTGTCGCTGAACGATGGGCCGTGGCTGGACGGCCGGCGCAGCGCCTGCGTCGGTACCACGACCAACGTGGACGTCGTCCGATGGATGATCCCATTTCATCGGACCGAAGACCCGGTCGGTGCGATGGCCAAGGCCGTGCGCCGCACCCTAAACCACCCGCTCAAGCGGCTGCACGCCGATGCGAAGGAGCTCGACGCACTCGGTACGTCGACGTCCCCGGACATGCAACAGTCGACCCGCATGGTCCATTACCGCATCACCAAGATGCTGATACGGCTAGCGTTGATAGTGCGAAACCTCGGCCAGCCTCGCTTGGAAAGCCCCGATTACGTGCTATTTCAGCGCATGTCATAGCAACGCTACATGGAACGACTAAATGCACTCTGAAATGTTGGTCCGGCCTTCCCAAATCTTCGTTTGGGGAGCATAAATTTCGTTGGAAACAGTGGCATTGTCGAAATCAAAAGATGATGATAGCATGACGATTGTGTGTCCGTGGAGAGCATCGCATCAGCCGTGTTAAGGCCGTGCGTGTTAGTAGACATCTCACGATGATAGCATGACGATGTGTCTGTCGAAATCACAATATGATGATAGCCACCTAGCATGCTAGGCCGCATGTTATCTTCGTTAATGGATTTGCCAAACCCGGCGTGGGTAAGTCTCGTACATGTTGTTTCCCACATGGGATGATAGCATGAAGATGTGTCTGTCGAAATCGCAAGTTCACAAGATGATGATAACATGACGATTTGTCTGTCGAACTCGAGTTCGACGCATTGTCATGCTATCATCCATCTAGAGATGTCGACTGGAACGCATGCCCTTTCACACGGCTGGCGCGCATGCCCTTTCACGCGACTGGTGCACATGCCCTTTCACACGGCTGGCACGCACGCCCTTTAACGGCACGCACGCCCTTTAACACGGCTGATGCGATACTCTCTTCCACGGACACACAATCGTCATGCTATCGTCATGTTGTTATTTCTACATGCATATCGGCATGCTATCACAATGAGACGTCGACTAACGCAAGCACGCTCCTTTAACACGGCTCGCACGCACGCCCGACAACTCATCATGCCATCATCATCTTGTGATTTCTACCGACACATGGTCATGTTATCATCCATCTAGAGGTCGACTGGCACGCACGCCCCTTTAACACGGCTCGCACGCACGCCCGACAACACGACGGATGCCATGCTTTTCTATGGAAAACTCATCATGCCATCATCATCTTGTGATTTCTACAGACGCATGGTCATGTTATCATCCATCTAGAGGTCGACACGCACGCCCTTTCACACGGCTGATGCGATCACAATCGTCATGTTATCATCATCTTGTACAAAGTCACAAGGATGTTGATAGCATGACGATTGTTTGTCCGTGGAAGAGAGCATCGCATCAGCCGTGTGAAAGGGCGTGCATGCCTGACGTGTCAAAGTGTGTGAGTGCCAGCCGTGTTAAAGGGCCGTGCGTGCCAGCCGAGATTATAGGCCCGAGAATGCTGGCGTCTTAGTCGACATGTCATGATGGTAGCATGACGATGTGTCTGTCCAACTCACAAGATGATGATAACATGAAGATGTGTCTATCGAGTCACAAGATGACGATATCGTGGCGATGTGCCCGTCCAACTCACACATGCCGAAAGAATGTCTGACCAACTCACGAGTCACAAGATGATGATAGCATGGCGATGTGTCCGTCCAACTCACGCGATGATGATAGCATGACGATGTGTCTGTCGAAATCACAACATGACGATAGCATGACGATTGTGTGTCCGTGGAAGAGAGTATCGCATCAGCCGTGTTAAAGGGCGTGCGTGCCAGCCGTGTTAAAGGGCGTGCGTGCCAGCCGTGTTAAAGGGCGTGCGTGCCAGCCGTGTTAAAGGGCGTGCGTGCCAGCCTTGTTAAAGGGCGTGCGTACCAGCCGTGTTAAAGGGCGTGCGTGTTAGTCGACATCTGATGTCATGACGATTTGTCTGCTATCTTTTGTAATCATCTTTATCCCTCCCAAGAAATCCGGATGTTCGAAGCACTTTTCAAGGGCGTGAGTACTCTTTTTGGGCTACGAAATATTTAAAAGTCAGTAGAAAACAGCCGTCGGCAACTAGTCCCCTTTTTTGCGACAATCTCCATTTTGAACATTTCGACAAAAGCGTCAACCTGGATTAGTGGTTAACATTTTTGTCGAAATGTTCAAAATGGAGATTGTCGCAAAAAAGGGGACTAGTTGCCGACGGCTGGTAGAAAAGCCGTATTTCATCATTTGTTCATCCTTCCAAAATTTTCGTTTGGTGAGCATTAAGTTGGGCCGCTACGTTGCATTCTCGACCGTTCGATGCTCGTTTTACCTAGTCTCAACGTTCATATCCAAAAACACTCGATGGACGCGTCGACCGTTGCGTTCTCGACGAACGCCCTCCTCTCTGCGGTGACCTAGTGAAAGAGCGGACACTCGATTCAAATCGGGATGCGAGCTTCTTATCAAGGGACTCTACGTACTCTGTCAGAGCCTTGGACGCGACCGTCGCATCCTCGATTGCGAGCTTGTTAGTGGCGATGTGCCGGTTTAGCGTCCGAAAGCGTGTGTTCAGCTCGTCCAGTTGGGTATCCAACGCCAGCTTCTGCTTTCTCAACTCGACAAGTTGATGATTCTGCGATTTGAACTGATGCTGCAGTTCGGCGTCTTCGATACGCGCCGACGCTAGTTTTTCTGGCATGCGCGACATCTCATAGCGAAGAGTGGCCGTGTCCGTCGTCGCTTCGTCGTATTTCTGGGCATCGATGTAGAAACGGGCACGTTTCGCTATATATTCAAATTTGGACGCATCTTGGTTCCATTCACGTTCCACAAGTTGAATGGCTTTGTTGATGTTTTCAATCGCAGCGTCGAATGCGACTGGGTCGTGATTCAAATGGAATAGGGCTTCGTACATGCCAAACAACTCCACGTATGGCGTGCGACCATGCTCGCGTAATGTTCCTCGAAGTTCCAACTTTTTCATCCACTTGACTTTATTGTCGATGGCGTTCAGCAGTTCCTGCTCTCGTCTTGCATCGTCCGAAATGTCCATTTATTGTGATGATTATTTGTCATACAGACGTTTATCATGCTCCGTCCGAAGGGCGTTTACGAAAACGCAATCCGTCGACACACATTCCATTTTGTAAATGTTTGGCGGACATTCGATGCGCCCAAGCGAAGATTTGGCATTTTGGCGAGCAAGAAAGTCGCACGATCAGCATTTCACGCGCAATCACGCCCCCTGGGTAAAAGGCGCATGAAAAACGAAGATAAGAAAACTCGATAACAAGAACAGCAGCCATGCAGGCGTTTCGATTTATCAAAATAGACTCTAAAGGTCCGTTAGAGTTCCATTTTATGCACCTTCGTTCCCAAATTTCGTTCATCCATCCCAAATAATCGTTTGGGATGGATATGGTGATTTCTTTTCATGACCAAGGTAATTTGAACCCGCCTGTTTTGAATGGGTCGAAGTGTTGTAGTAGGGATGAGGACGACGAAGAGCAACATGCGCATATGATGCATATCAAACATAGCACCACAAGCTTCGTAATCATCGGGTTTGCCATCATTACATGTGCCATTTTATGTATGAATTATTACTATTTTATGCTCCCCAAACGAAGATTTTGGAAGGATGAACAAAAGATGAAATGCGGATTTTCGAAGCACTTTTCAAGGGCGTGAGTACTGAATTTGGGCCATGAACCATTGAAAAGTGCTTCGAAAATCCGCATTTCATCTTTTGTTACTCGTTCCAAAATCTTCGTTTGGGAGCCATATATTTATTCTTTCAGAGCCAAGTATTTCGAATTCATTATCACTTGTAATCACCTTGCAAGGATGCTATCATTCTGAGTGTGGCGACTCTTGCGAGTCAAAAGTCGCACTTCGGGCCTCGGGTAAAAAGCACGCATGAAAACGTCGATAAGCACAATCGATGACAACAAAAGCAGGGATGTGGGCATATTCATGCCCTAAAATCGACTCGCATGGTCCATTTCAGTGCCTTTGCAGGGAGTTTAGAGTACCCAAGTCCTTGCTTTTGTTGTCATCGATTGTTCTTATCGACGTTTTCATACCACATTCGACCGAGGCCGAAAGCGCGACTTTTTTTGGCCCGCCACAAAACCACTGGCCCAATGAACTCTGCGACGTAACGCAACGCCGCCGACGTTTCCGCTCAGCGACCGTTGCGGCGACCGTTGCGGCGGCGTCGCTCACACGAACGTCCGATTGTACACGTCCGACACTTCGACGGCGACCTCGGACAACTCCCCGTGGCTCGTCTGCACTCGGTGTGGGTCGTTGTCGATTTTGAGTATCAGCAACTCGACCAGTCGCAACTTGCGCGCATCCACGGTCGGGGGCGACTCGACCCAGTCCCGGTCGTTGGACGATATGACAGCGACCGCCTGTAGCGAGCGCAAAAAGGCCGAGAACTGGACGTCCGACGCGCCCCGGAACCGCTCGATGTCGTTGGGGTAGTACAATCGCGACATCAAGTCGGCGAGTTTGCGCGTCAAGTTCGACGCAAACGAGACCACCTCCGGCTCGTCGTCGAAATCGATCATGGTCGTCGTCAACGGCCGCAGCCGCCGGTACGTCGCCTCGATGTCGCGGATCACATCCGGGCTGTACGGTAGGTTGGTGTACGGGTTCTTGGTGGAGGTTTGCACGTGCTGGTAGAGGTGCCGGATGTCGTCGCAGTACACCACCCCGTCGTGCGCGTAGCGATAGAAGAACTCGGGCGGCGTGTCGGCGACGGGGAATTCCAGCAGCCCACGCGCGTTCGTGCACTCGGGGAGCGCCGTCGCCATCTCGTCCGCGTGGGACGACCAGAGCCTCGAAAAGGCGGCGCACAGCTCGCGTCTCGTCTGGGTCTCCGGCGACGGAATGCCGGCCTCGTGCGCCAATCGACGTAGCACGTGGAGTGGCGCGCGACTGCCGACGTCGCAGAGCTCCTGCCATCGGAATCGCCGCCGCTCTCGTCGCAGTCGCGGCTGGCGTGCGACGTCGTGTTCTCGCACTCTCGCCCGACTCCACAGCTCGTCGGTCCGGTCGTCGAACACGACCAGCGTCTGGCCTTCGCCGACCTGGCTTGTATCCCACCTGGAAAGGTCGGAGTGGAACAAGGGCGCGTTACGAAACATGTGCGCCATGTTGGTCACGTTGCTGGTGTTCCATCGAGAGAGGTCGGACTGAAACGACGTGGCGTTCCGAAACATGTGCGCCGTGCTCGTAACGTTGCGCGTATCCCACTCCGAAAGGTCGGACTGAAACGCGCTCGCGTGGTAGAACATGTACGACATGTCGGTTACACGAGCGACGTTCCACCTCGAAAGGTCCGAGTTGAACGAGTTGGCATGCCCAAACATGTGCCTCATGTTCACCACGTTGCCCGTTTTCCACGCCGAGAGGTCGGCGTCGAACGCGTTGGCGTATCGAAACATGCTCAACATGCTTGTCACATTGCTGGTCTGCCATCGAGAGAGGTCAGAGTGGAACGTGTTGGCGTTGTGGAACATGAACGCCATATTCTTCACCTGGCCCGTGTCCCAATCCGACAGGTCGGCCCGCAGCAAGTGCACGTTGTGGAACATGTGCGACATACTCGTTACGTTGCCCGTTTTCCATCGCGAAAGGTCGGCGCGAAACGGGAGAGACGTGGCTCGGGCGTTGTAGAACGACACGTAGAACATTCCGGTCATATCCGTCGCATTGCTCGTATCCCAATCCGACAGGTCGGCGGGCACTTGCGGCGCATTGTGGAACATCCCGGCAAAGTTCCGGACGTGACCGGTTTCCCACGGAGAGAGGTCGGACGCAAACGCATCCGCGCCGTCGAACATGAAAGACATGTCCGTTACACGCGCGACGTTCCACCGAGAGAGGTCGGAGTCGAACGTCACGGCTTCGCGAAACATGCTCGCCAACGTCACGACACTGCGCGTGTCCCACGCCGACAGGTCGGACTGAAACGCGTGCGCGCCGTCAAACATTCGGGACATGTCCGTTGCACGCGCGACGTTCCACCGAGCGAGGTTCGAATGAAACGCCTCGGCGTTGCGGAACATTCCTGCCAACGAGACGACTCGGCCCGTGTCCCACGCCGACAGGTCGGACTGAAACGCGCGAGCGCTTTCGAACATGAAGGACATGTCCGTCACGTTGCGCGTGTCCCACGCCGAGATGTCGGACTGAAAATGGTCGCAATGGCGAAACATTCGCGACATATCGGCGACCTTCCACGTGTTCCACCCGGAAATATCGGCGTCGAACGACTCGCACCCCTCGAACATCCTGGACATATCCGTGACGTTCTCGGTATTCCAAAACGCCAGAAAGTCTTTCGAGACGTCTTCGCCTTCGTCGTAGTACTCGTCGCCCCATGGGTTGGAAAACTGGTACGCAAAGAGGCCGCGGCAGTTGGTCACTTTTCGAACATCCCAGTACCGCAGTTGCTGTTCGATTGGCAAATCCCAATCCCAATCGCGAAAGACGGCGAGAGTCGCCGCTTTGATGGTCGTGTCGTCGAGAATCGGGATGTCGACCATCTCCCCGAGCAAAAACGCCCGATCGGACGCGCTCGTGCGGGCCGTAATGAGATTCTGCAGCAGGCGCCGAGCGAACGAACGGTGGCTGGGTGGGGTGTCCGGTAGTTTGGCGATGTCTAAAAGGTCGTGAACGCGACTCCGATATCGGCCGTCGCGGAACACCCGGGCATTGTGCCTTCGTACCGGCGCGATCCATTGAATGGGGGCGATTTCGGACGGTGTGCGCTCGATTACTCCGGATGTCAGCATGCAACTGAACCAGTCGTGGATGTCCAAACGGTCGATGTGCTCATACAGGTCCATCTGGCGTTTTTCGTCGGAGTACGCTCGCACGAAACGGGCGAATCGTGCGTTTGTATGCTTGTCGTTCATTTATGAGTATATTGTACCAATGATAAAAGGATAATGTCATCGGTACCATTCGACGCGCTGAGCGCCAACTCGCCATTCGCAGCACTGCGGGAATTCGTCAAGGCGCATGGACTGAATCGTGGTGGCGTACCGCTGAAAGCCACGAGCAAAGCGGCCCTGTATGCGCAGATCGTCGAGTGCTGCGGGCAGGCCACTGCACGAACGGTTCCGGATTCGGCTCCATCCGGAGCGGAGCCACCACCACCCGATGCGACGGTCACGCACGGTTCGGAGCCACCACCCGCATCGACCGTCAAGCACGCACGCACGCCGAGCGATCCGTTCGTGATCATGGTCGACGCGCTCTTCCCCGACCGCTTCGACGCGCTGAAAGCGCAATATCCATTCTTCAACGGCCTCGGTCCGGAATTGATATTCGCCCGTGTGAATCGGTACATCCGCGACCACCGTCTCGCGGAGGGGACGTTGCTGTACGTCGGCACCGCGAGCGACGACCCCGAGCGGGGGATGCTGGTGGTGCAGAACGGCCAGGCCGCGCCTTGGCGGTACGACCCGGCGGGCGACCAGACGCCGGCTCATCGTGCGGTGCTCGCCCACGGCGCCGTGCGCGACGGACGGTGGATGCACAGCCGGGAGGTCGAGTCGCGACGGCGGATGCACGTGGCGCTGGTCCATTCCGTTCGGTCTAGTCCCGGGCCTACCCCGACGCAAGACGACACTCCGGTTCCGCTGGTTCCGCCGGTTTCTCCTCGAAGACAGTGGCAGCACCACCCGGTCCAATTGGCGCACGCGGACGTCGTGCTGCACCCGCCGCGAAAGAACGCCCATCGACGGCGATGGACGCACGATGCCGTCGCCATTCGCAACGCCGGCGTCCACCTTCCGCCGAAACCAACCCAGGCAAGCCATCGCGTCTGGAACCTCACGTCGTCGTCGGCGTCGTCTGTCCATCATCGACCACAAGCGCACCGAGCCGAGACCGCGCCCAACGGACCGTGGCGCTGACGGGGAACACAGATGGTGAAAGTGTCTTGTGATATCGACCGGTACAGTAATCATGCATCGATTTTGACAGACACATCATCATGCTATCACAGAATGCAAACATCATCTTGTGATTTCGACACGCTCTTTAACACGGTTCGCATGCACGCTCCTTTTAACACGACTCGAATGCACGCTCCTTTAACACGGCCTTGCGACTAGCATGAGCTGGTGATGCGAGTCGTATGCTATTATCAGCCACATGCACCGCATCGCATCGGACCATATGCACCGCATCGGACCATATGCACCGCATCGCATCGGACAACATGTTTCGGTTTGTAAACCGACTGTTCTTGTTTGTACAAAGGATTTCGAAATCAGCCTGGTATTCACATTGTTACGAATCGCAAAGTTGCAGATTTCGTAGTTGCATGTTGTTGCCCTGTCAATGGGAGGCATTGGGAGCATGAGTTCAATCGTCGCTTTTTTTTATTTATTTAATCGAATATGTAAATGAAATCTGAGTACTCAGTCCGCGGTTATGCATCACGGCGGTCGCCCAACCGAAAGCGGAATGGTAATGCGTCGTCATCACCATCACCGGGCCTAATGATGGGTGGCGATGTCTGGCGGGCGTTTGATATACCCGGCTTCACCCAGGAAAATGCCGACCAATTGATACATTTGGGACATCTGTGGACACCCGAAGCAATGTTTGATTACTCACGTTCCGAATTTTACAAAAAATTTCAATCGGACCCCAACGGTCCGTACTATTTTTGGCTGTTTGTCTTGGTTTGTATCAATGCCCGCGAGGTTACGCCGGAAGCCAAGTCCTATTTCGCGAGAGCGTACGCCGATGCGGTCCAATACATGGCCAGTACCGGGACTTGGCGGTACGGATACAACTTGAACGGGCAGCTGATCTGATGCACACGTCGACCCGCTCGCCGCCAAGACGTTGCACTTACATCTGAGCGAAAGTTCCTGACTCGAAGTTTACCTCTCCCAAACAAAGATTTTGGAAAGCCGACTTTTCAAGGACGTGAGTACTCGATTTGGGCTACGAACCATTGAAAAGTCAGTCGAAAATCCGGATTTCCTCTTTTGTTCATCCTTCCAAAATCTTCGTTTGGGGAGCATGAAAGTGCTTCGCAAACGCCCTCTGAAAAGTTTTGTTCGCCCTTCCAAAATATTCTTTTAGGAGATGTAAAGTTTTGATTTGGAAAGACACATCTTCATGCTATCATCATCTTGTGAGTTGGACATACGCATCGTCATGCTATCATCATCCTGACTCGAAGTTGTGATTTGGACATACGCATCGTCATGCTATCATCATCTCGCGACTCGACGTTTATTCTCCCCAAACGAAGATTTGGAAGGTCAGACAAACATTTCAGAGTGCGTTTTCGGCTCGCCACATTGTGGCTCCTCGCCCAATCGGGCGTGGGTTACATTCGAGAAGATGTTTTCCCTACATGGTACTGCACCCCGCCTCGCTATCCGACCATTCCCCGACCATTCATCTACCACACTGACGAGTCGTCGCCTGTGGCGACATTGCCCTTCGTTCAAATGTTCTTTTTATGCTCTCCAAACGAAGAATTTGGAAGGAGAAACAAAAGATGAAATGCGGATTGTCGACAGAGTTTTCAATGGTCAGTGGCCCAATGGAGTAATCACGCCCTTGAAAAGTGCCTCGTAAAAGCCGCATTTCATCTTTTGTTCCTCCGTCCCAAATCTTCGTTCAAATGTTCTTTTGTTCTAACGTCGAACATCTGCATTTTGGGGATGGTATAATAGAATCAAGCCACTATGCAGATTCATGAAGAGACGCTAAACGCTGCTTGGCGTGGCTGTATATCCGTTGGACGTATCATTGTTAAAATCAACCCGTGTGTTGAGAAAAGGAGATTGGTCGACGATGGTAGTTACAAGCCGTCGCATTGTTGTTCACTGAACGATGGCATTGGCATCGGAATCATGATAAAGGGACCGTGCACGACTCATAGAATGCTCTATGTGCAAAACGCGAATCAAATATGGACCCAATTCTACCCGATCACGTCGCGCGACTTTCTGGGCGACGTCGACAAAGTCGATGCGCGGCCGTTGTGCGAGCTGCGCGCCGCGTGCGGTGATGCCCTTTACGGCAAGTACGTCGGTGGAACGGTCTCGTATCGACCGTGGTGGGTGTACGATACCGTTCATGTCTCCAAGTTGCAGGAGCGCAACGACGGGACGAGGCCGTGACACGAGGCCGTGACACGCCCCCTTCACGCACGGGCTCACACTCTGCCCGTCTCAGCCGTGTGGCGAGCAAAAAAGTGCACTTTCAGCCCTCGGTAAAAGACGCGTGAAAAACGTAGATAAGAACATCGATAAGCACAACAAGCAATGATTTGGTGACTCTAATGTCCATTTTGGTGGCATTATGATGCGTTTTCCGACCCAAATCCTCGCTTGTCGCGCGTATCGATGTTCTTATCTACGTTTTTCATACCCACTTCGACCGAGGGCTAAAAGTGCGACCGACGTTTTGGCTGTGGGCCTCATCCCCACCAAAACGAAAAAAGGCCATATAAAACAATGGATGCACGCCGAACGTCGCCCTCGAGATGCCAAGCGACCACGATATCTGGCCGTCGATGCAAGCGATGTGCACAGCAGAACAAGCCCGTGTGTTTCGTCCACGCGAAATCCGACCGGCGTCGCGACGCGCAGGGTGGTAGCCTTCCACCACCCGCACTGCACTGGTCGTCGTGGGAAGACGTGCCCGAGTGGACGCCCGAGGAGCGCTTCCGCATGGCTCGCATCGCGCCGTCAGTCGTGTTGCACGACCACGACATCGTCGCCAACCACGCCGAAGTGGGGGATCGGAACGAAGGCAAGTACATCTACAAAGACCGGGCGCTGTTCCACCTGGCGACCGAACCGGACGACTACGGCAATCTGCCCGAGTGGGTCGACACGCGCAAGGACGATTGCGGCTACTCGTACTTTGCCGAGGACGCGGAGGGTCGGCGCATGATCGACCATCGCGCGTGGATCCCGTTCCGCACCCGCGAGTGGGAGGTGGTCGAGTCGACGCTGCAGTCGGCCATTCGCCCGTTCAAGTTTGCGTACGTGCTTGCCCATACCCTCACCCGCGTCGTGCGGCGCGCCGACCGGGCGAGCGCGACGATCGCGTGGCCGGTCATGCTGAGCGCCCCTTGGCTGGGTGGGCCGGTCGGCGACGTCCGCGAGATGGACGCCAGCCGCTGGTGGAGGCGCTACGAGTACGCCGACGGGACGGACCTCTCCATTCGACACGACCAGCGCGACGAATTCGGCAACTACACCCTCGCCGAGCCACTGCGGTCGACCACCGACGCCGTGCACGTGCCGAGCCACGTCGTGGAAATCGCGCTCACACGCGCAGCGCAGCACATCCGGCGTCTGTTCGAGACCGAGACTGTCGTGTTCCTGGAGACGACTGGACCGTGTCAGTTTACGCTGGATGAGACGACGACGCTCGTTGTGCCCATCCCCGGCCCGATTACCACCACGTGAGAACAAAACTCACTTGCTAGCGAGTCGGTGTCTCCGAGTCGAGTCGGAGAGCGACGCGTCGAATTCGCACCCACTACTTATGAATACCCATGTGGGAAACAACATTTCCGCGAAATACCCACGCCGGATTTTGTAAGTAAATGTACGAATCCAACATACTGTTTAGTATTGGATAAGGTCGTAAAGTCCTTACAAAATCCGGCGTGGGTATTTCGCGGAAATGTTGTTTCCCACATGGATGAATACGCACGTATGGAAGTAACATTCGCCATGTAGTCACTACTATTCAGTGTGGCGAGCAAAAAAGTCGCATTTTCAGTCCTAGGTCGAAATGAGTATGAAGAAAACCTAGATAAGAACAGCGATAAGTGCATAATGCAAGGATTTGGGTAGGGAATCCCATACAACTATAATGAAAATGACAAGTAGAATTGAATTACGTGAATTGAAATGCCAAAATCATTGCTGTTGTTGTTATCGACTGTTCTCATCTACTTTTTCATACGTGATTTCGACGGAGGCCTGAAAATGCGACTTTTTTCGTTTTTTTTCGCCACCGTGGACTCAGCCGTGTGAGTTCGACCGACACATCGGCATGCTATCATGGTGCGAGTTCGACAGACACATCGGTATGTGGTTCGCACGCACGCTCTCTTTCACACGGAAAGCATATTTACAGCATCAAAGTGAGATTTTACAGACGCATCGATGCTCCCCAAACGATGGTTAAGGGCTAAATTGATTAATCACGCCCTTGAAAAAGGCTTCGAAAATCCGGATTTCATCTTTCTGTAAAACCTTCCAAAATTTCATGCTCCCCATTGTCCCCAAACGACGATTTTCGAAGGCCGAACAAGTGTGAGTACCTGATTTGGGCTACGAATTCTTGAAACGTGCTGCGAAAATCGAACGGTGCGTTCCAAGGTTCGTTCTCGACAATCTCCGTTTGGGAGCCATATAATCTGCGTATTTTAGACTCTTTTTGGATGGGTAAAGTCACATCAAAAATTTGACTTAAAGGTGCGTTTGTATCATGCAAATGGACTGTCTCCTCGGTTACACTGGCTTTGTGGGAATCAACCTCTTGAGGCACATGAAGCCGGATACGTTTCTCGTCAACACGTCCAACGTGCACGAGGTGTGGGGTAGGTCGTTCGATACAGTCTACTGCTGTTGCGTGTACGCCGAAAAGTGGAAAGCAAACAAGAACCCTTCGGATGACCTAGCGCACATCGACGACGTCATTTTGACGCTCGAGAAGGTCCAGTGCAAGACGTTCATTCTCATTTCAACGATCGACGTCCTAGACTGTTCCATTCCACAAACGGAGGCCGACTGCGGATCAACCTATAGCACGCATCCATATGGGACCAACCGGCGCAAAATCGAGGAGAGATGCGAGGCGCTGTTTCCGAATTGCTTCATCTTTCGGTTGCCTGCTCTTTTCGGCCACGGATTAAAGAAAAACCCACTTTTTGACATGATTCACAGCCACCAGGTAGATGCGATCTGCGCCGGATGGAAGTTTCAATGGTATAACCTCGACTGGCTCTACGACGATATTCGCGAGTGCATATCGCACGGGCGCCACCTCACGCACCTAGTCACGCCACCCATCTCAATCGGGGATATCCAGGCGCGCTTTTTTCCGACGCTACAACTGCGCTCCGATGGCCCGACGGTCGACTATCAGGTCGGAACGATCCATCACCAAGCCAGGTCTATTGAGAGCGTACTTTCGAGCATGAAGGCCTTCATAGACCAGCGTGAGACCAACCGGTCCCTTCTTGTGTCGCAACTGGCGTGGGAAGACGACCGCACAGCGGCCCCGTGGTTGAAAAGTCGCAACCTGTCGATCGAAGCGGTCCCGTCAAAGCACGATTGGGACATGGGTCGTTACGGGTCCATATACAGCGCCCAGAGCCTTTTGTACGGCGAACAGATCCAAATCTTTCGCGAGCAGACTCGCTTTTTGACACTGCTTGAAGAGCGGCTCATCCTGCTCCGAGAGAAGGGAACACGAGTGGTCGTATTCGGCTCACCAAAGCAGCGCATCTACGCCGGCGAGGACGTCGATGCGCTGTTCTTGCGAGTGGGACGTTTGTGTCGTGCGTACGACGTCGTCTTTTGCATTGAAAACAACGCGTCCGTGTACGGCGGCAATTGGATGACCCACATCGGCGACGTGCTGGACTTGGTGAAGCGACTGGACCACACCCATATCAAAGCGAATCTGGATATCGGAAGCATGATTATGGAGCAGGACGCTTTTATTTGCGACGATGTGTCGCACATCGGCCACGTTCAAGTCAGCTTTCCGAATCTCGGACGGTGGGACGTGGACCACGAGCCATACGTCGCACGGATACTTCGGTCCCTTCGTCGCATTGGCTACGTTGGACGAATCTCACTCGAAGTCCAATCAGATACGCTTCCATTTGAGTCGGTCGAATCGTTCATGCAACTGGTCAATCGTTGCTATGGAGAATATGCCCCCGAATGAATGACCGACGATTCGGAACGGCGGCGTTGCATCGCGTCGTCCACTGACTGGGTGGCTGAGAAAATGCCAGTTATTTTGCCGCCGTAAATGCTGAGCACGTCCCCATCATCCATCGCAAAACGAACGGAACGATCGTCCGTCGTGGTTTCCGGCTTGGTTTTCCACGAGAGGTAAAAATCAAAATACGCGAGATGACTCCGCCAGTTGCCGGAAAATTCGTCCAAGAGGGCTTCGATTTTTCGTTTTTTGTCAGCCAATGTCTCATCGTCAATCGTCATTTCAATGATTTTAGTGCCCGAATACACCACCCCGTGTTCAACGCTGGTGACCGTGTACAGCCTCTCTTCCACGTCGTACGGGAAGATCGAGAAGAACGGTCCATCCATCACGGTGACCGCGAACGTCCCCGGCACGTCGGACTTGTACAAGAGCGACAGAAACAGCTCGTACGAGCAGTTCCCTATCGGGTTTAGATGGTTGTATGTGCAGTTGACGACGAAGCAATCATCGCCCATGTTCATGTATTCTTTGATTTGACGAACGCTTGAGCATCGCTCGGGAGGGACGTATGCAAAACGATCGCGTAGAAGGCTCTTGAAGTGGTCGCGTGCTCTGTTGTTATCGATGTATCGTTCCCCTACGACTAGGTTCACATCGGCGACACTCCGAATGTCGAGTGTCCGTGCGATTTCACAAGTCTCGTGGGACTGAAACGGGATGTCGCATGCCCGAAAAGTCTCCAGCATCGTTGGCACGGTCGTTTTCGAATCATTGGCTACAAAGTACACATTCTCATCGATCGGAGCCGACGCAAAGCCGTAGAGTTTGACGAACTGCTCGTAACCCCATTTACACTCTTGGATTGTTTCGATCGACCTTGGGTAGTGGAATCCCAGGTGCAGTCGGTTTTGGTTCTTGGACGACGACCCAGTGAAAAAGTCATTGGCCTTATCGATGATCGTGACATCATAGTTAGATTCTATCAAATGAGCGGCCACGTGGCATCCGTACCAACCGCCTAGAATCGACCAAAAAATTGCGCGATTTCGCGACCACCTAAGGGAGTATAGGTTGGGTACTCACATTGGGCCAACAATGCACCAAATATTTTAAATCAGTTCCTGTTTACAGCCAAATGAGAAATGATTTAAAATATTTGGTGCATTGTTGGCCCAATGTGAGTACCCAACCTATACTCCCTTAGGTGGTCGCGAAATCGCGCAATTTTTT